>Ga0066660_10001318_pt1 | contig 10372 bp, 9 predicted proteins | sample GraSoiAngelo_109_FD_75177 | JGI IMG/M metagenome (GOLD analysis project Ga0066660, IMG submission 75177) | Grasslands soil microbial communities from the Angelo Coastal Reserve, California, USA - 14_0903_12_20cm | ecosystem: Environmental > Terrestrial > Soil > Grasslands | place: USA...
CCCAGACCATTGAGTATCTCAGCGGCCGAGGCGGCGGAGTCCCAGGGCTCGCGCACGTCGATAGAACTCCTCCTCGGGCGGACATTCGTCTGGGACAAGGGGCCGCCAACCTTTGGCCGCCCGGTCCCGGTTGGCATCGGCCACGGCGGCGGACAGGGCTTCCTCCGAGGCGGCTTCGTCGGTCTCGAGCTGGGCCAGGTCGCGCGCCAGGCGGTCGATGCGTCGACGGTCCCGGTCGCTCACGGCCATGCGTCGAGTATCACTCCGGCGACCCTCCGCCTGAGGGATCGCCCGTCAGCCCACCAGCTTCACCAGGTCCCCCCCGCTGATCCAGGTGCCGGTGAGGTCCTGGAACCGACCCCGGTGGTACTGCAGTAGGCGGACCCAGGGGTTGCACACCGCGGGCACGAGCGAGACCTGCTTGCCGTCGCAGGTGAAGGGGTGGCTCATGAAGCCGGGATGGTCCCGCGTCGCCTTCAACTGGGCGGTCACGGTCGCCGGGGTGAGCGGCCCCCGGGCCCCGGCCTCGGTCAGGACCCGGACCAGGTCGACGAGCACGGCGAACCCCGTCTGGGCCAGCTCGGACAGGCTGGCGTCGGCCGCGGCCCGGCCGTACTGGCGCATCTTGGTCCGGTAGGTCGCCACGTCGGGGTCGGCCCCGTCGTAGGGGAGGAGGCTGGTGGCGAACACGGCGTCCTCGGCTCCCGCCCCGCCCGCGGCCAGCACGGGCCGCTCCAGACAGGCCCCCGGGTAGACCATGCGGGCCTTGACCCCGAGGGCGGCCTTGGCCTGCATCACCCGCGAGCACCCTTGGGCCGGGAACACGGTGGCGATGGCGTCGGGATTGCCGCCGTTGGCGGTGGTGACCGCGGGGGTGAGGTCGGGGGCGTCGGCCTTCTCGGGAACGAGCTTGGTGTCGGCCACGCCCTTCTTCTTGAGGATCTGGCCCGCGATCTGGGCCGCGCTGGACAGCAGGCCGGGCAGGTCGACGTACAGGACGCTGACCCGGTGGGCGTGCACGGTGTCGGTCAGGTAGCTGGCCTCGCCCAGGAGCTCGGCCGGCGCGCCCCCGGTGAGCATGAAGGCATCGCTCGAGGTGAGCTCGGCGTCGACGGTGGGCGATGCCCCGACGTAGGGCAGGGCCGATCTCTCGTAGATGGGCAGGGAGGTGTCGGCGCCGAAGTCCACCCCGCCGATGATGGCCACCGGGGAGCGGGGGAGCAGCTGGTTGGCGCAGGCCTGCGAGGACTCGGGGGTCCCGGCCGTGGCGCACGACGCCAGCTGCACCGGTCGACCTCCGACACCGCCCAGCTCCTCGTTGACGTAGCGCACCGCGGCCTGCACGCCCAGGCGCAGCTCGGGGAAGGAGCCCGGGGGAGCGTTCTCCTGATTGACGAACCCCACGACCACGGGGGCGCCGGCCGCCCGCTTGGCCCCGGCGGTGGCGGCCGTACCCGAGGCCCCCTTGCCGCTCGAGCAGGCCGTGGCCACCAGGGCCACGACGGCGACCAGGGCGAGGAGCCTGGGGGGAACGGGGATGGTGGCCCGGCCGCCCCTCACGTGGCCCCGCCGGCCGAGGCGGCCGCGGGCTCGCGCTCGGGGGCGGCGGGCGCCCCCAGGGGAAAGTGGCAGGCGACGAAATGGTTGGGGGCGATCTCCCTCATCACCGGCTCCTCATCGGTGCAGCGCTCCTGGGCCCTGGGGCACCGTGTCCGGAAACGGCACCCGCTGGGCGGGTCGAGCGGAGACGGTAGCTCCGCGGTGAGGGCGCGGCCCACCATGCCCGGGCGGATCTCGGGATTGGGAACCGGGATGGAAGCGATGAGGGCGGCCGTGTAGGGATGGGTGGGGCGGTCGTAGAGGTCGTCGGGGGGCGCCACCTCGCACAGCCGTCCCAGGTACATCACCGCCACCCGGTCGCTCACGTTCTTCACCACGGCCAGGTCGTGGGCGATGAAGATCATGGTGAGGTGGTAGCGGGCCTTCATGTCCTCCAGCAGGTTGAGGATCTGGGCCTGGACCGAGACGTCCAGGGCCGACACGGGCTCGTCGCAGATCAGGAGCTTGGGGTCGAGCACCAGGGCCCGGGCGATGCTTATGCGCTGGCACTGGCCGCCGGAGAACTCATGGGGGCGGCGGCCACCGGCGGCGTCGTAGTCGAGGCCGACGGTCTCGAGCACGGAGCGCACCGTCTGCTGGCGGGAGGACTTGTCGCCCACGCCCCAGATGGCCAGGGGCTCGGCCACGATGTCGCGCAGCCGGCGGCGTGGGTTCAGGGAGGAGATGGGGTCCTGGAAGATCATCTGCATCCGGGGCCGGACCCGGCGCAGCTCCTCACCGCCGAGGCGGCTCATGTCGGTGCCCTCGAAGATGACCGAGCCGCTGGTCGGGCGGGGGAACTGCATGATGGCCCGGCCCGTGGTCGACTTCCCGCATCCCGACTCACCCACCAGTCCCAGGGTCTCGCCCTCGAGCACGTCGAGGCTGACGTCGGACACGGCATGGACGCGCCGGAAACGGCCGGCCGGGAACTCGACGACGAGGTCCTCGACCCGCAGCATGGCCTTGCCGTCGCGAAGGTGGGCGTTGCCGATGCCGGCCATCAGGACGCGACCTGGGTCGAGGCCACCGCGGCCAGGGTCTGGGGCCGCCCGGCCGAGAGGTTGCGCTCCAGGGCGGCCTGGCCCTCCTTGGTCCCCACCGGGTACCAGCAGGCGAAGGCGTGGTCCTCGGTGTCGCCCAGGAGCAGGGGCGGCTCCTCGACGGTGCAGCGCTCCTGGGCGTAGGGGCAGCGGGGCGCGAACCGGCACCCGGGCGGGGGGTTGACCAGGTCGGGCGGCCGCCCGGTGATGGCCAGCAGCCGGGTGTGGCTGTGGTCCTCCACCCGGGGGATGGAGCGCATGAGGGCCTCGGTGTAGGGCATGCGCATCTGGGTGAAGAGCACGGGCGTGGAGGCCTTCTCCACGATCTTGCCCGCGTACATCACCGCGATCTCGTCGGTCCGCCCCGCGACCACACCCAGGTCGTGGGTGACCAGGATCATGGCCATGAAGCGCTCCCGCTGCTTCTCCTGGAGCAGGTTGAGGATCTGGGCCTGCACGGTCACGTCCAGGGCGGTGGTGGGCTCGTCGGCCAGGAGCAGCTTGGGCCCGCAGGCCAGGGCGATGGCGATCGTCACCCGCTGACGCATGCCTCCGGACAGCTCGTGGGCGTACTGGCGCATGCGCCGCTCGGGCTCGGGGATGCCCACCGACTGCAGGAGGGCGACGGCGTTCTCCCTGGCCTCGCCGGCGGACTGTCCCAGGTGGTAGCGCAGGCCCTCGGTGATCTGGCGGCCGATCCTCATCACCGGGTTGAGCGACGTCATGGGGTCCTGGAACACCATGGCGATCTCCACGCCCCAGATGTGGCGCATCTCCGAGGAAGGCAGCCCGGTCAGCTCCTGTCCCTCGAAGCGCACCTGGCCGCCCCGCTCCACGTTGTGGGCGGGGAGGAGGCCCATGATCGAACGGGAGAGCACGGTCTTGCCCGATCCCGACTCGCCCACAATCCCCAGGGTCTGGCCCCGGTCGATGGAGAAGGACACGCCGTCCACGGCCCGGACCATGCCCCGGGGGGTGCTGAAGGAGGTGCGCAGGTCCTCCACGTCGAGGAGGAGCTCTCCTTCGGGACGCTCCAGGGGAAGGCGTTCGACGCTGCGCCGCAGCCGGCGCCGCTCCATGGCCTCGGGTATGGCCGGCACCCGGGCTCGCTTGAGGCGCTCCCGGATGGTCCGCCGCCGCCTCGGCGCCGGTTCCTCGGGCCCGGGCCCCGCACCGTCCTTACCGGGCTCGTCGGCGAGCCCGCCGGCGGGCTCGCCGTCGCCCACCGGTCCCGACCCGCTCAAAGCGCGCCTTCCCTCACGTCGAAGTGGGCGCGCAGGGTGTCGCCCAGGTAGTTCAGGGCCAGGATGGTGACGAACATCACCCCGCAAGGCACGAGGCTCACGTGGGGAGCCTGCTGGAGGACGGTGCGGCCCTCGTCGATCATGCCCCCCCATGTGGGGGTGGGGAGGCGGACGGACAGCCCCAGGAAGGCCAGCGCTCCCTCCCCGACGATGGCCAGGGCGACGCCGATGAGGCCGAAGGAGAAGGCGGGCACCACCACGTTGGGCAGGATCTCCCTGGCGATGATGCGGCGGTTCTTGGCTCCCAGGCTGCGGGCGGCCAGCACGAACTCGCGCTGGGCGTAGTTCAGCGTCGTGCTGCGTACGAGGCGGGCGATGGGCGGTACGGCGATGACGGCGATGGCGATGGTCACGTTGCGCAGACTCTGGCCCATGAAGGTGACGATGGCCAGGGCGAACACCAGGGCCGGGAAGGCCAGCAGGACGTCCATGGCCCACATGATCAGTCCCTCGATGCGGCCCCGGTAGTAGCCGGCGACCACGCCCAGGGCCCCGCCCACCAGCAGGCCCAGGGCGATGGACGAGAAGCCCACGATCAGCGACACCCGGGCCCCGAAGATGACGCGCGAGAGCATGTCCCGGCCCAGGTCGTCCAGCCCGAAGGGATGGGCGCCGGTGAAGCCCTGGGAGACGGGGCCCAGTCCCGTCCGCTTGGGGTCGGGCAGGGGGAGGAAACCGGCGATGGCGGCCAGGACGATGACGAGCACGAGCCACCCCAGGCACACCCAGGTCCCGAGTCCCACCTTGCCGCGGACGGCTTCGGGCTCCGCCTCGCGGGTCTCCTCCTCCACCGCGGCCACGGCCTCCAGGTAGACGGTCTCCGAGGAGCCCGGGAGGAGGTCCTCGTCCAGGACGGGGGCGGGCCCGGGCCGGTCAGCCGGCCGTCGCATGGCGTACCCGAGGGTCGATCAGGCCGTAGGCCACGTCGACCACGAAGTTGGCGAGGACGTAGGCCACGGCTATGAGAAGGACGGTTCCCTGCACGACGACGTAGTCGCGCCCGTAGATCGACTGGATGCTGAGCAGGCCGATCCCCGGCTGCTGGAAGATGATCTCGACGATGAAGGTGCCGCCGATGAGGCGGCCGAAGTTGAGGCCGGCCACCGTCACCAGTGAGAACAACGACGGGCGCAGGGCGTGGCGGAGCATGATGCGCCGGTCGGGCAGGCCCTTGGCCTTGGCCATCACGATGTAGTCCTCCTGGAGGGTCGTGATGACGTCGCTACGGAGCAGGCGCAGGTAGGCGGCGATCTCGGCCATGGCCAGGGTGATCACGGGCAGCATCACCGAGCGCAGGTTCTGGAACGGGTCCTTGGTCAAGGGCGTGTACCCGGTGGCCGGGAACAGGTGGTAGCGCACGGCGAACAGGTAGACGAGCACGACGCCGAGCACGAAGTTGGGCACGGCCAGGAAGCCGAAGGCGCCTCCGGTGGAGACCCGGTCCAGGATGCCGTTGGGTCGCCGCCCGGCCAGGATGCCGAGGGGCACGGCGAAGAGGAGGGCCACGAACTGTGACAGCAGGACCAGCTCCACGGTGACGGGGAGCCGCTCCTTGATGGCCGAGAGCACGGGCTGCGAGCTCAGGTAGGAGCGGCCCAGATTGCCGGTGAGGACGTGGGCCAGCCAGTGCCCGTAGCGCACGAGGAGGGGCTGGTCCAGGCCTAGCTGGTGGTGCAGCTTGATCACCGCGTCGTGGGTGGCGCTCGGTCCCAGGATGGCGAAGGCGGGGTCGCCGGGCAGCAGGTTGAGGAGCAGGAAGGTCAGGGCCGAGACGGCCAGCAGCACGGGGATCAGGCCGGCGAGCTTGCGGGCGATGAGCCCCATGCCCTAGGTCCTCACCCCGCTACGGCCGTTGCTCCGCTCCTAGCCGGCCCACACGTGGCCGGCCAGGAAGCCGCCGGGCTGGTAGCTGACCAGCAGGTAGTCGTACCCGGGCGACCCGTCAGGCAGCTTCCAGTCCAGGAACCCGTGGACGTTGGGTTTGAAGGCGATCTGGTTCAGCGTCACGCCCAGCCAGATGTAGGGCAGGTCGACGGCGAAGCGGTCGGCGATGTCCTGGTAGGCCTTGACCCGCTGGGCCTGATCGGTGGCGTGGCGGCCCGCGGCCAGGGCCGCGTCGACCTGGGTGTCCTTGTTGCGGGCGAAGTTCAGGGCGAACCCGCCCACGGGGCCGGCCAGCGCGGAGTGCCACCACGTGTAGTCGATGTCAGGGTCGGGTTCGCCGTACTGGGCCCACACGTAGGCCTGGTACTTGCCGATGACGGCGTTGACGATGAACGGATCCTGTTCGACCTGCTTGAGGGACACCTGCATGCCCGCCTGGCTCCACATGTCCTGCAGCAGGGTGGCGTGCTTGGTGGCCACCGTCTGGTTGGTCGAGCCCAGCTCGAAGGAGAGGGGCTTGCCCGTCTGTTGCTGGTACTGCTGGACGAGTGACTTGGCCTTGGTCAGGTCGAAGGCCGGGTAGGAGGTGGTCGAGTGGTACGGCGAGGTCGGGTTGGCGAGGGGGCCGTCGGCCGGGGTCAGCAGGCCGTTGTCCACGGTGTCGATGACCCGCTTGCGGTCGGTGGCGTAGGCCAGGGCCTGGCGGGCCAGGATGTTGTTGAAGGGCGCCACCGCCGTGTTGAGCTGGACGAACCCGACGTCCGAGTTGGTGACGGCCTTGCCGTTGTCGATGGTCTTCAGGCTCTTGTTGGCCCTGGTGTCGACGATGTTCTGGGTCGTGCCCGCGAACATGACGTCGATGGTCCCCGAGACCAGGCTGGACTCCCGGGCCTGGTCGTCGATGATCGGCCGGTACTCGACCTGGTCGAGATAGGGGAGCCCGGACTGCCAGTAGTGGGCGTTCTTGGTGGCGATGAAGTGGCTGCCCCTGATCCACTCCTTGAGGGTGAAGGGCCCGGTTCCGATGGGGTTGTTGGAGCTGTTGGAGCTCTGCAGCTGCTTGGGTGAGGCCACCACGCCCACCTGGGTGGTCATGTAGGCGTCGAAGGGGACCCACGGCTCCTTCGTCTTCACCGACACCGTCAGGGGATCGATCTTGTCCACGGAGGCGATCGACGCCAGCGGGGGTCCGGTCAGCGGCGCCTTGCGGTAGGCGTTGAGGTCGAACACGACGTCGTCGGCCGTGAGGGGGTCACCGTTGGAGAAGGTGACGCCCGAGCGCAGCTTGATGGTCCACTCCGTGTAGTCGGCGTTGTGGTCCAGGGACTGGGCCAGGTAGGGGTGGACCTTCCCGTCCTTGCCGTAGGTGGCCAGGGGGTCGAACACGGAGAAGGCGTACATCGAGCCCGAGGTGTCCCAGCGGTCCTTGCTCGGGTCCATGCCCGACACCTCGGAGGTCACCCCGATGATCAGATTGCCGCCCGCCTTGGGGGTGCCCTCCCCGGGCGCGGCCGTTGCCCCGGTCTGGCCCGTCGCCGCCTTCTTGCCCCCACCTCCCCCGCAGGCAGCGGCGACCAGCGACATCGACGCGACGACGGCGAGGACCTTCCAGCTCATCCTGCTCATCCTGAAGGTCCGGGGGGAAGGGAACGAACGCATGGACGCCACACCTCCGGGCAGACCGCGGCCCTTTTCGCCACGGACAGGCTAAGTGACCGAGGTCACGTTGGAAGGGTATGCCTACCAGGCGGACAGTGCTCTTCGGGTGGACCGGTGCCCACCCAAAATGACCTCCTCGAACGATGACGCAGTGACACCGGGTGATACGGTCCGGCTCCGTGCTCCTCCTGGGCCTGACCGGGGGCATCGGCTCGGGCAAGTCCACCGTGTCCGGCCTGCTCTCCCGACGGGGTGCCGTCGTCATCGACGCCGACCGGATCACCCGGGAGGTCCAGGCTCCTGGAGGCGCCGCCTACCAGGGGATCGTCGATCGCTTCGGGGGCGGCATCCTGGCCGTGGACGGCGCCATCGACCGGCCGGCGCTGGCCAAGATCGTGTTCAACGACGCCGACGCCCTGCGTGAGCTCAACGCCCTGACCCACCCCCACGTCGGCCAGGTCATGTCCGAGCGCATGGCGGCCGAGGCGGAGACCGACCACGTCGTCGTCCTCGACATCCCCCTGCTCGTCGAATCCAGCCGGAGCCATCCGGGCATGGCCGGGGTGATCGTGGTCGACGCCCCCGAGGAGGTGGCCGTGGCCCGGCTGGTGGAGCACCGGGGCATGGCGCCGGCCGACGCCCGGGCCCGCATCGCGGCCCAGGCCAGCCGGGACGATCGCCTGGCCCGAGCCGACTTCGTGGTCGACAACTCGGGCTCGATGGATCAGCTGGCGGCCGACGTCGACCGCTGCTGGGCCTGGATCCAGGGCCTGGCCGCGGCCGCCCCGGCCGTCCCCCAGAACCGCGACTGAACCTGTCAAAAGCTGACACAGTTCGCCGGTACGATCACACCGCGGTGCCGCCTCCCTTCAAGGTCGTCTCGGACTTCGCCCCGGCCGGGGACCAGCCCCGCGCCATCGCGTCCCTGGCCCAGGGGGTGGAGAGGGGGGACCGCTTCCAGACCCTGCTGGGGATCACGGGGAGCGGCAAGAGCGCGACCATCGCCTGGACCATCGAGCAGGTGCAGCGGCCCACTCTGGTCATCGCCCCCAACAAGTCCCTGGCCGCCCAGCTGGCCAACGAGTTCCGGGAGTTCTTCCCCCACAACCGGGTCGAGTACTTCGTCAGCTACTACGACTACTACCAGCCCGAGGCCTACATCGCCTCCAGCGACACATATATAGAGAAGGACTCGTCGATCAACGACGAGATCGACCGCCTGCGCCACTCGGCCACCTCGGGCCTCCTGGCCCGGCGGGACGTGATCGTGGTGGCCTCCGTGTCCTGCATCTACGGCCTGGGGTCGCCCGAGGCCTATGCCGGCCAGATCCTGCGGGTGGTGAACGGCCAGCGCCACGACCAGCGCTTCATCCTGCGCCGGCTGGTGGACATCGGCTACGAGCGCAACGACCACAACCTCGTCAGGGGCAAGTTCCGGGTGCGGGGCGACACCATCGAGGTCCACCCCGCCTACGAGGAGCACGCCGTGCGCATCGAGCTCTTCGGGGACGACGTCGAGCGCATCAGCTGGGTCGACACCGTCACCGGGGAGCACCTGGGGGACATCGAGGACCTCACCGTCTTCCCGGCCACGCACTACGTGGCCGAAGAGGATCGCATGAAGAAGGCCATCGCCGGCATCGAGGTGGAGCTGCAGGAGCGGCTGGCCTGGTTCGAGTCCCAGGGCAAGCTGCTGGAGGCCCAGCGCCTGCGTATGCGCAGCCAGTACGACCTCGAGATGATGCAGGAGGTCGGGTACTGCAACGGGATCGAGAACTACAGCCGCCACATCGACGGCCGGTCGGCGGGGGAGGCGCCCTACACCCTGCTCGACTACTTCCCCAAGGACTACCTCCTCGTCATCGACGAGAGCCACGTAACCGTCCCCCAGCTCCACGGCCAGTACGAGGGCGACCGCACCCGCAAGGAGACCCTCATCGACCACGGGTTCCGGCTCCCCTCGGCCGCCGACAACCGGCCCTTGCGCTTCGAGGAGGTCATGGAGCGCATCAACCAGTGCATCTTCCTGTCGGCTACGCCCTCGCCCTACGAGATCCGCCAGTCGACCCAGGTGGTGGAGCAGATCGTGCGGCCCACCGGCCTCATCGATCCCGAGGTCATCGTCAAGCCCACCAAGGGCCAGATCGACGATCTCATCGAGCAGGTCAACAAGCGGGTGGCCCAGGGCGACCGCATCCTGGTCACCACCCTCACCAAGAAGATGGCGGAGGACCTCACCGACTACCTGCTGGAGATGGGGCTACGGGTGCGCTACCTCCACTCCAACATCGACACCATCCAGCGCATCGAGATCCTCAGGGACCTGCGCCTGGGGGAGTTCGACGTCCTGGTGGGGATCAACCTCCTGCGGGAGGGGCTCGACCTGCCCGAGGTGTCGCTGGTGGCCATCCTCGACGCCGACAAGGAGGGGTTCCTCCGCAGCGAGACCTCGCTCATCCAGACCATGGGCCGGGCCGCTCGAAACGTGGACGGCGAGGTGATCATGTACGCCGACAGCGTCACCGACTCGATGCAGCGGGCCATCTCCGAGACCCAGCGCCGCCGGGCCCGCCAGCAGGCCTACAACGCCGAGCACGGCATCGACCCCCAGACCATCCGCAAGGCGGTCACCGACATCCTGGCCCACCTCCGCCCCGACGAAGGGGCGCCCGTTCCCGGCCGCGACCGGCGGAGCCGGGGGCGGGGCCGGGGCAGGATGCGCAGCGACCTGGCCGAGCTGCCCCAGCAGGAGCTGGGCCGGCTCATCCAGACCCTGGAGGAGGAGATGCACGAGGCCGCGGCCGACCTCCGCTTCGAGTACGCGGCCCGCCTCCGGGACGAGATCTCCGACCTCAAGAAGGAGCTCAGACAGGTCGGATGACG
>Ga0066660_10001319_pt1 | contig 10372 bp, 8 predicted proteins | sample GraSoiAngelo_109_FD_75177 | JGI IMG/M metagenome (GOLD analysis project Ga0066660, IMG submission 75177) | Grasslands soil microbial communities from the Angelo Coastal Reserve, California, USA - 14_0903_12_20cm | ecosystem: Environmental > Terrestrial > Soil > Grasslands | place: USA...
ATGTCGAGCGTCGCGCCCAGCTCGCTCGTTCCCAGACGCCGGGCGATCGGGCCGTCAAGCCAGTCGCTGACGATCGCGCCGTAGAGCAGCGTGGCCCAGCCGAGCCATCCCGCTCGTCCGCGACGGTCTCTGATACCCGAGGTCAAGAGACCAACCATCAGCGCCGCGGCGCCACCGCGGCTCAGCGTGATCGCATCGACCGGGCTCAGGGCACGTCGCCGGCGTGGGTCACGTGGCGAACCATCGCGTCGCAGGACCAGGCCGACAAGAGATTGCTGAGCGATCACGCTGGCGCTCATGCCGGCTGTAAAGCGCGCCGCTGCCGCAGGTCCGTAGCGGTGTCTCAGGGCCGTCCCCAGGGGAATCGCGGCGCTCATCAGTGCGGCCGTTATGGCCGCGTATCGGACGTGTGGGTTCACGGTCGGAGGCCTGGCTAGGCGATGATTCGCCGTTGCTTGATTCGGCCCGCATCGAATCGAAACGGGCCCTGCCCGAGCTCGTAGACCTCGACAATCGGAGCCATGGCGGCGGGAAACTCGGTCAGTGCGGCCCTGTAGTCGAGATTGAGCCCTGCCAGCCCTGCCTGGAACTGTCCGGCCAGGCGATCGAGCCAGGCGGGATCGGCGCGAAATCCAGCATTGAGCTCGAGCGCGATACCGGGGCGTGGTGTGGCGCTCGCGTCGGTCACGACCGAGAGGCTAAAGGAGTGTGCCGCGGCGCTCAGCCTTGGCTCGCGATAAATCAGGGTCTCGATGTCCTCTGGGTAGATGTTGGTCCCCATCACGCTGATGGTGGCGTCGCGCCGCCTATAGATCCATAGGAAGGGGAGCTGAACCGACTGGACCCAGGGTAGTGGTCCGCGTGGACCGGCGGCGTCGTCCTCGCGGCCGAGCTCTGACAGGTTCGTGCCCAAACCACGGAGGATCGTCGCCACCCGACCGTAGTCGTGGATGCCGCCCTCATCGTGAACGTTGTAGCGGATACGCGGAGCCAGGGGCCGTGGCGGGGCATGGTCGAAGAGTACCTTCAGCCAGGCGTTTCGCCCCGCGCCGAGTCCGCGAGCCAGGGCTTTAAAGGCCATCCGCGTCGTTGTGCCGGCTCAGGGCGACCACCTGAACCGGAACGCTCTCAAGCGCCGATGGGTAACGCCTCCGGCCGTCCACCGACGACCTGCTCGCTACCCGGCGGTTGCGGACTTTTCCCTGGACGCCTGATACGACCGCAGCTTGCTGACCTTGGGCTGCGCGTTGATGACGATGTACGGGTTCGACGGATTGCGCGCCGCATAGTCCTGGTGATAGGTCTCAGCTTCGAAGAAGGCCTCCAGCGGCACGACCTCGGTGACGATCGGCCGGTCGAAGATGTGGGCCTTGTTCAACTGATCGATATAGGCCTCGGCCACCCGCTTCTGCTCATCGTCGGCGTAGAAGATCGCCGAGCGGTACTGCCGGCCCGTATCGGGTCCCTGGCGGTTGAGCTGCGTCGGATCGTGCGCGATGGAGAAAAAGACCCTGAGGATCTGGCCGTAGGTGATCCGGCCCGGGTCGTACACAACCTCGACCGACTCGGCGTGGTTCGTGGTCCCGGTCGACACGGTTTCATAGTCCGCGGTATCGGCGGAACCGCCCGCATACCCGGACTTGACCGTTAAGACCCCGTCGAGGTTCTTGTAAACGGCCTCGACGCACCAGAAACACCCGCCGGCCAGGACCGCATTGCGCTGTCCGGCCCGGTCAGCCAGCGCAGCGTCGACGGCGGGCTCAGGGAATTCCTCGGGTGACACGCGTGCCATCAGTGCATTCTAGGGCGCCTCACGGCGCCGCTCCGCCTGCCAACTCGCTTAGCGTCTGTCCCGGATCTACTACCGTCTGCTGATGAGCCGGGCGCTCGACGCTGCCGCTCGCTGGAGCGACGCCCTTGCGTCGTGGGCGATCCCGGACTGGATCCTCGCCCAGGCCCAGGAGGATCCCTGGGCCCTTCCGGTGGCACTGTTCGAAAATCGGCAAGCCGATCTCACGCCATCGCATCAGCGCGCTCTTGAGGTGGTGGCGGCGGGCAGCACGGTGATCGACGTTGGCGCGGGCCGCTGTGCCATGTCGCTACCGCTCCGCCCGCCCGCCGAACGCATCGTCGCGGTGGATAGCGCGCCGGCAATGCTCGAGAACAGCCCGGCCGACGTCACGATCGTCGGCCGCTGGCCGGAGGTTGCGAATCGGGCGGGTCGGGCAGGCGTGGTGGTCTGTGGCCACGTGCTCTACAACGTCGCCGACCTGGTGCCGTTCATTGCGGCGCTCAATCAGGCGGCGACGCATCGGGTGGTGATCGAAATCACCCGCTCTCATCCGCGGAATCGGCCGCTGGAGCAGATCCTCTGGCGGCACTTTTGGAACCTGGACCGACCGAACGGCCCGGGCTGGGAGGATGCGCGGGCGGTGATCCGCGAAAGCGGTATCGAGCCGAACGTCGAGTTGTGGGAATCGGAGCAGCGCGGCGGCTTCCCGAACCTGGAGGACCTGGTTTCGTGGATGCGCCGCACCGTCTGTCTCGATCGCACTCGCGAAGCCGAGGTCCGCGCCGTCGTCACGCAGCACGTCGCGGAGCGCGATGGACTCTGGCGTTTGTCGACCGAGCCGCGCGCCCTGGCGACCTTCTGGTGGGACGTGTCGAGGTGAGGGTCGGAGGAGGCGCCGCACGCCTCCCCCGACTGTCGTGCTTAGCTCACGGTGAAGTCCGACATCATGCTGCCAACCTGGACGCGATAGGCTCCCGGTGTAGGAGAGCCCGAACCCGAAGGCATAGAGCGGGTTGTAGCCGGATCCCTGTCCCGAGTTGGTGCCGGGCAACTGGTCGAAGAACTTCGGCTCAGCGCCAAGCGGCGACGGAGCGCCGGTCTGGAAGTCGCCACCCGGGGCGGCCGCGTCGGATGGCCAGGTCACCGACAATTTGCCGCTGAGATTGATTGCCGAAGATCGCGTCGGCGACGGCCGTCCCCGCCTCGGTGCTCCCCTGGTACGCCATCAGCACGGCGTTCGCACTCTCGGCGGCCCGTCAAACACGAAAAACGCTAGCCCTACTGGCTCAAATAGTCAATAGGTTCAAACATACAATCGGTGATTCGCGTTGCCACATATAGGAATGCTGCTCAGCTCAGCGAGCGGGCAGGCTGGCGCCGAGCAGGTGATACCGGTGCTCGGGCCGGCCGGGCGACCCATACCGCATCACCAGCTCGAGGCGTCCCGAATGCACGAGGTGGTCAAGGTAACGCCGGGCGGTCACCCGGCTGAGGCTGGCGAGATCCGCCACCTCGGTGGCGGCAAGGTCACGGCTGGACTCCTGCAGGATCCGCAGCACCAGGTCCAGCGTGGGTCGGGATAACCCCTTGGGCAGCGCCTCGGTGCTCCCCTGGCGAAGGATGTGATAAAGCGTGTCGACGGCATGCTGATCCGCCTCGGATAGTTGCGCCAGCCGTTGCCGCATCGCCGCATAGGTCTGCAGCTTCTCCTGCAGCGCCGCGAAACGGAACGGCTTGATCAGGTAATGGACGACACCGCCGTGCATTGCCGAGCGGAGACTCTGGACGTCGCGGGCGGCCGTGATGGCGATGATGTCGACCCGCGAGGCGCCGGCCTCTCGGATAGTGCGCATCACCTCGAGCCCCGACATATCCGGCAGGTAGATGTCGAGCAGCAAGAGATCCGGCCGGGTGGTCGCCACCAGGCGAAGGGCTTCAGCGCCGGTGCCCGCCTGGCCGACTACGGAAAAGCCCGCCACCTTCTCGACGTACGCGCGGTGCAGGTCGGCGACCCGGAAATCGTCGTCGACGATCAGGGTGCGAATCATGCCGGTGTCACCATCGGCGCAGGCTTCGAGTCGAGCGGCAGCCGGACGGTGAAGACGGCGCCGCCCCGATTGACGACCGTTACCTGCCCGCCGCGGCGGGCGGCGACCTGCTTCATCAGGGCCAATCCGAGGCCACGCCGCGACCCGGGCGCGGCGGCCTTTGTCGTGTACCCCTCCGAGAAGATCTGCTCGCTATCGTCCACGGTGATGCCCGGACCCGAGTCGTGAACCTTGATCACGACCTCGCCGCCTTCCTGACGGATCGAAACCTCGACCCAGCGCGGGCCGCCATTGGGCGAGGCGGCGACGGCGTCCAGGGCGTTGTCGATCAGGTTGCCGACGACGGTGATCAAGTCGCGCGGATGACCGGCATCGCCATCGAGCCGGCTGTCGGGGGACAGACGGAACTGCACACCGCGCTCGGTCGCGACCGCCGACTTGCCCAGCAACAGGGCGCCCAGCACCGGATCGCCGACCCGCTCGAGGAGTGACTCGGTTAGTTCCTGGGACACCCCCGATGATTCCGTGGTCAGCTGGATCGCCTCCTCGAGCCGGCCCAGCTCGACCAGCCCGGCGATCGTGTGCAGGCGATTCGAGAAATCGTGCGCCTGAGCCCGGAGCGCTTCACTGACGCTGCGGGCATTGTCGAGCTCGCGCACCAGACCTTCCAGCTCGGTGCGATCCCGGAAGGTGGCCACGTAACCGATCGTGCGACCGCGCACCACAACCGGCATGCGGCTGACCACCAGCACACGGTCGGCCGCCAGCACCACCGCGTCCGCCGTGGTGACTTCGCCGCCGAGCGCATCGCGCACCCGGCCCGGTGGGAGAACGTCGAGAAGCGGCCGACCCTCGAGCTGTTCGGGAAGCCGGAGCAGTCGCCGCGCCTCGTCGTTGATCAGCGTGATGCGTCCTTCCAGGTCGGTGGCAACGGTGCCTTCACGAATCCCGTGCAGGCTCGCCTCCCGTTGCTCCAGCAGCGTCGCGATCTCTTGCGGCTCGAGCCCGAAGGTCTGACGCTTGAGGTGCCGGGTCAGCAGCAGGGAGCCGGCCACACCGAACGCCACCGCAACCAGCAGATACAGCGCGAACCGGCCCAGATCGTTCATCAGCTGCTGGGAGAGGGTGGTCTCGAGGAAGCCGACGGAAACGATCCCGATGACCCGGCCGCTGCCATCGACGATCGGAGCCTTGCCGCGGGCGGATATTCCCAACGTTCCCTGCTGGACCCCGACGTACGGTTTGCCGGCCAGCACGGCTTCCGGGCTTTCGTCGATTTTCTTGCCGATCAACGCCGGATTCGGATGAGAATAGCGCGTCCCATCGGGGCCGGCGACGACGATGAAGCTTGCCCCGGCGGCCTGGCGCATGCCCTCCGCCAGCGGCTGAAGCGTGCGCGATGGGTCTGAGTCTTTAAGGCCGTCCCGCACGGATGGCATGGCCGCGACCTGCCGCGCCAGGGTCAAGGCGCGCTGTTCGTACTGGGAGTCGAGGCCGGCACGCTCGATGCCGATGGTCACCACCACGCCGATCACCAGCGCTCCCAGGATGATCGCCAGCTGGAACGCCAGGATGCGCGACGCCAGGCTGAGTCGCAGTCTCGCCACCGGTCTCATCGTATCGGGTGATCGTCGCGAAAGGGGCCGACCATAACGACCAGAACGATCGCAACCTCCGCAAGGCTATTCAGTGGCCATCCGGCCCATTTACCGTGGCCTGGGATGGCGGGAGCCGGAATCGAGCTGCGCAAGGTGACCAAGCGATTTGCCACGCCGAAGGGCGGCATCTACACGGCCATCCGCGATTTGAGCATGGAGGTGGCTCCCGGCGAGTTCTGCGCTGTCGTCGGTCCAACCGGGTGCGGAAAATCGACGACGCTGGCGCTGGTTTCGGGGCTGGAGCGGGCCAGCGCCGGCGAGGTCCTTGTATCCGGGCAGCCAGTCAGCGGCATTCCCGACGGCATCGGCTACGTCTTCCAGGGCGACGCGGTCTTCCCGTGGAAGACAGTGCTGGGCAACGTCGCTGCCGGACCGCGCTATCGCGGCGCCTCCACGGGAGACGCCAACAAGCAGGCCCAGCAATGGATCGCGAGGGTGGGCCTGTCTGGTTTCGAAGACCGCTATCCGCACCAGCTCTCTGGCGGGATGCGCAAACGCGTCGGCCTGGCGCAGAGCCTGATCAACAACCCGCGCATCCTGCTGATGGACGAGCCGTTTTCCGCGCTGGATGTGCAGACGCGCACGCTGATGGAAAACGAGCTGCTCGCGCTTTGGGCAGCGACGTCGGCGTCGGTCGTCTTCGTGACGCACGACCTCGAGGAAGCGATCGCGCTTGCCGATCGCGTGGTGGTCATGACGGCGGGTCCCGGAACCGTGAAGGGCACGTTTGCCGTCGACCTGCCGCGGCCGCGCAACGTCGCCGAGATTCGGTTCCAGCCGCGCTTTGCCCAGATCTACGAGGCCATCTGGACTCAGCTTCGCGATGAGGTGTTGGTGAGTTATGAGCGTCAGAAGCACGCAGCAGCGGTCTGAAGTGAGCGCGCAGGGAGGCGCGCCGCCGTTCGACAGCGTCGGTACGCAGGATGGCGCGACCGGCGCGCTGGCCACCCCAACGGCGGCAAGCGCCTCGATCGACTCCGAGCTATCGGCCCGTCGCGCTGCCGCGGCGCGCCGGCGCCGGCTTGTCATCTATGCGCTGCGGGTGGCATTTACCATCCTCTGGCTGGGCAGCTGGGAATTGTCCACCCGGCTGAACTGGGTTGACCCCTTCTTCGTCGGGCAACCGTCCGGCGTCGTGCAGCGACTCTGGACGTGGATCACCGAGGGTACGGCGCTCGGACCCCTGTGGCTGCAGGCCGCGGTGACGATGCAAGAGGCGGTAGTCGGTTTCCTTATCGGTGCGGCGCTCGGCGTCGTCTTCGGCATCCTTCTCGGTCGCATCGAGGTGCTGGCCGAAGTGCTGTCGCCCTTCATCAAGGGCGCCAATGCCATTCCGCGGGTCGTGCTCGGCTCGCTGTTTGCGGTCATGTTCGGACTATCGCTCTGGGGCAAAGCGGCGACCGCGGTGGTGCTCGTGTTCTTCGTCGTCTTCTTCAACGCGTTCCAGGGTGTCCGCGAGGTCGACCGGAACCTGATCGCCAACGCGCGCATCCTGGGCGCGGACAACCGCCGGCTGACGACGGAGATCATCATCCCGTCGGCCATGACCTGGATTCTCGCCAGCCTCCACATCAGCTTTGGGCTGGCCATCGTCGGCGCCGTGGTCGGCGAGCTCTTTGGAGCCACCGCAGGCCTCGGCCAACTCATCTACAACGCCGGGCACACCTTCGACGTCAACGGTGTGTTCGCGGGCATGTTCGTCCTGGCAGTACTCGCCCTGATCGCGGAGGGACTCATCAGCGCGCTCGAAAACCGGCTCATCAAATGGCGACCCAGTCGAGTCAGCGGCGAAATACCAATCTAGGGAGGAGAAACAGTCGATGCACGAAATCAGTCGGAACGCGGTCTCGGCGGTGGCGGCGATGGTCACATTGGCCGCCTGTGGCGGGACGGCGAACAACGCGTCGGGAACGAGTACGTCGGGCAGTGCGATGCAACCCGTCGACCTCAAGATCATGGTCGGCGGCCTCAACAAGCAGATCTATCTGCCGAACATGCTCGCCAAGCAGCTCGGCTACTTCGACCAGGAGAAGATCAATGTGACGCTCGTCGACGAGGGTTCAGGCCAGGGAACCGAGCTCGAAGTCGTCGCCGGCAACGTCGACGCCGGCTCAGGCGCCTACAGCCACCCGGTGGAGCTCAACGCGCTCGGAAAGAAGATCGAGACCATCTGCCAGTTCGGGATCGCACCTGGCGAGGCGGAGATGGTCGCCAGCAGCAAAGCCGGCTCGATCAAGTCGGCGGCGGATCTCAAGGGAAAGAAGCTGGGTGTCACCGACATCGGCTCCGGCACGCACACGATCAGCCTGGCGCTACTGGGCAAGGCGGGCTATGGCGGCAGTGACGCGTCGTTCGTCGCGGTGGGCGCCGGCAACACCTTCATCGCGGCGATCAAGAACGGCACCATCGACGCCGGCATGACGACCGAGCCCACCATCACGCGGCTATTGCAGAGCGGCGACGCCAAGGTATTGATCGACCTTCGCACGCCGCAGTCCACCCGCGCGGCGCTCGGCGGCGATTATCCCTTCATTGGCATCTTTGCCAAGAACGATTGGGTCAACAGCCACAAGGACGTCGCCCAGCGCCTGGTCAACGTCTACGTCAAGACCCTCAAGTGGATGAAGGCCCACACTGCCAGCGAGATCGCCGACAAGATGCCGGCCGATTACATCGTGCCGAGCCGCGACCTCTATATCGCCGCATTGCAGAACCAGCTATCCATCTTCGGCACCGATTGCAAGATGCCGGCAGCCGGCCCGCAGACCGTGCTGAACATCGAGCAGAAGTTCGTCTCGAGCTTCAAGGGCAAGAGCGCCAACTTGAGCGAGACGTATACGAACGAGTTCGCCGACAAGGCGAGCTGATCTGCTTCGCTCCCTTCGCCCGATCCCTCCCCCGCCACGCGGGGGAGGGTCAGGGGCGGGCCTGCGCTCATCTTTCCTACCAGTCCCACTACCCTCGAGCATCGTCAAACGGCGTTACAATCCGTGAGCGATACCCCGGCTCCCTTATGGGGAGGACACCGACTTTGACCCCATCATGCGCGGGTCAAGGAGGGCCGATGAGCCGAAAGGCTTTCACCACTTTCATCAAATCGATATTTGCTCCCGGCGAGGTGGCGGCGAGCGCTGTACTCGTGGTGCTCGTGATCGGATTCGGCGTTGTCTATTTCAATGCGCGACAGCGTTCGGTCGCGCCATCGCCTGCGCCGCTAACCCAGACCCAAGCCTCCATCACGCCCGCGCTACTACTTGATGCATCGCCCAGCCCGAGGGCGGCCGCGACACTTCCCCCCATCCCAAGCCCGAAGCGTTCGGTTGCAACGGCGACCCGGCCACCTCGGGCCGGCGGGCCGGCACCCGTAACTCCGGCCCCGACCACCACGGCCTCACCGAGCCCACCGGTTACTCCTACGCCAACGCCGACACCAACGGCCAGCCCGACGCCAGTTCCCACACCTTAGCGACTCAGGGCGCTGGGGCCAGGTCCGTGTAGTCGTTGATGATGACCTGGTGGCTGCCGCTCGAGGAGGTATCCAGGCCCCAGCTCTTCGAATAGGGCGTACTACTCTGGGAGAGCACGTTGCCGGACGCATCCCTGGTGATGAAGGTCGAGGTCCCGGTCAAGGTGACGCCGACCAGTCGCGACGCCTGGGAACTGAACTTCGGCAAGAACAGGTTGAGGCTGACCTTGTCGAAGCTGTAGGTCTTCTGAATGATCTTTCCAGAGCCGATGTCCTGGTTGACCACGTCGACGAATTCTTTCAATGCGTCACCCGTCGCCCCGGTGCCGGCCAGTTGCAAGTCGTGCGCCCGGCGCGCCTCGGATTCGATGACCAGGTCGAGCACCACGTCGCGAGCCCACTTATCAGCGTTCTTGGGCGCGGACTGGTCGAAGGCGCTGACGTTCGAGGCTACCGTCACCGTTGGAATGGACGGCAGGATCCATACCGGGGCCGATGCCGCGGCGGGCCCCGAATTGGTGGGCGGTGGCAGCGCCGCGCCGGCCGAACTCACAACCCAGCCCCCGATGGCCGGTCCGGCACCGACGGCGAGCGCCAGGGTGGGCGTCGACCCATCCGCCAGACCGGCGGCCGGCTCCGGGCTGTGGGTCGACAGATCGGCCGCTACCGGAACGGTTCCCGCAAATACCAGGGCGATGGCGAGCGCAGCCGGCAGGCGCCAATGGAGGCGACCCCTCCCCGCCCTGCGCCGGCCTCGCGCGTCGAGTGGGACCATCGACCAGGCGAGCACGAAGCGCAAGGCACAGGCGATCACCAGGCTGGCCAGGATCGCCGTCTTCGTCCAGAACTCGAGCGTGGTTGGGCCGAGGAGCAGCACCGACAGAATGGCCACCACGATGCCGAACGCGATCCGCGCGACTGGACCGTCGGGCACCGTCCGGGGATCGGGGATCATGAACAATACGAACACGAGAACTTCGGGCGAGGTCACCAGGACCGGCCAGAGATCCCATCCACACAGCGGTGCCACATGCCAGCTGGCGACCATGCAATGGTCAGGCACGGCAGCCAGCGCCAGCGCCGTCAGCCCCGCAAACGCTGCCATGAACCCCAGCTCGAGGCCGAGGAGACGCAGCTCCCACGCGATCAGCAGCCCGCCGACGATCAGGACCGCATAGGTCACGATCAGCCATGGGCCCATCGGGATCCACCACAGATCCTGGGGCTCCGTGAAACGCGGGCCCAGCGCGACAAACGCGATGACCAGGCCGAGGTTTGACGGGTTGAAGATGTGGCGTCCGCGCCAGCGGATCAGGTACTTCGATGCCATCGAGACGGCAACCACGCCAACAAAAACCCAGATCCCGTGCGTGCTCCACCATTGGCCATGAAGCGTGCCGGGCGTACG
>Ga0066660_10001324_pt1 | contig 10351 bp, 9 predicted proteins | sample GraSoiAngelo_109_FD_75177 | JGI IMG/M metagenome (GOLD analysis project Ga0066660, IMG submission 75177) | Grasslands soil microbial communities from the Angelo Coastal Reserve, California, USA - 14_0903_12_20cm | ecosystem: Environmental > Terrestrial > Soil > Grasslands | place: USA...
CAGGCCGGTTAGCGGGTCCCTAAGCGCCCGCCGGAGTAGCCCATCCTCGGCTCTTTTGCGCCGCTCGACGTCCCGTGCGGCGAGGATCACGCCGCGGACCGCCGGCTCGTCTAGGCAGTTGTTGGCTACGACTTCCACCCAGCGCCAGCTCTCCACCCGCACGTCGATGGGTTCGCTGACGCCCTCCCGGCTCAGCACGGCACGGTAGGCGTCTTTGGCCTTCGGGCGGTCGTCGGGGTGGACGAGCTTGAAGACGCTCGTCCCGACAAGAGAGCTGGGCGCGAGGCCGAGCACTCGCGACGTCGCTTCCGAGGCGTAGACGATGAACCCCTCCGCATCAAGGACGGCGACGATGTCGCAGCCATGTTCGAGCAGCCCATCGGGTCGGAGGGGCCAGATGGGATGGGGCGCCTTGGACATGATCACTCCTCGGGTTTCTGGCGTGGTCGTGATGTGTGAGACGGACTGGTCAAGCTCGGGCCTGCTGCACCTAGCGACCGCGGTCAGCCTCTACTCGGTCCGCCGGCTCCTCGTCAGCGGGACCGTCGTCGAAGGCACAGAGGTGGACGAGGCTGTCTTCCCACTCCAGGGAGGGGCGCGTCTCCGCGGTCCTCCCCGTCGAGGACGCAGCCGGCCCAACGAGAAGCACCGGCAAGTCGGCGTCGTTTCGGACGACGAGCTCGGGGACGGCGGCCGCCCCGGGGCGCTCCTTGACAACGAGGACGCCCATGGCGTCGGCCCGGCGCCCGGTGAGGTAGGGCGGTGCGGGTGAGTCGTGGTAGTAGACGGGGAACAGGGCGATGCCGTCGCAGGTTCGGGGGCGACCGATGCTCACTTGGAAGTACACGGGGGGGACTCCTTGAGTGAGGACGCTTGGCAGTGTCGGTCTTTGAGGGACAGTCCGGGCCATGAGTCTCAGCTCTCCTCGCGTAGTCGACGTTGAAGCTCGTCGAAGTCGATGGTCTCCCCCTCGACGCTCCGCCGCTCGGCCTCGATCCAGCGGAAGAAGGTGTGAGCCGCCCCCACAATCATCAGACCGAACAGATCAAGACCTGGTGCGTGCACGCCGCAGGAGAGATCCAGGTGGCCTTCGCCCACCAGTCGCAGCATCGAAGGCTCGGGCGTGGGCAATAGGTAGACCTTGGGCCAGCGCATCTCGCTGTTCCACCGGTTGAGCAGACCGAGAAGGACGGGTTGCTCGTCTGTGGGGAAGAGCCCGATGGCGCCGACCCGGATCGAACAGATCCCCTTTTGCGGGCCCTCTGCCGAGTACCAGGCCTCGAGGCCACAGACCCGATCCGTGGTCGGTTCGTAGAGGGCCAAACAGCGCCCGTCCTCGTCGCGGGTATACCTAATCTGTGCACGACGAAGATGCTCCTCGATGGCCTCCGGCGTGAACGGCTCCAGGTCGGCCATCCGTCTAATCCCCTCCTTTGGAGCACGGGGTCCCCCGTTGTGTAATGCCAGTGTGCGCCGTCAACGCTGTGGGTCTGTCGCCCAGGCGACAGGACCCACGTAGTCATGTCCCGGACACACCACATGCCCACGCGACCTCGTGCGAACGGTGGCCGTACGCTTGGACGAGTGGGAGCGTCGACAGCCCATCGATACGTGCAGCGGGGGTTTCGACATGGCGACAGACGGCCGAGGCTGATCCCGGCGATTATGAGTCCTTGGTGAGCGGGTGAGAGTGACCGTGTGTGGGTGCCGAGGCTCGATGCCGGCGCCCGAGCCGCGCTTCGCCCGCTACGGTGGAAACACCTCCTGCGTCGCCCTTGCGCACGACGGGGAGCCCCCCTCTTTGGTGCTCGACGCCGGCACCGGGCTGCGCGTCCTTTCAACCATGCTCGGGTCCGAGCCGTTCGTGGGCTCGATCCTTCTCGGTCACGTCCATCTCGACCACATCCTGGGCCTGCCGTTCTTCCCGGCGGCCGAGCGCCCGGGTGGCTCGGTACAGGTATACGTCCCCTCTCAGGGCGATCCCGTCGAGGTTCTCGGACGCGTGCTCTCGCCTCCTACCTTCCCGTTGCGCCCGGACGAGCTTCGAGGGGACTGGCGCTTTCACTCCCTCGAACCCGGCCACCACCGCGTGGCGGGCTTCGACGTGCTCGCCCTGGAGGTCCCCCACCTGGCGGGCCGCATGTTCGGCTATCGGATCTCCGATCCAACGGCCACGATCACCTACGTCTCCGACCACAGCCCGATACTGGTGGGTGAGGGCCCCGACGGCCTGGGGGCGCGCCACACGAACGCGTTGGCCTTGGCCAGAGATACCGACATGCTCATCCACGACGCTCAGCACGTTGCGGACGAGTTCCCCGCCAAGGCCTTCCTCGGCCACTCCTGCGTCGAATATGCCCTGGACCTAGGCCGGCTCGCCGGGGCCCGCAAGGTAATGCTGTCTCACCACGACCCTGGCCGGGGTGACGACGAGCTCGACGCCATCGTGGCCACTGCCCGGGCTGACAGTCCTATCCCAGTGGTCGCTGCCGTGGAAGGTGCGGTGCACGACCTCCTGAAGTGACCGTCGTTAACCCCCGTGCGTATTGGCGACGCGATGCCAGGTCGTTCTCAAGAGGGGCCGTCAGCCGAAGCTTGCCCTCAACCGCCCCGACGTCCGGTGCCCGCGATCGGGTCGCCTGAGGGCATCGCAATTGAGGATCGCACCCGCGAGCGCTCCTCACTCGGACCCAGCTCCTCCGAGCCGTCTGGCGCCTCGACTGGTGCGGCAACGACCACGTCGTCGACTTCCACATGTCGAAGTTGCGGCGCAAGCTCGGTGACTCGCCCGGTGAACCTCGGTACATCCGCACGGTTCGAGGCGTCGGCTGACAAAGGCCACCGCATCACGCCTGGCGCTATGCCCCAGAGGGCTGACACTGCACGCTCGTCATCCCAATCCCGCGTCAGCGACACGCGTCAGCCCCTACGCCGCCTCGAGGATCGAGGCCATAGCCTCCTGGTCTGAAGCCTGGTGGCCCACGAGGACGCCGACGTAGTAGTCGCGCTCGAATCCGCACGGCACCCTGCTGAGGAACCAGTGGTACCACTCCGTCACAAGTCGCTGTTTCGCCTCCGTGCTCCCGAGGATCAAGCCGGCGACGTGAGTCCGCAGCGAAGGGGACGGATCGGTCCCCAGCTGTGAGGCCCAATAGCGCAACTCGCTCGGGCTCGGGCTCCGTGGATTGGTACCGGGATGGCCGTCCACAGGCCCATGGGCGCTGCACGCTCCGTCGACGTTCGGCGAGCGAACCTGGCCTAGGACATCCTGGTACAGGCCCCTGATGAACCCGGCCACTGTGGCCCCGTGATCGCCGTAGTACTCATCAGAGCCAAGGAGGGTGGCTCGGAGAGTGTCGTAGCTCATGCCCGCGGAGACGTAGCCGACCGCTGAGTCCGCTCCGCTCTGATCAGCGACCCGATGCAAGTAGGTCGAGTACAAGAAGCGGACCTGAGCTACCGTGAACTCAGGAGTCCCGATGATCCCGAGGGCGATCTGCGCCCCCGTGACACCGGGAGATTCGAGCGCAGTCACCCAGTACGCGCACCCCGCTGGGTCAGGAAGGCGTCGCAAGAGCGTGCGGTAGAGCCTCCCGATGTAGAGCTGATCTCGCGACTGGCCCGCACCGACGCACGAGATCCACGTCTCGGGCTTGGCGACAGTGAGGGCTGTGGTCACTGGGCTGGTGCGGGCTACGAGCACTACTGCTCCCGCGGCGGCGAGAGGTCCGACGAGTAGGCGGAGGCGCTGGACCCCAACTGCATGATGAGGCGGCCGGAGGTGACTTGCGATCTCCCGGGCGACCGCTCGCAGATGCAACATGGCTCCCCGTTTCTTGGTCGCTGCCAGACGTGATTGCTTGATCCAGGTGACAGTGTGGGACGGGTGAGCGAAGGCGCCTGTCCGGGGATTGACAGGCCTATTGTCGGGAAGCCGACACCGGCTCTGCGCACCTGAACCCTCTGCCGCCCGCGGCTCGCTGGATCGATACGGCTGTGAGCGAGCCTCGGACTTGATGCCGCACAACACGCCGGGGAGGGGCAGCGCCCCGTACGGACGTAAGGCCGGATCACCCGGCCCACCCGCCAACAACCGGTCGAGCATCGCGGGGTCGACGGCTGTCATGACGGTGACCTCCCGCGCACGTGGGCGCGGCGGTGGATCGGGACCGCCTCCGAGGAAGCGTCGAGGAGCGCCGTGCCGCCAGGGACAGCGAGCGGAACGTGCTCGGCGTGGCCGGTGCAGGGCTCGTGGCCCCGGCCCGGGATCACAGGGCCCGCAGCTGAACTGTCGTCGAGCTGACGGTGACGGACTCACCCGTTGCCGTGACCACCAAATCGTGGGCCGCGGACTCGTACACCGGTGTTCGGGGCGGGACGCGGTGCGAGTCAAGATCGCGCAGACCGACATCACCGGCCTCTACGTTCCCATCGCTATGCGCACGTTGGCCGCGCTGGTCGCGGCGACGCTCTGCTCAGCCGTAGCCCCCACTGGCCTGCTCAAATGCCTGGTGATCAGGTCCCGGCAACGTCTTTCGTGCTCACGATCTGGGTCGCGGCAGCCATGAGGTCAACCTTGCCGGCCACCAGGCCCAACGCCCTGAGACTCGTCGATTGTCTGCTGCGTTCCCGTGCGCGCTGGCATGGGACGATCATGAACCTCACGGGCCGGGTCTGTCGGCACGACGACATCAGGCCTCGTGCCGGTGCTGTCGACACAGGAAACATGAGCTCGAAACGAGACGCCATGGGCGACGACAAGCCGACTCCAACCGAACCAGACACCGCCGGTGTCGGCCCCGAGGCCGACAGCGAGCCCGCTGACACGAGTGGGAGGACGCCACACCCCAAGGTCGACGACTCCATTGTCACCTTCCGCGTTTCCCAGGATCAGCCGTTGGCGAAGACGCGGTCGACAGACTCCGATCTGACTGGGCCGCAGAGGTGGTACTCCCGGCGCGATCCCCACTGGCTCGCAGCTCCAGTAAGGGGGACCTGCGCGGGTCTGGACTGCGACGACGCCATTCTTAAGGGTGACCTCATCTTCTACCACCCGAAGCAACACAGAGCTTTCGTCGGCTCGTGTGCCGATCGGGCAGCTCGTGGCTATCAGAACCGTCGTGACGCCGATCGGGAGGGGGACGCGGCGTGACCTTGACCCGATCGATCTCTTCCAGAGGTAGAAGGAGGCGAGCGCCATGACGCTTCGAGACGCGAAATGCGGCCTGTCGGATGGTCATTCGGATCGCCCGTCGCTGGCCTTGGCCGCGCGGATGCAGCCACCTCCGCTCGCCTTGGCTCGAACAACATGGCAAGGTCTACTCCCCGCAACTGGGCTCGGGGCCATCGCGGTCGCTCCCGCTCGGCGATGCCGATGTTCGATGTGATCCTGACCTGCTCAGAGCCGATGGCGAACGGCTCATCCAGCGCTGCCAGGAAAGCGCTTGGCGATATCGGCAGGGGCACGCTGGCTCCTCGAGGTCCTAGCAATTCTTGACGAACTCGTCGCCGAGGCGATATCGGGCGAGGGTGTCTCCGTGACGATCCAGGCTTTCGACGCGAGCGCTCGAAGGCGTGCTCGAGGCGTTCGAGTAGCCTGCGGAATCGATTGAGTCTCGACGGACTATCTAGACATCGACGCTCCGAGGGTCGGGGCCTCCCCATGCGCGGCGCTCGATACCCCGGTCGTTCGACCAGATTGACGATGCAGCTCTACGCCGCGCTCCATCTTGGACCGGGGTTCAGTGCCGATGACTCCAATGTCATCCGGCGGTGTTGAGTTCCAGGCCCGCTCACGCGATCTGGGTCGCTGATGCTGACGTCGGCACGGCGACGACGGTCACCCCTCAGTCAGGGACTGGCGTCCTCGGACTGTCGTCCTCCGGACTGTCGTCCTCAGGAGTGGCGTAGTGCTCCCCGGCACCGTCATCGGTCCGTTCTTCGAGCCACATTTCGGGCCCCTCGGCGGCAGCCTTGTATGGGTCCAGCTTCCGCCCCGCTTCCCACGCTTCGGTGAAGGCCGAACCGTCCAGGCCAGCTCGGGCAGTCCCGATGTCGCGCTCGTAGCCGTTACGGGCAGACGGCGGCACCGGTGCACCGAGGTGCTTCCGCAATGCCTCCGCGGCGCCAAAGCGGCGGGTTGCGCTCCGTTGGTTGCCATGGTCGGTATCGAGGCCCGCCAGCGCCTCAAGGCACTCTGCGATGCCAACCATGTCGCCGATCTGATGCCGCAGCGCCAACGACTCGCCCTCGAGCATGCGAGCCTCGTCCAGATGGCCGACTTTCCTCTGCAGGCGAGCAGAAGTGTGTAGGACGGTTGCACGGACTCCCGGATCGCCACCTTGCGTCGCTAGTTCCATGGCTTCGTCGAGCAAAGCCGAAGCCCGCTCGCGCTGGCCGATCTCAAGGGCCAACGCACCGAGGCTGTTGAGCGCCCAGGCGCCAGCCGCGAGGTTCCCAACCTTTTGGTACGCAGCGAGCGCCTCCTCGAGCGTCGACACTCCCGTGGCATCCCCCCGCTCGACTGCTGTTTGACCCGTGAAGAGGCGGGCGCGAGCTGCGGCGTATACGAGGCCGGCTCCCTCGGCCTCGCGCACGGCGTACCCAAGAAGGATCGATGCGAGTTCATAGTCGCCCCTTCGCTGGGCTACGAGCGCAAGATTCGTGGCGGCGCCTATGTCCCACCGCTGCTGGTCGGCGTCGGGCATATCGCGGGCCACTTCCAGAAGTTCTGTAGACAGCTCTTGGGCGCGCGGGAAATCCGCCAATTCGGCGGCCAACCGGCCTAGGTTGGCGAGAGCGGCACAGAGGCCGGATTTGTCGCCCACGGAGCGGGCCAACTCCGCGCTCTCGTTCCATAGAGAGCGGGCCTTTCCAGTGCGGCCCGAGGCGCGTGCGATGTTGCCGGCTCCGCGAAGCAACTCGGCCCTGACAGGCTCTGCCGCCGGATGCGCCAGTCCTCTCTCCAACCAGCGCTCCCCTTCACTCAAGCGCCCACGGATCAGCCAGAACGGGTGAAGCGCAGCGACCATTCGTGGCCCACGATCTTCTGTAGCGCTGGGACGAAATGCCCAGTCCAGCGCGGCCCGCAGGTTGTCGTATTCCCGATGGAGACGGTCTAGCCACACATGCAGGTCGGATCCCGGGAAGTGCCGCGGCGCCTGCTCGCTCAACAACAGGCTCCATTCCAGGTGGCGGTCGCGTACTCGATCGAACTCGCTTGAGTCCAGCCTTTCGCCCACAAATTGGCGCACGGTCTCGAGGAGGCGGTAGCGGGTCGGCTCGGCCGTGTCGACCATCACCAGCGACTTGTCCACCAGCTGGATCAGCACGGGGAGGACGTCGGCCTCCTCCTGGTCGTCCCCGGCGCCGACCTTCTCGGCCGCCTCCAACGAGAAGCCGCCCGAGAACACCGACAGGCGACGCAACAGGAGTTGCTCCGGCTCGGTGAGGTGCCGATAGCTCCAATCCATCGTGGCTCGCAGCGTCTTGTGACGATCTGCCGCGCCGCGAGGACCGTCGGTGAGCAGTCGGAAGCGGTCGTCCAAGAGCTGAGCGGAGAGCTGGTTGGGGCTGAGGGCACGCAGGCGGGGCGCGGCGAGCTCGATGGCAAGGGGAATCCCCTCGAGGCGAGCGCAGAGTTCCGCCACCGGCGAGGCGTTGGCCGCGGAGAGTGTGAACATGGGGTTGAAACGCCGCGCCCGGTCGACGAAGAGTTCGACCGCCTCAAAGCCGGCGAGCTCCTCGTGGTCGACGGGCACGCCCTCCTGCGGCGCTCGAAGGGGTGACACCCGGTAAACGTATTCACCCGCTACACCGAGCGGCGCCCGGCTGGTGCTGAGCACCCGCAGGTCCGGCACCGACCCCACGAGATGCTCGATGAGCTGGGCAACACTGTCGAGAACCTGCTCGCAATCGTCGAACACAACGAGAACCGTCTCCCGGCCGCGAAGGTCCTTCACCAAGGTCTCCTCGAGCGGGGTGGCCGGCTCCTCGTGCACCCTGAGGGCTCCGGCTAGGTATTCGACGACCACGCCCGCGTCACCCATGGGCCCGAGTTCGACCAGCCAGGCACCACCCTCGAAGGCACCAACGGTCTGGCCGAGTTCACCATCCTTGCGGCGAAGGAGAGCCTCGGCCGCGACGTGCAATGCGAGGCGGCTCTTGCCGACCCCGCCGAGGCCAGTAAGGGTCACCACCCTGTGGTCAGCAACGGCCTTGGCCACGTCGGTGAGCTCGGAGTCGCGACCCACGAACCTGGTGAGCTTCATCGGCAGGTTGTGGGGCACGCCGTCGAGTGAAGGCTGGGGCGGGAAGCTCGGGACGGGCCGAGCCGAGAGCTGATAGATGTGGTGCCGACCGGACAGATCAGCCAAGCGGTGCCATCCAAGATCGGTCAGCTCGGCCTCGTCGGGCTTGTCCTCTTTCAACGCGAGAGCCGTCACCTCCGAGCACAGCACCTGGCCGGGGTGGGCCATGGCGCGGAGGCGGGCGCATCGGTTCGGGGCACGGCCGTAATAGTCGCCTGCCCTCAAGTCCGCTTCTCCAGTGTGGAGTGCCATGCGGACCCGAAGAGGGGGCAGAGGAGACCAGTCCTCTTCTTCCAGCAACTTGTTGATGGCCAAGCCGGCGCCTGCGGCATCTGAGGCCCTGGCGAACACGAGAAATCGGCTGTCTCCCTCTCCCCGGGGGCGCACTACGTGCCCCCCGTGATTGGCCGCGGCCTTCTCGATGAGAGTGTCGTGCCGCGCGAGGGCGTGACACATCTCCTTGGGAGCGTCTTCAAACAGCCGCGTCGAGTCAACGACGTCGGTCATGAGGAACGTGACCATCCCAGAAGGAAGCTCTGCTCGGCCTAGAACTTCTTCACCGCTCTCCGACATGGGACCCCCCGGCGCCCTTTGCCTCAATTGTAGGAAGGAAGAGCGGCGCGTCTAGCGTTTCCCGAGGTATGCGCCTCGGGTATCCCGCAGGCACCGTTCGGGATTTCGGCGGGCGACCGCCCACTTGTCTCGTCGGAGACCGGTTCGGACGCTTTCGTCCCGATTGTCCGGGCTCGTGCATCTCCTCGTTGTCCGCCCTCCACCAGAAGATTGCAGCGAGCTGGCTATTGCAAGGCGGCGTTGACAGCTGGGGCATTCGCTCCCGCGAACCGGCCATCACGAACGGCAGGACTTCCGGGTTCTCGCACCTCGGGGGACGCAGCTTCGGCTAGCCGATCTCGGAAACTCCGAACCACCATCACTACTTTCGGGCGGAGTCCGTATCCGATGGCGGTCGTTCTTCTAGCGCGCCAATTCGGATCTTCCGAATCGCATCTCCCCGCAGGTCCTGGTCAGCTACGCAAACATCGGCCACGCGCTGGGGTCCACATGCCACACGATTCGATGTACAAACGTGCTGTGAAGTGGAAGCTCTTGGAGCATCTCCCCGACGAGCAATATCGTGAGGTGCGCGGCAAGGCGACCAAACCGGCGCGTTTCCGGAGGAACTCCCCAATCGTGTTCCAGGGAGGGGAGGGGCAATGGATGTACTTCATCGAAGAGGGCCACGTCGCGGTCAAGGTTGGCCGTGGCCGCGAAGCTCCGAAGATGATCAGGGTTCTCGGTCCCGGCGACCACTTCGGTGAGCTGGCGCTGCTCAGGTCGGCAGCAGTGGAGCGTCCGCTACGCAACGCCTATGTCTACGCGCTGGACGACGTGGTGCTGTACCAGCTCTGGGGCGCCGACTTGGATGAGCTCCGCAGCAAATGGCCCGCTGTAACGGCGGCAATTCTCAATGCCCTTCTCGAGGAGATCGACAGGCTGTCGCTCGAACTCGACTTCGCCAAGTATGAGATAGCGCGGAGGCGCCTGGCCCACCAGCTCCTCTATCTCGAGGAGGCATACGGATCGGGAGTAGCCATCCAGCTCTCGGCACAGGACATCGGTGAGCTCTGCGGCTTGTCGCTCATGTCAGTAGAGGACGAGATCCTCGAGCTCAAGGCGAGGGGTCTGATCGAGCGCTCCGACACGAAGATCGCGATCCTCGATCACGATGCTCTGAAGCAGCTCGATCGGCGCCGCTGAGGCGATCCATCTGGTGCCAGGACGAAGAGTACCGCTCCACCGTGGCTCAAAGTCGCGGCGGCCTGGGCGACGAGCTGCCGCAGCTACGTCGGCTGGCTAGCCGGGGGGCGCGGTGACGGAAGCCGCGACACAAAAACGTCCTGTCTGCCCACCGCACGACACGGACAACGCGAGCCCGCCAGCGGAGGGGTTGTGGCGCGTCCATCCATCTCCTGAGCGCCTCGAGCCCAAGTTCCGGCGGCCCACTGGCCGTTAGGGTGGAAGGAGATACTTTGGCGACGCGA
>Ga0066660_10001331_pt1 | contig 10340 bp, 6 predicted proteins | sample GraSoiAngelo_109_FD_75177 | JGI IMG/M metagenome (GOLD analysis project Ga0066660, IMG submission 75177) | Grasslands soil microbial communities from the Angelo Coastal Reserve, California, USA - 14_0903_12_20cm | ecosystem: Environmental > Terrestrial > Soil > Grasslands | place: USA...
CTGCGAGAAGGCGCAAAACCCGAGCGTTGGGAGGAGCGCGTGCTGAAGGACGGAACACGCTGGACGGTGTTCAAGCGCGTCTTCCCGGCAAACGATCTCGCCGACGAGCTCGGCGGGGAGCTCGTTTTCGAGAGCGAGTACTTCGTGGCCGTGAAGGCTTGACGCGCCGGCGTTCGTCGTATCGGTCGCTCTCTTCCCTGCAACGAGATCTCCGCGTGTGCCGCGCGTGTGCCGAAGCCGGGTTCCCACTCGAATCCTGGCCGGTCCGCAACGACCGCGTCGACCAGTGCGCCTACATGTACGGCCAGGCGCCCGGTGTCGTCGAAGGTGAAGAGCGGCGCCCCTGGCGCGGCCGTGCCGGGCGAACGCTGCGACGCTGGCTCGAGCTCGACGAAGACGAGTTCTACGCGACGTTCTACTGCGCGTCGGTGACTCGGTGTTACCCCGGTCGCTCACCGTCGGGCCGCGGGGACCGAGCACCGACCCCCCGCGAGCAGGAGCTCTGCCAGTTCTGGCGTGACTGGGAGCTGCGCATCATGCGGCCGGCGCTGATCGTTCCCGTCGGAGGCCTCGCGATTCGCCGCCTACTGCAGATCACCGGTCTCGCACAGTGCGTCGGCCGGCGCTACGAGCTGGACGATGCGGTTGTGATCCCACTTCCCCATCCGTCGGGCGCCAGCGGATGGCTCAACTCGCCGACGAACCGAGAGTTGACCGCGCAAGCCGCGGGACTGGTTCGCGCAGAGCTCACGAAGCTGCCGACTGGCTAGATTTCGAGAGTGAGCGCGGTCCCGTATCGCAGGACCTTCGTCCGATTGCTCGGATTCCTGCGACCGTACAGAGTCTCGCTCGTCGTTTCGATCTTCCTCGCCGTCGCGTCGCAGGGTGCGCAGATCGCGCTGGTCTGGATGACGAAGCGCGTGATCGACGGGGCCCTCCGTCCTCACGACGACCGCAAGCTGTGGCTGTTCTTCTGGCTGATCGTCGGACTCGGTCTCGCGCGCGCGGCTTTCATGGCCGGGCGCCGGCTGATCTCCGGCAAACAGGCGCTCGCGGTCGAAATGGACATGCGGCAGGGCCTCTACGCCCACCTCGTGCGCTTGTCGTTCGGGTTCTACGACCGTCACCAAACCGGACAGCTCATGTCGCGCGCGACCGTCGATCTGCAAGGCGTGCGGTTCTTCCTCGGCTACGGGCTGATCTTCTTCTTCCAGAACGTGCTGACGGTCGTGTCGGTCACAGCCGTTCTGTTCGTGTTCCAGTGGAAGCTCGCGCTGATCGCGTTGGCGATCACTCCCGTGCTCGTCGTCTTGGCCTATCGCTACAGCCACATCGCGCATCCAACGCTTCGTGACGTGCAGCAGAAGCTCGCCGACGTCGCAACCGTGGCGGAGGAGAACATCGTCGGCGTCCACGTCGTCAAGTCGTTCGCGCAAGAGCCGCAGGAACAGGAGAAATTCCGGCGCCGCTCCGAAGCCGTCTTCGACCAGACGATCCGCGCGAACCGGCAGCGCGCGTTGTACGTGCCGCTCATCTCGTGGGTGCCGCTCGTCGCGCAAGGCGCAGTCCTCCTCGTCGGGGCGAGGATGGTGACGCACCACGAACTGAGCGTCGGCGGCTTCATCGCGTTCAACCTGTATCTCGGCATGCTCGTGATGCCGCTGCGCTCGCTCGGCATGTGGATCGGCCAGGCGCAACGCGCAACCGCTTCCGGCGAGCGCATCTTCCAGATCATGGACGAGCCGGAGGAGGTCGCCGACGCTCCGGGCGCGGACGACCTGCCGCAGGGCGGCGGCCGCCTTCGGTTCGAGGGTGTCTCGTTCGAGTACATGCCGGGCCGGCCGGTCCTGCACGAGATCGATCTGGACATTCCTGAGGGGCGCACGATCGCGTTGATCGGCCACACGGGTTCCGGCAAGACGACGCTGACCTCTCTCGTGCCGCGCTTCTACGACGTGACGTCCGGACGCGTGAGCGTCGACGGCGTCGACGTCCGCGACGTGCGGCTCGTCTCCCTACGCCGATCGATCGGCGTCATCTCACAGGATCCCTTTCTGTTTTCGACGACCGTGCGCGAGAACATCGCGTTCGGACGCGCGGACATCACCGACGACGAGGTCGTGCACGCGGCGCGCCTCGCACAGGCGCACGAGTTCATCGAGCGGTTGCCGAGCGGCTACGACACCGTCATCGGCGAGCGCGGGATCACGTTGTCGGGCGGTCAGCGTCAGCGGCTCGCGATTGCGCGGGCGCTTGCAGTCAATCCGCGGATCCTCATTCTCGACGATGCGACGGCGTCGGTCGACGCCACGACGGAGGCGCGGATCAGGCTCGGGCTGCGAGAGGCAAAGCGCGGGCGCACGACGCTCATCATCGCGCACCGCTTGTCGACGATCGCTCTCGCCGACGAGATCGTCGTCCTGGACGCCGGTCGGATCGCGGCACGCGGGACGCACGATGAACTGCTCGACACCAGCCCCGTCTACCGGGACATCTACGAGCACGGACTGCTCGAGCGCCAGTTCGCGGACGCGGTCGAGGCCCGCGCGGGCGCGGACCCGGAAGCCTTGGAGGCGGCATCGTGAGTTGCGTTTGTGCCGCGCTCCAGCAGATCAGATTCGGCACGAACTCGGCACGGACGCGTACGAGTTTCTTCGATAGCGTCGACGCCGGGTGGCGGGTGGCGGCGGTCCCCACCCGGGTGGGGACGCGCGCGCGTGTACATGAGAAGGAGTCCACGTCGTGAGGGTTTGGCAGCCCGGCGGCCACTTGATGCGCGAGCGCGACGCCAAGGTCGAGGACTGGTCCTGGCGACGCACGCGGCGCCGCTTGGGAACGCTGGCGCGCTTCGCCCTCCGCTACAAGGTCCGCACCGCCTTCTCCGTGGTCTCGCTTCTCGCCGCAACAGCGACCGCGCTCGCGCCGCCCTTCCTGTCGAAGTACGCCGTCGACGACGGAATCCGCCGACACGACCTGACGAAGCTGTGGTGGATCGTCGGCGCGTTCCTCCTCGCCGGGCTCCTCAACTGGGGCATGAGCTACGTGCAGACGTATCTCACGGGCTGGGTGGGCGAGCGGATCCTTGCGGATCTCCGCAACGATCTCTTCGCACATTTGCAGCGCCTGTCGCTTGGCTTCTACGAGCGAAACCGGGCGGGCGTGCTGATCAGCCGCCTGACGAACGACGTCGAGGCGATCGATCAACTCGTAACCGATGGGGTCACGAGCCTCGTCCAAAACACGCTGACGCTCGTCGGCACGGCGATCCTCCTTTTCGTGCTCGATTGGCGCTTAGCGCTCGCGACGCTCGCCGTCATCCCGTTGATGAGCATCGCGACCGTGATCTTCCGAGCGCGCTCGGCCCGTGCATACGCCGCGGTGCGCGAACGACTCGGCCTCGTCACCGCGACTCTCGCGGAGGACATCGCCGGCATGCGCGTCGTGCAGGCGTTCACGCGCGAACAGGCCAACACTGCGAACTTCCGGGACGTCGCAGAGTCGTACCGCGAGTCGAACATGGAGACGGTCGTCCTGAACGGGCTCTACTTCCCCTTCGTGGATCTCCTCTCCACGGTGGCACTCGGGATCGTTCTGCTCTACGGCGGCCATCTCTACTTCCACGGGCTCGTCACCATCGGGACGCTCTTCGCCTTCATGCTCTACGTGCAGAACTTCTTCGACCCAGTGCAGCAGCTCTCACAGCTCTACAACACGTTTCTCTCCGCGACCGCTGCCCTCGACAAGATCATGGACGTCCTCGACCGCGAGCCCGACATCCGCGACCGGCCCGGTGCGCGTGAGCTTCCATTCGTCGAAGGCCACGTGCGCTTCGAATCGGTGCGCTTCGGCTATGGCGACGGCCCCGACGTCCTGCACGAGCTCGACCTGGACGTTCCCGCGGGAACCACCGTGGCGCTCGTCGGTCATACCGGAGCCGGCAAGTCGACGATCGCGAAGCTACTCGCTCGCTTCTACGATCCTCGCAGCGGGCGGATCACGTTCGACGATGTCGACCTGCGCGACGTGACGCAGGCATCGCTCCGCAGACAACTCGGAATCGTTCCGCAGGAGGGATTTCTCTTCGCAGGGACCGTGACGGACAACATCGCATTCGGCCGCCCCGCTGCGTCGCCGGAAGACGTTGTTCGCGCCGCGCAGGCGGTCGGCGCACACGAGTTCATCCTTCGACTCGAGAACGGCTACGCAACCGAGCTCCAGGAGCGCGGCACACGGCTCTCTCTCGGCCAGCGACAGCTCGTCGCACTTGCGCGCGCGCTGCTTGCGGATCCACGGATCTTGATCCTCGACGAGGCGACATCCTCGGTGGACATCGGCACCGAACGAAAAATCGAGCAGGCGCTACGGCTGCTGCTCGCCGGACGGACCGCGTTCATCATCGCGCATCGCCTGTCCACGATTCGCGATGCCGATCTGATTGTCGTGCTCGAGCACGGGCGCATCGTCGAGCAGGGATCGCACGACGAGCTCCTGTCGCGTCGTGGCCTCTACACGTCGCTGTACGGAGACTGGGCGGAAGACGTGGCCTAGCGCGGCAAGCGCAGGGTCATCCAGAGGCCGCCGTGGTCGCTCGGCCACAGGCCGCCGACGCGGCTCGCAGGAACCTCGCCGGTGACGGCTCCGTGCAACGCCTTGAAGCCACCGCGCGTCAAGACATAGTCGATCCGTTCCGTGAAGCGGTCGCCGACTTCCCGAAGATCGTCGCCGTGGCAACACGTCAGGCCCGATGCGTTCGGATAGCGCTCCGTCCACGCGTCGTGAAAGCCGACGCCGATGAACGTCGGGTACGCCAAGCTCGTGGAACCGTCCGGCCGCGAGTTGAGGTCGCCGAGCAGTACGACCGGCAACCGTGTGCGCGCCGGGCCTGCGATCAGTTCCTTCGCCTGCTCCTCCGCGACGACTCGATCGAAAGACTCGAGATGCGTCGTGATCACGCGGAAGGTCTTGCCTCCAACGGTCGCATCAGCGGAGACCCATCCTCGCACGGCGCTCAGCCCGGCAAGGAGCGGGAACGTGAGCTGGTAATTCGCCGCTCGCACGTTGCGCACCTTGACGCCGTTCCGTACGAGCAGTCCATTTCTGACCGTCAGCTGGATATCCATCGTGGGTGGCCAGCCGCTTGGTAATGCCGCAACTGTGTTGGCATCGACGCCGACGAAGTGATAGCGGAGATGTCGGGCGCGGAACGCTCTGGTCAGCGCTGCTTTGTAATCGAGCGCCACGATGTATTTCTCGTCGGTCAACGCTTTCGTGCCGTAGAGAACGAGCTCTTGGAAACCAACGAAGTCGGGCTTGGCGTGCGCGATCTCGGCGGCGATCGCATTCGCCCGCGTGGCGAAGTCGTTTGCCTCGACCTGAGCCCAAGCCGCGGCAACTGCCTGGAACGCTCCCTGCGGCGACGTCGCGTGCACGATCGGATCGAGATTCGCGCCGAGGTAGAGGTTGCGGGTCATCACCGTGACTGTCCGTCGAACCGGAGGAGCCTTCGCTTTCCCGGCCGTCGCCTCGCCCGCCGGCACCAGAAAGACTGCGGCAACGAGCAGGGGGCGAACCCAACGCATGAGAGAGATCCTAGACTCGTCTCTGATGGATCTCGACCGCGAGACCGAGGAGCGAATCGGGCAGCCTGTCTCGGCGGAGGCGGAGCGCGAGACGCGCCTGACGCCGTCGCAGGCTGTCGCGCAAATGCGGATCAATGTGCCGGTGCGCGGCAACCGCAAGCTCCGGCGAATCCTCGAGCGGGTGAACGCCGACGACCAGCTCAAAGGGTGGTGGCACACGGCCAACGTCAACGCCGTCGCGCGGATGCGCATCAACGACCACTCGTGGGTCCATGTGCAGATCGTGGCCAACATCGCGCTCAAGCTGCTACGTCAGCTGACGAAGCACCACGTCGAACCGTCCGTGGTCACCGACTATGGCTACGACTCGAGCGATGCGGAGGTCGTCGTGCTGCTCGGGGCGCTTACGCATTGCGTCGGCATGGCGGTTCATCGCGACGGACACGAAGACGTCAGCCTCTTCCTCGCCGAGCCCAAGCTTCGCGAGCTGCTCGACGGCATCTATGACGAACCCGACCTGACCGTGATCGTTTCCGAGGTCCTGCAGGCGATCACGAGCCACCGCGACTACGGCAAGCCGCTGACGCTCGAGGCCGGAATCGTGCGCGTGGCCGACGCCCTCGACATGGAGCAGGGACGTTCGCGAATTCCGTTCGCCCGCGGATCGATCTCGATCCATTCCCTGTCGGCCGCGGCAATCGAGGACGTCGCGATCAAGGACGGCAACGAGCGCCCGATCCTAATCGAGATCACGATGAACAACTCGTCCGGGATCTACCAGGTGGACGGACTGCTGAAAGCCAAACTGCAGGGCTCGGGGCTGGAGCCCTACGTCGAAGTCGTCGCGCACATCGACACGGAAGCAGAGAAGAAACTCGTGCCGATCTACCGGCTCGAGACCTAGGCTGCGGGGCAAGGATTCGAACCTTGACTACTCGGTCCAGAGCCGAGCGTCCTACCATTAGACGACCCCGCAACGGGCGAACAGTTTAGCCGCTAGCTGCGCTCGTCCGAGCGCCGTTTCTCCGGGCTCGTACCCTCTTGCGGAGCGCCGCCGGGACCGCTCATCGCGACACCTTCGGCGACGACGACGTCACGTGGATCGGCGTGGCGGTACTCGTCGCTCTGCACACCCCCGCGCGGATCATCGTCGCGGTCGAGCGCGTGCACGTCGCCTTCCTGCTTGTCGGCGCGCCGCGCGCGCCGCTTCTTCCACCACCAGCCCACGACCACGATTGTTCCCGGACGCGGCTAGACTGAATCCCCGCCGGGCGCATTCGTCTAGTGGCCTAGGACACCGCCCTCTCACGGCGGCGGCACGGGTTCGAATCCCGTATGCGCCTCTTCAGCGCGCGGCTCGACAGCCGTGCTTCGCGCCCGCGACGTGGACGACCGCGCGTCCGGCACGACCATCCCTACTCGAGGCGACGAAAACGACCTTCATGATCGCCCGCGACGAGCGCGGCAGACGCACCTGCTCGACCGCGGTACCCGGATGGACGCGCCCGAGCGAGCGGGTGACGAGCACGCGTCCGTTCTTACCGACGACGATGGCGCCGACCGTCGCAGTCAGCGAGAGCTGCAGGTGTACCCGCAGGATGCTGCCCGAAGCGCACACCACGCGCGTCGGCAGCACCTGCACCGTGAACGGAGTCTTTCCGGACGGACGATCCTTCAGAACGACATGCACCGGGCTTCCCTGCGTCTCGAGGGACGCGGGGGCCGGATCCTGCGCGACGACAACCGAAGGCGCGGCGTGCAGCGACGCCGTTGCCCGTTGCAGGACGAGGCCGCGTGACAGCGTTGCGGTTTCTGCCTGGCCGAGAGTCATTCCGACAAGATTCGGAACGCCGACGAGTACGGACGACATCGCGCCGAAGTTTCCCGCCTGGTCGACGGCGCGGATGGAGAACGTGCGCGTGTCACCGGCGTCGAACGGCCCGACGACATACTCGTAGGTCGTGCCGCCGAGGTACGGGCCCGAATTCCCGTTCACATAGACGACGAAGTTCGCGATCGAGTCCACCGGCGGATCCCATCGCAGTGTCAGGCCGTTCGGCCCGATCGTTCCATTGACGTGCGTCGGAGCCGCCGGCGGAGTCGCGTCGAGACGATATCCCTGTGGGCTACTCCACGCCGACACGTTTCCGGCCGCGTCATGCGCGCGCGCCTGCCACCACCAGTACCCGTCGAGTAGCTGCGGCGACTCCCAGCTCGCGGGACTCCCGTTCGGGACGATCCCGGTGATGCCTGTGGCATCGATGGCGAGGCACAGCGCGTCGGAACAGATGCGGAACTCGATCGAACCGGTGCTTGCAAAGAACGGTTCGCTGAACGTGGCCGTGAGCTTCGATGCGCGGGCCCACGCGTCCGGTGCCGGGGCCTGGAGCACGGGAACGTCGGGGGTGTTCGTGTCGTAAATGAAGCTTCGCGTGGCCGTCCACGCCGACTGGTTGCCGGCGCTGTCTCGCGCACGCGCCTGCCAGTAGAAGAGGCCGTTTGCGAGCGAGGACGGCGTAAACGTTGCAGTGGCGCCACTCAGGACGGCCGACGAGACGACGTCCTGCACCATCGGCGCGCAGGCGACCCCGGCCGTTGCCACGGCAGAGCAGATCCTGAACTCGACAGTGCCGCTGTCTACACCGTTCGGATCGGTGAACGTCGTCTTGAACTGCGGGAACGAGTTGGTGGCAAAACCGTCGCTCGGGGAGACGAGCGTCGCCGCCGGCACGGACGTATCGACGTACCACGCGTAAGTCGCGGGCATCGCGTCGACGTTGCCGGCGAGGTCCGTCGCGCGAACTTGGAACGTGTGACTTGCCTCGAGAAGCCCGCTATACGTCTTCGGCGACGTGCACGCCGACCAGGCAGATCCGTCGCGGCTGCACTCGAAGGTCGAAGACTCGGTGGCGGAGAAATCGAACGTCGCCGACGAGGAGGTCGAGACCGCGGCCGGCTCGGTCGGGCCGATCGAGGTATCCGGCGGCGTAACGTCGACCGTCCACGTGAACGTCGCCGCGGACGCGTCGGTGTTTCCGGCCAGGTCGGTCGATTGGACGGAGAACGTATGGGTTGCTTCCGTCAGCGCCGTATAGCTCACTGGAGTGGTGCAGGTCGCGTACGGCGCGCCGTCGAAGCTGCACTTGAACGTCGACCCTGCCTCGGTTGCCGAGAAGTCGAAGCTCGTGCTCGTCGAATTCGAATGCGCCGGCGGCTCGCTCGGACCGATCGACGTGTCCGGGGGCGTCGTATCGAGCGTGAAGCTGCGCGTCGCGGTCCAGCCCGATTTGTTCCCGGCCGTGTCTTGCGCCTGCACCTGCCAGTCGTATGTGCCGTCCGCGAGGCTGGCCGGCGTGTACGTGCCGGTGTTTCCGCTGACGACAGTCGACGAACCGCCGCTTCGGACGAGGCCCGAGCACGCTGTGCCGGCTGCAGCCGGCGACGTGCAGACGCGAACGTTTACGACACCCGTGTCTCCCGACGTCGGATCCGTGAAGCTTCCGCCCAGCTGCGGGATCGCGTTGAGGAGCGCACCGTCCGCAGGGCCACTCGGGGTCGGCGAGGAAGGGACCGTCGTATCGATCGACCACGCGTAGCTCGCTGGCGCGCCGATGTTCCCCACGCCATCGGTGCCGCGAATCTGCAATGTGTGACTGCCGTCGGCAAGGCCGGTGTACGAGGCGGGTGACGTGCAGATCGTGCCCCAGCCCGCGCCGTCCAGATTGCACTCGAGCGTCGCAGCCTCGGATGCGTGGAAGGTGAAGCCCGCGTTCGCGGACGTCGAAGGCTGTGCGGGCCCGGAGTCGATCGTCGTCGTCGGTGCGGTGAGGTCGAACGTCACGGCACGCGTCGTGCTCCAACTCGACGTATTGCCGGCAGTGTCGGCCGACTGCGCGTCCCAGTAGTACGAGCCGTCGGCAGGCGCCGGACTGATCGTCCAGCTGCCGGTCGCGCCGTTCGACAACGTGGATGTGAACGGCGACGTCGTAACGACACCAGCGCACAGGGCGTCGGAGCAAAGTCGGAACCGAACCTTTCCGGTATCCGACACCGAGGGATCCGAGAACGTCGCCGTCAAAGTGGGATTGTTCGTCGTCGCCCCGGCGGCCGGCGAGAGCAGGGCCGGCGCACTCGGAACCGTCGTGTCGAGTGTGAAGCTGTGCGCTGCCGACCACGACTGACCGCCGACCGTGTCCGTTCCGCTCGCTCGCCAGTACCAGGTGCCGTCGGGGAGTGACGGCGACCACGTGACGCTCGACCCGCTCGCGACGGCGTTGAACGTCGTCGTGGCCTGCTGCGTTGCGCATGCGGACGTGGGACACACCTGCATCGCGACCGTTCCCGCCTCGCTCTCCGGATCGCTGTAGGTCGCGCCGAGCGTCACCGTCTGGCCGGCGAGGATCGACGAGCCGTCGGAGGGCGACGACGACAGTGTCAGCGAGGGAAGGCCGTCCGCGGTCGGGAAGCTCGTGATCGCGGCGGTGCCGTCGTTGACGTCGAGCTTGAACAAGCGCGTCGAGGCGCCGCCCGACGTGTACGCCGCTGTCTGATGCCGCCAGAACATGAGGCAGAGATGCTGACTCGAGCTCAGCGAAAACGAGGAGGCGGATGCCGAGATCGAGGCGGTCGTCGTCGCGACCGTTCCCGAGCTACGGATGAGATTGGCGGCATTGTCGCTCGGCGAGACGACCGTCGACGTGATGTTTCCACTCGCGTCGGTGACATAGAGCGCGGCCGTGAGCGCCGCTTGACCATTTGGAC
>Ga0066660_10001332_pt1 | contig 10339 bp, 13 predicted proteins | sample GraSoiAngelo_109_FD_75177 | JGI IMG/M metagenome (GOLD analysis project Ga0066660, IMG submission 75177) | Grasslands soil microbial communities from the Angelo Coastal Reserve, California, USA - 14_0903_12_20cm | ecosystem: Environmental > Terrestrial > Soil > Grasslands | place: USA...
CGGCGAGAAAACCGGCCATTTGCCGCCCAGTTTCTCGGCGATGGTCGCGGCGGGTGTTGTGTCGCGCATTCCCGTGGATCCGGATGGTCACGCCTATAAACTCATGCCGGACGGGCGAATCGAAGTTCGTATGCCCGACGATTTTCCTTTTATCGAAAAAGGCCTACCTCCGGGATATACGCCGCCACAGCCCAAATTGCCGCCATCCGATTAAAAGCTATTGCCTTCCTCGATAAAAACGGTGGCGCATGTGGAGCGAACGCAACCCCCGCGAGGGCGACGGCGCTACAGAACACGCCCGCGATTAAACCCAAGATCCCATAGACAACGAATCCTACCTTAAACGCCGAACCGGCACCAATGCGCTTCACGACAGCCATAACCGCCTCCCGAACAGCGAGCTGTCCCTATCGTAAGAACGAAACGCAAACGCAAAAGGGTACGGGGATCGCAATTGCTCGGGGTAATCCCGAGAAAGCCATGCGCGATCGGCTAACATTCGAAGCGATGAGGCGATCTTTCATTCGGCGAACCAGCCTGCCGCATTGTCAGGCGACTCCACCCGGCGTAAGAGGCTACAATATGCTCAGGAGATCTGGCCGGAGTAGTCTTTGCCTGCAAATTTCAGGCTCTTCCCCCGCCGTTGAAAGCGTCTAATTAATTAACAATGAAATTCCAAGCTGTGAAATTCACTTTGATCTTGGTAGCCGTTGGCATGGTGCTGGCGGCGGGCCGTGCCGCGGCGCCTGGTGCTGACGTTCATGCCATTGCTCAGCGGGTCGACGAACGCTACAACCATCTGCGTAGCATGCGGGCGGAGTTCTCTGAAACATACCGCGGTTCAGGCGTGGAGCGGCAAGAGGCGGGAACGCTTTGGCTCAAAAAACCCGGCAAGATGCGCTGGGAGTACCGTTCTCCCAGAGAGAAGCTGTTCGTGAGCGACGGCAAGGACGCGTGGTTCTACTTGCCCGGCGACAAGCAGGTGCGGAAGACGCAGGTTAGAAAATTGGATGACCTCCGATCTCCGCTGGCGTTTCTCTTAGGTAAGACGAAGCTGGAGAAGGAATTGCACGGGCTCTCACTGGCCCCGGACCAGACGCCTACGACGCCGGGGAATGTGGTGTTGCGGGGGGTCCCAGAGGCTTTAGGAGACCGAGTGAACCAAGTTTTACTGGAGATCACGCCGGAGAACCGCATTTCCCGCATCCAAATTGATGAGGTGGAGGGCTCGGTTATCGAATATCGCTTCCTTGACCAAAAAGAGAATGTTCAGGTCGCCGACCACCAGTTTCATTTTACGTTGCCGCCGGGCGTCGAAATTGTGGACGCGGATTTCGGACAGTAAGGTTTGAGGTCTTGGAGGCATTCATCTATCTCATTGAAAATAGATGGCTTGTGGGCTTGTGATCTCGTCTTTGGCACTTGCGATAGGGGATTACCACGGTTAGTGACAAGCCCTTGTGCAGCAGCAGATTAGCCACTACTTTCCGGAATTTTGAATGTTAGACTGAGGACGATAACTGCGAATTAGCATGGCGGAATTTATCGTAAAAATGGCGGATGAACGCGGCCACACGCTGCAGCAGGTTGAGCACGGATACTCCGAGGCCGAGGTGCGCGACCGTTTCCTGCAGCAGGGTTATCTCGTTCACTGGGTTAAGCCGCGAGGAATGTTCGTGGGCGGCAAGGTCGCACTCTCTCCTGGCCGGCGGCAGCGCACCACTTCGTTTCTCATATACAACCAGCAGTTTTTAACTCTAATCAAAGCGGGGCTGCCTATCTTGACCTCGCTGGATTTGCTCATCAAGCGTCAGAGGGATGCACATCTTCGTGCGCTGCTGGAGAATGTGCGCGACCGGGTGAAGAGCGGTGAATCACTTTCCGAGGCCTTTGCCGCGCAGGGTGTGTTTCCGAAGATGTATACGACCACGTTGCTGGCGGGCGAGAAGAGCGGAAATATGGAAGAGGTGCTGAGCCGCTACATTGCATTCCAGCGGCTGGCCCTTACCTTCCGCAAAAAGCTTGCGGTTTCGCTGGTATATCCGGCGCTGCTGGTCATAGTGGTTACCTGCATGATGATTTTTCTGATCACCTACGTCGTGCCGAAGTTTGCGGATTTGTTCAATAACCTGAATGCGAAGCTGCCGGTCATCACGGTATTCATGCTCGCGGTGGGACTCAATGCACAAAAGTATGCCCCGATAGCCTTGGGCGTAGTGATAGTTCTGGCGATAGCGCTCTGGCAGTGGAAACGTACGGATAAGGGTGCAGAGCGGCTTGATCGCGCCATCTTTTCGTTACCGCTGCTGGGTGACATCCGCATGAAGTACCAGGTCGCGAATTTTGCGCGTATGCTTTCCGTGCTCCTGCAAGGCGGGTTGCCCCTGGTGCCGGCGATGGAGACGGCCGGAGGTTCGATGAGCAGCCGGCGGGTGCTGAACGGTGTTCTCCACGCCAGCCACCGTGTGCGTGAAGGACGCGGGCTGGCCAAGAGTCTGGAGGAGCAGAAGGTCTTTCCCGACATGGCAGTCGAAATGATCGAAGTAGGCGAGTCCACCGGCGCATTGCCGGCGATGTTGAACTCGGTCGCGGAGTTTTACGAAGAGGATGTGCAGACGGCGCTCGGCGCCGCCATGGCTATGATTGAGCCGGTGATTCTCATTGTTATGGCGGTGTTTGTGGGCGGCGTGCTGATTTCACTCTATCTACCCATCTTTACTATCGGCGCCAACATGCACTGACAGGCGATGGAAATCAGGTAATTTTGCAGATTGGGAATTGGAAAGCGGGAATGGCAGAAAAGAAATCATTGTTCGTGAACGGCGGCAACGGCGGTCACATTGCTGACGGAGCCGCGGTCGACGAACTGGACCGCGCACGCGACGTGGCCCGGCGCTATCGTTGCGAGTTCGTGGATCTGAATGACTTTCAGCTCCATCACGACCTTTTCAAGAAAGTTCCCGTAGACCTGATGTTCCGCTACAACTTCGTTCCGCTCGAGGAAACGCGGGACGGGAAACTGGCCATCGCTATTGCTGATCCCAGCCAACTCATGATGATCGATGAGATCAGCCTGTTGCTGGGCAAGCGGATCGTCACCAAGGTTTCGACGCTTAAGCAGATCAGCGACATTCTGAAAAAGACTGAGCAGTCGCAACGCGTGCTGGAAGAAGCCAGTGAAGGCTTTGCCTTAGACGTGATTCGCGATGATGAAGCAGCAGCGGACGAGACCATCTCGATTGACAAGCTGACCGCGACTACGGGGGACATCAGCCCGATCATTCGCCTCGTAGATACAACTATTTTTACCGCGCTGCAGCGGCGAGCGAGCGATATTCATATCGAAACCCGGGACGATTCTGTAGGAATCAAGTTCCGTATTGATGGTGTGCTCACCCAGGCCATGCCTCCCATCGGAAAGGAACATCATTCGACCATCATTTCGCGCGTCAAGGTGATGAGCGAACTGGATATTTCCGAGCGCCGCGTGCCCCAGGACGGCCGCTTCCGTGTGAAATACAACGGACGCGCGATCGACTTCCGTGTTTCCATCATGCCTTCGATTCACGGCGAGGATGCTGTGCTCCGCGTGCTCGATAAAGAATCGATGAGCGAGAAATTTCGCACCCTGGTGCTGGACGTGGTCGGATTCGACGAAGAAGATCTAAGAAAGTTTCGCCGTTACATCAAAGAACCATACGGCATGGTGCTGGTCACCGGCCCAACCGGCAGCGGCAAAACGACCACGCTTTACGCGGCGGTGAATGAAATCAAGACTGACGAAGACAAAATTATCACCATTGAAGATCCGGTCGAATATCAGATTCGCGGCGTCACGCAGATCCCAGTTAACGAAAAAAAGGGGCTGACATTCGCCCGCGGCTTGCGCTCCATTCTCCGCCACGACCCGGACAAGATCATGGTGGGCGAAATCCGCGATACGGAAACGGCGCAGATTGCCATTCAATCAGCCCTCACCGGCCACCTGGTGTTCACCACGGTGCACGCCAATAACGTCGTGGACGTGATCGGGCGTTTCCTGAACATGGGCGTGGAGCCGTATAACTTTGTTTCCGCCCTGAACTGCATCCTCGCGCAACGCCTGGTGCGCGTGATCTGCGATTCGTGCCGCACCGTGGTGCATTACTCGCCAGAGGAACTGGAAGCGAGCGGACTGGATCCGGGGCAGTGGTCGCAGGTCCCATTCTATGAAGGTCAAGGATGCATTGAATGTGCGGGCACGGGTTTCCGCGGGCGCACTGCGATCCATGAATTACTGGATTTGAGCGACCGTATTCGCGAGATGATCCTGGCCAAAAAGCCCACTTCGGAAATCCGCCGCGCGGCGCGGGAAGAGGGCATGCGCTTTCTGCGCGAGTCAGCTCTGGATAAAGTAAGGGCGGGCGTTACCACGCTGAAGGAGATCAACAAAGTCACCTTCATCGAGACTACGCGATAGCCTCCGCAAGACGAATATCTGGCAAAGGTTCCCTTCCAGCTATTGCGGTTTGCAGGATCGAAGGGTTTTCATACAATCATTAATGCGAGCCTAATTTTGAAATGAGTGCCGCCTCCAAATCCGGTGGCAAGCCGAAGCTTGCCTGTGAGATTTCTGCTGAGCGTATCTTGGCGGGAAGGATCTCCGACCACCGCCAGACAGTTACGGCGTGCGCGCGCTATGAACTGGCACCCGGCAGTGTTGTCCCCGATTTAACCGAGAACAACCTGGCCCGCCGTGAAGCTGTACGGAAAGCTATCCAGGAGACGCTGTCCAGCATTTCGGAACGTTCCCGCGATGTGATCGCGATCCTGCCGGACGCGGCGGTGCGCGTCGTGCTGCTCGACTTTGAAGTGCTGCCCACCGATCTGGCCGAAGCCGAGTCCGTGGTGCGCTTTCGCTTGAAGAAATCGCTTCCCTTCGATGTGGACAAGGCAAAAGTCTCTTACCACGCGCAGCCCTCGGGCACGGGGATAAAGGTGGTAGCAGCCGTGGCGCTGTCTAGTGTGATCGAGGACTATGAGGCGGCATTTCGCGATGCAGGATACAGCCCCGGTGTAGTGCTGCCTTCGACCTTGGCGGCCTTGGGTGCCGCCGATGCCCGGCGCCCTACGCTGTTGGTGAAAGTAGATACCCGCACCACGAGCATTGCCATTCTGGAAGAGAACCAGATGTTATTGTTCCGCACTCTCGAAAACCTCCGCGGAGTGCAGATTACGGGCGAGCAACTGGCGGAGGAAGTTTATCCGTCGGTAGTTTTCTTTCAGGATACGTATCATTTGAATATCGAACAGATCTTTGTTGCGGGACTGCCGCAATCGGAAGGCGCGGCTCCAGCCTTGCGTGCGCAGACCGGCGCCGAAGTGCGGGAACTCGTCAGGCCTTCGCAACTGGGCCACGGTTCCCGGGACGTTCCTGCCTGGGCAATGGCGGGCGTAGTAGGAGCATTGCTTTCTTAGTATGCGTCTGGACATCAATCTCGCGAGTCAGCCTTATCAGGATGCACGCCGCTTCTGGCTGCGCTGGGGATTCGGGTTGGCGCTGGTGGGTATCGTGAGCCTGGCGCTCGTGGTCGGCGCGGTGACGGGCGGCTTTAACGCTCGCCGCGACCGGCAGCGGATCAGCGAATTCAAGAAACAAATTGCCGAGCGCGACAAGGAGCGGGCTAAAGCCGAGGCTTTTCTAAACCTGCCCGCCAATCGCAGCACGCGCGACAAATCGCAGTTCATCAACGCCCAAATCCAGCGCAAAGCGTTCTCCTGGACCAAGGTTTTCGAGGAACTCGAACGGGTGATGCCGCCACGACTACATGTGGTTTCGATTCGTCCGGAAATGACTCCCGACAACGAGTTGCAGATCAAGATGGTGGTGGCGGGTGAGTCCAGCGAGCGCGCTCTCGATCTGGTCAAGCGCATGGAGAGTTCCCAGCATTTCGAGCAGACTCACATCAATGAAACGCACCAGCAGGGCGGCACTCCAGGCGACAACGTTCAATTCGACATCACCGCGCTCTACATACCGGAAAAGCCGCAGAGGAGTACACCCTGATGCCGGATTTGAGAGAGACTCGACAAAAGATAAAAATGGTGCTGATCGCTATGCTCTGCCTGGACGTAGTCGCGGCGGTGCTGCTGTTTTCTCCGTTGGTAGGGTCTTCCAACTCGCGCCAGGGGCAACTTGGCCAACTGTGGCGGGAGTTGCAGCAAAAAACACGCCAGGTCGAACCTCTCCGCGGGATGGACAAAAAAGTAGCCTTGGCGGGGCAGCAGATTGATGACTTTTATAAAGAGCGCTTGCCCGGACAGGATTCCGCCATCTTCGGCGAAATCGGAAAAGTTGCGTCGCAGAGCGGAGTCAAGGTTCTGCAAGCCAAATCCAAGGTGGACGACCCGCAGCCTGTTGGGTTGCGGCCGATAACCATCGAGGCCGAACTGTCCGGTGATTATCTCCAACTGGTCCGGTTTATCAATGCGCTGGAGCGCGACAAGATGTTCTTCATCATAGATAGCGTGACCTTGGGCGGCCAACAGACTGGCCCCGTCAAGCTGCAGATGAAGCTGGAAACCTATTTGAAGGCAGGTGGGTAGTTGCAGATTGGAACCGAGAATCGAATGAAGATGGTCTGGGCCCTCGTGCTCGGAGGGCTGGCGTTGATTCTGGTAGGACGCGCGCTGTTCAGTGGCACATCGCCGGAGGCCGCTACTCCACCGCCATCCGCGGTGACCGCGGATCCTGCAGGGCGGAACCCGGCACGACGCTCTCCAGCATCCGCTAAAGGCGCTCGTCTTTCTGTGCCAAGGCTGGATCCCACGCTGCAGTTGAACTTGCTGAAACAGAGCGAAGACACCAAGTACACCGGTTCAGGACGGAATATCTTCATCGCACACGAAGATGTACCCATTCCACCGCCGGTGAAGCCTGCCAACACGGATCTCCAGGCACAAACTGGTCCGCCTCCGCCGCCACCGCCACCGCCAATCATGCTCAAGTTTTTCGGGTTTGCGAACAAACCCGGGGAGCCGAAGAAAGTTTTTCTTTCGCAGGGTGAAGACGTGTTTATCGCGGGCGAAGGCGAAATTGTAGACCGGCGTTATCGGATTCTGCGCATTATTACCAATCCCGCTTCCGTAGAAGTGGAAGACGTGCTGAACAATAACCGGCAGACCATTCCGCTGACGCAAGGCTAGTGTGAAGCGTGAGAATCTCTGGTAAATTTCGGCGACCCCGCATCCGGCGCAGTACTCAGCAGGGTTACATCCTGCTTACGCTGATGCTGTTTGTAGCGCTGCTGGCAATTGGGGCCGCGGTCGTCGCGCCGAGCATCACGTTTCAAGTCCGCCGCGACCGGGAAGAGGAGTTGATCCATCGCGGAACCCAGTACTCGCGGGCGGTACGCCGATACTTCAAGAAATTCGGACGTTTTCCCGTGCGACTTGAGGAACTGGACAACACCAACAACATGCGGTTCCTGCGGAAGCGTTACAAAGATCCCATCACCGGCCAGGACTTCAAGGTGCTCCATCTCAATGAAGTGAAATTGAATTTCGGAGCGGGTTTGGTCGGAGTAAACCCGCCCGGAGTTCCGACGCTGGGTGGAGCCGCTATGCAGAATCCCGCTCTCGTCGCCGCTGCGGCCGGAGCTATGGCGAACACTCAAAGCAATATCAATCTCAATCCCGCTCAAGCGGGGGGCGACAATTCGTCATCTTCTCCGAATTCCGCTCAGGGAAGCGCTGGAAATGCACCATCCTCTGGAAATCCAGGATCGCCGGGAAATCCTTCGAGTGGTCCCTTTTCGGGGCCGACGTTTGGGGGCGGCCCGATCGTGGGTGTAGTCAGCACCAGTGAGAAGGACACGATTCGCGAATTCAACAAGAAGAACCACTACAACCAGTGGCAGTTCATCTACGATCCGGGCAGCGATCGCGGCGGACTATTGAACACTCCCGCCCAGCCCCCGTTGCAAAACGCCGTCCAGACGGTTCAACCCGGCGCTGCAGTTCAGCCGGGAATGCAGGGTGTCCAGGCCCAGCCCGTGCAAGTTCAACCAGCGCCTCCGCAATAGCTTTGGACAGCACCGAGGGCAGTGCGCCGTTGTACATGTCATCATTGATGCCGGCAACAAAAAGCCTCATCGCAATGCGATGAGGCTTCTGATGTCATGGACCGACAGAATCGTTACACGTTAAACGATGATCCACAGCCGCACGTACTCTTCACGTTGGGATTCTCGAACTTGAATCCCGCGCCTTCCAGAGTCTCCAGGTAATCCACGGTACAACCGTTCAAATACATGGCGGACGTTGCGTCTACGTAAACTTTCAAACCATCCATTTCGAACACTTTGTCCATCATACCCGCACTGTTTTCGAAGGACATCGAATAGGAGAAACCGGAGCATCCGCCGCCGACCACCCCTACGCGCAAACCAGCAGGGGCAGGATTCTGTTGCGCCATAATCTCCTTCACCTTCGCGATTGCATTCGGGGTCAGGCTGATGGGGGCGCTCTTGGGCTTCACTTCCGGGGTGGTTATCGTTGCCATTTGTATCTCCTTGAGTCTACAGCTTTAGATTATAGCAAAGGCGGGTACGGACTCGATGCAAAAGCTTTGGCCCGAGGGCACCGGTCGGTAACCGCCGCAACTACTTGTTAGATGATACTTTGCGGCCTGGGGTCGCGTGAACTTGAAATCGCGCCACCCCCTTGCCAACGGGTCTATAATGACCCCGGATAGGGGCCCTTCCCCGGAGACCGGCTGCGGCGAGCCGAACGACCGCACCCGGAGTGGGAAAGCTGGGGCCGGCTCGAAATCAGTGCCGAGGTGGTTTATGTCTCCCTTGATCTGGCTGCTGATTGTGTGGGGTGTCCTGACAGCCATCCTGATTGTCCTGCTCATTTACCGCAGCACACTTACCATGCAAGAGGACGATCAGCTCTTCCTGAACGAATCCGAGTCGCACATGCAAACCGAGCAGACCGAGCTCCTCATAAAGGTGAACCGGATCACGCCCATCGTCAAAATTTTGGGCGCGGTCTCGGGCGTTATGATCCTGGTGATCGCCGGGCTGTTCATTTACCAGGGACTGAACAACACAGGAATGCAGTAACGAATTCAGAATCTCCCCCGAAGTGTCGTCACGGCGGCAGACTGTTTTCTGTTGGTTCGGAAGAACCCATTTCTGCCCGTGGTGACGATTGCCTCCTTGTTCAGAGAGGCGTTTTTCTATTTCCGATAGCCCACTTTTACAAGCCCCCGTGCAAGTTCTTTCATCGCATTCACGTCGTTAATATTTGTTGACAACTTGCTGGCGCAGGACGAAAATCCCGCACATTCCCGGGTAACGTATCTTCCTCCCCCCAAGTTCCTGGGCCACTAGATTGCGCCCGGATTGCACGACTGGATGTCGAGCGACTGTGCATCCGAGCGCGGCAATCCCAGTAGTACACATCGTGCGCAGGAGTCTATCCGATGAATCGCCCCAGCCCGTTCGATGAGACGAGGGATGAAGTGCAATTGATGGCTGAATTTCTTGACCACCTGAGCCGCGAAGCGGAAACCGAAGAGGAGAGGCAACTCTGCTATGACACTGCGCAGGAATACCGCCTCGCTGCAAACGGCGCAGGACAGTAGTGAAGCGGGTCAGCAGAATCCGCAATAGAATTTTGGTCTGCTCTTGTACAGATCAGCCCCAGTGTGAGCTGACCAGCGCATAGCAGAAGCCTGGCTATCGGGTGAACAGAGTCGCGCGTAATGCGGTCAACGGCGACCTGGGAGAGTCCGTGCTACACATCGAACGACGCAAGGAACGGCGCTTCCCCCTCCGGCACTCCGCAGAGATCAAGGCGGGGCTCGAGAATTTTCGGGAAGTTTCAGGGGTGACCGAAAACGTTAGTGGACACGGTGTCATGCTGCAGGTGGACTCGTCAATTCCGGTGGGCACTCCCGTCGAAATCGTCCTCACGCCCAGACTGGCCACCGAAGGCAAGCCGACTCGACTGGTGTACAAAGGAAAAGTTTTGCGTGCGGGAAACTTATCTGCTGGAAAATTCACGATTGCCGCGGAATGTGAACGCTGCGTTTCCATTCGAGTAGAGAACGGACAGCCTCCGCAACCGCCACCTGACCGGCCCGGCTAATCCGCAATCGCTAAAGCTTGAAAATTTCTGAGCAAGACACTTCTTCTGAAACGAACCGTGATCATGAGCGCGGTGTTAGCAAAACGCGGCATTGACATCGCCGCGCTCCGCCTCATAACCTGCATAGCGCATTTCGTTCGGAGGCCAGAATGCTGTGCCCGCATTGCGGCTCGGAGTCGCCCGACGAGGCTCCCGCCTGTCC
>Ga0066660_10001335_pt1 | contig 10331 bp, 13 predicted proteins | sample GraSoiAngelo_109_FD_75177 | JGI IMG/M metagenome (GOLD analysis project Ga0066660, IMG submission 75177) | Grasslands soil microbial communities from the Angelo Coastal Reserve, California, USA - 14_0903_12_20cm | ecosystem: Environmental > Terrestrial > Soil > Grasslands | place: USA...
ATCGGGGTGACCGGGAGGTCCCGATGCGCCCGGGCGAAGGCCTGCGAGGCGAGGTGCGGGTGGAGGAGCCCGCCGTCGCTGCCGGTGAACACGAGGCCGAGCTTGTTTGTCAGGCCGGCGGCCGCCAGCGCGTCGGCTTCGTCGGCCCGCCAGGCTCGGAGGTGGGCGACGGTGGTCGGGTCGAGGGTGATGCAGCGCCGGCTGGTCTTGGTCTTTAGCAGCGAGAATGACGTCGTGTAGCCGATGGCGGTGAGGGCCTGGGTGATCTCGAGCCGGCCGGTGTCGAGGTGCACATCGGACCACCGCAGCCCGAGTAGTTCGCCTCGGCGCATCCCGGTGGCCGCGGCGAGCCGGAACAGCATCCCATGCCGTTCGGAATCGGCGGCCTGGAGGAAGGTTGCCAGCTCGGCGGCCGTCCACGATGCGGCCCGCCGCCGTCGTGATGGTCGTCTGCGCGGGTCGGGCGCCCGAACGTCGAGCGCCGGGTTGTGCACGATCAGCTCTCGGGCGACGGCGGCATCGAGGGCGGTGCGGATGAGCTGGTGGAGGTTGAGGATGGTCTTGGCCGCCAGCGGCTCGCCGGTCTGGCTGCCGTTCGTGGCGAGTCGTCGGTAGAGGGCGGCGAGCTGATCGGCGTGGAGTTGGCGGAGCTGCACGTGCCCGAGGTGGGGGAGCAGGTAGTGCTCGACCATGGTCACGTACCGGGCGTAGGTGGTCGGTGACAGCGCCGCTTCGCGGGTCGGCAGCCACCGGCCGAGCAGGTAGTCGGCCAGGGTCATCGTCGACCCGGCCCGTCGGGCGCGTGCGCGGCGAGCGCCGAGTTGGCGGGCGAGTTGCCCAGCTTCGGCCCGGTCGGCGCAGCGATACCATCGCCGCCGCTCGCTTCCAGTGATCGGGTTCACCCCCTCGTAGATCACGGCGTAGTGCAACCCTGCCTTCTCGACCACGTAGGCCATCTGTTCGTGCTCCTTTGCTCGTGTGGTGCGGCATCGGTAGCAGGAGCCATGAGACGGGCGACAGTCGAAACAAACTCGGAGTCCGGGCGGTCGCGGCCTTGCCGCCATCGCTCGACCGGCCGTATGTGGCTACACTGATGTGCAGGAAGTGGCTACATGGGAGGACGTGCTGCGATGGAGGTCGGTGTGCGGGAGCTGCGCAACCACCTGAGCCGCTACCTGGATCGGGTGCGCGGCGGCGAGGAAGTAGTGGTCACCGACCGGGGACGCGCCATTGCCCGGGTCCTGCCCGTCGGGGCCGAGCGCACGCTGGACCGCCTGATCGCCGAGGGGGTGGTCACGCCGGCCAGACAACCGAAGCGGCGCGTAGCCAGGCCGATCAAGACGGCCGGGACCGTGTCTGATCTGGTCGGCGACCAGCGCCGGTGATCGCCTACTTCGACACCTCGGCCGTGGTGCCGTTGCTGGTCGCCGAGGTTGGGTCAGTCCGTGCCGCGTCGCTGTGGGACGGCGCCGACCGCGTCGTGAGTGTGCGCCTCGCCTACCCGGAGGGCCGCGCCGCGCTCGCCCAAGCTCAGCGGCTCGGGCGACTCACCGTTCGGCAGCTGCGCGTCGCGGTCACCGATCTCGATGCGCGGTTCGACCAGCTCGACGTGATCGAGATCGACGAGCCACTCGCCCACCGAGCCGGCGAGCTCGCCGAGGCGCACAGCCTGCGAGGCTACGACGCCGTCCATCTGGCCGCGGCTGACCGAGTGCGCGACCCCGACCTCGTCGTCGTTGCCGGGGACGGCGCCCTCCTCGACGCGGCGAGCGCCGAGGGAATCGCGGTAGCTGCCCTCGGCTGAGTGCAGACCCCAGCGGCATCGGGGTGACCCGAGCCCGACCCGGGACAGGGCGAGATCACGCCATTGTGCACGGCCGGTCCGCCGGGTTGAGGTGCCTCTTGGGGGTTAGGCCCCGACGAGCCGCCCGGCGAATGGCCCCGCGGTGACAGGATGCTGATGGCGGCAGGTGGGGGGGTGGGACCGGGGTGGTGAATTCAGCAACCCGGGTAATCGAGGGGAAACAGCTGGTCCCGCACGCCTGCAAGCTCGTCAGGCCGCAGCTGGCGGCACAGGACCCACCGGACCGAGAGAGAGGCCTTCCAATCGGCGGCATCGCGGGCTGGAGGGAAGGGACGCCGGGCTTGGAGCAGCTACGTATCCGGGCCAGTGGCCGTCAATGCACTGTTCAGCGAGTGACTCAGCCGAGGTCGGCGTCAGACACGAAGGGCCGTTGACGCTCGACGAGCGAGCGCCGCGATCGGACGCTGGAACCACCCAACAGTGCAAGCGTTGCTCGGCGGTTCGGTGAGCCCTGTCAGCCGAGGACGCGGAGGTGAGCGGGGCTCGTTGGCACCGCGGTTTCGCCGATTCGCGCGAGCGCGTTGGTGGTGGCATCGTCGGCGGGGAGCCAAGTGACAAGACGTTGCCCGGCGACGTCATCGGGGAGGAGGAGCACCTCATAGTTGAGTCGCAGCGCGCCGATGTGGGGGTGGTTGATGCGCTGCGTACCCCGGCGCTTCTCTGTTGTCGGGACGATCGACCAGCGCTCGACGAAGCCAGGAGCGGTGCGCAGTTCGTCCATGAGCGTCGCGAAGATCTCATCGTCGCCCGCGCACTCGGTGGCAGCGCGTAGGCGGCTGACCTGTTCGTCGGCGGCGGCGATCCAGTCGGGGTAGACGGTTGGCGCGCTCGGGTGGAGGAACACGTGGCGGGCGAGGTTCGGCACCGCACCGTCGAGCATTCCGAGTGGGCGGACGAGCTGTTCCCACGAGCGATTCCACGCGAGGACGTCGTTGATCGGGCCGGCCACGAACGCGGGCGTCGGGCCCATTCGTTCCAGGAGCGCCGTGACCGTGGGCGCCACGGCGCGGGCCAGGGGGCGAGCAGCCGGGCAGAGTGAGGCGCGTTCACTCACCATGGCCAGCATTCCGAACTGCCGGCGCTGTTCGTCGTCAAGACGGAGCGCGTCGGCCAGCGCGGCGATCACACTCGGCGACGGTCGCGTGTCGCGGCCCTGCTCGAGACGAACCAGGTAGTCGATGCTGACCCCGGCCAGCGTGGCCACTTCTTCGCGGCGCAGACCGGGTGTCCGCCGACGCCCGTTGGCGGGCAGTCCCATGTCGGCCGGCTGGAGCTGGTCGCGGCGGGCACGGAGGAACTCGGCCAGCGTTGTCACACCCACAGCATCCCACAGAGCCGGCGAATCAGCCTGGCCCTGCCAGTACCAGGATCAACCCGGCCTTCTCGGACGGGCGTGGTGAGCGGATGATGCGGCCATGACCACCATCCCGACCACCGTTTCGCTGCCCCTACGCCCCGGCCGCTGGGCGGTCGACACCAACCACTCCTCGATCGGGTTCGCCATTCGGCACCTCGGCGTGTCCAAGGTGCGGGGGCGGTTCACCCGCTTCGAAGCCGACGTCGTCATCGGGGAGACCCTCGACACGACCGCCGTTACCGCCACCGTGGACATGGCATCGATCGACACTGCCAACGCCGACCGTGATGCGCACGTGCTGTCGCCGGACATCATCGACGTCGCCAAGCGCCCGACCATGGTGTTCCGCTCCACGCGGATCGCGGGCGCCGGATCGGAATACCAGATCGATGGTGACCTGACCATCGGTGACATCACGCGCCCGATCGTGCTCGCGGTCGAGCTCGGGGGCATCGAGAACTTCCCGGGCGGCCCCCGCCACGCTGGGTTCGAAGCGACAACCGAGATCCGCCGCAAGGACTTCGGCATCGACATCGCGATGCCGCCGGGGATCAGTGCGGTCGCGCTCGGCGACGTGGTGAAGGTCGAGCTCGACCTTCAGCTGCTCGAGCCCGCCAGCTGACCGTCGGAGACGAGCCACTATTAGCGAGCGCGGGAATGACCCATGAAATCGGCTGGTCCATGCGGGACTGCCACTTTCGGCAGCGTCTGTTGCCGGATATGGAGTTCACGGCCGCACCGCAAATGGTGCGGGCACCAGGAACTCCGAATCAAACACCAACCCGGGTGTTTGACGACTAAAAGGGAGGTTGTCATGAAGCAGTTTCGATCGGTAACCAGCCATCCAATTGGGGCTCGCAGCATCCCCCTCGTCGATTGGCCAGCCGCCTCGAGCGGGGCCGCGATCGGCTCAGCGGTTGCGCTCGTCGCCGGGTCCCTTTGGGCCGCGGCCGCGTTCAGCTCCCACAACGGCACGTTCTACAACAACCTGGCCTGGTGGTTCGGCGGCACCATGATCGGCGTCGCCCTTCTCGGTGCGGTCACCGCCGGCGCCCTCTCCGGTGCTCGCGGCGCCACCGCCGGGATCGTGAACGGCCTCAGCAGTTGGTCCCTCATCGCCCTCGCGACGGGGGCAGTCGTGGCGATAACCGCCATCGCCCACGGCACAACCTCGACACTGTCGCTTCCGAACGGCGCGCTCAACGTCGACCTGGTTACCCCGTACGTTGCCTTCTGGTCGGCCGTGGCTGGCTTGGGCGCTGCCGCAATGGGCGGGTGCGCCGGCGGTCTGATCCCTCGGCGGCGCATCACCAACGACGCAGTCGAGCTCCGCCTGGGTACAGCAACCGGATTGGAAACCTCCACCGGCTCCATGAACGGAGCCCGCACCCCCAGTCGAGCCGCTCGTTGACAGACACGATCGGTATGGGGTACTGGCCGGACCGGCCAGATCATCCCCCAGCGACTCGCAGACCCGGCGCCGTGGCCGCCCATCGAGCGGCCACGGAGCCCGGGTGCGCGCTGATCTCGCGACGGCCCTTTCACCAGGAGGCGGGACAATGGCGTTTGGCAGCAACGGCAGCAACGGAACCGTCACCGTGAGCGCCAATGTCGAGATCACTGCACGCTTCAACCAACCAGGAAGACGTCGATCACGTCCGGCGCGCCCACGACGTCCTCTTCGTCGGCGACTGAAGCGGACGATGACCCAGCTTGGCGAACCTCACCACCCGCACACCCCCGGACCTCCGCCGCTTCGCGCCCGCCCGCACGGCGTCGTGTTGCAGGTCCATGTCGTCCAGGAGGAGCGTCACTGCACCTTGGCGTTCGAGGCGCAGTCGTTGCGGACACGCAGCTCACTGTGCGCAGCGTCGAAGCAATGGTCCACATGGAGGGGTGCTTGATCTTCGATCTCTCGAACGTCGATTGCATCGACGAGATCGGGATGCACGCACGGCACTATCTCATGGAGTCCGTCCAGAAACAGAAGGGAATAGCGCACTTCCGCTGAACACGAGGACGCGTGTGCGCGTCGCTGCCCCCAGGACGCAGCCTGGCGGCTGGCCCGGGGGCGCAGAACTGGATGATCTGAACGCACAGTCCGCGACCAGGGCTCGGCGATCTGCTCGGCCGGTGCCGACAACGAGGTCTACGGAAACGCGCGCCCACCGCGGCCCGGGACCGCGCCGGGCGCTTCGAGCCTTGTACCGTCCTCCGGTGCCCGACGCGCCGATTGCGGAACTTCCCGACTACATCACTCTGACCCGCGACGAGGCCGCCACCGTCCTATCCGGCCTTGATGTTGTCGTCGAGGCGACGGACATCGACACGGAGGAGGCCGCCAAGGTCAGGAGAGCCGTCCGACTGGTCACGACCAAGCTGTGGCCCGAGCTCGGCGACCTTCTCGACGAGGACGATGGGGAGTAGTCTCGATGTCGATGATCAAGCTCGCGAGTTCCGGCGTTCGAAGCCCCGAGGCGGCGCGTCGGCTGGGGATCGATGGCGCCGACGTGTATCGGATGCTGTTTGTCGGAGAGCTCGACGGCGGCCCTGGCCGCGACGGCATGGTCTACTTCAGCGAGGCCTCGATCGACGCGTACCTGGAGCGTCACGGCTACGGCACTCTGGCCGAACCTTCTACCGGATCTTCTACCGGATCGATCAAAACGAACCCGAACGAGAGCACACCGATCAGCACCCCGGAGTCGCGAAGGCGCAACTCAGACGCATCAACCGACACCGACCGGCACAGACCGTCAGGCACCTCGGGCAGCTCATAACCCGAAGGTCGCGGGTTCAAATCCTACCCCCGCCACCGACCAAGAAAGAGGTGGCCAGGCGGTCGTCCCACCTCGCAGTGGCCACGGCTCGAAGCCGGGTACTCAGACGATCTGGCAGCGGATGCGGGCGCAGCACCGCCTCCGAATCACTGCCACTGACGGGCCTTCCGGAGGCATCACCTCCGATGACGTGGGCCCATACGAACCAGCGACTGCTTGCGGCTTTGAGCAAGCGCAACGCGATCAGACGGTCGCCTGACTGGTGGCTACCGTACGAACCACTGTCCTGTGCGAACCGGTGTCTTGTTGCAGGCGCCGGGTGAGAATCAGGGAGCGAGTGAAGGCATTGCAGGATGGGGCACGCCGCGTCCAATCCCCCATGGACGCGACGTGTAATCCTCAGAGGCCCTCTATCGTCCGGCTATGGGGGGGTGGTACGGCCCCGGTCTTTGAACTCAGACGCTCGACCTGCGCTTTGAGTAGGCGAACCTCTTCTTGCAGCTCCAGGATGCGTTTGACACCGGCGACGTTGATGCCGGTATCAGTCAAGGCGGCGATCTCGCGCAGCTTCTGCAGGTCCTGCCCGCTGTAGATGCGCGTGCCCCCAGCCGTGCGGTCGGGGTCGACCAAGCCTTCTCGTTCGTAGACCCGCAGGGTTTGGGGGTGAAGCCCGCATAACTCGGCCGCTACCGAGATGGCGTAAACACCGCGATCTGCGTCGGGCCAATCCATCAGTACGACCTCCACCATGCCGAGATCGCTTCGATCAGTCGGCTGAGTTCGCCTCCCACGGCATAGGGGTCGGGCGGGTTCCTGGCGGGAACGGTGCGCACTGGCCCGGCGACCAACGGCGAGCCGATCGGAAAGACCGGTGCCCCGATCACCGTCGGCCAACCGGCTGCGATCCGATCAGCAGCTCTGGACGTCTCGGCCGAGGCCAAGCGGACGAGGTTCGCCCGAGTCGTTCCGGTGTACTGGCGCGCCTGGTCGTAGACGGCGCGGCGCTCGGGGCTGCTGAGAATCTCGTACGCCTCGGTGATCTCCTGGAAGCGCCGGGAGGCTTGCGGGTCCTCGGGGTTGGCGTCCGGGTGTACATCATGGGCGAGCCGCCGATATGCCCGGCGGATCTGCTGCGCCGTCGCCTCGGGCGTGACCTGCAACCGCCGGTACATCCGCTCTCCGTTGCCTGGTTCAGATGCCATAATCTGAGTCGCCTCTTGCAGATTTCTGATGATCTGCTATCATAACACTTGCCTCCTAGGAGGCAAGTGATCAGCGGTGGATAAAGGAGACGAAAGGAGGATTCCACCATGCTGATGCGAACCGATCCGTTCCGTGACCTCGACCGGCTGACTCAGCAGGTCTTCGGGACCGTGGCCCGGCCAGCGGCCATGCCGATGGACGCCTACCGCAAAGGGCACGAGTTTTTCGTGCACTTGGACCTGCCGGGGATCGATTCTGACTCGATCGACCTGGAGGTCGAGCAGAACGTGCTGACCATCCGTGCCGAGCGCTCCCAGGTCTCGCCGGAGGGGGCGGAGATGATCGTCAGCGAACGGCCGAGCGGATCCTTCTCGCGGCAGCTGTTCTTGGGCGAAACGCTCGAAGCGGAGGGCATCGCCGCCGACTATCACGCCGGGGTGCTGACCTTGACCATCCCGGTGCGCGAGGCAGCCAAGCCCCGCAAGCTGGCCGTCACCAGCAGCGATACCGACAAGCAACTGACCTCGGCGTAATCGAACCCGTCCAGTTTGGATCGGGTGGCGCCAGGCCCGAATAGATGTCGTATCGCAAATCCGCTGCCATGGAAAAGACGCAGAGTTCGGGTGAGTTCAGCGAGTCGCAGCGGGCTGGCCTCGACGTCCGCCAAGCCGATCAGGATCGAACCCTGGCCGGCATCCATCGCCTTGAGGCCATGCTCGCCGCGGCCGCGCCCGGCCGCGAGCAGGAATGGCGTTCGGAGGTTCTAGCAGCGTTGGTCGCATTGGAGGAGGCGACCGCCGAGGAGGCGGACAACGCCCAAGCACCTGACAGTCTGCTCTCTGACTTGGCCCGGACCCAGCCGTGGCTTCGCAACCGGGTACGAGGGGTGCGCCTCCAGTACCAGCAGATCCGTCACTCTCTCGGATCGCTTAGAAAGGAGATGGAAGAAGCGGTCGGGCCGGCCGACTATGCCGATATGCGCCAACGGCTGGGCGGGGTCCTGACCGGACTGCGCCACCAACGGGCCCGAGAGTCCGACCTCATCTACGAGGCGTATTACGACGCATTCCGCGCCGATCTGGCCACCGAGGCAAACCGAAAGACACCCACAGATCGGCACCAACCGACCGACAAACCCGAACAGGACAATGACTAATTCGCTCACAAACGAGGTTGGCAGCCTCAGGCAGGATGACATGGGCCTTCAAGTCGAGATCGTCGAACGCAGCTCAGTCATCGTCGTGACCCTTACCGGGCCGACCGACATCGCAGCGTTGGAGCCGCTCCACGACGCCCTGCAGCTAGCCGCGAGTGAAAGGAAAGACGGTCGTACTCGGCGTTTCCTGTATGGGCCCGGCTGTCAAGACCCTTCTTGGCTTGCGGCCGAGAATCTTGGTCAGGACGGTCGGTGTTGGTCGGTTGGCGACGGCGGTGGGGGCGCCCAGCGTTTCCTAGGTGCGCGACGAACGACGTGTCGTCGGCGACAACAATGCTGGTCGGGTGACCCCCGTTGGGAGCCGCGGTCGCGTCAGTGTTAGAAGGCCGTCCAGCACGAGTGCCGGCGGGCATGCCGATGTCAGGAGCTGACCGCGGAGACCTTGATGTTTGATGTGGGCGATCCAGGCCGTCGATGCCGACTGGGGTGATCCGGCTCAGGCAGGCATCGCGTAGACGACCTCGGGGTCCAGCTGTCTCAGCGTGTGGTAGCAACGCCGGGCCAGCTTGCGGGCCATGGATATGGCGGCCAGCTTGCCGTCGTGGGCCTGCTTGACCGCTTGGTAGTAAGCCCGGTCGGGACTGGTGGCCCGCGACGCGCACATGCCGGCCTCGAACAGCGCCCAGCGCAGCGTCTCGGGACCCTGCCGTGACAGGTGACCGTGGCCGCGGTGGCGGTCCGAGGCGTCCACCGTGACGTCCAGGCCGGTGTGGCGGACCACCTGCATGGAGCGGGAGAACCGGCGGCAGTCCCCGAGCTCGGCCCACACCGCCACCGCGGTGAGTGGCCCGACCCCGTAGTGCGCCGCGGCCAAGGCTTTGCATGCTGGCTGGCGTCGACCGAACCGGTCGAGGTCTGCTCGCAAGGGCAACCGCACCGCGTCGGTGGCATCGATGATGTGATAGCCAACCGCGATGCGCTGTCGAGCAGCCCCGCTCAACGGCACCGTGTCGCTGGCCAACCAGTCCCTCGTCTCGCACGAGCAGATCTGGGCTTCGGGCAGGCTCACGCCGTGTTGGAAGAGCTCGGCGTGGATGCGCTGGATCCACATGCCGCGCTGATCGAGCAGGGTCTTGTAGAGCCGGACCCGCTCCCGCCACTCCAACACCGCCTCGGGCGGGATCCAGGACTCGGGCAGCTCTCCGCTCTGGAGCAGCTCCCGCAACAGCCTGGCGTCGCTGCGATCGGTCTTGGCATGCTTCTTGCGGCCCCGCGCCGCCTGGGTGTCGGCCGGCTCGGCCACGTGGGCCTCGAAGCCCGCGGAGGTGATCTCCTCCACCACATAGCGCCACCCGGTGCATCCCTCCACCGCTACGGCCACCGATCCGTCCTTGGCTCGGGCCGCAAGGTCCTCGTTCAACCAGCGGCGGAACCGAGCCCGATCGGGCGACCACAGACGGCCTCGCCAGACCTCGCCGGACTCCACCTCCAAGGCGTCGAAGGTGATCTGGCCGCGATGCAGATCCAACCCACATAGCATGCTCATCGGGGACCTCCTTGCTGCAGCAGTCGGGACGACTAGACAGCCCAATGGTTGCCGAGGAGGTCCCCCTTGTCACTCGGCTCGCCCCAGGGACCGGCTGCCACCGGGTCGGGGTCAAGCGGTCAAGGGAGCAGGCCAACCGACCTGTTGCCGCGACCCCCCAGGTGCGACCGGCGCTTGAGGTCGACCCTCCCAAGTCGTCCGCTGCCCAATGATGGAAAGCGAGGAAAGGGCGGCTGACTCGACAACGAAGACCTCGAGCTGCCCATCGCGCTTGACTGCACGCCGCCCTTTCGTCATGAGAGCAACGGTCGGCGGCGGCACCGTCCCGAGCGACATCGCCGAGTTGGCGTGAGCAGCTCAATCGGCGAGCCGACGACCCTCTGGCCACGTACACCGCGACGCCCGTGCCCATACATGGATTGTTA
>Ga0066660_10001336_pt1 | contig 10326 bp, 10 predicted proteins | sample GraSoiAngelo_109_FD_75177 | JGI IMG/M metagenome (GOLD analysis project Ga0066660, IMG submission 75177) | Grasslands soil microbial communities from the Angelo Coastal Reserve, California, USA - 14_0903_12_20cm | ecosystem: Environmental > Terrestrial > Soil > Grasslands | place: USA...
CCGCTGTTGGCCCTCCAGCCGGTGCAAATAGTACATAAACGTTTGCGTGCGCCCGATGGCAAACGCCGGAATCACAATCGAGCCTCCACGCTTCACCACGCGATTCACGATTTGCGCCAGTAGCTGCTCGGGATCCCCGTCCTCATGCTCGCGGTCGCCATAAGTCGATTCGCAAATCAGCACGTCCGCCTTCGACGGTGGCGTGGTCGGCTCTTTCAAAATCGGCTGTCCGTATCGCCCCACGTCCCCTGAAAATACGACAACCGTTTTCTTGCGGCCCTCGGTAATCGTCAACTCCAGGCTCGACGACCCGAGAATGTGTCCCGCGTCAAACGACGCCACATGAAATTCCGGGCTGATGTCGAAGCCGCCGCTCCGCGGCATCGTCTTCGCTAGCTTCAGGACGGGATCGACGTCGTCCGGCGTGTAGAGCGACCGCGGCTCCGGGTGCCGGCTGTATTTCTTCTTCCTGGCGTGCTCGGTTTCTTCTTCCTGCAGGTGCTCCGAGTCTTTCAGCAGAATCTCCGTCAGCTCGATCGTTGCGGGATTCGCAAAAATCGGCCCGCGATAGCCGTCCCGCACCAGAACCGGGAGCCACCCGGTGTGGTCCAGGTGCGCGTGCGTCAGCACCGCATAATCAATCGCCTTCGGGTCCACCGGCAGCGGCTTCCAGTTGCGGTCTTTCAGGTCATTGTTTCCTTGAAAGAGTCCGCAATCCACCAGCAGTCGCTTGCCCGCCCCGGCGGACCCCGTTCCGCCGGGGGCCGCTGCCTCCACCAGATATTTCGAGCCGGTAACACAACCTGCTGCGCCTAAAAATGTGAGTTTCGCCATGGCCCTGCCATTCTACTGATTTTGCAGGGCACTGCCATCTGCTGATGTCCCAAGAAAATGGGAAAGTGAAAATGGGTAGTTGATGGCAAGGAGGTTGCCGTTGGGCCCACAGAGTGCGGAAGTGCCCATTTTTCGCCCCCTATTTTTCGCCCCGTTTACCGATAAGCCGCTTCCGCCTTTCCTTGGCCACCAAAACCTCGTGTTTTCAAGGCACAATGAAGACGAGGTGGGTCTGCCATCAAGGGCTGCCGGAATTTGCCAGATCTTTAGCTGCATCTTGGCCAAGGAGACGCGCGTTAGCCGATGCGTGCCAATCGCTCCAAACGCATCCTGGTAAGGACTGCCACGCTCCTGCTGCTTTTTGCCGTAGCGGTGCTGGCCACGGTTGCGAAGCAGGGCCAATATCTGGCCAAGTCCGATGCCCTTCGTTGCATTTCGAAGGCCGTAAAGATGGAGTTGCTCCATCATCCGGTTGACTTCCCACCCCCCTCAACTTACCCAACCTCCAGAATTGTCCCCCCGCAACCGGGGTTTTCCGCAACACGCTTGTTGCAGTCCGAGCGGCTCAAGCTTTGCCAAAGTGGCCTAACCGCTTCCTTCCGCCACAGAGCCCCTCCCTTCTTGTTCGCCTAGCACGACCGCATCTGCAAAAAAACGGGGGCTCGTTCAAATTAGCAGCTTGATGGAGATTGCTTCCATCCAACTGATTCGCAAGGCGGAAAGGAGTTTAGGCCATGTCGCAAATCGTCCGGTGTGATATCTGTGGCGGAATGTACAATCAGAGCTATCTCAGCTCGCACAAACGTCTGTCACACGGCAAGCACCAGGCGCCGGCCCATTCCCCCCACAAGGAGCCGGCAAGCGCGGAAGAGATTCTTTCCATGTATGAGGGCCTGCCGGAGGAGCGAAAGAAAGAAGTTCTAAAGCGCTTGTCAGTCGCGGAGCAAACCAAGCAATAACTCGACCGTTGGCCGGGGCAGGACTGCCATTCTTGCTTAGCTTACGCTCCAGAGGCGAAGGGTTATGCTGAGCTTGCCGAAAGGCCTGTCCTCCTCCTGCTCAGCTATACGCTGCGGCGGATTTCAGAAGGATATTCAGGTCGTCGGGATGAATGGCGCAAAGCTGCGCATCTTCGCGTTCGATGTCTCCGTTGCGAATCAGCTTCACCAGCGATTCTTCCAGCGTGAACGACCCCTTTTTCTTCGTGAGCGGGATCTCCTGGTGAAGGTAGTGCAGGTTATTTTTGCGGATGTGATGCCGCGCGCCATATCCGAGCATCAGCAATTCTGCCGCGGGCATGCGCCCCCCGTTCTTGGTGGGCAGCAGAATCTGCGTCAGCACCGCGGCCAGCGCCATCGCCAGCTCCTGCCGGACGGCGTTCTGTCGCTCGACCGGGAACGAATCAATAATCCGCGCAACCGTCGAAGCCACGTCCGTGGTGTGCAGCGTGGAAAGGACCAGGTGCCCGGTTTCTGCCGCCACTACGGCGATGCGCATGGTTTCCGCGTCTCGCATCTCGCCTACGACGATGACATCGGGCGCCTGACGCAGTGCCGCGCGCAACGCTGTCGGGAAATCAGGCGCATCCGTGCCTATTTCCACCTGTTCGATCACGCTCCTCAAGTGCTTGTGCTCGTACTCAATGGGATCTTCGATGGTTACGATGTGCCGCGCTTCCCGCAGATTGATTTCATGGATCAGCGCGGAAAGCGTCGTGGATTTTCCCGAACCCGCGGGACCACCAATCAGCACCAATCCGCGGGGCAAATGCGCCAGATTGGCGACTGCGGGAGGCAGGTGCAGTTCCTCTAGCTTAGGTACGCTGGTGGGCAGCGCACGAATGGCCGCCGCGGCGCGGCCGCGCTCTCGATGCAAATTGATGCGAAACCGCCCTAGTCCCGCAATCCGATAGGACGAGTCCGCAATCAGCGTCTCCCGGTACAGCCGCAGGGCATGTTGCGAAAGCGCCGGCAGCACCGCTGCTTCAATCTCCGGGCCATCCAGTGAGATGGGCTCTAACTTGCGTACCTCGCCTTGCACTCGCAGACAGGGAGGCACGTTTTCGATCAGCAAAAGGTCGCTCCCGCCCTCTTCCACCAGCGTTTTCAACCACTGGTCCAGCCGCTCCGTCGCGGCCGCATCCGAAGTCTCGGCTCGGTCGCCCTCGCCGAGTTCCTTTACCAGTTGATTCAGCTCTTCCGGATTCTCCATCCCCGCCTCGCATGCCGCTTGCACACGAGGGAAGTCTGGCGCATGGGCCGTTCAATGTCCAGCACTTCCGGGGCCCAGGAAGCTCTGAAAAACGATTGCAGGAAAGAGCCTCCGTGGTCTACCTTGCATGGCGCTTGGAAGCGACTCACACCCAGGCAAACAGGAGTTTGCCATGAGCAAAACCTTTGTCCTCACAACGGTGGCTTTATTTCTGGCATGCGCGGCTTCCGCTCAAAAGGCCACTTCTCAGCCGCAATCCTGCGAGAAACTCCCGAACTTCGCTTTGTCGAAGGCGAAAATCGTTTCAGCCCAAACCATCGAAGCCGGCGCCTTCACGCCGCCTGCTATAACCACGCCTTGGCTTATCGGAAACCCCGAGCTGTACAAGACGCTCGGCACATTTTGCCGGGTGGTGGTGGAGGCTACGCCCAGTGCTGACTCGTACATCAAGATTGAAGTGTGGATGCCTACAGACGGCTGGAATGGTAAGTTCCGCGGCCAGGGGAATGGGGGATTCGCGGGGGAGATTGATTATCACCGTCTGGCGCTGGCGGTTCAGCAAAAGTTTGCCACTGCGGCGACAGACACGGGCCACTCGGCAGGAGGAACAGACGCGCGCTGGGCGCTGGGCCATCCAGAAAAAGTGATTGACTTCGGGTATCGCGCCATCCACGAAATGACGCAGATCGCGAAGACCCTTATCACCGCGTTCTATGGGAACAATCCGCAACACTATTATTTCGATAGTTGCTCGAACGGCGGCCGGCAAGCCTTGATGGAGGCGCAGCGGTTTCCGGGTGACTACGACGGCATCATCTCCGGAGCGCCGGCAAATTTTTGGACACACCTGCTCACCAAAGCGCTGGCGGATGCTCAGGCCACCACTCTTGATCCGGCCAGCTATATTCCTTCGAGCAAACTTCCGGCGCTTGCGCGCGCGGTGAATGCCGCGTGCGATGCGCAAGACGGGGTGGCGGACGGCGTTTTAAACGACCCTAGGCAATGCAAGTTTGACCCGGCACCGCTCCTATGCAAGGCGGAGGACTCGAACGAATGCCTGACTGCGCCGCAAATCACCACGCTAAAGAAGTTGTACGAAGAGCCGCGCGACGCAAAGGGCGCTTTGATTTTCCCCGGATACCTTCCTGGAGCAGAGGAGGGGCAGGGAGGCTGGGGGCTTTGGATTACCGGGCCGGAGCCTGGAAAGAGCCTGCTTTTCGCTTTTGGCACAGGCTATTTCTCCAACATGGTTTATGAAAAGGCGGACTGGTATTACAAGAACACAGGAGTGAACGATGCATTGAAAGCGGCAGATGCGAAAACCGCGAAGATCCTGAATGCCACGGATCCCAACCTCGCCGCATTCAAAGCGCGCGGCGGGAAATTGATTCTCTATCACGGCTGGAATGATGCCGCCATCTCAGCGCGGAACACCGTCAACTACTACAATAGCGTGGTATCGAAAATGGGGCACACCGAAACTGAGCTTTTCTCGCGGCTCTACATGGTGCCCGGTTTGCAGCACTGTGGCGGCGGTCCTGGCGCCAATTCGTTTGGTCAGGGTGGGGAGGGCCCACCGGATCCGCAGCACAATATCGAAGTGGCTCTTGAACAGTGGGTAGAGAAGGGCATTGCGCCTTCAGCAATCGTGGCGACGAAATATGCGGACGATGACCCTGCCAAAGGCGTGAAGTTCACGAGGCCGCTCTGCCCCTACCCGCAAGTAGCGAAATACCAAGGCCCGGGAGATACGAACGACGCTGCCAACTTTGCGTGCGCGGCGGAGAAGAAGTGAGCGGAAGAAAGCTTGACGCGCTTGTACTTTTTGTTCCATCGGAAGGAGGAATGTTCATGTTGAAGAAAATTGCGGTGAGATCGGCTCTTGGTGGATTGTTTGTCGCGGGCCCGCTGGCAAGCGGACCTGCACTCAATGCGCAGGCGCCTTACGGCGCGCCCATCAGCCTTGAAAATGCCAAGAAGGCTGCCGCGCCTGCGCTGGCGGAAGCGACAAAGAACCACTGGAACATGGCCGTAGCCGTTGTGGATCCGTCCGGCAACCTCGTTTATTACGAGAAGATGGACGACACGCAACTCGGCAGCGCGAAGGTCGCGATTGACAAAGCCCGCTCCGCAGCTTTGTTCAAGCGGCCCACCAAGGCGCTCCAGGATGCGCTGGCGGCTGGCGGCGAAGGCCTGCGCTTGCTCAAAATTCAGGGTGCCGTGCCCGTGGAAGGCGGCATTCCGCTGGTCATGGAAGGAAAGATCGTTGGTGCAATCGGCGTTTCCGGCGGTTCAAGCGCCCAGGATGGCCAATGCGCGCAGGCCGGCGCCGCCGCCTTGAAATAAATGGCTTGATCGAATACTCATTTGAATCACAGTCGTGAAACACCCCCCTCAGGTTCGGGCTCTCTCCCGAGAAGAGGCAGAACGAAGGGCTTTGAGCTTGCTGCTTGATAGCAAAGTGTATCGCAGCGTGGAGAACCCTGTCAGGGAGGAGTCTCTTTCTTGGTGTGGTCCGGCACTTCAGAAGTTCTTCTGCCGATTCGAGATGGTCCGGGAAGCTAAAGGGGAAACTTCTCTGAATCCGAGCCTGATTAGGACCTCCACTCTTCGCGAGGGCTTCCTCAGAATTAGGAACGGATATGGACTTCACAGAGATTGTCGCGATGCCAAACGAGGACCCGGTTTATCTAATCGACGGATCCGAGCCGCGAGACCAACCGCTCGAAGAGGGCTTTCCGACGATCTATCACTTCCTCGTCGCTGGATATTCTGACAGGACAGAGGTAGATACGTTGAGTGAAAAGAAGTGAGAAGCAAACGGTAGTGTGGGGAGGTTCGGGTTTTCGAAAGGTGGATTTATGCACAAGACGGTTGCATTTCTATTGCTCGCTTTGACGTTTACTGCTCGTAGCTTCGCTCAGGAAACTCCGACGGAACGCGATGCCGCGCGCGATGTGGTCAAACAAATCAGTGGACTAAGCCAATCCCTCGGTGTCCCGGCAAGGGTGGCGAAGCTCACCGCGCAGGATAAGGGACGCGACGAAGTTCTCGCGCGCGTAAAGCAGTTGATGCAGTCCGAGCTTCTGCCCATGAGCGACTGGATTACGCAGCATCCGGAGATCGGCTTTCAAGAAACGCAAGCGGTCGCAAAACTCACGGCCTATCTTCAGGCCCACGATTTTGAAGTCACTATACCGGTAGCTGGCCTGTCCACCGCTTTTGTCGCCAAATACAAGCGCGGCTCCCCGGGCCCCAATCTCGGCGTCCTTCTCGAGTACGACGCGCTGCGCGGCACCCAGGGCGCCTTTCATGGCGACCAGCACAGCGCGCAAGGCCCGGTAGGGATGGCTGCTGCTGTGGCCATCGCGGAGTTTCTCACCCGCACGCGCACTCCGGGAACTGTCACGGTTTACGGCTGTCCCGGCGAAGAAATGATGCCGCCCGAAGCGAAAACCGTAATGATGGAAGCGGGCGTATTCAAAGGCGCGGACATCATCGTGCGCAGCCATTCATCGGCGGTAACTTCTCGCTCGGCAGCAGGCTTCGGCACTTGCTGCATGAATATTGACGGCGTGAAGTACACCTTCTACGGGGCGCCCGCTCATCAATTGACCGCTTGGAACGGGCGAAATGCGTTGGAGGCCGTGATCAAGCTCTTCAATAACATCGACAGCGTGCGCAGCAACATTCGGCCGGAAGCGCGCATTCAAGGCGTCATCACGGAAGGTGGCGCTGCGCCGAATGTCGTGCCGGACAAAACTTCGGCGGATTTTTATATCCGTTATCCGGACAGCGTGTATCTGGCGCAAGTCACGGAGTGGGTGGACGACGCGGCGCGCGCGGCCGCTTTGGCCACCGGAACCAAAGTGAAGATCGATCATTACGGACACGATAGCGACGGCATTTCGCTGGCCAGCCTTGAGGAACTGGCCTTCGCGTATATGAAACAATTTGGCGCAACCGGCGTCGAGCCCGAGCCCGGCAAGCCCAAAGGCTTCGAAGAAACCGGCAGCGTTTCAAGCCAGATTCCGGGTATCGGAGTGTCAGCCAAATCTTCAAACTTCTCGAACCATACTTATGGCATGGAGGCGGACGCGCTGAAGGAGGTTGGCCACGAAGGCTTCACGATTGACGCGGAGACGATGGCCGCGGTTTTGTATGACTACGCTACGCACGCCGAGCTACGCGACGCGGTTAAGACGGAGTTCGCGAGCCTTCAGGCGCTTTTTGGGGAATATCAGACCGCGCTCAAGAAGACCTATCCGAAGCCGGAGATCGCCGAGACAAAATAGTGAATCCCGACTTCAGTGGCGTTTGGAAAGCGAATCTTCCGCGGAGCAAACTTCTTGGCCCTCAGCCCAAGGTTCCACTAGCAACCATATTCCTCTCATTAGGGTCGAATCTCGGAAACCGCGAAAAAAATCTGCGCACGGCCATTGCGGCGCTGCCCGAAGCGAACGTTCGCGTGACGCATGTTTCGTCGTTCTACGAAACAGAACCCGTGGATTTGCGCGAGCAGCCGTGGTTCTTGAATTGTGTCGTGCAAGCAGAGACAGAAATTCCGGCAAAGGATTTGTTGCGAGCCCTCGGCGCAATCGAATCACGCATGGGCAGCAAGAAGGTCGTTCCCAAAGGTCCGCGGCTCATCGACCTGGATCTCTTGCTCTACGGCGATGAGACCATCGACACGCCGGAATTGCAGGTGCCGCACCCCCGCATGCTTCAGCGCAAATTCGTGCTCGTCCCGCTTGCCGAAATCGCCCCCAACTGGAAGCATCCTTCGTGGAGCGGAACCGTGAGTGAGTTGCTAACGACCGCGCGCGATCCAAGCGTGGTCCGAAAATTTATTGCTTCTGTGTAAGGGCACGATATGACCTGCCCCCACGTTGGCATGGACGGAGCGTTTTCAGCTGGTGCGATGAAGCAAGAGGCGATGAAGCCTCATGGGTTTTGGTTGCAGCGCCTCCAATTCGATTTCCGCAAGATGGCCTTCGGTGATTTCGCTCCAGCGATAGACACCGGGCTCGGTCTCCGTTGTTTCGCGGCCATTCAGCCGCCGTAGAAATTCACCGGCGCCTTCGCGGGAAGCCAGGGCTCGAACGGTGGGACGAGCAAGCGCCTCGACGGCGTAGCTGCGTAGAAGTTTGTGCCAATAATGATCGAAGAGGTCCCCAGAGGCAAAGATGTCGCTCCAGGCGACTTCGCCGCCGTAAGCAACGACCACGCCGACCACGCGCTCGCCCTTCAGGCCGGAAGTCGCGCTGGCGAAGCGGCGCTCGACTTCGGCGACGAAATCATCGATCGAGACGCCCACCGCACTGGACTGATAAATCTCTTCATAGGCTTCGGTGTGGGCATTGCCGGCAATCGCGGCTTGCAAACGGCTCTCGGAGATTCTCGGGGGAGGCGCGGCGGCCGGTGCAGCAAGGGTGGAACCACTGCGAACCGCGGCCCACACTTCGGTCTGGGCCTGATCCACTGCGGCCTTTTCTCGTACGCTCGGATGCACAATGGTATCGGCCGCAGCGAATTGCGCGCTGCCGGTCCAACGGCCATGCTCGACGCAGAAAACATCCAGTGGAAGCGGTGGTGCGCCCACTGGAACGATGCGGTCCTTGCCAATTATGCGGTCTTGCTTGCCGCCACTGACCAGTTCGCCAGCAAGCAGCAGAAGCGGGCGCTTGCTGCGGTTGACCAGTACCAGTTGATTGACGGAGGCTCCCGTGGTTTGCGGAAGGTAGATGATGTGCCCGCTGCGCCCGCGCACCATTTCTACCGAGCCGCGCTCGCGCACCAGGACTTCTCCCGAGGCCAGGCCTTCTTCGAGAGTCAGAAAGGCGCTGGTGTCTTGGCCGTAGGACGCGACCACGGGAAACACGGAAATGTTTTCGTAGGTAACGGGATCGAGGATTCGCCAATCTCCTTCCGGCTTCGGCTGAGGCGCGGGAGGCGAAGAAGGGTTAGCGGCAGGTTGTGAATCCGGGTTACGGTCCGGCACCGGGTGAACGAACACCAGACCACCGAGAGTGACGATCCCTAGCAATCCGCTGAAGATCGAGGCGAAAATCGAGCGCTCCATAAATTGCTCCTATGCGTAAACTTGAACTACTTCGCGGTGAGCCGTCAGAAGGGCGGCTCGCGATTAGAACGGGGAGGGCAGAATTTCTTGCAGAAATTTTTCCGTAAAGACCGGCAGGCTGGGAGCACGGATAGGAAGAGCAACTGACAATACAAGGGGAGCCGGGGGGGCTGAACGGCTCGGGTTGAAACAAATTAGCTGTAGGGGTCGCCGAGGTTCGTGCGGGTCTTGGGTTTGTTCTTGGCAGCTTCCGCTTCCTCGCGCTCGTACTCAGCGATTTCCTCTTCGGTGTAGGAAAAAGCTTCCCGAGAAGCAAACATGGAATTCAACTGCGTTGCTTGCTTCTTCTTTTTGCGAAGGGCGCCAAATTCGCGGCGAACCAGGCGAATAGGCGCTTCAATGACCTTGATCTCCACCAGAAGATCGCTGACTTTCTCGAGGAAGTCGTGAAGGTGATAGGGCCGAACGACGTACGGTAGGCGTGCCGCCTCGATTTGCTGGGTGAACTGGCGCTCCGCCGTTTCCGGAATGATAAAAAGCGCGCGAATGCGTCCGCCCGCTTCCTGCGGGACGGTCGCAATTTCGCGAAGAGTGAAGAAGGCCGGGCTCTCCAGGCCGATGGCGGCGGCGTTGGCGACTACCAGCGACCAATCGGCGCTTTTCAATTCGGAAAGCAGCATTTTTGCGTCAGTAACGACGCGGACGCGCCAGCCTTCAGAATCCAAGACCTGCTTTACAGCGCTGGCGCCGTGGGGGTCATGGTCGAGCACAAGAATCCCCACCTGACGGGGAGCAGCCGGCGGACTGGTACCCATAACCCATAGTGTAAGGGCCAAGGGGCTTACAGGGCTGGGGAGTCAAATTCTTGGCGCTTATGGGCCAACTGACCGCCGGGACAGGTGGTTTTAAAGGAATTCTCTGTTAGAAACAGCCTATAGCCCGACTACCAGAGAGGTCCCGGTGACGTATTTTTGCAAGCCCAGACCATCCCAGAAAACGCGGTACGTGGCTTTATGCCTTGCGGGGTCGGTGCCGGTGAAGAGGATTTGGAAGCCGTCGCGCGACCATTCCGCGTCGCTTGCCGACAAGTTGGGGATGAGCAAAGGCGAACGCCGGTTCGAGTGAAACTCGTAAAGGAAGAGTGCGCCTGCTTGACCGTTTTCTACCGCCGGAGCCCCTGCCGGTGGATGCGCAAACGC
>Ga0066660_10001339_pt1 | contig 10320 bp, 9 predicted proteins | sample GraSoiAngelo_109_FD_75177 | JGI IMG/M metagenome (GOLD analysis project Ga0066660, IMG submission 75177) | Grasslands soil microbial communities from the Angelo Coastal Reserve, California, USA - 14_0903_12_20cm | ecosystem: Environmental > Terrestrial > Soil > Grasslands | place: USA...
GAAGGGACGCCGTGACCATTCAGCGCCTGCTGGACCAGAGTGGCGCGATCGACCGCCATGTTCAACGCGCGCCGAACCTCGCTGGATTGAAGGGCGGGTGTCCGCGGATTGAACGCGAGCACATATTGATAATGGCGAGTGTAGGCAAAAACGGCAACCGTAGTGGAGCTCTGGAGCGAGTCTAAAGCGTCGGTTCCGACCTCCCACAGCATGTCGATCCGATTGCGCAACAATTCAGCCCATGCCGCCCGAACTGTGGGAAAGCTGGTGACCTGGACTTCATTGATTCGGGGAGACCCAAGATAGTAATCCGCGTTCGCTCTCAACGAGGCCTCATTCTCTGAGACCATGAAAGGGCCGGTACCCACGATCGAGCTGCCAGGCTTTCGGATCGTCACTTCCAGCATTTCCTGCCATAGCGGCGAGGGCCGTCTGAAGACGATCTCGATCGTCCGCGCGTCGACAGGGTTGATACGTTCGACGTTATCTGCTAGCGAGCCCCAGAAGGACTTTAGGCCATCCGGCAGTAGCCTCGCGACCGTATTCGAGTCGAAGACGGAGCCGTCATGAAAATGCACCCCAGATCGAAGGGTGAGTAGGAGAGAGCGTCCGCCGTTTAATACTGACCATTTTTCGGCGAGGACCGGCTCGAGCCGTCCACCTTCTCCGACTCGAACCAGACCTTCGACAGTAAGCAGTTGGCTCAACTGACGGAGGCCGCCAATGGGATTGGTTGCCGACAGTCGAGCCGTTCCTACGCGCAAGCTTCGCGAGGAGTCATCGGCGTGTGATGGTGGGATCTTACGGCAGGATCCGAAAGCAATCGCCACAGCTACTGCTCCAGCCGTAACGATTGCCCGGCAGATCCTAGCTTCGCGGCGTTTGCCGCCGCGTGCGTACGCCATATTTATTTCTTGTTCATCGGCGGATCGTCGACCATCTGAACGCAGTATCCGGTCGGCTTACGGTTCGTCGCCTTGTTGATCACTTTGATTTTCATGGCTATTTCTCCTTATGCGACCTGGGGGGTCGCTTCGTTTCTGGCGATTTCATGCGCCAGGGACACGAGTGCCGATTCAAAACTTGGCTTGTGACATGTCGGCAGGTTCATGTCGCCAAGCTGAGAGTACGAAGCTGCGACGCACCCACCGGCGCAGACCGGGATGAACGCGCAGTCACCGCACTCTTTCCATGGATGCAGTCGGTTGAACCGCTCGAGCGCCGTCTCGCGCCACGAGTCCTTGCGGTCGTCGATGTGGCCGGTCGACAGCGCGAGCTGGCCGGTGAAGCCGGGGCACGCGTAGAGCGAGCCGTCCGGACCGATCGTGTGCGCGTGCTGTTTGTGCACGTGGCACGGACCGTTGTGCACGCCGTCGTGCGTCGGGAAGCCGAGGCGCTTGGTGTGCTCGCGCACCATCGACAGCTTGTCGTCGAGCACGTTGCACGAATCGCACGCGCGGCCGGCCCCCGAGCCGACCGATGTCATGCACGTGCCGTTGAAGCTGTCCTTCGCCGCGATCGGCGTCAACGGGATGATGCCCTTCGCCGACACGGGCTCGGTCCGGACGATCGGTTTGAAGAAGACCTTCGACAGCTTGTCGGCGAAATCCTGCTCGTGCAGGAAGTCGAGCAGCGCCGGAAAGCTGTCGACCGAGCTCTCGTCGAAGTTTCCGCCGACCGCGATCCGGCAGCGGCCCGCGACCTTCCGGATGTTGTCGATGATGCGATCGAACGTTCCCTGTCCGCCGCGGAGCGGGCGCATCCGGTCGTGCGTGTTCCGATCGCCGTCGAGCGTGATCTTCACGCCGTTCAGCCCCAGCGGCGACATGCGATCGACAACGTCCGGAGTCAGCAGCAGCCCGTTGGTGATGATGTTGACGTAGTGCGCGACGCCCCGTTCCCGCGTTGCCTTCCACAGCCGCTCGGCGATCGCGTACATCACCGGCAGATTGAGGAGCGGTTCGCCGCCGAAGAACGTGAGCACCAGCTTCTCAGGGCGCACACGATCGAGCTCGCGCTCGATCCAATCGCCGACGCGGCTCGCCGTTTCCAGCGACATCCGATCGGCGCGCTGGTTGTAGTCGGCGTGATCGCCCTGGAAGCAGTAGTCGCAGGCGAAGTTGCACTGCAGCGTCGTCAGAATCGTGACGTTCAGCTCCGTCGCGTCACTCTTCACCTCGGACAGATACTGATCGAGCGCGCGCCGGTCGGCGTCGCGGCTCTCGACCAGGAATCCGTTCTCGTGCAGGAGCGCAAGCGCTTCGAGCTCGTCCTCGTCGTTCCCGACCATCGCGTCGCTCGACCGATCGAGCAGGGCGGCGACGTCGCTCGACACGACGAGCTGGGCGTCGGTGAGCGTATTCATCAGGAAGACTTCGCCCCGCTCATCGAGCGTCACACGAAGGTTGAACATCGACGACTGCATCACGCTCCCAAATACATCCCGAAACGATGTTGCTTGGCCGAGATGAGAACCGAATCGTGTTTATAAATGATGAGGACCGTAGTGCCATGGAATAGCAACCGATGTTCCATGACGAATGGCCGCACGAATCGCGGGTTTTCCTAAGGATTTCTTGCGTCGCCGTTAAGGGTCCGAAACGGTTCAGGTCGGGAACTTGGCGGCTCAGGTAAAGGATTACCCGCGTGAGGTTTGAGAGGCCGCGCGTGGGTCGCGACTACTGGCGCAAAATCAGCGAATTATGCGGGAGAAGACAAGCGGTTGTCCGGTCAGGCCAAATTATTGGCCTCCGTAATTCCCTTCGCGTAATGTTTATCCACCGCGTAATCTTTTCGCGAGCTGTCGCACTTCCAGTTTATCCATCTTGTATTTCAAAGTGCTCAGCGGTACTCCGAGATATTCCGCGGAGGCAGTGACGTTCCAACCATTTTTTTCGAGCGCTCGAAGAATGAAGTTTCGCTCGAACGTGTTCGTCGCATCTTCGAAGAGATTCGCCGATCGCACTGTTCCTTCGGGCTCCAGCTGCGCGAAGTGGAACTCGAGCGGCAGGTCTTCTTCCGAGATGTAGTCCTTGTCGCTGACCGCGACGAGGCGTTCGATCAGATTCTCCAGCTCGCGGATGTTGCCCGGCCACCAGTACTTCTTCAGGACCGACATCGTCGGGTCGGTGATGCCCTGGATTCGCTTGCGGAAGCGGGCGTTGTAGCGCCGGAGGAAGAAGTCGACGAGCTGCGGGATGTCTTCGAGGCGGTCGCGGAGCGGCGGCAGCTTGATCGGGATGACGTTGAGCCGGTAGAACAAGTCTTCGCGGAAGCGTCCGTCCTTGACGGCTTTTTCGAGATCGATGTTGGTTGCGGCAATCAGCCGGAACTCGGTTTTGACCGGTTTGGTGCCGCCGACGCGCTCGATTTCGCCTTCCTGGATCGCCCGCAGCAGCTTGGCCTGGAGATCGAGCCGCAGGTCGCCGACTTCGTCGAGAAACAAGGTGCCGTTCGACGCAAGCTCGAATTTCCCCAGCTGCTGCCGGTGCGCGCCGGTGAACGCCCCCTTCTCGTGGCCGAACAGCGTGCTCTCGACCAGCTCGCGCGGGATTGCGGCAAGGTTGACGGCGATGAACGGCGCTTCGGGATCGCCGGCTTCGCGGTGGATCAGCCGCGCCAGCAGCTCCTTGCCGGTGCCGCTCTCGCCGAGGATGAGGACCGTCGCCGACAGTTTGGCGATCTTGTTCACGAGATCGATGATGTCGCGCGTCATCTTGCTCGGCCCGACGACGAACTCGCGCTCGGTCTGCTCGGCGACCTGCGCCGACAGCGTCAGCACCTGCCGGTTCAAATCCTGCCGTTCGCCGGCGTTGCGCACGATGGCGCGCAGCTGGTCGTAATCGAAGTCCTTCGTGACGTAGTGATACGCGCCGAACTTCATCGCCGTGACCGCGGTCTCCACGTCGTTCATCGCCGAGATGACGATCACCTCGATCAGGCTGTAATTCTCCTTGACGATGCGCAGCACCTCGAAGCCGCTGATGCCGGGCAGGCGGACGTCGAGAAGGATCAGGTCGACGTCTTCGCGATTGAGAATCGGGAGCGCGCCTTCGCCGCTCGACACGCGGAGGATGCGGTACTCGCGCTTGAGGATCGCGGTGAGCGTATCCCGCATGCCCTCGTCGTCATCGACGATGAGAACGGTCTTCGGCTTGTGGGTCATGCGAGCGAAGTCGGCGTATTTTGTCAGGCGGTTGACACTGTTGCAAGCCGTTCGGTAAGGTACGAGTTTTGTTGACGTTCCAGTGGCTGCTCACCGGCGCAGCGCTCGTCGTGGCGGCGGCCGCACTCATCAAAGCGCGACGTCTGGCAAAGCGTCTCGAACGACTCGCTGAGTCGTACTGGGAACTTCGCTACGAGCACGGCCAGCTGCGCGCGCGTCTCAACCGAATCGATCCCGAACCGGTGACGCCGTCCGAGGCGTCGCGTCCGGCGGGGACGACCGCGTTCGTTCCACTCTCGTCGCTCAAGCGATGACCGACTACGACGTCGTCGTCATCGGTGCGGGGACGGGCGGCTACGTCGCCGCCATTCGCGCCGCGCAGCTCGGTCTGAAAACGGCCGTCGTCGAAAAACAGAAAGCGCTCGGCGGCACGTGCCTGCTGGTGGGCTGCATTCCGACCAAGGCGCTGCTCGAGCATGCGCATGCGCTGAAGGTCGTGCAGCACGCGAAAGACTGGGGCGTCGCGATCGGCGACGCTTCGGCGGGCTCCGGCGCGCCGCGCGTCTCGATCGACATGGCGCAGGTGCAGACGCGGAAAGATCGCGTCGTCACCGGTCTGACCAAAGGCGTCGAGTTCCTGTTCAAGAAGAACCGGATCGACTGGATCAAAGGCACGGCGCGGCTGACCGGCGACGGCGGCGTCGACGTCTTCGAAGGCGACAGGCAGACGTTGCGCGCGCGCAGGGAGATCATCGTCGCGACCGGTTCGACGCCTCGGAGCGTTCCCGGCGTCGAGATCGATCGCAGACGCATCATTACGAGCGACGAAGCGGTCGCCCTGCGTGAGGTGCCGAAATCGATCGCGATCATGGGAAGCGGCGCGGTCGGCGTCGAGTTCGCGTCGATTTTCCGGCGGTTCGGCAGCGACGTGACGATTCTCGAGCTGCTCCCGCGGCTCGTGCCGGTCGAAGACCAGGCGGTGTCTGAAGAGTTGGAGAAGGCGTTTCGCCGGCAGGGGATCACGAGCCACACGAACGCGAAGGTCACGTCGGCGAAAGCGACGGCAGACGGCGTCGATCTTCAGTTTCAGAAGTCGGACGGCGCGGCGGAAAAATTGCGCGCCGATTACCTGCTCGTCGCGACCGGCCGCGGGCCGGTGACGGCCGGACTGGACGCCGAACGCGTCGGGCTCGATCTCGAGAAGGGATACGTGCGCGTCGACGCCGGATATCGCACCAGCGTTCAGGGCATCTCGGCGATCGGCGACGTCATCACGATGGGCGGCCCGCACCCGCAGCTCGCGCACGTGTCGTCGGCTGAAGGCGTCATCGCCGCCGAGCGGATCGCCGGCCAGACCGTTCGTCCGCTCAACTACGATCATGTGCCGGGTTGCACGTACTGCGATCCTGAAATCGGCAGCGTCGGCCTGACCGAACGCGAAGCGGCGCGGCGCGGATACGACGTGCGCACCGGCACCTTTCCGTTCGGCGTGCTCGGACGGGCGAAGATCGCAGGCGAGACCGACGGCTTCGTCAAGATCGTCGCCGACAAGAAGTACGACGAAGTGCTCGGCGTCCACATGATCGGTCTGCGCGCCACCGAGCTCGTCGCCGAAGCGGTCGTCGCGCTGCGCCTCGAGTCGACCGTCGAGGAACTGATCCGCACAATCCATGCGCATCCGACGATGGCCGAGGCGGTTGGCGAAGCCGCCCATGCGGTGCACGGAGCTGCCATCCACTTGTGAATTTACAATTTACAATTGTGAATCGACAAAGTCCTGGCGGTCGATCTTGTCCTTTGGCCGTTTGTAAATTGTAAATTGTGAATTGTAAATTGTGAATTGACATGCCTACTGACGTCGTGATGCCCCAGATGGGCGAGTCGATTGCCGAGGGCACGATCGTCCGCTGGATCAAGAAGGTTGGCGACAAAGTCGATCGCGACGAACCGCTGTTCGAAATTTCGACCGACAAGGTCGACGCCGAAATCCCGTCGCCGGCCGCCGGTGTCCTCGCTGAGATCCGCGCGAAGGAAGGCGAGACGGTTCCGGTCAACAGCATCGTCGCCGTGATCGGCGCGGCTGGAGAAGCGAAGGCTGCCCCTGCAGCGCAGACACCCACCGTGCCTGCAGCCAAACCGGTTGAGCCGCCAGAGCCGACGGCGCAGGGCGATGGCGCGAGTGGCGTAAGAGCGGCGGGTCAGCCCACACCATCTCGAGTAGAGGCGGGTCTCCCGAGCCGCCCGCAACAGACAGAAGACGCCATCCGGCAGCGGTCCTCTCCGCTCGTTCGCAAGATCGCGAAAGAGCACCACGTCGACATCTCGCAGCTGCACGGCAGCGGAATCGCCGGCCGCGTGACGAAGGCGGACATCCTGCAGTTCATCGGGCGGGAGGAGCAGCAGGGGTGGGCAGGGTCTGCCTCCGCCGCGTCGAAGACGGGCGCGGCTACGGCGCGACAAGGAGCACAAGCCTCGTCGCTTCCGGCGGCGCCCGGCCTCGAGCACGGCGAGCACGACGTCGTCGAGAAGATGTCGGTGATGCGCAAGCGGATCGCCGAGCACATGGTGCTGAGCCGGCACACTTCCGCTCACGTCCATTCCGTATTCGAAGTGAACTTCGCGCGCGTCGCGCAGATTCGGGAGGCGAAGAAGGCGGAGTTCGAGCGCGCAGGCGCGAAGCTCACCTATCTCTCCTTCATCATCAAAGCCGCAGTCGATGCGCTGCGCTCGATGCCGATCGTCAACTCCTCGGTGGACGGCGACTCGATCATCTATCACAAGGACATCAACGTCGGCATCGCGGTGGCGCTCGATTGGGGGCTCATCGTTCCGGTCATCAAACACGCGGACGAGAAGAATCTTCTCGGCGTCACGCGCGCCGTCGCCGATCTGGCGAGCCGCGCACGCTCGAAGCAGCTCAAGCCGGACGACGTGCAGGGCGGCACGTTCACGATCACCAACCCCGGCGTGTTCGGTGCGCTGCTCGGCACACCCATCATCAATCAGCCACAGGTGGCCATTCTCGGCGTCGGAAACGTCGAAAAGCGTCCGGTCGTCGTCGACGATGCGATTGCGATCAGACCGATGGCCTACCTCACGCTCGGGTACGATCACCGCGTCATCGACGGCGCCGTCGCCGATCAGTTCATGTCGCTCGTCAAGCGATCGCTGGAGAATTGGGACCCAGGCGTCAGCTAGAGATCCGGCGGCTCGGGCGCGTGCCGTACGGGGAGGCGCTCGCGCTGCAGCGCGCGCTCGTCGAGGAGCGTGTGCATTCCCGCGCAGAGGCGGAGCGGGGCGTAGGGGCCCCCGGAGTAAAAAATGATCTTCTTCTGCTCGTCGAGCATCCACACGTGCTGACGCTCGGGGTACGCGGCGACGGCGGCCGCTCGCACATCCTCGCGTCCGACGAGACGCTGGCCGCCCGGCGCATCGAAGTGTTCGAAGCGGGACGCGGCGGCGACATCACCTATCACGGTCCCGGGCAGGTCGTCGGCTATCCGATCGTCGATTTGAAGCCCGACCGCTGCGACGTGCACCGTTACGTGCGCGATCTCGAAGAGGTACTCATTCGAACGGCGGCCGACTACGGCGTCGACGCCGGCCGCGTCGAGGGTCTCACCGGCGTGTGGGTGGGACGCGACAAGCTCGCAGCCATTGGCGTTCGCATTTCGCGGTGGATCACGAGCCACGGGTTCGCGTTCAACGTCACGACCGATCTCGACTACTTCAACCTGATCGTGCCGTGCGGCATTGCCGACCGCGGCGTCACCTCGCTCGAGCGGCTGCTCGGTCGAGCTGTCGGATGGCGCGACGTCGAAGATCGCATCGCTGCACACTTTTGCGGCGTTTTCGATCGCACCGCGTCGTCGATCGGGCCTGTAGAATTGAAATCGTGAGGACCGGCCGCTACATTCTCCCGACTCGCCTGACCAGGGCGGCCGCCACCGGCAGCGCGCTGGCGATCGTCATCAGCGCCGCATTCGCGCTGACGCGGTATCGCGGTCTTCCGGATGTCCTCGTCGTCCATTTCATGCGCGGCGGAGTGCCGAACGGGTGGCAGTACAAGACCTACGCTCGCGTGTTGATGCCTGTCTTCGTGCAGCTGGCGCTCGCGCTCACGCTCGGATCGATTGCGGCGCTGCTGCTCTCGCGTTCGCACGGCGAGCACGATCGCGACGCGCCGGACGTGAAGGTGGCGGCGGCGGCCGCAGAAGCCGTGGCGCTGCTCACATTCATCTGGATTGCGTTTCAGGCGTATGCGACCTTCGCGCTGATCGCGATGTGGCAGCGCGAGCACGCCGGGCTGTATGCCTACAACGCGGTCGAGCTTGCAGGCGTCATCTTGACCGGTGTCGTCGCCGCGCGAGCCTACGCGCAGCTGCGTGCGCCGGCGCCGCGACCGTTCGTTCCCGAACACTGGCGCTTCGGCCAGTTGTACAAGAACGCCGATGACCCCGCCCTCTTCGTCCCGACCCGCGCCGGCGACCGCTGGACGTTGAATTTCGGACGTCCCGTGGCCGTCGCCGTGATGGGCGTCATCCTCATCGTCGGCATCGTCGCGCCAGCCCTAATTCTCGGCCTGTCACTGAGATAATCGCCGACCCCAAAGGTCTGGAATATTCGAGCCGCTCCTGGTGTTTTGATCCCGCAGACGAGGAAAACTCATGCGGGATTCGAGGGAAGACAATCTGTTGGAGCGGCTCAAGGCCGGCGACGACCGCGCCCTTGCCGACGTGGCCGAGACCTACGGGTCGAAAATTTATCAGCTGGCATTTCGATACCTGCGGAACAAGGAAGACGCCGAGGAAGTGACGCAGGACGTGCTGTTCAAGGTGCATCGAAAAGTCGGGGCGTTCCGCGGCGACGCGGCGCTGTCGTCGTGGATTTACCGGATTACGTTCAACGCGGCGATGTCGCGGCTTCGCACGGCGAAGTATCAGCGGCTGCAGGACGAGCAGCGGCAGGCGTCATCGGGTGAAAGCGATCAGCCGGTGGCGCCGGCACGGCCCGAGCTCGCCGACTGGAGCGACATGGCCGACGAGCACGTGTTCCGTACGCAGCTTCGCCGCCGGGTGCTGCGCGCCATCCTCGCGCTGCCGGCCATCTACCGCGCGCCGGTGATCATGCGCGACATTCAGGGCATGTCGACCGAAGAAGCCAGCGCCGTGCTGCGCGTGAAGGATCAAACGCTGAAATCGCGACTGCACCGCGGTCGGCTCATTCTGCGCAAGCAGCTCGCCGATTTCGCCGGCGGTCTGACCCTCCATCGGCCGATCTACGGCATGTAAGAGCGGGAAGGGCAGGATGGGCGGGACAGGCCCGTCCGGCCTAAAGGGCCATCGCATTCTCCAACGCCACGCGCTCGACGACGCTCAGTGATGGCGTCAGAACGTCCACGACTCCGCCCGCGCCGAGCCGCACCGGAAGCGCCGCGGTGCGCGTACGCGTTCCCGCCTTCGTATCCGGACCGACGAAACAGCTCACCACCTGACGTCCGCGGCCGGCGATCGACTCGATGGCTTTGACGGCGGCGGCGGCGAGGGCGTGAGGGCCCGGCGGCCACAACGCCGCTATCGTCGCGCCGATGCGGCGCCGCGTCGGGCCGTCGAGCGATCGCGTCAGCGCGAAGCCGGCAATCGTCGCGTCTTCCCACGGCACGACGATGTGGGTGGGCGGCACGCCGAGCACCGACAGCGCGACGTCCTTCGGCGATCCGTTGGCCGCCAGCGCCACAATCGCGCGCGCGGCGCCGGCGAGCGCTTCGGGCGCCGTGCCGACGAGACGGTCCGGCGACATCTTCAGATCGCGTATGCCGCGCTGCACGACGTCGCGATGCGAGGCCCCGGCGCAGATGACGATCGCGTTCGGCGCGCCGGCCGCGATCTGCCGCAGCAGCTGCTGCGCCGCGTCGTCCTGCCATTCGCCGCTCTTCGCCGTCTCCGCGAGCACGATGACCGCGCATCCGAACGCGGCGGCGACGTCGGTCGATCCCGACAGCTGTGTCGCGAACCCTTCGATCGGCGCGGCCTGAGCGATGTCGAGCGCCTTTCCTGCCGCGACGGTTCCTGCGTCGTCGAGGAGGACGATCGCGCGGGCGACGTCGCGCCGCGCGAGGAGGTGCGCAACCTGGCCGCCCAGCTCGCCCGCGCCGA
>Ga0066660_10001343_pt1 | contig 10317 bp, 7 predicted proteins | sample GraSoiAngelo_109_FD_75177 | JGI IMG/M metagenome (GOLD analysis project Ga0066660, IMG submission 75177) | Grasslands soil microbial communities from the Angelo Coastal Reserve, California, USA - 14_0903_12_20cm | ecosystem: Environmental > Terrestrial > Soil > Grasslands | place: USA...
CGCCTGGGAGCCGCCCGCGGCCATTCCCGCGACGACGACCACGAGCAGAACAATCCAGCGTCGCCGAATCCGCCTGCGCGGTCGGTTCTCATGCGTCGATCTTGCTTCCCTCACGTTTGCCCTCACCCTCGCTTCGGTTGGTTTTGGCCCCAGAACCCCGGGGCGCGTCCGCAGTGCGCCCAAACAAGTCGTAACCGGGCGCAATCGGCCGAGCATCGACTGAAGGGCTAGGCGCAGCCCCACCTTCCGGCAACGCCAATGTTTTGCCTCCCTCGAACGAGGGATCAGAGGTCGGAAAGGGCAACCGATCATCTCGGGGAGTCGGGCGTCGTCCAGGAGCCCGCGATCCCTTTCGGAGGTTCCGGTGTCAGCCGTGCGTCGATACACGGTCGCGCTAGCGCTTGCAGTGATGTGTTCCCTCGCCGGTTCGGTTACCGCGACATCGCGCGCTGCAGCCGGCTCGTGCGGATCGAGTGGATATGCGTACGCCGGACTAGCGGACAACTATCGGGCGTATGGCGTGGCCGCGAAGCTCACGACGCTGAGCGCACCCGCCGTCCTGTCCGGTCACGTCGCCGGTTGGGTCGGGGTCGGTGGGCCCGGGGCCGGTCCAAACGGGGCGAACGAATGGATCCAGGTCGGATTCAGCGCATTCCCGGGCAGCTCGACGAGCAGCTTGTACTACGAGGTCGCGCAACCGAATCACGCACCTGAGTACCACGAAGTCGCTTCCGGTCTCGCCCCCGGCACGATGAAGAAGGTGGCCGTCGCCGAGGTGCGGAGCCGATCCGGCTGGTGGCGCGTTTGGGTCGACGATCAGCCCGTCGGAGACGCGGTCTACCTGCCGGGCAGCCATGGCGCCTGGCGGCCAATCGCAACCGCAGAGACATGGGGCGCGGGCTCCCACGTTTGCAATCGCTTCCGTTACGGATTCCGCTCGCTCAGCGTTGCCACACGGCCCGGAGGCTCCTGGCTACCGCTTCGCAGCCTTCACACGTTCCAGGATCACGGTTACCGCATCGTTCGGAGTGCGAGTAACTCGTACGTCGCGACGAGCGCTTAGGTCAGTCGTCCTCGATCGTGATCGACGCGCCCACGGGGACGAGGCGCTCGAGTCCGCGCGCGGTTGAGTTCAATACGCGAATACACCCGTGCGAGACGGCCTGGCCGATGAGTTGAGGCAGATTGGTCCCGTGAATTCCGACGAGGCCGCCGCCCGGCCACTCCGTGAGCTTCGAATAGGCGCTCGTTTCGAGCGCAAACACGCCGAGGAACGGGTCGTCGGGGACGAATCGCGTGGTGACATAGAAGCGTCCAAGCGGCGTTTCGCGTCCCGGCGCTCCCACGGCGACCTTCGCCGACAGCGCCAGCTTGCCGAAGCGGTAGACGTCGATCCGCCGGCTCGACCGATGGACGACGATCGATGTGCGTACCGGTTTCAGGCCGACGGACGCCGCCGGAATCCAGCCGAACGTCCCGTTGGGTCTCATTGGCACGCTGACGTGGAACCAAGGTCGGCCGTCCGTGCCGGTCGCTTCGCCGACCGCATACATGATTTGCCGGCGAAAGTCCCCGCGGAACTGATGGAAGATCTTGACTGCACGCGCCGCCGGATCCGGATCTGCGCGCGCGGCAACCTTTGTCCAGACGAGCTCACCCGCGGCCGGATATGACTTCGGTAGCGACGGGGAGCTGGGAGCTTGGACGGGATCTTGTCCCGCTGCCGTCGGCGGTACGGCGGCACACGCGAGCACCGCAAGGAAGGCGGGGATGGCCGCCAGTTGGCGGAGGCGCGTCACTCGATCATCCTTCCTCGCGCTCGAGACGCCGGTGGCGTCGCGAGGGCGCTTAGGCGCTGCTGCTGCGGCCGCGAATGAAGAAGAGCGCGAGCAACAGAATGACTGCGATAACTGCCAGGACTGCGTAGAACACGTTCTTCCTTTCTGTCGAAGAGTCTGCCTACTCTCTTTAGCTCACGAGAGGGGAACTCGTAATCCGCCGACGGTCCTAAGACTCCTGCTACGAAGGGCGAGTTCGAGGCAGCCGATCCCGCGGCCTAGTCGAAGGGCGCTAATGGGTCCCGACCGTCGGCTGTTCTTGTTCCAGACGAGTTCGTGTTAGACAGGAACGGGACGATGGGTATCTTGCGGCCGCGCTATCTGACGATCTTAGCTGCGGATTTCGCGGGGGCGGTCACGGCCTTAGTCATTCTCGTACCGTCCCTGAAGTTCGCCTACCGCAGCCCGTCGTCTCACATCATGCTCGAGGTCGCGACGGCGATGATCGCCGTGTTTGCAGCCGTTTTGGTCTACGGTCGCTTCCGGAACGGCGGCTCGATGCCGGACTTGCTCTTGCTCGGCGCTCTTTGCTTCTTTTCCTTGCCCAAGTTCATCGTGCCGTTTGTCGCTTCGGCGATTGCCGGCGCTCCAGGGCGGTTCGCGCCGTGGTCGATGCTTCTCGCCAGCACTATTGGTGCGGCGCTGTTCATGCTGGCTGCGTTCCTGCCCGAACGGCGTCTAGCACGACCGGGGGTTGTTGCGGGAGTCGCAGCCGTGACAGCCCTCCTGGGCATGGCCGTCATCGCCTATGTCCTTGCCCGGATCTCGCATCACCTGCCACTCGGGCTCGATCCGAGCATCGCGAGCGCACGGTATCCACAGTTCGCAGCGCCTACGATCATCGGATTCCAGATTGCAGGCCTGATTTTCTTCGGCGCCGCCGCGATCGGGTTCATGCGACGAGCCGAATGGAACGGAGACGAGTTCACGAGTTGGCTCGCCGCGAGCGCGGCACTCGCGTCCCTCGCTCGGCTCAACTACGTCTTTTTTCCGTCGCTCGACACGGCGTGGGTCTATCCGGCCGACATCCTCCGGCTCGGCGCTTATCTCCTCATCCTGTTCGGCGCAGCTCGCGAGATTCGCCGTTATCAGCAAGGGCTCGCGCAGGCTGCGATCCTCGACGAACGTCGTCGGATGGCCCGTGAGCTACACGACGGTCTCGCGCAAGAGCTTGCGTTCATCGTGACCAGAACGCGTGAACTCGCCGAAGGACTCGTCGCAACCAACGATCACGCGCTCGGGCGGCTGGCCGCAGCGGGCGAGCGCGCGCTGGACGAGTCGCGCCGCGCGATCACCGCCCTGTCTGCGCCGATCGACGAGTCTTTCGAAACGGCGGTCGTTCAGACCGTCGAAGAGGTCGCGAGTCGTGTCGGGACTCGAACCGAGATCGTCGTGGATCCGGGTGTCGAGGTGCCCTCGGCGACGAAAGAGGCACTTCTTCGAATCCTCCGGGAGGCGGTCGCCAACGCGAGCCGCCACGGCGGTGCACGAAAGGTACGAGTGGAGGTGACCAACGGCGAAGTTCTTCGCCTCAAGGTTCGCGATGACGGATCAGGCTTCGACGCGGCGGCCGGTGGGGATGCCGGTGGTTTCGGACTCACGACGATGGCCGAACGGGTGCACGCGCTCGGCGGTGAGCTGCGGATCTCGTCGCAACCGACAGCGGGAACAGAAGTCGAGGTCATCGTGCCGTGAGCGGCGAAACCGTCGTCCTAGCCGACGATCATCCGCCCGTACGTGCCGGCGTTCGTGCCGCACTGGAACGCGCCGGCTTCGTCGTCGCCGCCGAGGCGGCGGACGGGTCGAGCGCCGTCGAAGCCGCGCTGCGTTTGCAACCGCAGATCGTCCTCATGGACATCAACATGCCCGGCAACGGCATCGAGGCGACGCGAGAAATCGCACGCCAACTGCCCGAAACGGCGATCGTGATGCTGACGGTCTCACGTGCAGATGCGGATCTCTTCGACGCACTCTGCGCCGGCGCGTCGGGCTACCTCTTGAAGGACATGGATCCGGCGCGTCTGCCGGCCGCGCTGCGCGGCGTGCTCGAAGGAGAAGCCGCATTGCCGCGACATCTCGTTGCGCTTGTGATCGAGGAGTTCCGCGAGCGTCGCCGCCACCGTCGCCTTTCGATCGCGAGGCAACGCGGCATCGACCTGACCGAGCGCGAGTGGGAGGTGCTCGAGATGCTCCGGGAGGGCCTGTCGACCTCGGAGATTGCCGAGCGGATGTTCATCGCGCCGGTGACGGTGCGGACGCACGTATCCGCCGTCTTGAAAAAACTCCACGTGCCCGATCGTGAAGCAGCCGTGAAACTGCTCGACCGTTGAGCAAAACCAACGTCGAACACGCCGAGCGGCCCATTGCTCACGCGTCGCCGGCGAGCGACCCTTAGGCGACCCCACGTGGGGTTGCCCAAAACGGCGGCAGCTTTGCTGCGGCCGACCCTCGTGTCCGCATCTCGGGGCCGCAGCCTCGAAGCGGGCGCCACGAGAGCCCGGTCCCCCCGGGCTCTCGTGTTGTCATGAGGTTTTTTGGGGTTGAGCAGGCTTTTCTGCGCTGAGAAAGATCAACGCGTAAGGGGGCCGTCGGCCCATTGCCGGTTGCAAGTGGGGCCGCCAGGCTTCCTGTAGGCCCAGAACCGTCTGCGGTGGTCGCCGGTCCGGGCTCCTTTCCCGGTTGGAAGGGCGGCGGCCGGAGGGAGGGAGAGCATTGAAGAGGAATCTTCGTGCAAGAGAGACGAGGGCCGGCGCGTTCGTCGTGGTCCTCGCCGCGTTGGCGGCAGCGGTTCTCGTGCTCGTGCCCGGCGCTCTCGGCGGTCATGTGACCGGAGCGGCATTCACAACCGTCAACGAAAGCGCTGATGGGGCCGGTCACTGTCAAAACGGGAACCCGCTCGTCAACTGCAACATCTATGACGGCAAGGAGTACGTTTGGCTGAACGGTGGTCCGAGCGTTGCCTATCTCGGTGACGGCTCGTATTTCTTCGCGGTCCTGGATCCGGGCGGGCAGCACGATCCGCTGGACGGTGCAGCGAGCAACCTTTCGGACGGCCCGACCGGGGACGCGTACACGAATCGGACGTTCTCGGTCACTGACGGCGTCGTCAGCTACAGCGGAACGCACGACTGGGACGGCAACAAAATCCGGTTGCTGCCGTACGACGACACGACGAATCCCGGCGGCGTCTACATCCTCGCGATCTGTTCGCTGAAGGACGGCTATGACGCGGTGACGCCAAGCAACTGCAAGTACGACGCCTTCAAGGTCAAAGAGGAGACGAGCGTCCCCGAGGCGACGAACCCGAGCGTCGATAAGACGTTCCTCGGCAGCTACAAAACGACGTACGACTGGGCGGTCACAAAGGTCATCTCGGGTGATTCGACGGTGCATCAGGCTAGCGGCCCGGCGAGCTTCACATACGTCGTGCATGTGACCCACGACGCCGGCACGGTCGGAAGCATCACCGTCAGCGGTACGATCACGGCGACGAATCCGAATGGCGACTCGGTCTCTGATGTCGACGTCAGCGATACGTTGTCCGACAACACCAGTTGCAGCGTGACCGGCGGGAAAGACGCCACGCTTGCGCCGGGCGACAACACATTCCTCTACAGCTGCGCAATCGACGGAACGGCCGTTCCAGCGGATCTCACCAACAGCGTGACGATCACATGGCCGGAACAGTTCCTCGACAACGGCGACCACCTGGCCGCCGGATCGGCCGACCGAACCGAGCCGACTACAGGCGCGATCGAGTTCGACAACACGGACGTCGGCAATTGCACGACGATCGCGGATCCAACGCCGGCTGGCGGCACGAGCATCGACAACCCGTTCCAGGCGACGGTTTGCGCCGGCGACCTCGGGGATGGCGGTGCAGGCACGGATCCGACCGACGGCTTTACCTACACGTACCACGTGAGTTATCCCGTTACCGCGGGCACGTGCACCGAATATGACAACACGGCGAGCGTCAGCGACGATGCGACGTCCGGTGACAATTCGTCGTCTGCGGCTGCGACCGTCTGCGGAGGCGCGGATCTGACGGTAAGCAAGATCGCCACACCCGCCTTCAGGCGTACGTACAACTGGACGATTGCGAAGGCCGTTGACAAGACACTCGTCAACCAGGCGGGCGGGAACGTCACGTTCAACTACACCGTGACCGTCAACTCGGCAACTCCGGCCTATACCGATAGCGGCTGGACGGTGACTGGAACGATCATCGTGCACAACCCGAACGACTGGGAGGCGATCACCGCCAACGTCTCCGACTCGGTCGACAACGGTGGTAGCTGTGCGGTCACGAATGGGAACGGCGTAACGATCGCGAAGAGCGACTCGGTCACGTTGAACTACAGCTGTTCGTATCTGTCGGCGCCGAGCTCGAGCAGCGGCACGAATACGGCCACAGCGACCTGGGACGGGTCGGCTGCGAACACACCGCATAGCTCGAAGACCGGTACGGCGACGTTCGATTTCGCGAACGTCTCACCGTCCGAGCTGCACAAGACGATCACGGTGACGGATACGTTCAACGGGACGCTCGTCACGCTCGGAACCGTCACCTACGGCTCAACAACATTGCCGGCGGTGTACACCTACGCACACACCGTGCCGGTGCCTGCGAACAGTTGTCACAACTACGACAACAGAGCCCAGATCACCGAGACCGGGCAGTACAAGGACAAGCGTGTCACCGTCTGCGGGCGGATCACCGGTGGGCTGACGATTGGGTTCTGGTCCAATAACAACGGCCGCGCCGTTCTCTGTGCGCACGACCCGGCCTGGCGGTACCTGCTGAACGGAGGAAACCCGTCGAATTCCCTGACGTACTTCCTCCGGAGCGCGAACGGCTCGTTCTATTCGGTGTCGACGTCCGTCAGTTGCTCGTTGGCGGATGGCAACTTTGCGGCGTGGCTCCTCAATGCGTCGTCGACAAACATGTCCTACATGCTCTCAGCTCAGCTCGCTGGAACGATCCTCAACGTCACCTACAACGGGATGAGCGGCGGGGCCTGCATTGCAGGGATCAATGGCAGTCCGATCACGATCAACACGCTGATCGCGAACACCATCACGTTCCTCCGCAATAACGGCAATACGACGGCGAGCGGAACCGCCAGGACGACCGCGACGCTGTACAAGAACATCTTCGACACGCTCAACAACGGCAACGGTTTTGCCGTTACGGGCTGCTAGCAGAGTCGAAGAAGGATGGACCGAAGGGGCCTCGGAGACGGGGCCCCTTCTCTTTGAGGAACTTGTGCGGCGTTTTCTGGTGGGATGAATGTGGGTAGAGTTCCGTCGACTCCCAGCCCATGAGTCACGTACCCGACGAATCCAGCTTCAAGTGCGTCATGTGCCGCCACGTGTACGTCTTCCGCGGCACGTGGGATCTGCCGCGTTGCCCACGCTGCGGCGCTCAGAGCAGCCTCTTTCCGGAACAGGTCGCGAGACTCCACTTCGTCTTGGCGCGGCGTAGTCCGAGCTAGATCCGCCGCGGCGTTAGAGTCCGCCGCTATGCCCGGCCTGAAGGGAAAGGTCGCCGTCGTAACGGGCGCCTCGAGCGGCATCGGAGCCGCCACCGCGCGGGCGCTCGCTCGTGAAGGTGCCCGTGTGATCGGCGGTGCTCGCCGCGCCGACTTGATCGAGTCGCCCGTCGAGGGACACGAGCTCGATGTCACGGATCCGGCGAGCTGCGAGCGCTTCGTCTCCGAAGCGATCGTTGATGGCCTGGACATCCTCGTCAACGGCGCCGGGCTGGCGCTCGGCCGAGATTCCTTCGACGCGAGCACGGAGGAAGACGAGCGCGTCGTCCTCGAGACGAATGTCGAGGGACTGATCCGGATGACGCGGCTCTGCCTGCCACAACTGCGCGACGGCGGGCACATCGTCAACATCGGCTCGGTCGCCGGCCGGCAGGCGTACCCGAACGGCGCGCTCTACGTCACCTCGAAGTTCGCCGTGCGCGGCTTCACATATGCACTGCGCGAAGATCTCCTCGGCCGGCCGATCCACATCACGACCGTCGATCCGGGCTTGGTGCAGACCGACTTCTCGCGCGTCCGCTTTCGCGGCGACGAGGAAGCTGCGCGGAAGGTCTACGAGGGTGTCGAGGCGATGAGGCCGGACGACATCGCCGAGTGCATCGTCTTCGCGGTGACGCGACCGCCGCATGTGAACGTCGACGAGATCGTCGTGAAGGCGCTTGCGCAATCGTCCGGCGGACGGATCCTCCGAGCGGACTAAGTGAGCGCCGAGTTCCGCATCCTCGAAGGCTCGACCTTCTGCATCTGCAATCTGGTCGGCGACATGGATCGAGACGTCGAAGGACTTTTCGCAGAGGACACACGCTTCCTCTCGCATTTCAGGCTGACGATCAACGGCGAGCGGCCGCTGCTGCTCTCGTCGGATCGCATCGAGTACTTCTCCGCTGCATTCTTCATGCGTAACCCGCTCGTCGACGGCCTCGGGCCCGACGAGATGTCGGTCCGCCGCGAGCGCTTCGTCGGGGAGGGCATGCAGGACCGGATCGTCGTGACGAACCAGAGCATGCGCCGCATCGAGCTCACGCTCGAGCTCGAGGTCGGCGCGGACTTTGCGGACATCATCTCCGTCAAGGAACACGACTTTGCGCTCGGCGATCCATTGCGCGCCAAGCCGCTGCCTTCGCGCAAGAGCGCGCAATACGATGCCGAACGGAACCAGTTCGTGATCGTCGACGACGAGGGCGAGGCGCCGCTTCGCACGCAGATCGTCCTGTCGCGGCCGGGCGAGGTTGCCGACTCGTCGGTGCAATATGCAATCGCGCTCGACCCGCGCGAACAGTGGGAGCTTCACGCCGACGTGTTTCCGGTTCTAGAGGGAGAGCTCGTCGCGCCGCGCTTTGCCGAACGCCGCTTTGGCGAAGAAGTCGGCCGCGTGCGCGACTCGCTGACCGCGTGGCAGCTGCGCGTCCCTCAGTTGCGTGCGAGCTGGGAGGACTTGAGGCAGTCTTTCGGCCAGGCGGTCGCGGACCTCGCCTCCCTGCGGATGCGTTCGAACGACTCGGTCGGGACGGGCATCGGCAAGCTTCCCGGCGCGGGTGTCCCGTGGTTCATGACGGTGTTCGGCCGCGACACGATCATCACGTGCCTGCAGACGCTCCTGTTCGGGCCCGAGCTCGCGCGCACCGCACTGGAAGTGCTGGCCGAGCTGCAGGCGACCGACGAGGACCCGTCGATCGACGCCGAACCGGGAAAGATCGTCCACGAGGTACGGCACGGAAAGTGCGCACGGAACTACTTTCCGCGCTACTACGGCACCGTCGACGCGACGCCGCTCTACCTCGTCCTGCTGTCGGAGGTCTACCGCTGGACGGACGACGTCGCGCTCGTGCGCAACTTCAAAGAACCGGCCTTGCGAGCGTTGCGGTGGATCGACGAGTTCGGCGACCGCGACGGTGACGGGTTCGTCGAGTACGAGCGCCGCGCCAGGATGGGCCCGGAGAACCAGTCGTGGAAGGATTCCGAGGACTCGCAACGCTTCCGCGACGGCTCGCTTGCCAAGGCGCCCATCGCGCCGGTCGAGGTCCAGGGTTACGTGTACGACGCGAAGCGCCGCGCCGCTGAGCTGGCGCGCGAGGTCTGGCGCGACCGGGAGCTGGCGGCACGGCTCGAACGCGAGGCCGAGGAGTTACGACGTCGCTTCGACGAGGCGTTCTGGAATGACGACAACGGCGGGTTCTACGCGCTTGCGCTCGACCGAGACAAGAGGCAGGTCGACTCGCTGTGCTCGAACATCGGGCATCTTCTTTGGAGCGGCATCGCGCTGCCCGAGCGGGTCGAGGCGGTCGTCGATGGGCTGATGGGCGACGGCCTGTGGTCCGGCTGGGGCGTTCGCACGATGTCCACGGACGATGCGGGCTACAACCCGCTCTCGTACCACAACGGAACCGTGTGGCCGCACGACAATTCGCTCATCGCGCTCGGCCTCGCTCGTTACGCGCGCTGGCCGGAGGCACAGCGGATCATCCAGCGGATGATCACCGCGGCCGCGCACTTCGGCTACCAGCTTCCGGAAGTCTTCGCGGGGATGAGACGATCGGAGACGCCGTTTCCGATCGCCTACCCGACGGCGGCGCGACCACAGGCGTGGGCGGCGGGGACACCGGTGCTCTTGCTGCAAGTCCTGCTCGGCCTCCAGCCGGACCGCCAGCGACACTCGCTCCAGACGCTGGCGCCGCAGGAGTTGCCGTCGTGGGCGGGGACAATCCGGCTTACCGGCGTCCGCGCCTTCGACCGGGCGTGGGACGTGCGGCTCGACGAAGGGTACGTGAAAGTCGAACAAGCCTAGTGGTTCGACCAACCTCATCGGCCGAACCACTGAGGATCGCCATCCTCGCACCGGTCTGGTTCGCAGTACCTCCCTCCGGCTACGGCGGCATCGAATGGGTCGTGTCGTTGCTCGCGGATGCGCTGGTCGACGCGGGTCA
>Ga0066660_10001362_pt1 | contig 10263 bp, 6 predicted proteins | sample GraSoiAngelo_109_FD_75177 | JGI IMG/M metagenome (GOLD analysis project Ga0066660, IMG submission 75177) | Grasslands soil microbial communities from the Angelo Coastal Reserve, California, USA - 14_0903_12_20cm | ecosystem: Environmental > Terrestrial > Soil > Grasslands | place: USA...
CGGAAGTGACGGGAACTGCCGCGGTGCTGGTCAATCCTGAAAATGTGTTTGAAATCATGCGCGCGCTCCATCGTGTGCTGCTCGACCAAAGTCTGCGTGAGCGGCTTAAGCAGCGCGGCATGGAGCAGTCGAAACGCTTTTCCTGGGACAGTTCGGCGCGTCAACTTCTGAAGGTCTACGAAGAGGTAGGAGGCTACGGCACCCATAAGAAGAGAGTAGCCGCGGATTGAGCGCAGTTCGACTTAGTCGTTTCACAGCGCTTTCAAGGCAAGGCGCCGGCGGCCCGTCCCCTCGCTATTTGACCAGGGGAGTTCCCGGCGAAACCAAGCCCAATCGGTGAAGCTTATCCTTGATTCGGTTTTGCTCCGCGTCAGACGAAGCTGCGGCCAAACGCTTTCTTAGCTTGAGAATTTTTTCCTTGCGCGTACGTCGCCTGCGGATTTCGGGACGGCGGCTTGGTGCCGACATAGGGTTGTCACTCCTGGGTACTTGCAGGATTGTAGCAGCCGGACCTGTAAGCCGAATTCTGTCCGCCGGCCGAAACCGGCAGGACGGCCATTCCTCTGGGCCGCGCATTGCTGCGCGGCTCTAGCGACCTACCCGGAGGTTGTGACGCACCGAGCCGGCACGTGCCCGGCCGAAGCCAGGCTCCCTCCCTATTTGGTCTTGCTCCGTGTGGGGTTTGCCCTGCCCGCCGCATTACTGTGGCGGCGGTGCGCTCTTACCGCACCTTTTCACCCTTACCCCGGCGTCGCCGCCGAGGCGGTATGTTTTCTGTGGCACTTTCCGTCGACCAGGCTTGAACCCGGCCTCCCGGACGTTATCCGGCACATTGCTCTGCGGAGTTCGGACTTTCCTCTCCCCTCGTCCGAAGACGAAGAGAGCGACCGTCCGGTCCGGCTGCTAACAAAACTCATTATATTAGATTCCGGCGCCCGGCTTCGGGTTCTAAGCTCGCAGGCCCCTCCGACCCTTGCGATGCCGCGCACTCCGCTCTGCTAGACTGACGACTAGCGAAGGGTTTGTGCGTTCCAGGCAGGAGTCTAGCGCTGGAAGGCGGAACTCACAGTCTCAAGCCACCGAGCCTAAGAATGAACATCTCTGAAGCGATCCGCATTGCCCTGCAGTCGCTGTGGGCTAACAAACTTCGATCGGCCCTCACGCTGCTGGGGGTGGTCATCGGTGTGGCGGCGGTCATTGCTGTGGTTACGTTCGTCAACGGCATCAACGGATACGTGGCAGAGCGGGTGTTCAGACTCGGCACGGACGTATTCATAGTCTTCAAAGTCTCCCCGGCTGTTACGAACGTGGACCATTTTCTCGAAGGCGAAAAGCGCAAGAACTTGACTCTCGAGGACTATGAGGCGGTATTAGCCGCTTGCAAGCATTGCTTATACGTCGGAGCATCGTTACGCAATCTCAGCGGGCATGTGAAATTCGGCGAGCAGTCCATCAGTGATACGTGGGTCCAGGGTCTGACCCCATCCATGGCTCCTATTTTTGACGTCGACCTGGAGTCCGGCCGCATGCTCAACGATACTGACATCAACAGCCGTGCCCCGGTCGCTGTCATCGGCAGTGACATTGTCGAAAACCTCCTGCCTGGAAGGGACCCACTGGGCAAGGAAATCAGAGTCGATGGTTGGGTGTATCAGGTGGTGGGTGTTGGGAAAAAGAAGGGCAAAACACTAGGGCAGAGTCTGGACAATTACGTGATGATTCCCATTACCACGTACTTGAAGCAGTATGGGGAGCACGACAACAGCATTCGCATTTCGGGCAAAGCCGCAGGCGTTGGGCTCTCGCTCGAAGCCGCCATGGACGAGGCGCGCGCCGTATTGCGAGCGCGCAGACACGACTTGCCCGGCAGCCCCGACAGCTTTGACTTAGAGACCAACGCCAGTCTGCTGGGCATCTGGTCGAGCCTGAGCGGAACCTTCTTCGTCGCCATGATCGGAATTGCAGCCATATCCCTCATCGTCGGCGGGATTGTCATTATGAACATCATGCTCGTCTCGGTTACCGAACGTACTCGAGAAGTGGGCATTCGCAAGGCTATGGGGGCGCGCAGGTCTGATGTGCTGCTGCAATTTCTCATTGAATCCGCCACCATGTCCCTGGTCGGGGGAGCCCTCGGAGTGTTGTTCGGCATCACAATCGCTAAAGGGATTACGGCGATTATTGGCATGCCGTCGGTGATTAAGCTGTGGGCCGTGGCAGCGGGATTGATCGTATCCGGCAGCGTCGGCTTATTTTTTGGAGTGTACCCGGCACGACGTGCCGCCCTCCTAGAGCCCATTGCGGCTTTGAGATTTGAAACGTAATTTCCAATTTTCAATTGCAAATTGCCGAATGAAAGACTCGGCTGGCAAAAATCGGTATTGGAGATTGGCAATCGTAAATTGTCATGATGCGTAAAGGCGATTACCGCGAAATAGTCCGCATGGCGCTGGAGACTATCCGTAGCAACAAGCTGCGCTCCGGCCTCACGGTGCTTGGTATTGTCATCGGTGTTGCCGTGGTAATCGGAATTTCCTCGATCGTGCGCGGCTTGAATGACAATGTTCGCCAACTCATCAGCAGCATGGGTTCCAACATTGTTTTTGCTTTTCACATTGAACCATTCACCTTCGGAAGGCCGACAGAGGAGATGCGCACACGCAAGGAGTTGACTTTCGACGATGCGGAAGCCATGAAGCAGTTGCCTCACGTGAAAGCAGTCAGCGCCGGCATTCGCTTTTTCCGCCCGGAACTTGGCGTCGGCACTTATGCCGTAAAGTATCAGGATCGCAAAGCCAAAAATACGATCCTGGAAGGTGATACTGCTTCGGTGAAAGACGTGTTCGACCTGCAGTTGCTCTCAGGAAGATGGTTCAGCGAGATCGACGATGAACGGCACGCCTCGGTGATCTTTCTCGGCTACGATACCGCGCAAGAATTGTTTCCGAATGAGAGCCCGTTAGGGAAACAGATAAACATCGAGGGGCAATTATTCCAGGTGATCGGCGTGCTGCAGAAGATCAAATCGGTGTTTGGAGGCGGAAAGGACCCAAACGATAACCGAATTTTCTTCCCGTTGACGACTTTTAAAAAGCTGCACCCCGAACTGAAGCAGCACTGGATCAGCGTCAAAGCCACTTCTCACGACGATATGCCCAAGGCTGAGGATGAGATCCGGGAGTTGCTGCGGCGCCGGCGTCACGTGCCCATCAACAAGCCTGACAACTTCGCGGTATTCACGCAGGACTCCATCTCCGACGTGTGGAATCAGATTACCGGTGCGGTGTTTGTTTTCATGTTCTCGGTTTCCAGCGTCGGCCTGATCGTTGGTGGCGTCGGAGTAATGAATATCATGCTGGTTTCAGTTACCGAGCGCACGCGCGAAATCGGAGTGCGCAAAGCCATCGGTGCGCGTAAACGTGACATTCTTCTGCAGTTCACGCTGGAGGCAATTACGCTGACAGCCGTGGGGGGTATTCTCGGCGTACTTCTGGGCGCGATCATTACCTGGATTATTCCTGCCATCTGGAGTTCTTTGCCGGCCCGCATGTCTGTGTTTTGGGCCACGTTCGGATTCAGCGCCGCGGCCGCCGAAGGTCTGCTCTTCGGGATTTATCCGGCGTGGAAGGCTGCGAATCTGGATCCTATCGAGTCGCTGCGATACGAATGATTACAGGACTCACGTAAATAGCCCCTGAACTCCTGCGAACGATACTGCGGCAGCTTTGATAAGCTCTATGCCGGAGCGGTCACTCATCTCTGAATGATTCACTACGCCGCAAAAATCGTTGAAGCGATCGCGGTTGCCGGCGTTACTTCAGCCATTGGATACTACGCACTGTGTCTCTGGAGTGCCACGTCCTTCGCTCGCGGGCGGCGCGGTTTGCCGATCAATCGACCCGATGGATTTGCCCCGCCTGTCTCCATTCTCAAGCCGCTTAAGGGAGGGGATGTGGAACTCTACGATGCCCTCCGTAGCCATTGTCGTCAGGACTACCCCGAATACGAAATCATCTTTGGAGTCAGCGATGCTGACGATCCTGCAATTGCGCTCGTAGGCCGACTGCGCAAAGAGTTCCCCCAATCAACAATCCAGTGCATGGTCTGTGATAAGAAACTCGGAGCCAACACAAAGGTCAGCAACCTGGCGCAGATGCTGCCCGCCGCCAGCTACGATTACTTGATCGTGAACGACAGCGATATTTGCGTGCCCGGCGATTATCTGCAAAGGGTGATATCGCCGCTGAGCGACGCCAAGCTCGGAATGGTTACCTGTCTTTATCGTGGCATTGCCGCTCGTACGCTCGGCTCACGCTTGGAATCGCTGGGCATTAGTACAGATTTTTCTGCCGGTGTTCTGGTGGCGCGATATCTGGAACAAGGTCTGCATTTCGCGTTGGGATCCACACTGGCCTTTCGGAGGCGGGATCTGCAGGCGATCGGTGGGTTTGAGAGCTTCGTTGATTATCTGGCGGACGACTACGAGCTTGCACGCCGCATCGTGGAACGCGGCTTCGAAGTCCACTTGTCTGAACTGGTGGTGGACACCTTCCTGCAGCCCTACTCTGTCCGGCAGTTCGTGGATCACCAATTGCGATGGTTGCGTGGTGTCCGCGACTGCCGCCCGGGCGGCTACGCCGGCTTGATCTTTACATTTGGAATACCCTGGGCGCTGTTGGCGCTCGCTGTCTCTTCCGCTGCACTATGGGGATGGGAACTGCTCGGCGCAACTGTGGCCCTTCGCCTAACCGTGGCTCTTGCAATGGGTGCAATTGTCCTTCGAGATCCGCAGGTCTTCCGTTTATTGTGGTTAATTCCCCTGCGCGATGTGACGGCGCTTTTGTTATGGATTGCCAGTTTTGCCGGCCGAACCGTGTCGTGGCGCGGAGACACTTTCTACTTGAAGGACGGCAAGTTAGCGCGAATTAGCCCCTAAATATCAGGGTAGGCTTTACAATAAAGCACTTGGTTTCTTTCGAGTCCAGTTGCTATTTTCCTGGTCTCAATTTCGTCCGAGGGAGTAAGCATGGCGAAGGTTCTGGTCACCGGTGGCGCGGGTTTTATCGGCAGTCATCTTTGCGAGGCCTTGCTTAAGCGCGGCGATGACGTGTCAGTCATCGATGATCTCTCTACTGGCCGCGTGGAAAATATTGCTCACCTGCAGGACAACAAATCCTTTCACCTCACGATCGGCTCAATTCTCGACGTCTCTGCCCTGAGCCCGCTGGTCCGCAGAGCCGATATTGTTTTTCATCTCGCCGCGGCGGTCGGCGTGCAGAAGATCATCGAAGCGCCGGTAGATACCATTGAGACCAATATCCTCGGCACCCACAATGTGTTGAGCCAAGCCGCGCGTTTCGGTAACTTGTGCGTACTGGCGTCCACTTCTGAGGTATATGGAAAGAGCACGAAGTATCCTTTCTGCGAAGATGACGACTCGGTATATGGCCCGACCACCAAAAGCCGCTGGAGCTATGCTTGTTCCAAGGCCATCGACGAGTTCCTCGCCCTTGCCTATCACGAATCGCAACGGCTGCCCGTGATCGTCGCTCGTTTATTTAACACGACCGGTCCACGACAGACCGGGCGATACGGGATGGTGCTGCCACGTTTTGTCGATCAGGCATTGCGAGGTAAACCGCTGACGGTGTTCGGTACTGGTCATCAGACGCGTTGTTTTGCAGACGTCAGCGACAGTGTGCGCGCGCTACTTTTGTTAGCGGCTCATCCTAAAGCCGTGGGACAAGTGTTCAATGTAGGTAATCCCGAAGAAGTTTCCATTTACGATTTGGCCAAGCTGGTCAAGAAATTAGCCGAGAGTAAATCGGAGATCCGGTTAGTGCCTTACGACGAGGCGTATCAGCCCGGGTTCGAAGACATGGAGCGACGCGTACCTAGCATCGACAAAATCGCTCGCCTCGTGGCCTACAAGCCAAAAGTGAAACTCCACGACATCGTGAGTCGGTTTATTGATGCCCGGCGCCAGGAATTTGCCGCCGCCGAGCGTGTGCCGGTGACTAGCGCTCTTCATGCGCAGCCGTTGCGGGCCGGTGCTGGGGAATGATTTTTCCACCTTCGCTGAACTGGTAAAACTCTCCCCGCCAGGAGAATCGGGAACTGCCGAAACTTCTCGCCCAGAAGACAAAGCCCAACAAGTCTCGCAGGGGATAAAGCCAGCAAAACTTTAATGCTCTCTCATCGTGGAGAGTTCCCCATCCAACACTCAATGCCTGGATCACACGGTTTAGGAATGCGATAAGGAAGAGAGCGATTCCCATGACCGGACGCCCCAATAGCAGTGACGACACCAAACCGAGCAACCCAAACGGCATCGCGTAGGTCAGACCGGTACCCACGTGGCCTTTGGGACGCGAATAACGCGTGCTCCGCATCCAGCGCAATTGATCGCCGAAGGTGTCTTTCAAGCTGCGGGGGACGAGAACATGGCCGACGATTTCGTGCGACAAGGCTACTTTATACCCGGCCGCCCAGACCTGGTTGCCGAGCACGAAATCGTCGGAATAATAATCGGCAGTCGCAGCAATACCGCCTATGGCATCGAGCGCATCGCGGCGGACTGCCATGGCGGCGCCCAGCGCGAAGCGCATACCTTCCATCATGTCGGCGACCAGCACGCCCGACGGCATCTCCACTGACATGCCGAGAGCTTCCAGCAATGACCAGAAATCTTTGGTGGGAATTCCCCGGTACAAGCACGTCACCAGCCCGGTGTCTGCATGGAGGAGCGGCGGTATAACGTTGCGCAAGAAGCCGGGCGCCACCAGCACGTCGCTGTCGCTGATCACAAGATGGGAATGGCTCGACGCCGTTATCATCCGATCGAGAGAAAAAACTTTTGCGCTCGGCCAGGTGGGCGGTCCCGAGAGCACAACCTTGCTGTTTACGTGCGGGTAGCGCTCACGGAGTTGCTGGGCAACCTGCAGCGCCGAGTTGTTCGCGTCGCGAGCCCCGATGATAATTTCGAAATTGGGATAGTCCTGAAGGAAGAAACTCTCCAGGTTTTCGGAAAGCCGCGGCTCCATGCCATGCACCGGCTTCAGTATCGTGACCGGGGGTAAAGATGATTCCGGGATGGCTGCTGCCGCGTTTTTCGCAACTCGTGACAATCGGCGATAACGCCCGGCTGCCACGATCGCCATGCCCAAGAAGACGGACGAGCTCACCGTGCCGAGAATTGCGATCGCCAGCATTAAATTCCATACCATCCTTAGTGTGAATAAATCTGGCCTTAATGTGAATAAATCTGGCATAGCGAAGGTCATGGGAGATAAAGACGCGGAATCCTCGTCAAAGTTACGTTTTCGTACTCACCAGGGCAAGAAGAACATCCTACAAGTTTGGGTCGCGGTTCACCAGAATGGACTTTCCTCCGCTTCTCGCCAAGACATAGAATTTCGTCCCTTCCAACGCGGCCGGATATTCCTGGTCGGTCCAGAAAAAAACACGTTGCGGGCTTTGCCAAAGCGCCTGGAAGGAACTTTGAGTTTCGAAAACATGCGGTGCATCTGGAAATTGTGCACCATACCAGAGGTTAGCACTCGGCACATGCAAGATTCGTAAGGGAATTCCTGTATAAAAATTCAAACTTGATGCGCTTTCGTATTCCCCGTCGACCACAATGACGTCCCCCGGGTGGTAATGCTTCTCGATCGCTGTAGCCAGTTGCTTGGACGAAAGAACGGGAGAGAAGGTGACGAAGGCGAAATGCACGGACGCGAGCACCGCAACCATCATCGCCGCAAGCGCCCAGTTGCCCTTCGCTGCCTCTCCTCGACGTCGCCAGAGCCAGTTCAAAGCGGTTCCCGCAAACAGCGAGACAGAAAATCCGGTTAAAGGGAGGCGGAAGGCTCCCATGGCTTGCGGTGTGAGATCGAGGAAGTGGCTAAAAGAAAGCGTGTACTCCTCGGGGTTCTTCTTCATCAGCAGCGCTGCTAGTTCCGTGCCGGGCGTTGGTTGCTTGGAGAACATCAAGATTGCCATGCCCGCCGCCAGAGCAAGAGTACCCATGACGAACAAAACCGCAGAAGAGATTCTGCCGGCACGCCGCTCGCGGCTATTGGATCCAGAATCATGCTCTTGCTGCAGCCATCCCCCTATGAGCAACGCCAGGGCAGGCAGCGCTGGAATGGTGTAGTACTCCTGCCGGGTCGAGAAGCTGAAGAAAAGCAGGATCACCAGCGCCCAGAGGGCAAAAAGTAAACTTGCCGCCTGCCGCTGGTCGAGTTGCGTTCTGATTTGTCGCAACCGCACCGGCACTTGCCCGAGCGCCTGCGGCAGGAACGCGCTCCAGGGTATCAACCAGACCAGCACTAATCCCCAGAACAGGAGGAGAGGAACGGTGTCATAGTCGCGCGGCACGCGCTTGTTCAGGTAACGAAGGAAGTGCTCGTTCACAAAATAAAACCACGCAAAGCCCCGGACGCCGCCTTGCGTCGGGTTCCGCAAGGCTGCCAAGGCATGCCACGGAGCGGCGATCGCAAGGAAAATCAGGCTGCTGGAGATGAGCCTCAATTTCAAGAGATGGCGTAGATTTCTCGTGAGAATTAAATACCCGCCAATTACCACCGCCGGGAACACCAGCCCGATGAGCCCCTTCGTGAGAACATTGATAGCGCAACTCGCGGCAAAACCCCAGCATGTCATCCGCAACGGCGGATCTTGGTGCAGGGATTGCACGAAAAAATAGAAACTTAGAGTCAGCCAAAGTCCTACCAGCAGATCAGGAATCAGGAAACGCGTGAACAGGTACGGCCCGACCGCAGTTCCGAGCACCAGAGCCGAATAAAGGCCCGCAGTTTCCCCGTACGCCTCTAACCCCAGCCCGTACGTCGCCAGAAGTAACGCCAGAACACCCAGCATCAGTGGCAGACGTGTACTCCAGTCCTCGATTCCAAACAGGTTGTAGCTCGCGGCCACGCTCCAGTACATAAGCGGAGCTTTTTCCAGATAACGCAATCCATTGGCATGCAGGGTTACCCAATCGTGACGTAAAACCATTTCACGGGCCGCCTCTGCATGAACGCTGTCAGCATCGTCGAGTAAAGCCGGTGTGAACATTCCCGCGACATAAATTGCCAGCCACAAGAGCGTGATGATCAAGAGCGAGCTGATCCTGCGCAAATGCAAGTTTCTGGAAGGGGTGCTGCCGGGAACATGGAGGACGGGTTGTTGCTCCCAGTGCGCTACAGAAGGGTTCATGCTGAAGCCCGCAAACGCTTCATTATACGGGACGCGTTTCAAGGCTGGGACGGCGAGCTTAGGACGAAGCGATCTCCACTGGGTCTGCCTGAAGAACGGCTCTGATCTTTTGCCCCAACGCTTTCAGCGTGAAGGGCTTCTGCAGGAATTTTGCTGAAGACTCAAGCACCCCGTGTTGAAGGATCGTCTTTTCAGCGTACCCGGAAACAAACATGACTCTCATCGAGGGGCGTTCGAGGGTGAGTTGTTGCGCCAGTTGAGACCCGCTCATATGGGGCATCACTACATCCGTGATCATCAGGTGTATGGGGCCGGAGTAGCTGCGAGCGACCTCAATCCCATGCTGGCCGTCTTTGGCCTCGAGCACTTTGTATCCGCACAGTGTCAGGAACTCACAAGCCGCCCGTCGTACTGCTTCTTCGTCTTCCACCAGCAGTACCGTTTCCCAACCTTGAACGGAAATTTCCGGAAAGTGCCGGGCGACCGCCCTGTCCATCGCATGCCCCACTTGCGGCAAATAGATTTTGAAAGTGGTTCCCAGCCCCGGTTCACTGTAGACCCAGATGAAACCGCCGTTCTGTTTTACGATGCCGTAAACCGTGGCGAGCCCCAGTCCGGTGCCCTTTCCTTTTTCTTTGGTGGTAAAGAAGGGTTCGAAGATGTGGGCCAGATGCTCGGGCTGAATACCGCGTCCGGAGTCGCTGACGGCGAGCAAAACGTAGTCGCCCGGAGGAACAATGGAATGCTCTTGTACGTAAGCTTCATCGAGATTTACATTGCTGGTTTCAATTGTAAGCTTGCCGCCATTTGGCATGGCATCCCGCGCGTTGGTGGCGAGGTTCATGACTACCTGCTCGACCTGCACAGGGTCAGCTTTCACCCTTCCCAGCTTTTCTCCGGGAAGAACGGTCAACTGGATGTCCTCCCCAATCACGCGGCCCAGGATTTTGGCAATATCTGCGATGACATGGTTCAGGTCCAAGATTTGCAGATCCTGCATTTGTTTGCGGCTGAACGCCAGCAGTTGGCGGGTGAGGTCCGCCG
>Ga0066660_10001363_pt1 | contig 10257 bp, 10 predicted proteins | sample GraSoiAngelo_109_FD_75177 | JGI IMG/M metagenome (GOLD analysis project Ga0066660, IMG submission 75177) | Grasslands soil microbial communities from the Angelo Coastal Reserve, California, USA - 14_0903_12_20cm | ecosystem: Environmental > Terrestrial > Soil > Grasslands | place: USA...
GTGCTCGCGGCCCGGATCCTCGCCGGCTAAGCAGGGCGCCCGACGCCCGGGCTCAGGGCGCGGGCGGGCGCTGGAGGAACCAGATCGGCGCCCCGCGGGGCATGCGCTCCTCGGCCAGCACCGAGAACCCCGCCCGTTGGTAGTAGGGCACGTTGGCGGGGGTCATCGTCTCCAGGTAGATGGGCAGCCCGCGGCCGTCGGCGTGGCGGGCGAGCGCGGCGAGCAGCGCCCGCCCGGCGCCCAGGCGCTGGGTCCGGGGGTCGGCGGCCAGCAGCCACAGGTACAGATGGGGTCGTGTGGGGTGGTGGCGCCCGACGATCTCCTCGGTGCGCATCGCCCGCCACAACGGCCCCGGGCCGGCCAGGGCCAGGGGCGGGATCTCGAACAGCTGCCGAGCCGGGGGCGGCGGCCAGCGCCCGGCGTCAAAAGCCAGGGCGACCCCTACCGCCCGACCCCCACGCCACGCGCACCATCCGGGTCCGCCCCAGCGCCGGGTGATCGCCAGCGCCCCGGGAAAGTAGACCCGCATCACCGCCCGCCGGTGCGGGCGCCAGCGCGGTCCGATGTCCCGCCAGGCGGGATCGTCGATGAACGCCTCGGTGAGGATCCGGGCCAGATCGCGGCGGGGGGCGCGCTCGGCGGGCGCCAGCTCGATGCCACCCGGACCGACGGCGGTCCGCGCGGCACCCCGGTCGGTCATCGCCGCCGGGGCGGCCTGCGGTGTCGCCTGGCGGCGGGCACGCGACGGCGCAGACGGACGTGCGGACCGCCGCGGAGGATGAGGGTGGCCTGCACCAAGTGGGCGCGCGGGCTCACGCCGGCGAAGGTGTGGCGGAAGGGTGCGTGGCGAAGGCGCACCGCCCGGCGGCGGTCGAGGCGAAGGGTCAGCGACTTCACCTTCCCCGGCGCGTTGGCAACGCTCACCCGCAGACGCCTCGATCCGAGCCGGCGTAGCACCAGGCGGAGGCGCCGGTGGGGTCGGGGGCGGCGGTGCCGGCCGGGGATTGCGGTGCCGGGGGGCGACGCGGACGCCGGCGGCGGAGGAATCGCGTCGCGGAGCTCGATCAGGCCCCCCAGCGCGCCCACGTAGGCCGACCCGTCGGGTCCGACCGAGATCGGGGCGTAGTTGTTGTTGTAGCCCAAGCCGTTGCCGGCCAGCCGCTTGTTGACCGTACGGCCAGTGTCGAAGTCGATCGCGGTCAGATACCACGGATCGCTGCCGTCGCTGGTGGGGTCCTTGGTGTAGGCGTAGACCAGCCCGTTGGCCAGCGAGAGCTTGGGCACCACGGTGGGGGAGCGCTCGTTGCTGCGCCACACCACGTGACAGCCGCGGCCGTCGGGGTCGATGTCCACCCGCCAGATTCCGGGGGCGGTGGACTTCCCGTTCTCGGTCACCGTGGGATCGGTGTAGCCGTAGTTGTTCTCCACGACCATCGCCCGGTCGGTGCCGATAAGCGAGTTCTCCGTATCGCTGGCACCCGCCGAGAACACGGGCACCGAGCACACCAGCCGAGTGCCGCTGAAGGCGCGATCGCGTCGATAGACGACCACGTCCATGGGGTCGGCGTTGTCGGTGATCGAGACGTACTGCGAGCCCATCAGGGTGGGCGTCGTCCCCGTCCCGGCGTCGACCTGCCCGGGCTTGTGGATGCCCGAGTTGGCGTACACCTCGCGCCAGCTCACCGCCGGCGCCCCGGTGGCGTCGGCGTCGAAGCGGTACAGCGCGGCGATCGTGGCGATGTACACGCCGCCGTCCTCGCCGACGGCAAACGAGTTCTCGATCTCCTCGTGGGTGTCGAGGCTCTTGATCGCACCGGTGCCGGGGTCGACCGTGCCCACCACCCCGTTGAAGCTGACGAACCAGTAGCGCCCCGACCAGTCGGGCAGCGCCGAGGTCAGCTTGTCGCCGCTGGGCACCACCCCGGTGAGGTCGTAGTCGTGCAGCAGGGCAAAGCCCGGATTGTCGGCGCCGCCGGTCTCGCCGATCACGTATAGGTGGCGGGTGGTGGTACCGATCACCACCTGATCGCGGTTGTCCAGGTAGAAGTAGCCCCCACCCGAGAAGTCCTGAAAGATGTTGGCCGGCACCGACTGGCGCATGGGGAGGCTCATGCTCGCCAGCTGACTGAGGTCGTGGGGGTCGAACATCCGCAGCGTGGGGCCGCTGAACCCTATGCAGGCGCTGACGATCCGGCCCCGGGAGTCGAAGGTGATCGTTCCGCAGTCGCCGTTGACGTCGGTGGACAGAGTCGACATGTCGCGTCCCAGCGGGCCCGGCCCCACGTAGAGGTCGCTCATGTAGCCGTCGTCGTGGACGTTGGAGCGCCCGTTGGGCGCCATCGCCGGATGCTGGGGGATCGGGGTGGCGAACACCGGATGCTGGTCGGCCGCCGCTCCCACGAACACCGGCGCGCCGGTCGGCGTCTGGGGGATGGGCATGGCCGGGGTGCCCGCGGCCAGCGCCGAGGGGCCGGGCAGGGCGGCGAGGAGGATCGAGGCCCAGACGCCGACGGCGCAGCCCCAGGGCAACGGGCGAGGGCGACAGTGCATGTGCTTGCGACGGTAGCGCCCGACGGGCAACGGCGCGACGGCGGCGCCGGGCCCGGTTTGGGACCCGGCATGCGCGTCGACGGGTCGCCCGGGGATAATCGGGGGAGTGATCGAGCGCTACACCCGCCCCGAGCTGGGGGCCGTCTGGACCGATCACGCACGCATGGAGGCCTGGCGCCGGGTCGAGGTCGCCGCCTGCGAGGCGATGGACGGTCCGAGCTCCGAGGAGCTCGAAGCGATCCGCCGGGCCGGCTTCACCGTGGAGGCGGTCCGCGAGCGCGAGCGCGTCACCGACCACGACGTGGCGGCGTTCGTGGACGTGCTGTCCGATGCGGCCGGAGAGGCCGGACGCTGGATCCACTATGGCCTGACCTCCAGCGACGTGCTCGACACGGCACTGGCGCTCCAGCTCCAGCAGGCCGGCGAGCCGATCCTCGCCGGCGCCCGCGAGCTGGTGGGGGCACTGGCCGAGCGCGCCCGCGAGCACGTCGACACCGTGTGCGTAGGGCGCACCCACGGGGTGCACGCCGAGCCCACCACGTTCGGGGTAAAGCTCGCCGGCCTGGCCCAGGAGGCCCACCGTAACCTGGGCCGCCTGGAGCGCGCCTTCGACCAGGTGGCGGTGGGCACCGTCTCCGGGGCGGTCGGCACCTACTCCACCCACGGGCCGGACTTCGAACGGGCGGTGCTCGAGCACCTGGGCCTGCGCCCCGAGCCGGTCTCCACCCAGGTCGTGCCGCGCGACCGGCACGCCGAGCTGCTCGGTGCGATCGCGCTGGCCGGCGCCGGCCTCGAGCGCCTGGCCCTGGAGATCCGTCATCTGCAGCGCACCGAGGTCCGTGAGGCCGAGGAGCCGTTCAGATCCGGCGAGCAGAAGGGGTCCTCGGCCATGCCCCACAAGCGCAACCCGATCACCGCTGAGCGCATTTGCGGACTGGCGCGAGTGCTGCGGGGAAACGCGCTCGCCGCCGTGGAGAACGTCGCCCTCTGGCACGAGCGCGACATCTCGCACTCGGGGGCCGAGCGAGTGATCCTGCCCGACTCCACGATCCTCATCGACTACCTCCAGCACCTGGCGCTGCGACTGGTACGCGGGCTGGTGGTCTATGGGGACCGCATGGCCGCCAACCTCGAGCTCACCCACGGGGCGCTGTACTCCCAGCGGCTGCTGCTGGCCCTGGTCGAGCAGGGCCTAGGGCGCGACGAGGCCTATCGCATCGCCCAGGCCGTCGCCCAGCAGGCATTCGATGAGGGCCGGCCCATGCGCGAGCTGCTCGCCGCCCACCGTGAAGGCAAGCTCGACGATGGGCGCCCGGACCCGCTGGGGCTGCTCGACCTGGACGTGGTCTTTGACCCCGGACACTTCACCCGCCACGCGCGCGAGATCGTGGGCCGCCTGGACGCGATCGCTCCGTCCGCCTAGCTGGATCCCGGGCCAGATGTCCAAGGCCAACGTGGGGACCGTGCGGCGCCTGTTCGGGCTCTATGCGCAAGGCGCTCCCCGAGGCCCGGCGTGAGTTCCTCGAGGAGGCCTTTGCCCCCGACCTCGAGTGGATCCCCTATATGGGCGTCGTCGAAGGCAAGGTCTACCGGGGCCGGGATGCCCTGGACCTGTGGCTGGCCGACATGCTCGAGGCCTTCGAGGAGGTGCACCCGGAGGTCCAGACGATCCGCGACCTCGACGACTACGTGCTGGTCACCGGGCGCACCATGCTGCGGGGCCGGGCAAGCCAAGTGGGCGCGGACTTCAACTGGGTGCAACTCTTCTGCTTCCGCGGCGGGCGGGTGGCCTGGATCCGCTCCTACCGCGATGAGGGGGCGGCGCCGGGGGACGTCGCCGGCTCGCCTTAGCGCCCAGCGCCGCTACGTCCGCTTGGCGTCCTGGGTCTGGTAGCGCTTGCGGCGAAACACGTCGCGGGCCAGCGAGTCGACCCGGTCTAAGAACAGCAGGCCGTCGAGGTGGTCGAGCTCGTGCTGCAGGCAGCGGGCCTCGAAGCCCTCGCTGTCGACCGAGACGGGCTGGCGCGAGAGCGCGTCGGTGGCCTCCAGGGCGATCCGGTGGGCGCGACGCACGTTGGCGGTCAGGTCGGGGATGCTCAGGCACCCCTCGCGCGCGACCTCGGAGCCCTCCCGGCGCGTGATCCTCGGGTTGGCCAACACCAGCCGCCCATTGCTGGTGGTGGCCCGGGGGTGTTCGGATACGTCCACCGCGACCAGGCGCACCAGCTCGCCGAGCTGGGGGGCGGCCAGGCCCACGCACCCCGGGTGGGCGGCGATGGTGCCGAGCAGGTCGCCCGCCACCCGCTCCATCAGCTGGGCGTCGGCCTCGATGTCCAGCCTCCGGCAGCGGCGCTTGAGCACCGGGTGCGGATAGCGCAGCACCGGGCGCGCCGACATCCGAGGCCCTAGAGCTCGTCGTGCTCGAGCGGCCGGATGGTGAGCTCGAGCTGCTGCTCGCCGGCGATTCGGTGCAGGCGTTGCTCGATCTCCGCTGCCCGCTCGGGCGTCCCGGCGGCGACCTCGAGCAGGACCGCGTATATCGCGGTGGCCGAGGGCTCGTCGGCAGGCTCGGCGAGATGGGACTGCAGGTCGGTGATCGACACGCCCGCCCCGGCCAACTCGCGGGAGACCGCGTGCACGATCCCTGGGTGGTCGGCGCCGTAGACGGTCACCAGATGCGTCGGCTGGGGCGCGTCGGCGGCCTCCGCCGCCGCCAGCTCGGAGACGGCGATCGCCTCCAGGCCGAGCTCGTCGGCGACTCGCTCCAGCCCCTCCCGCAGGGCATCGGGATCCCCCCCCGCCGGCAGCGCCACGACCAGCATCATCGTGAAGTGCCCACGCAGGATCGCCATCTGGGTGTCCTCGAGGTTGGCCCCGGCCTCGAGCAGCACGCCGCTGACCGCCGCCACGATCCCCGGGCGATCGCGACCCACGGCCCACACGGCCAGGTGGCGTCCGTCGCCGGCTCGGTCCACGGCGGGGAGCCTACGGCCCGCGCCGGGTGCGGCGCTTGGCGCGGCGCCGGCTCGAGCGCGGGCGTTGGCGCTGGCGCGGGCATGCGCGCCCGGCGCGGGTCCGCGCGGGGCGCGCGCGGCGGCGAGCCCGGGCGGTGGCGTGGCGACGCGCTCGGGCCGGGCGGCGGGGGCGCGCACGGGGGCAGGGCCGCGGGTGCGAGCCCGACGAAGGGTGACGGGCAGCCGCCGCACCGGCGCCCGCTCCGGGCGCCCGGGCGAGCGGGGGCGTTCCTGGCGGGGGGAGCCCCGGGGCGGGGCTCGGGGTGGCGCCCGCCGCTGGGCCCGCCCCGGGGCTAGACGGCGCGGCGGGAGGCCCCGGGGATGGCCCGCCCCCCGGATCGCTCGGAGGCGGCGGGTCCGATGAGGCGCCGGCGCCGCCGAGCACGAAGAGCGAGATCGACCGCGGGGGATAGGTGGCCCCCAGCTGGCTCCCCTGGATCGTAGGGTCCGCCGCCCGGGCGATGGCGCCGCCCGACCACGACCACCTCTGGATCGAGCCGGGGGCGGAGAGGCCGCCGAGGGTCAGCGGACTGGTCAGGGCCGAGGCCGTCTTGTTGATGACCATCACCGTGTAGGCGCCGTCGCTCGAGCGCCGCGCCGCGTAGACCGCGAGCTGGGCTTGGTCGGAGCTGGTGGCGCGGATCGAGACGTCGCCGAACTGGCCGTGGGCTCCGTCGTAGTCGCGATACATGCGAAACGCGTCGGCGATCAGGTTGCCGTCGTAGTCCAGCGGCCAGCGGGTGGCCAGATCGAGCCCCTGGCGCCCGAAGATCCCCAGGACGTCGGCCTGGATGAGCGCGTTGGTCACGGGATCGCCTTGGAGCGAGAGGTTGTACTCGCTCAGCGAAACCTTCGTGCCGGGGTAGTCGGCCGCCGCCCACGCCTTCATGCGCGGGATCAGGTCGATGTTCTCGGCGATCCAGCTGGGATCGGTGTAGGTGGGATCCCACAGCGAGCGGGTTATGTCACTGGTGCTGCCGCCCTGGGCGTAGTAGTGCAGGTCGAGGTAGTCGAGCAGGCGGGTGCCGTGGGCCTGCTCGTAGGCCCGCGCCTGCTGGAGCAGCCACTCGGCCAGGGGCACGCCGCCGTGGTTGGCGCGGTCGGGCGAGCGGGCGGTGCAGCCGTTGACGTCGACTTCGTCGGCCGCGCTGCAGAGGTAGTTGGGCCACCCCCACTCCGAGAAGCCCAGCACGCCCGCGCCGGGGTCGGCCGCCTTGACCGCCACCGCCGCGTCGCGCGTCTTCTGCCAGAGCTCGTCGTAGCTCGCCGGCGCCGGGTGCATGTCGCGGTGGGTGTCGTTCCACAGCGCCGGCTCGTTGCCCAGCTCGTACAGGCCTACCCCGCCGCGGGCGGCGCTGCCGTAGCGTCCGACCAGGTCCTGTACCAAGGCGCCGTCATAGGAGGCGTCGATCGGGATCCCGTCCCGCGCCGGGTCGGCGGCGAGCTTGACCGTGCCCTGCTGGCCGTTGCCGCATCCGGGGTCGTAGGGATCGAAGGAGTCCTGGGTGGGGAACAGCGCCTTGGGAAAGCCGCACTGGAAGGGGTGATCTAGCGGGGCGGTGGCGGCGACGTAGCCCATCAGGGGGAGGGTGAACACGGTCTGGGCGCCGAGGCTGCGGTCCTTGGCGACGAAGTCGCGATAGGCGAAGACGCTGGGTCCGGCGCCGCCGTTGCACCATTTATACGCCGGGTCCTGGCAGTCGGCGGTGTTCTCGAAGTACCAGTCGTTGCCGGTGTTGGAGGATCCCAGGCGCCAGTTGTAGGTGTCGGTGGTGTTGCCTCCCCAGCGGTCGGTGGGTAGCGCCAGCTCCCGGCCCAGCGCGGGATCGGCAAAGTTCATGCCGTAGATCGCCGGGCTGACCGGGTGTTGATCGGCGGCGGCGTCGATGGCCAGCGAGGGATCGGCGCGGGCCAGGGGAGACCCCGCGAGCCCCAGCGAGCACGCCAGCGCGCCGACCAGCACGCCGGCCGGACGCCGCCGCGTCCGCCGGGTGCCTGCGGGCGGGCCAAGCCGCACCGGGAGGGGATGGCGATGGCGGTGGGCGAGGAGCTTCCGAAGGGCCATGTGCGCTATCCGAATGCATCGTCATTTCAGGTCGATCGCTTCAATAAAGCCTCCGGGGCCGGCGCTAAAGTCCAGGCAGTGAGGACCGTCGCCGACCTGCCCCTGCTGGCCTCGGGCAAGGTGCGCGAGATGTACGACCTGGGGGATCGCGTGCTGATGGTCGCCTCGGACCGGATCTCCACCTACGACGTCGTCCATCCGACGCCGATCCCCGACAAGGGCCGCGTGCTGAGCGCGATCTCGGCATTCTGGTTCGCGCGCACCGGTCAGATCGTCGCCAACCACTTCGTCTCGGCGGTCGCCGGTGTCCCCGAGGAGGTGCGCGGCCGGGCGATCGTGGCGCGCAAGCTCCGGATGCTCCCCGTCGAATGCGTCGTGCGCGGCTACCTGTCGGGCTCGGGCTGGAAGGACTACCAGGCCACCGGCGCGGTCAGCGGGATCGAGCTGCCGCCCGGCCTGTGCGAGTCCGAGCGCCTGCCCACCCCGATCTTCACCCCGTCGACCAAGGCGCTGGAAGGCCACGACGAGGCCATCGACTTCGACGCGGCGACCGAGCTGGTGGGCGATCGCGACCTGGCCGACCGTCTGCGCTCCGCCGCACTCGAGCTCTACCGGTTCGCCGCCGAGCACGCCTCGGCCCGCGGCATCCTGGTGGCCGACACCAAGTTCGAGTTCGGGCTGGACGCCGACGGCCAGCTCGTCTTGGGCGACGAGGTGCTCACCCCCGACTCCTCGCGCTTCTGGCCGGCGGACAGCTACCAGGTAGGGCGCCCCCAGCCCAGCTACGACAAACAGTACGTGCGCGACTGGGCGGCGGGCACGGGATGGGACAAGGCGCCGCCGGCGCCGGCGATCCCCGACGACGTGGTGGCGGGCACCCGCGCGCGCTACGTCGAGGCCTACGCCCGCCTGGCCGGGGAGCCCTTCGCTGCCTGGCTGGAGCGCACCGGCGCGCCTCAGGACCCAGTCTGGGCGCCGCCCGCGGTAGCGGCCGGTGGGGGCGCGGCGGCCGGGGCGGTCTCCGGGCGGCCCGGCGGATGACGACCCGGGCCCCGGGGAGCCGATGAAGGCCCGGGTGCTGGTCCGACCCAAGTCGGGCATCCTGGATCCCCAGGGCCAGGCGGTCCAGCGGGCGCTGCCGGCGCTGGGCTTCACCGACGTGCACGAGGTGCGCGTGGGCAGGCTGATCGAGCTCGAGCTCGACGACCCCACCCGCCTGGACGAGATGTGCGAGCGCCTGCTCACCAATCCGTTGGTCGAGGACTACGAGGTCCTGCTCGAGGAGGGCGCCCGGCGATGAGGTTCGGCGTGGTGCGCTTCCCGGGGTCCTGCGACGAGGTCGACGCCCAGCTCGCCGCCTCGCGGGTGGGCGAGGCGGTCCTGCTCTGGCACGCCGAACGCGATCTGGGGAGGATCGACGTGGTGGTCGTGCCCGGGGGGTTCTCCTATGGGGACTACCTGCGACCGGGGGCGATCGCCCGCTTTGCCCCGGTGATGGACGCTATCGCCGAGTTCGCCCGCGCGGGCGGTCCCGTGCTCGGCATTTGCAATGGCTTTCAGGTTCTGTGCGAGGCGGGGATGCTCCCCGGGGCGCTGCTCCCCAACCGCGGCCTGCGTTTCGTCTGCCGCCAGCCCGGGGTGCGGGTGGAGAGCACGGCCTCGCCATTTACGGCGGCGCTGGCCGTGGGCGAGCGGCTGTCGATCCCGGTCAAGCACACCACCGGGTGCTACTGGGCCCCCGAGCACCAGCTCGATCGGCTCGAGGCCGAGAACCGCGTGGTCCTGCGCTACTGCCCGGGCCAGAACCCCAACGGGTCGATGCGCGACATCGCCGGCGTGTGCAACGAGGCAGGCAACGTGATGGGGCTGATGCCCCACCCCGAGCATGCGGTCGACCAGCTGACCGGCTCGGCGGACGGCCTGCGGCTGTTCGAGTCGGTGGCCCAGGCATTGGCGCCGGTGGCCGCGTGAGCGCGGTGGCCCCCGTCGCCGAGCCCGAGCGCCAGGCGCTCCCCGGCCTGGCGGGGGCGCAGGCGCTTGGCCTCACCGAGGACGAGTACGCGCTGATCGGACAGAAGCTCGGGCGCGAGCCCAACCTGGTCGAGCTGGCGATGTTCTCGCTGCTGTGGTCCGAGCATTGCGCCTACAAGCACTCGCGTCGGCTGCTGGCCACGCTGCCGAGCGCCGGCGAGCGCCTGGTCATGGGCCCGGGCGAGAACGCCGGGGCCGTCGACGTGGGGGGCGGCCTGGCGGTCGCGTTCAAGGTCGAGTCCCACAACCATCCGAGCGCGGTCGAGCCCTTCCAGGGGGCGGCCACCGGGGTGGGCGGCATCCTGCGCGACGTGTTCGCGGTGGGGGCGCGGCCAATCGCCGTGCTGGACTCGCTGCGCTTCGGCGATCCCTCCAGCGAGCGCTCGCGCTACCTGCTCGACCGGGCGGTGGCCGGCATCGGGCACTACGGCAACTCGATCGGGGTGCCGACCGTGGGTGGCGAGGTCTACTTCGAGGAGCCCTACGAGCAGAACTGCCTGGTCAACGCGATGTGCATCGGGCTGGCGCCCCGCGAGCGCCTGATCCGCTCGGCCGCCGCCGGGCCGGGGAACGTAGTGGTCCTGCTGGGCGCCTCCA
>Ga0066660_10001367_pt1 | contig 10244 bp, 6 predicted proteins | sample GraSoiAngelo_109_FD_75177 | JGI IMG/M metagenome (GOLD analysis project Ga0066660, IMG submission 75177) | Grasslands soil microbial communities from the Angelo Coastal Reserve, California, USA - 14_0903_12_20cm | ecosystem: Environmental > Terrestrial > Soil > Grasslands | place: USA...
CAAGCTCGAAAGGGTCTAGTCGAGTTTCTGCGGCAAGGTGAACGCGAATGGAGACGCTGGGTGCTTCTTGCTGCAATCGCTTTCGCAACGAAGGAAGCAGAAGGTCACTGGCGTAGTCGGACACGAATAAGCGGAACGTCCGAGTGCTGTGCGGCGGATCGAAGCTTTCACCGGCTAAGAGGTTGCGGACGCGCGAGAGCACTTCCTTAAGAGGGTCGCGCAGAGCCTCACCGCGGACGGTAAGTTGCATTTGCGGCCCGACACGTACCAGCAACGGATCGCCAAAAAGACTGCGAAGGCGTTTAAGCGCATGGCTCATGGCGGGTTGTGATAAAGCGACCCGGTGAGCGGCTCGCCCGACGCTGACCTCTTGGAGAAGTGATTCGAGCGCGACGAGTAGATTCAAGTCCAAAGCTGCTAAATTCGTCATGTGAATGTCCTAGATGCATGGGATCGATTAGAAGAATATAGCGGAGTTCGAGTACCGTCAACGCAGCGGTGGAAAGGAATCGTCCGATGCAAATCAAGATGTTGTTAACGGCGATCGCATTTTTGTGGCTGGCGTCAGGCGTTGCGGCACAGGAGAAACGATCTAGCAAAGGAGCGAGTAAGAAAATGTCCAGCAGAAATTTCCAATTGCTGATTCCCGATAACATGCCTAACTCGATTGGCTACTCGCAAGTTGCAACGGTAACCGGGGGAACCGTTGTATTCGTTGCAGGGCAAGTGGCCTTCGATAAATCGGGGAACGTAGTGGGCCACGATGACTTCCGCGCCCAGGTGCAACAAGTATTTGAGAATCTCAAGGCGGCGATTGGGGCCGCGGGTGGGACGTTCAACGACGTAATCAAGTTGAACATCTATTTTGTGGATTTTTCGCATTTGGCCGAGTTCCGAGAGGTTCGTGACAAGTACGTGAATGTCAAGAATCCGCCTACCAGCACCGCTGTTCAGGTCGCAAAGCTGTTTCGGCCGGAATTCTTGGTGGAGGTTGAAGCGGTCGCGGTGGTCAAGAACTGAATCCAGCGCCAACGGCGGAATGCATCTGTGCAGGAAACAACACCAACCAGCTTTCTTCGATCCTTGGAACAGATAACGGAGTATTGGTCGCCGCGAATTGTCGACCGGGTCAACGAGGAGTACGTGAAAGTCGCAAAGGTGAAAGGGCAACTTGCGTGGCACAAACACGAGCAAGAGGACGAGATGTTCCTGGTGGTGTATAGGCGGCTGCGGCTGCAGTTCGAAGATAAGGAAGTGGAGCTGGGCCCCGGCGATTTCTACGGTCGCTAAAAACACCATGCATAATCCGATTGCTGAAGAAGAGTGTGGCATCGTCCTGGTCGAATCCGCAACGACCCGACATACCGGAAATGTAAACACGCCCTTGACCAAGACAATCGAACAGCAGCTCGGTGAGTGATGTAGGGGCATCGGAGCGTGCGGAGCTCGTGAGATTCTCACCATTTCAAGCGAGACATGGGCGAATCAAAAGGTCGGGGCAATTTTCGGTTTGGCCCCCGACTATTCGTAGCAACATTCGCTCCCACCTGGATGAATAGCCGGTACCGGCGGTAGGGACTCCGCCTCCCGGCTTTACCGGCGCCTCTTGGGATCGTGCCCGAGTCACGGGCAACTCTTTCGCAATCGGATAAGGGAAGGGTTGCCGACAAATCGGGAGTTGGCGCGTACTGCTGAGGCACGCTCTGGTGAGCGCGGTGCGCGGCGTGCTAGTGTAGCAGGCCGCGACGCCACTACCCGTTTCGGAGGTTTGATTGGACATCGCGGATGCTCAACGCGAAATGCGGTCTGTGTACATTGGCGGCTTTTGGGGACAGCTTGTCAGTTCCGTAATTTGGCTGGCCTCCGCGGCGGTGGGCACGTGGGTCAGTCCAAAGGCCTCTATCCTGACCGTCGTCATCGGCGGATTTTTCATCTTTCTGCTGACGCAAATGCTGTTGCGTTTGTCGGGCCGACGCGCGCGCGTGAGCAAAGAGAATACGTTCCATAGCCTCGGGATGCAGGTCGCGTTTGTGCTTCCGTTTTCGATGCTGCTTCTTGTGCCCGTAGGCCTATACAACCTGAACTGGTTTTTCCCCGCCCTGATGGTCCTTGTGGGCGCGCACTATTTGCCGTTCGCTACTCTCTACGGGATGCGCATCTTCCTGTTCCTGGCGGGGATTCTGATCGCCGCGGGCGTCGTGATCGCACAGTATTTTTCAGCAACCTTCAGTCTAGGCGCATGGGTAGGCGGACTGGTCCTATTCGCCTTCGCCTGGATAGGCCGCTCCATCGCGACCAGTGAAGCCTCCGCCCCTTCCACTCACTAATTCAACGGATGCTTGCTGGAACGAAATTGTGAACAGGTTGCGGCGGAGACGGTGATTGACGCCGTTGGGCGACGAAGCCGCCGCATGCGCCACCCACGAGTTTTAGCGCGTGGGCCACAATGTATACAAACGGTTCAGGCTGCGCGCGCGTCAAGGCTACATAGATCAGCGCCGCGACCACTCCCACCAACGTCCCATGCAGAATGAAACGGGATTCGATCCGCCGACACACCCAGAGCGCTCCCAGGAAGCACATTACGAAGGACCCGGGGGGAGCAGTGTAGTGCAGGAAATTGTCGCCGAGACGCAGGCCGAGGGGAACGATCGCGAGAATGAGAGCTACTTCCGCGAGCAGCCCGCCGAGCAAGGCTCGCGCCCAGTGGATTGTTGTGCTACTCATTTTCCTACTCCGTGCCTCACGAGTGCGTTTGTCGCGCGCTAGTGTCTAGTGTGCGAGAGGGTCTGTGCGAAGCTGGAAATGTAAGACCTTGCTCGACGTTCCTTTACCCCCTTCCGCATGGAAAGGAGTGCGAGTGCCATACGTAGCCCACAGGCCTTTTCCCTTCCAGCCTGCTTTCGGATCGTCGATCCGGCCGTCCATCCCCTTCGCATAGAATCCCATGGGGTACGGGACACGAAGCACAACAAACTTCCCGCTATCGGGCAACAGCGCAAGTAGCCCGTCATTTCCGTTGCCGGTGGCAATCGGCACGTTCTTTCCGAGTCCCAAAGTGTCGAACTGATCCACCCAATCGTAATAACTGGCCTCGGCGCTGCCTGGATCGGTGACCCCTTGCAACTGCGGCCCCGGTAGTTGATAGAGCGTCCAACCCTCAGGGCAGTGTTGCCCTGTCGCTGTCGGTCCGGTAAGTGGCCCTTTGCACTTGCGCCGGTCAAAGCTTGCCAAATGCCCGCTGGCAATCACCGTCCACACAACACCATTACGGTCGATGTCGAGCCCCCGCGGCGAGAACCCGTGAACAGGCGCCTTTGGATCGTTCCATGGCAGTTCGTAGATTTCTGCAAGGGCGGTTGCGGGGGGATTTGGTCCGGGATTTAACCGAACGACCGCGCCCGGGAATCCCAACACCGTTCCCCAGATCGACCGATCCACTGGACTCACGGTGACGCCGTAGAAAGCAGCGTTGATGCGCTTGTCCTTGGTGGCATCGATGGGCTGATCAGGCTCCACATATTCATCCCGCTTTCCATTGCCGTTGGTGTCGAGGATGAGCGCCGTCCAGCCCTGCGACTTCTCTTCATCGTGGGTCTCATCGAACATCTTTGTATTCAGCCAACCTACCGCTCCCCCGCCGCCACCGCTGCTTGTCCACAATGTATTGTTTGTATCCTCGGCAAACACCAAATGATGTGTACCAAAACAGGTGTTAATGAGCGTGACTTGTTTCGTCTTTGAGTCGTACACGGCCAGTTGTCGGCCGCTCGTCTTGAGGGGAAATAAGACCGCCGAAGGGTGGCCCGAGCCTTCTTTGCAGAACGCTGGATTTTCGCTCGGGCGGATTCTGGAGGTAATCCAGACTCGCCCCTGCGCATCGAACATTGGATTGTGAACATTGGCTTGGCTGTGCCAGATGGCTTCATCGCCCCAGTACGGCGAAGGCGCCGCAATCTTGTCGTCGGCGCTTGATGGAGTCTTCGGATCGCGAACAGGCAGCTTCACTTGACTCGTCACGGAGTTCACCGAATCAAGAACCGGCAGATAGTCCGTGCTGAGTTCAGTGGCTCCATAAATCAGGCCGTTGGCATTGAGAGTTGGGTTCCGCTTGTCGGTCGCGATCTCATCATGGAGATACGCCTTGGGGTCCGCCCAGTCCCATTCGGTGATGACCACGTTACGCTCGACACCTTGCGGTCTCGGAGGTGTGGACGGCAATTCGCCAGCAGCGATGCGGTCGGTCCAGTCCGCGAACATCGGCAACGCTCGCTCGGGTCCTAGCTGGCCGAGGCCGTTGATCATGTTGTTGCCGGCTTGTCCCGAGAGTAGACGTCGCGCCCAGGCCGCGGTCGACGAGTCGAAATGGCCCAGGCTCTTAGGAATCTCGCGCGTGGCCTTATCCCCCATTTGATGACACGACCAGCAGCTATCGGTTTTTAAAAAATGCAGCCATTGACCCTGGCTTTTCATGTTTTCCGGGATGCCGTTGCCTTTGGGCCCAGTGCCGGGGAACTGGCTTTTGTCCGGCACACGGAGCAAGGAAAACCAATAAATGGCCGGGTAGTATTCCGCTGCTGCACGCGAGTTTGGCGCCACTGCCGCAGTCAGATTGACAGCCTTGCCGGGAGTCGTCTGCACCAGGAGCGAATCCACGAGCCCGTAGCCTCGCACCCATACTTTGTAGTTCGCCTTGGGAAGCTGCGGCAGTAAATAGCGCCCTTTGTCATCAGTAACGACAATTTTCACGAATTTAGTCGGCAGGTCGGCCGTCTCCGCGATCACCCAAACGCCCGCCTCCGGGCCATTGGAGCTCGTCACCACGCCGCCGATGTCGTCGCTCCCGATCGAGATCGCTTCCCCAGAGGACTGCTGCCCGTTCAGCCCCCTTAATGAGACTAATAGGATCAATCCTAAGGCGATCAGCGGATACAAGACTCTCTTGGCCATAATGTTCATCTCCTGTGGCGACATTACTCGCAGAGTCGAAATTGGGAATCTTTCAGCCTCAGAAATGAAGCGCGGTCGAATCGTAAACACGCCGAATCGCGTTGTCAATTGGCTCGATTTGGCGAAAGGACGGATGACAAGGATGCGGAAACTAAGCGAAATTACTTCCGGCCATTTGGGAGTCATCAGCTTTCGGCTCAACAGCTAACCACCCGCCAATTGCAGTCTCAGCTCAGTGGGTATGGAACAGCGCCTGAAAGTCGGCGCGGTCTCTTAATGCTGCGAACGCGGCATCCGACTTTATTGATGCCGGCAGAAACTGTGGCGGAATCGTTTTGAGCCAAACCATCGCCGCCTCCGGATCATGGTCGAGCGCACATGCCTTGGCCGCAGGTAAGCCGAGATCCCGCGCGCCGAGGCCTCCGATCATTTTTGCTCGATCGAATCGTGCGCGTGCCTCTTTGTATTGCTTCGCCCCGCTCAGAGCGTTTCCATACGCGAGCAGCAGGCGAGCATCCTGCGGATGGGCGGCGACGAGCTCATGATAGAGGGCTCCCGCCCTGGCAAAGTCTTCGGTGAACATCGCCCCTGCCGCGCTCGCTTCGGCGAGTCCGCCATGCAAGGCGGATTGATGAGAGCCGGAGATTGCAAGCTGCGCGAAGCGGAACGTCTCCTCGATAACTTCGCGAGACAGTTCGTTATCGTCTAAAACGTCAAAGCCGTGGTGGCCGCCAGAATAGTTCAGTACAGTCCAGGGCGCGTTCGCGGCGATGCCCGCAGCAATCCTCCTATCGAAAGATTGATTTGTTAATGGCTGATCAAGGCCCGCGCGCACAAAAAGAACAGGCAGATCGAGGCGGACCTGGGGCACATCTGCCGATCCATAATAGATCACCGCGGCTTTGATGGCTTTGCGTTGGGTGTCCTCGACTGCTGGAAGCCCTGCGGACACATTGCCGGACCAAGCGATAACCACAAGGCGGTCAGGGTCGATACCCAGATCCTCAGCGCGCTGCCTGAGGTAGATGGAAAGCGAGTCAAACTCTTCGGCGGCGTGGTCGGCCGTAGTTTCGGCCGTGATCGCTGCGAACCCATGTGCGGTCGCGGCTTTCGCCCAGCTTTGAGATTGCGCCGAGTACCGCATGAACCCACCACCAAAACCGTTGAAAATTACAAACACGGGCAATGGCTTCGAGCGAGCGGAGTGGCTGGGGAGAAAAAGGTCCAGAGACAACCCGGTCTGGCCGCTCTGCTTGTAGACCAGATTGCTTTGAGTAAAGTCCGTCGGCGCGGGTACAGGATAGACGAACCGCAACTCCTGGGAGCAAGCGATGGACGCGAGGAGGACGACCAGGACGACGAGTATGCCTGATCTCATGGAGTTTTTGACGATCTTCGCGGAAGAACGATAGCTCCTGCGAGACGGTCCCCAAGTCTTTTCCCAGAACGCCGTTCAGGATAACTTCCGGGTAGCCGACGATCCGAGAGTTATCGGACGGTAGGTCGACGTCAAAGTTAGCCAAAAAAAACTGTACCTCCCGACTTTATCCTGAATCGATCTCCAATCAAGAGTTTGCCGGATTCAGTCGTTCCTGCGCCGCTAAGAATCTCGCCTTAAGCGCGCATTGGAATTATTGAACGCATGACGCTGCAGGGGTAGTATAAACGCGGGAATGAGATGCGAGAGTCCTGGCGATCTCAAAGGCCTAGGGAAATGCTCTTCGACGGCACGATTGGACGGGCTCACAACAAGTTATCCTCGCTTAGACTCTTGCGTTATCCTCTGGGCCTTATCTTTGCGGGAGGCTCATTCGTTCTCTCCCTTCTCCTCCTTATCGCTGGCGCTCTGTTAGCAAGGCCGCAAGCTGCGAGTCAGGGCGGCGCCGCGGGAGCACGTCAAGTAACACCCGGCGCTTCCGTCGTCTTCGCCACTCAAATTCGGCCGATTCTTGCCGCGCGTTGCTACCCATGCCATGGCCCCGACGTACAGCAACACGGTCTTCGGCTGGATTCGCTTCCGGCAATCCTCAGCGGCAGCGCCAACGGCAAAGTCGTCATTCCAGGCGACAGCCAGAACAGCCACATCGTGCGGCGCTTGCTTGGACTCGAGCAGCCACAAATGCCTTACGGTGGCCCGCCGCTCCCTGCGGAACAGATAGACTTAGTGCGAAAATGGATCGACGAAGGTGCGCAGGGACCCGACTCGAGCGAACCAGGGGTCGCGGCGGCAGCGCCGATCAATCATGTGAAGGCGGCACACAGCGCTTCGGAAAAGCCCGTCGACTTTAACCGCGACATTCGCCCAATTCTTTCCGACGCGTGCTTTACGTGCCACGGCCCCGAGGAAAAAAGCCGCCAAGGGAACTTGCGCCTCGACATTAGGGAAAGTGCCTTTGCTGAGCACAACGGCTACAGCATCATCGTCCCGGGCAGCAGTGCCACGAGCCGTCTATATCAGAAGATCAGCTCGAAGGATAACGCGTTTCGCATGCCGCCGGCCTGGTCAGGCAGAAGCCTGACGCCCAAGCAGATCGAATTGTTCCGTCAGTGGATCGACCAGGGCGCGAAATGGCAGTCCCACTGGGCCTTCGATCCGCCCAAACGTTCAGCAATACCAGAGGTCAAAGACAAAACCTGGCCGAAGAACCCCATCGACAATTTCACGCTGGCGCGCCTGGAAGGCGAGGGGTTGAAACCTTCCGCTGAAGCAGATAAGGCTACTCTGCTGCGGCGAGTTTCCCTTGATCTGACTGGCTTGCCGGCCACTCCCGCGGAAGTGGACTCCTTGGTAGCTGACAAATCTCCAGACGCTTACGAAAAGAGAGTGGACCATCTGCTGGAGTCGCCCCACTACGGCGAGCGAATGGCCCTGCCGTGGCTTGACCTGGCGCGTTATTCCGATACTCATGGCTATCACATCGACAGCTTGCGGGAAATGTGGCCGTGGCGCGATTGGGTGATTGCCGCCTTCAATCGCAACATGCCGTTTGACGAATTCGCAATCGAGCAATTGGCCGGCGATCTTCTCCCCAACGCCACGCTCGAACAGAAAATCGCCAGCGGGTTCAACCGCAACAACATGATCAATTTCGAAGGCGGCGCGATCCCGGAGGAATATCACGTCGAATACGTCGTCGATCGCGCGAGCACCACGGCAACGACTTGGCTAGGACTGACCATGGGTTGCGCGCGGTGCCACGACCACATGTACGATCCCATCAAGCAGAAGGAGTTTTATCGCTTCTTCGCGTTTTTCAATACCGTTCCAGAACGCGGCCTGGATGGTTTTGAAGGAAATGCCGCGCCGGTGCTGTCGTTGCCTACTCCAGAGCAGCAGCAACAGATGGACGACCTCAAGAGGAAGATCGCTGCCGCTTTGACGGCGATGCCCGAAAACGAGGTCTTGGCACTTCGCAACGAATGGCAGAAAACGCGGCTTGCGACATTACCCGAGCCGACGCGGGACGCGCTGGCAACGCACTATCCTTTCGACGACGACCTGTCAGACGCTTTCTCACGCCAAGACGGAAAGTTGGTTCGAGGTGAAATCACCTATGAAGATGGGCCGGCCGGTAAGGCCGCTGAATTCAGAGGTGAAAGTGAAGCCAGTCTGGGCCAAGCCGGGGATTTCGACTTGCATCAGCCTTTTGCTATCGCCGCCTGGGTGAATCTCTACGAGGAGAAGGGCAAAGTTCTTCAGAAACGAGACGCCTCCGAGCACTGGACCGGCTATGAGCTCGGTCTCGAGGACGTCGCCTTCACCCGCCGGCAAGAACGGAATCTTCGCGTTGTCGTACGGCTTGCGGCGCCCTGGCCCGTTAGCGCTATCGAGGTGCGCACGAAAAATCGTGTGCGGATGGACAGCGATCATCATCTGCTCGTCAACTATGATGGGTCGGGCAAAGCTGCGGGCTTGAAGATCTTCGTCGATGGAACGCCGTGGGAAACGGAAACCACAAAGGACGACCTCCGCGGAAGTTTCCGTACTTCCGCGCCATTGGAGATTGGCAACAAAAATATCGGCGGCGCCTTTAAAGGGCGACTCGGTGACCTGCGCATTTACACCCGCACGCTATCTGATACAGAAGTCGAAGATCTCGCCGTGCACCTGCCGGCGCGCGTCCTCTTGACCAAGCTTGGAGGCACGCCCGCATTGGAAATTGCGGCCCTCCAGCCCGAGAAGCCGCCCCAAGAGGCCGACATAGGAGAGCTGGAGAAAGCGGAGGGCCAGGAACAAAAGCAGGCGAGGCTCGAAAAACAGGATCAAGCCCGCCTAAGCGAATACTTCCTTAAGCACGATGCGCCAGAGAAGTACAGGCAGTCTTACTCTCAGTTAGTAGAACTCAGAAAAGAAAAGGGCAAGCTCGAAAAATCCATTACGACCACCATGGTCATGGCGGAGATGTCCAAGCCGCGCGACACCTTCGTCCTGGGCCGCGGTCAATATGACAATAAGGGCGAGATGGTCACGCCGGGTGTTCCCGCGTTCCTGCCGCCGATGCCCGAGGACCTGCCTCGTAACCGTTTAGGACTCGCCAAGTGGATCGTCGATCCCTCCAACCCGCTCACTGCGCGCGTTGTGGTCAATCAGTATTGGCAACAGCATTTCGGGACTGGCATCGGCAAGACTGCCGAGGACTTTGGCTCGCAGGGTGAACAACCGAGCCATCCTCAATTACTCGACTGGTTGGCAACTGAGTTCGTCCGCACTGGCTGGGACATCAAGGCCATGCAGCGTCTGATTGTCACCTCAGCGACATACCGCCAATCTTCCCGCGCGTCGCACGAACTGATCGAGCGCGATCCCGAAAATAGGCTGCTCGCAAGAGGGCCGCGATTCCGCCTCCCCGCCGAGATCGTTCGCGACAATGCCCTGGCGATCAGCGGATTGCTCAACGATAAAATCGGCGGGCCGAGCGTCTACCCTTATCAGCCCGCAGGCCTTTGGGAAGAGATGGCCTTCGGCCAGGGCTTTTCGGGTCAGACCTACACCCCGTCCTCGGGTCCCGATTTATACCGCCGCGGTCTTTACACGGTGTGGAAGCGCACCGTCCCGCCGGCCTCGCTGACTATCTTCGACGCGCCCGACCGCGAAAAATGTACCGCCAGGCGCGGAGTCACCAACACGCCGCTGCAGGTGCTGACGCTTTTGAACGATCCCACGTACGTGGAAGCCGCTCGTGCATTGGCGCAGCGTGCGTTGCGCATGGGCGGCAGGTCCGATCGCGAGCGCATAGACTTTGCTTTCAAGCTAGCGACGGCACGCACACCCGACCCGCAGGAACGCGACGTGC
>Ga0066660_10001380_pt1 | contig 10226 bp, 9 predicted proteins | sample GraSoiAngelo_109_FD_75177 | JGI IMG/M metagenome (GOLD analysis project Ga0066660, IMG submission 75177) | Grasslands soil microbial communities from the Angelo Coastal Reserve, California, USA - 14_0903_12_20cm | ecosystem: Environmental > Terrestrial > Soil > Grasslands | place: USA...
CGAAGCAATCTGCGCCTCGGCGTTCGCTTTTTGAAGTTGGCTAACTTGCTCCAAAAGGCCTTTGGTTTCTTTCCGAGTGCCGCTGGTTACGAAATACCAAAATCCTGCGTAGACAAAGCCAGCTAACACAACGAAGAGGCTCAGTCTCACATACCAGGGAATGCCGCTTAGATTTCCAATTCTCATGATATTTTCCTTGGGAAACTCCGTTGCTCAACGTCTAGTTTTTGGCAACGTGATTGGCGGGAGACGTTGTCGCCGGGCTCGTATTACTTTGCTGCCCGCTGTTGCGACCGTAGTTGCACTTGATAGTAAACGTGACAACCTCTGGACCCGGCGCGCTCTGATCTTGCTGGGCGGGAGCGGCGGCCTTTGCATCTGGTTGGTTCGGCGCTGCAGCTCCGTTCTCAACCTTGTTAACGGCCTTAGCTACCTGTCTTTCCGTCTCGATGTTCAGATTAGTAAACATCCCCGACGAGAATTCCAGAGTCTGGCCAAAGCGGGTGACGGCTGCTTCGTTGGGCGACTCGCCTTTGATGACCAACTCGGTGTCCTTTTGCTCGACGCTCTTCAGATACAAGCCGGGCACGCCGTCAAATCGAGACTTGATCTCTGCCAACACGCCGCTTGGGCCTTGTTGCGATGCGCGCAGCTTTTGAATTGCGTCGATGCGAAAGTTGATGTCGGCTATTTTCTTTTCCAGGTCAGCTTGCTCGCGCTTGACAGCATTCATCTGATCGTTGATGCGGCGCTGCTTTTCCAATTCTTTGGTGGCCGCGTCGTGTTGCGCATGTGCGCTTACGTAGTCATAGCCCATGCCGAGCACCATCAAAGCCATGACCGTCAGGGCCAACAGGAACGTTTGCGTGCGCGTGCTTGAGACCTTGTCTTCAACAAACGCGACGCCTGCGGGACGGTCGGTTACCGATTCCAGAAGATTTACTTTGATCACCGGGCGTCAACTCCTCTCAGTGCTAATCCGACGGCAATGGCCATCTCCGGCACGATCTCTCGCATGTATTCGGGATCGAAACCGCGACTGTCAACCCGAATCTTGCGGAACGGATCGAACATTTCAACGGGTATTTCAAAGCGCTTGGACAAGAATTCAACCAGCCCTTTCAGTTTTGAGCCGCCACCCGAAACCAGAATCTGCTGGACTGCTGAGTCGCCATCCTCAACGGTTGCTCGATAGAAGTCCATGGTTTTCTGGATCTCAAGGGCCAGGATGTCTGAAACCGTATCGAGGATCGGTTCGATTTCGCGATGCTCCACGTCATCCGGCAAAGGCATTCCGCGTTTTACACGTTCGGCCTGATCGAATGTCAACCCGACTTCCTTTTGCAGCAGCGACGTGTACTGATTGCCGCCAAAGGTCGCGTCTCTGGTGAATACCGATCGCGCGCCATTCAAAATATTTATGTTAGTCGTCGATGCGCCAATGTTCAGCAGTGCGACGATGCGTCCAGGTTGAGGGTCGTAGTTCAGCTCATAACAGTTCTGAAGGGCAAAGGCGTCCACATCAATCACGGCTGGCTGCTTGCCGGCAAGCTGAATCGTTTGCTTCAGATTCGCAACTTTGTCTCGCTTGCAAGCGGCCAATAGGACGTGGATTGCGTCAGGCGTGCTGCCAGTAACGTGATAGTCGAGATTGACGTCCGAGATATCAAAAGGAATGTGCTCTTCCGCATGCCACGCGAAGGATTCCTGCAACTCGTCCTCAGTCATCTGCGGTAAGACGATGTTCTTGACGATTACCGAGTGACCGTTGACGCCAGCTGCTACCTTGGTCGTCTTGATTTTGTGTTCGTTGAAAATATTGCCAATGGCAGTCGAGACCGCATTCAATTCCATTATCTGGCCATCAACGACTGAGTCCGGCTGCAAGCCTTCGTATCCCAGGCTAAGCAACTGAAAGTCTCCACCTTTACTTCGGAGTTCGACGGCCTTGACTGAACTCGAGCCGATGTCGACACCAACCATGCTCTTGTTGCCACGTTTCCAAATCATCTATGGTTCCTCGCAATCCTAAACATTTGCATGCGCTGTCGCCGCACTCGAGCGCGCGCTCGACGAGCACGCGGCAAGCTTCCACGTACTAGTCTGCACCGAAGGGGATTTATTTTCATCGTTTGAATCTTTCGCTTTAGCTTTGGAGACTCGTTATTTGGTGAAGGGCGGGGCGATTAATCAGGCGGGCTGGCCGCTCTTTTAGAACGCCGCTGAGGCTGAAAGAACATGGCCCCGTGTCGGGATGGTGCCAAGGCTTCTACCGCCGACTCCAAGGCTACAACACGAGACCAACACATGTCAACATTATTTTCCCATCTTTAACGCTGTAATCACAGCCTGGTAGAAAGACGTGGCCCAAGAGTAGGACACTGCCCGTGGGAACGGAAGAGAAAAACATTTTCAACAGAGGGCGACAGTTGCCCGCTTTGCTCACAGAGTTTAGGATGAATGCCTTGATCAAATCCCGTCGCATTAGGCTCTTGCTTTCCGTTGTGACCCTGGGACTCGTCGCTGCTTGGATCTATTGGAGCCAGCCACATCGCGCAGAGATGGCGACGTTTGCGCCCTCGGATTGTTTGGCCTTCATTGAAGCAGACAACGCTTCGGAACTCCTGGCGGGCCTCGAAGAATCTCAGGGATGGCGGGCACTGGCTGGCCCTATTGGCGCCAGGTCGAATCTGCTGACTAATCACTGGCTGGTGCGAGTTGCTCGATGGGTTGGGATCGGGAATGCGGACGCACTACTCCTCGCTCGTTCACAGGTCGGGATCGTATTCACCGGCGCGCAGGTGGGCGAGACCGGCCCGACTTTGACGATTCGTCCGCTTGCGACTCTTATCATTGAAACTCATAGCTCACAGAGACGAGTGCGGCCCGCATTGGAGGGTCATATTGAGGAATTTGCCCGACGCACTTACGGCCAGCCACAATTTTCGCGAAAGCAAATCGAGGGCGCAGATATCGCCGAATGGTCTTCGCCTGATGGCGTGCGACATATCGTCATGGCCTTTCTTGATTCTGCGGCCATCATCGGAAATGATGAGACATCTGTCGTGAGCTGCCTGGAAACAAAGCGCGGAAAGCGAGCAACACTCGCCGGCGACAAATTCTTTGAAGACTTTCGCGGCCGAGTTAATATTCCAGACTCATCTCTATTCGGCTTTGTCTCTAAGTCGGGAGTGAAATCCATTTTGCAAGCATATGCACTTTACAAGGCCGCTTCATCGGACGCGGTAACTGCTTCTCGTCTCCTCTCGGACACCGCTGGAAATCTCGTCAACGGGCTCGGGTGCCGTTCACAATTTGTAGAGGGCATGGTCGAGGATCGCTGTTTCCTCGCGCTCGCTGAGGGTGTAGCGGATAAGCTTCGTTCAACCATGGTTGCGCAGGATCGACTCGAAATTGGGGACCTGCCCTTTGTGCCACCGGATGCTTACTCAGTCTCGATTTATCATCTTCGCGACGTTGATGGACTTTGGAACGACCTGAATGCTGTAGTGTCGTCCCATGCTGATGTAATCAGCGCCCTCGCTGCGCGTCCTCTATTGCGCTCACTTCTTAAACCCTACGGGATCGAGGATCCGGACACCTTCGTGCATGCGATCGGTGCTCGAATCGAGACCATTAGGTTTGAAGAAAATTCACCTTCCGTTCTAGTGACAGAGGCGCTTGACCGACAGAGTCTACGAAAACTTGCCGAACAACGGCTTGGACCCAAACCAAGAGCCGAGACGGTCGGCGAGTTTGAGTTGCTATTTTCAAGTTCTGATAGTTGGGGAGCTAGCTTTGCCAACAATCACTTTCTCATCGGCCCAGCAGAATCAGTTCGTCGCTGTCTCCAGGTTCAGCCTCAATCACTTGCCTCGATCGAAGCCCTACGACGCTCGGAGCGCCTGGTCGATGTTTCATTGCCTTTGACCGCTCTTACTTTCAGAAGTGACCGCCAAACGGCCATTTCGTTCGTTGAACTATTTTCTGAACATGAACGGCCCTCTTTCTCGGCCAACGCGGACGCTGTGGATCGGGCGGCACGTTCGTTACCGTACGCCGTTAACGTCACGATGCTGAAGGACAACGGATTCGAGTGGACCTCGCGATCTGGCTTCGGCCTTCCTGGATCTCTTGTAACCGCACTTGCCCCGGAGCGCTAAGAGTGACTCCTTTGCTTATCGCGACATGGAATAAAGGAAAGCGCCGCGAACTTCAGCAACTGCTGTCCGATTTGCCCTTCGCCTTGATGAGCCTTGACGATATTCTTGGGCTCGAGCCGGTTTTAGAAACCGGCGAGACGTTTCTTGAAAATGCGAGTCTTAAAGCCAGCGGTTATGCAATCCAAAGCGGCCTACTCACGTTGGCGGATGACTCAGGTTTAGAGGTTGACGCTCTCGGAGGCGCGCCCGGTGTGCATTCGGCCCGTTACGCCGGCGATGGTGCGTCTGATCGACAGCGTGTTGAGAAGCTGCTCGGGGATCTCCGGAATGTGGATGAACCGGACCGAACAGCTCGGTTTGTTTCAGCCGTTGCGACCGCAAGCTCCAATGGCAGCATTCTCAATATGAGTCTGGGAAGATGCGAAGGTCGAATCGCATTCGAGCCGCAGGGATCAGGTGGATTCGGATATGATCCCATCTTCATTCCAGCCGGCTCGGAAATGACTTTCGCGGAGTTACCACCAGAAATTAAGAATCAAATTAGTCACAGACATACTGCGCTGGAAAAGGTACGTGAATTCCTTAGAAACTTGACCTGTGATTCCGCCGCTCGCTAGAATGTAGCGCCTTTTCTTTGTCAAGCGGAAACTCTCACTAGGATTCGGGGCGTAGCACAGCCTGGTAGTGCGCTCGGTTTGGGACCGAGAGGTCGGAGGTTCGAATCCTCTCGCCCCGACCAGATTTCGGATGAACCTCATCAAAGGCCCACTCCTATTGTTCAGCAATAGATTGAAGCGACTTGCCGTTCACGCGTGACGTGGATCCAGATTTCGTCGCGAAAGTCCCGTTTTGCTCAGCGTTTTTGAATTGTGCCGGAGAAATCGTAGTCGGGATAAAATTATTGCTGCGCTTACCTTGAGTCAGTTTCTGGCGTCACCCAAGCTGCGCCTTCAGCCTCGACTCATAGAGTGGATATTGCACAAGCAAAAATATTTTTCTCAAAAAGGCCGAAAGAGTGCGAATTTTTGCAGACTTTATGCTCCGTCTGTGATATATCTGGCGCGATAGTTTTCCCAATTTTGCTCAATTCTTGGAGGTATCAGACCACACATGGCGAACGGCACGGCAGCAGGCAAGAAGCGCATGACGCAGTCTGACGTATTTAATCATTTTGCGGAACGGACGGGTATGAAGCGCGCTCAGGTGAAGCAATTCTTTGAGGATTTAGCTAGCCTAGCGACTTCTGAAGTGAAGAATAATGGCGAGTTCGTTCTGCCCGGCTTTGGCAAACTAGTTCGCTCAGAGCGGAAGGCACGCGAAGGTCGAAATCCCGCAACGGGCGAAACTATTCAGATTCCGGCGAAAACAACCCTCAAGTTTCGCGTCGGAAAGTCGATGAAAGACTCCGTTCTTCCCAAGAAGTAAGGAAACGGCCCGTACAAACCTTGACGAAGGACCTGGAAGCGTCGGTGTAGTCTCTCCCGCGCAGAGGTACAACCGACGCTTTTCTCCTTTGACTGCTGGCTGCGGCCAACATGGTTCAACTTGGCCTTTTCCCTTCTCAAACAAAAATCAAAAAAATATCTCGACCAAAAAAATGAACCATGTTATAGTCTTGGTTTCTGCCGAGACAGTTTAGAGTAGCTATCCCTCAGTGGGCTAGTGCTTTGCAAAACTTCCCTAAAACCGCAATGAGTTTGCATCCTGCGGGGCTGTGGAAAGCATCTATAGTGAAGAACGGAAACGTATTCGTGGCTAATTTTTAGAAGGAGAGAGAATCGAATCGTGAATCTTGACAAGGGCCTGCCGCTGGCTGAGCGGCTACAGAGAATCGATCACATCCAGGCTCGCCGCTTTTCGAAGTTGACCGGTCCGCCGAGGGAAATCGCAACCGAAGGAATTATTCGGCATCTGGCGGCGTGTGATCGGATGGACGTTAATCCTGACATTTCTGCCGTGAGAGAGATCATTGATGATGCTCTCAATGGGCGGCGTGTTTATGCTGAAGCCGCAGAGATCACCCGCGCGGCATAGGTTTAGATCACTCATTCTTTAAGAAGAAAGGGCTACCGGAAAATTTTCCGGTAGCCCTCTTTATCGTAACAGAGTTTTTTTGGAGCAATCCAGGACGCATGCTAACATCTGCAGCGCTTACGTTAGTGCTCCCGTAGCTCAGTGGATAGAGCATCTGCCTTCTAAGCAGAGGGCCGCAGGTTCGAGTCCTGCCGGGGGCACCACCCTCTTGTTTCGAATCTAGTTGTTGTCTTCAGACCTAGCTCCCGGGTTCCTCTGATTTCCGGAACGCTCTCTTCCGACATTGAGGTGATCATAGTTCAGCGCGGCGTTGAAAAGTAAGAAGAAGCTGCCTTGAGTTTGATGACGCCACATTGGATTATTCGCAAACATCACCACATGGCCCTGGCCAACAGGCACATCGATCACTGCTGGCGCATTCGCCAGTTCCGATCCGCCGGCCAACATTCCGCTGATGAGAAGATTCTTTTCATCGGAGGCAAATCTCAGGACGACCCGAGGTCTCAATGTCGGTGGCGTGAAGAATGGCCCTTGCTGAAGCCGCTGCTCGTCAGTTAGTTGTTCCCCGCCAGGTGACCGCTGCGGCGCGGGCTCTGCCTGGGGCATCGCTTGAACGATATCAGGATCAGTCAGCGTTCCACGGCCGGATGGTCTTCCACTCGCGCCGCCGCCACCTTCGCCGCCGCCTCCCCCGCCTCCTCCCGTAGATACTTGGAAGAGAGGCGCTTGGTTGAAATAAATGGGTAAGCTCTCACCATAGCCGTACGCGATCGGACTTCGGCGATCAGAAAACGTCGCGTTGTAAACCGAGCCGCGAGCCTGAAGCTGTCGGGGTTCCTGGATTGCGACCCCTGACACGATGCCGTAATCAATGGCTAGACGATTGCAATTGGTGACGGGAATGAAGACGCCACCGTCCTCCACGAACTTTTGCAGATTCAGAACGCCGCGCAAGCTCATGCCGCCGCGCATGTCATTAGTTTGATCGGGACCAAGTCCCAAGTTTGGCGTGACTTCGCTTCCCTTCCAGGGGATCGGCGCTCCGCGCATCGGCAACCCATTAACAATCGACTGCGCTGAACCTCCAACCGGCGGGAAAATGATCACATCGTACTTCTCTCTGAGGTTTAGAGTGTCGCGGATTACCTGATCAGAGATGTATGCGTAAGGTATTTGCAAGTGATCGAATTCTACGCGGAACCAGCCGTCGTTTTGAGTATTAGTCCACGTGTGAAGAATCGCGATGCGGGGAACTCCCAGCTCGTGGCTTTTGATCTCCGGCAGCTTGTCGACTCCAATCGCCTTGAGCCCGGATTCCGCTACGGGTCGTTCCAGCTTCTGTCGCAAGGCTCCAGGATTATCCGCGGACTTGATGATGAACGTTCCGGCATTGAACTTTTGCCCGCCAGCTTCGAACGGCTCTTCGGCGGCGGCAATCTTTAGGTCTTTCAGCTTGTATCGAAGAGCCATCAGCGTGTTTTCAGCGTTGTGATTAATCAGATACGCTGTAGAAGATGGCCCGCCAACAATACTGCCGGCCACGCTTGCATCTTTCGTTAAGAGCGTCATCGGCGCCTGCAACACGCCCTTGTCAGTCACACGGACGGTCTTAACATTTCGCAGCGCACCCAAGGTCCAACCCGTATCGTCGTAAGGGCGCGGATCATTCACGTTGTAGTACTGCGTGTCCAGAAGCATGTCTGCCATGCGCGAATAAGGTTGATCCATGCGAACCACATATGAGCCCGCGGGAAACTTCTGATCCTTAGCGCTGAAATCTTTATCGACGGTGTGCACTTCGACGCCCATCAGCCGGAGTAAATTGACCGTGTCTGCGGCTTCCACCACGCGAGTTTGATCGGAAGGAATGACCCACGCCGCCGGCCCTTCATTCGTGGCTTTAGTGACCGAACGCTTGCTCTTCAGATAGAAATTCTTCAGAAATCGATCCTTGTTATTCGAAACAAAATTCATCGCTAACAAGATTGCCGATTCCTGCATGTTGACATTGTTTCGCAGCGACCACTTCACGCGCGGCAGCGGCGGATTGGGACGAAACCAATCACGCTGGGATTGGCCGGGCACCGTCCGGTCCATCGTGTCGGCGACACCGTTGCCAAAGGTTTCGTAGAAACGGCCAATCGCATTGTGTCCATTCGCCACATAGAACATGTAATTGGGCGCCCAGCCATCATAGAATCCATGCGTCCAGACGCCGGGCACGCCGCGCTTCGTCATCTCTTCGATCTCGTGATAGGCCAGCAAGTTCCACTCGTCGATCACGATCGGATCCAGCCAGGCATTATAGGGACCGGTGCCGGTTGAGGTGTAAAGAAAAGGCACCGACTCGTGCAGGTCGTGCAGAATTGTCGGATGATATTCGATAAAGGTCTTCATCTGATTGCGCGACAGGGCCAACGCCATCCCCAATCCATCACGATTGTTGTCGTGAGCCACGTAATGCCCCCAGTAAACCAGAGGCGGTGCGGCTTTATCAGGATTAGCCTTACGGTAGTTGTACGTGTCCACCATTCGGTCACGGCCATCGACCTCCAACGCGGGAGTGATGAGGACAATGACGTTTTTGCGAATCGCTTGGATGAATGGCGTCTCCTCAGTCGCGAGTCGATAAGCCAGTTCCATAAGCATTTCGCATGAACCAGTCTCCGGCGAATGAATCGAACCCGACGCCCAATACAACGCTTTTCCCTCACCGATGAGTTGCTCCGCTTCAGCGTCGCTGATCTTTCGTGGATCTGCGAGCTTCGCCGTGATCTCCTTGTATCGAGCGAGCTTCGCAATCGCCGCTTCGTCGCCCACCGCGACGAGCATCTGCTCCTTCCCTTCCTCGCTTTTCTCCGGTGCCATGAAGGTCCGAACTCGGGACGTGGTTTTCTCCAGCTCGCGATAGTAGTGATACATATCCTTCGTGTAAGTGAGATGGCCCGGTGCACCTATGGTGTAACCGAGGACTTTGTCCGGAGACGGCACCTTATCGGACTCAGGTAAATGGTCCACAAACTCAGTCATGAAATAAGGTTGAGTGGTGTATTCTTTGACCTTTGCGGCATATTCAGCATTATTAGCGGGTGCCTCGGTCTTATTGTTGGCCGTCTTGCTTTCCGTTTTATTTGGATGGGCTGTCCTCGGCTTCTCGACCTTCTGCGCGTGTGCGCGCATAGATAGTTGCCAAAGAGCTAGGCCCATAGTTAACACGAGCGCGATCACTCGAATCCTCTTGAGCGTCATTCCTGCTGTCATAATCAACTCCTGGGTTTCAATTTTTTGTCGGGCCCGCGAAGAATACTGCAACCAGCGAAAAGTTGCCAGAGTCAAAGCCCTCAACTTGAACAATTCTGATGACTGGTGTAAACCTTGAGTTCAGGACTTATAATCTGAACTATTCGATGATTCATGGCGGCTATAGTTCAGTTGGTTAGAACGCCTGACTGTGGATCAGGAGGTCGTCGGTTCAAGTCCGACTAGCCGCCCCAGAAAAGACTAATTACTATGCCAGACGCACAAAGAACCGCAACTCATTCGCAGACTTACGTCGTAGACGCCGAGAATTTTTCTTTCGACACGATCGAGCACGAGAATGGACAAGCTGTTGTGATCCAATTTCCACTTGACGACCCGCGATATCACGCGGGCGATGTGCTCCTGGTCTTATCGGGCACTGACATTCACTTTCATGGGATGATCGGAAGGATGGCGGACGGCCGGGCCATTGCTACAGATCGGCGTGGCTCGCTGTTACCGGCGACAGTACAATAATTGAATGGCGGCACGCCCGCCTACTAACGGACGAGAGACTCCGGTTTCTCGAACGGAGGTAACCATGAAACGCCTCTTCTTCATTGCGATTCTTGGTATCCTGGTTTTTCCGCCCTATGCGTTGGGCCAACGTTCCCAATCGGCAAAGAAATACCTCAAACAGGGGATCCAGAGTTTCAGCCGCGGCGACATTGCCGGCGCAGTCGCTTATTACGAACGCGCGTTGAGCATCGATCCAAAGCTCGCAGAGGC
>Ga0066660_10001381_pt1 | contig 10225 bp, 10 predicted proteins | sample GraSoiAngelo_109_FD_75177 | JGI IMG/M metagenome (GOLD analysis project Ga0066660, IMG submission 75177) | Grasslands soil microbial communities from the Angelo Coastal Reserve, California, USA - 14_0903_12_20cm | ecosystem: Environmental > Terrestrial > Soil > Grasslands | place: USA...
CCGAGCGAGGTGTTCGAGGAGTTGACCAGCGTGACCTTGAAGGACTTGCTGTAGCACGTGCTCGCCAGCCCGTTCACGGTGACGACACCCACGTTGTAGCCGGGGGTGCTCGAGCTGTAGGCGGTGGCGTAGCTCGAGGTGAGCGTGCCGGCCTGGCACGCGGCGACCGAGGCATTGCCGGCGCCGAGGCCACTCGAGCTCACGTTCAGGCTGGCTGCGAGGCCATAGACACCGGCGAAGATTGCTGACCCCACGCCCAGGGCGACCAGCGCTCGCTTCATCCGACGATCTCCTTCTGTTCGCCGGACCTCGTTGGCCGGCTCTCGACGTCACATCGGCACGACGATTCGCAACTTGAGTTGCGGCAAGAGCCATTTCTGTCGTGACCCGTACCGGAGCACTACGACATCGGCCAGATGGCCGGTCGAGTAAAGGCGGCGCGCATCCGCGCCGATCTGAGGCACGTGCTGTCCATTCCGGCGTATTACGTAGACAAAGTGGCAAATGATCCGGTTTTGGAGGCACTCGACGAGCTCGTGCGCGCCCTACGTGGCAACCATGAGCGCATCCAGGCCACGATCGCGCGCGCAGAGCGAATTCGCGAGCAGCGGGAAGCGGGCATGAGCTACCGCGAGATCGAGTCGGGCGAGACGCGCCCACTGATCGTCGAGCTGACCCGGGACAACTTGGCCGCGCTGGTCGAGGCCGGGAGCAAGTTGCGTCGGGCCGAGGCTCGGGCCCTGCACGCCGAGGGCATGACGATGGAGCAGATCGCCGAGCTCTTCGGCGTCACCCGCCAGCGGGTGTCGGCCCTGCTCCGCAGCGACCGCGAGTCGTCCTAGCCGCCCGGCCCGACAACGAGGTCGCTCAACACGGCGACCGGGCTTGCGGGCCCTTCGCGCCGCGCCATCACCCCGACGCCACCGGCCGCCCGTGCGTCCACCGGCACCCGCGTGACGACCGTGCTGTCCACGACGACGTCGGCAACGCCCGGACGCAGCGAGACCGAGATGTCGTGCTCGGACGAGGGCGGTACCGGCGCCTCGAGCACCTCGTGCTCGTCAGCGCCCTGGCCCTGCCGCACCGACAGCCAGTCGCCCGACACCGCCGCCTGCACCTGCTCGGGGTCGCCGGTCAGGATGCGCAGGCCGCCGAACCCGCCCGCGCCGGGGACCGAGAGACCGCCGACGTGGAGTCGCGCGTGGTAGCCGCTCCATGAGGCGGAACGGCCGGCATCGAAGTCGGCGCCCCGCCAGCCACCAGGACCCGCGTCGAGAGTGAGGCGGCCGCCAGCGAGGGCGCCGGCGTGGAGTGGTCCGCCGGCGTGGTCGCTCCACCCGGCGGCGCTGGCGAGCGGCCGCACCGTCGTGAGGGCGGTGGCCGTGCTGCCGGTCACAAGGTCGAAGAGCTGGTCGGTGGTCGTCGCCGTTCCCACGTCGACCCGGCGGAGGACGCGGGCCTGGACGTCGGCTGGCGTGATGGCGCCCGCCGTCGATCCGTCGACGAAGCCGGCCGCGAAAAGGGCATGGACGACGCCTGCGGTGCGCGCCGCGGCGTCCGGGTCATCGGTGGGAACCGTCGCCGCCGAGAAGGGATAGGCGAACAGCTGCGGCTGGGGCAGACCGTGGTCGACGAGGTCGGTCCTGGACGCGACGAGGTCGCCCTGGACGCGGGCCGCGAACTCGTCGGGGGTCTCCAGGCGTTGCTTGTCGGCCAGCCACAACCGGTTGATCAAGGCGGGCGCCGTTGCACCCGAGGCGTCGATCGGGAGGCGCTGGTGACCGAAGCGACTGTGCGACTCGAGGTCCCAGCGGCCGCTCGCCTGCATGCGGCTGAGCTCGTCCCACGTGAGGTAGTAGGGCTGGTGGGTCCCGACCCAGCCGGTGATGACGAAGGAGACGGCCCGGAAACCTGACGCGGCGAGGATGGGATCGCCGTACCGCCATGTGCCCTTGGTCGAGTCGTCGAAGGTCAGGACGACCGATCGGGGCGGAAGGGGCCGGCCGCCCAGCCACGCCACCACCCGGGCGACGCTGACGGGCGTGAACCCGGCCGCCCGGAGCATGGCCAGGTGGGAGGCCAGCTGGCGTGGGCTCACCGTGTACGGCGGCTCGGGCCGGGGCTGCACGTCGTGGTACACGAGGAAGACCGGCGGACTCTGCACCGGCGCCGTGCGGAAGCGCTCGTAGCGCCGGCGAGCGGCGCCGGGCAGCGACACCTTCGGTGGCGCCACCTGGGCCGTCACGCCCGGCCCCGCGGCGGCGAGAGGGATGGCGCGCGAGGCACCACTGCCGCACGCCGGGAGGGCGAGCGCCGCCACCGCCCCGGCGAGCGCCAACCCGCGGCTCACGGACACGACGGTCGCTGCGGCGTCTGGGCCGCGGCCCTGCGCAGCCGCTGCAGGAGGTCACGGCCCGACCAGTGACCGACGTCGATGCGCCGGAGGTGGAGCCGATCGTCAGTGCAGGTGACGAGCGGGACCGTCAATTGGTCGTCCTGCTCGAAGGCCAGCTGGTAGTTGCGGCTCACGGCGGCGGTCAGCACCCCTTGGATGCGGCCGTCGTTCGTGCGCTCGGCGCCGTAGTCGCCGAAGGGGTAGGCGAAGGCGACCGGGCGCTGGCCGATCTCCTTCTCGAGCTCGGTCGACGCGTCCGCCAAGTCCATCTGCACGCGGTGGGTGTAGGCGCCGATGGTCTCTCCCGGCTTCAGGCTGGCGAGGGCGGGCAGCGGGCGCCCGCCGGCGACGCCCTGGAGGAAGTGAAGGGCGGTCGTGTGCGACTCGAGGTCCCAGCGCCCGCTTGCCGCGTACTGCCGGAGCTGCTTCCAGGACGCGTAGAAGATCCCCCGCGAGCCGGCGGCCTGAGTGATCACGAACATGGTGGCCTGGGCCTGAGCCTCGGCGAGGAGCGGGTCGGCCCACAGCATGGCCTCGGCCCGGCCGTCATCGAAAGTGAGCATGACGGCGCGGGACGGCAGGGGCTGGTGCTGGCGGAAGGCGTCGGCGACTTGCCGGGCCGTTACCACGTGCATGCCGGCGGCCCGTAAATAGGCGAGCTGGCTGCCCAGCTGCTCGGGTGTGATCGAGTACGCCGTCTCGTCGCCCTGTGAGCCGACCCCGTGGTACACGAGGACGGCCACGCCGCCGCTGTAGGACGGGGCGTTGGCTCGCGCCCACCGCCGGTCGGCGGCGGAGAGCGAGGGCAGGTGGGGCTTGACGATGGCGACCCGGGCCCGGCTCCACAGCAGGGCTCCCTCGCCGGTGAGGCGGAAGTAGGCGACGAACGGCAGCATCGACAGCGGCAGCGCCAGCAGTCCCACCAGGCGCTGCCGGGCCCGTCGGCCGCCCTCAGCCTTCAGGCCGCCTCCGGCGCCAGCACGGTCAGCAGTTCGGGATCGATGGGGGCGTGGTCGACGGTCGAATCACGCGTCCCCCAACGGTTGTCGCGCATGGTGAAGATGCCCCAGTAGGTCTGGAACACGAGGAAGGCCATGTAGATGGCGACGAATGTCATGCCGTGGTGCCACAGCCCCGACTTGCGCCGGAACCCGTAGTACAGCGAGTACAGGAGAGCCATGGCATAGGTGCCGATCAGGTAGAACCACAGCCCGCTGGCCGAGCCCCACAAGAGGCGCCCGAGCACGGCGTGCAGCACGACGAACGGGGCGAGGAACGGGAAGACGATCGAGGCGTACGTGAACACGGCCGCGCCCGGGTTCTTGCGCCAGAAGTAGCGCCACACCTCCAGCGACTCCCGCAGCCACGACTTCTTCCACCTGAGCTGCTGGCGCAGGAAGCGGCGCATCGTCGTGGGAACGACCGTCGTGGAGCGGGCCGTCTCCTGGTACACGACGCGGTGGGTCTTCAGAACGCGGTTGGTCAGGGCCCGGTCGTCGCCGAAGGTGGCCGGGCGACCCAGGAAGCGCTGGAACTCCCACTCGTTGAGCACGGGCTCGATGGCCGCCCGCCGGTAGGCCGAGCAGCACCCCGACGCGCACGTCACGGTGCCCGACAGCAACGACTCGGTGGCCTTGATGACGCGGAAGGCCGAGTAGTAGCGGACCTGTTGCATCTTGGTGAGCCAGCTCTCGAGGTCGTTGGCCACGTCGGCGTGGCCAACGACGGCACCCACCTTGGGGTCGCTGAAGGGTTGCGCGATGGCCCGCACCGCGTCGGCGTCCAGGTAGGAGTCGGAGTCGACGAACACGAGGATCTCGCCCGTCGAGCGCCGGAAGCCCTCGGCCATGGCGCCCCGCTTGCCGTAGTTGCGCCCGAGGTCGACGGCCTTGAACCGCGGACGGCGCCCGCCGGCCTCGAGGATGCGGGGCCACGTGTCGTCCGTCGAGCCATCGTTGACGACGATCACTTCGACGAGGTGGCGCGGGTAATGGACGTCGAGGCAGGAGGCAATGGTGCCAGCGATGCCTTCTTCCTCGTTGAAGGCGGGGATGATGATGCTTACCGTCGGCCGGTACCCGACGTCGAAGACCGGCGTGTAGAACATGGCGACCACGAACCGGGCGAGGATGTAGATCAGCACGCTCATCGTGTACGCCGCGAACAGCGGGTCGTGGGTGAGCGACGCGACCGTCATGTCCTTCGTCATCCAGACGAAGAAGAGGATGGCGACCGCGTAGACCACGATCACCACCTGGACGACGCGACCCGTGAGTCCGTCCCAACCAGCGAGACGGACGTCCTGCCGTTGCGTCACAGGCGGACCACGTTGTCGGCGGTGAGGCCCCGAGTGATGCCCTGGGCGTCGAACACGAGTTGCGCGCCGGCGACCACGTCCGCCACGTCGACGGCTGGGGGCGCGGCCAGCAGCACCACGCAGTCCTGCTTGGCGAGGACGTCGGGCGAAATGTCAGTGCTCTCCACCGAGTCACCGCCCAGATCGAGGCGGGCGACGGCTGGGTCGTGAAACGAGACGGTGGCGCCCGCCTCGTACAGCTGCTGGACGACGAGGAGAGCCGGCGACTCCCGCAGATCGGGCACACCTGGCTTGTAGGCCACGCCGACGACGAGGACGTTCGACCCCTTCACGGCCTTGCCGGCCGCGTTCAGGGCTTCGCTCACACGGCTGACGACGTACGCGGGCATGCGGTTGTTGACAGAACGGGCGTGGTGGACGAAGCCGAGGCCGAAGCCGAGGCGCTGCTCGACCCGCCACGAGAGGTAGCTGGGGTCGATGGCGATGCAGTGGCCGCCCACGCCCGGCCCCGGCCAGAACGGCAGGTAGCCGAAGGGCTTGGTCGCGGCTGCCTCGAGCGCGGCCCAGATGTCGACGCCAAGGGCGGGGGCGATGGTCGCCAGCTCGTTGACGAGGGCGATGTTCACCTGCCGGAACGTGTTCTCGATGAGCTTGGCCATCTCCGCGTCACGGGGCCGTTCGGTCACGACCACCTCGTCCACCAGCTGGCGGTAGAAGAGCTCGGCCACACGGGTGTCGTCGGGCGTCAGGCCGGCGACGATCTTCGGCGTCGTGCGCAGCCGTCGCCCGCTGCCCGGATCGATGCGCTCCGGCGAGTAGGCGAGGGCGAAGTCACGTCCCGCCTTCAGGCCCGAACCCTCGAGCACGGGCCTGACGACCTCTTCGGTCGTGCCCGGGTACGTCGTCGACTCCAGCACCACCAGCTGGCCGGGGCGGAGGATCTCGGCGACATCCTCGGCGGCCCGCTGGACAAGAGAGAGATCGGGCGCGCCTTCGACCAACGGCGTTGGCACGGCGATGAGGATGACGTCGGCGCCGCGGAGTACGACGCTGTTGTTCGTCACGCGCAGCTCGTGCCGGGCGCGCAGTTCGCCGTCGTCGACGTCCTGGACGTACGACCGTCCCTCTTGGAGGGCGCGCACCTTGGCCGGGTCGGCTTCGACGCCGATGGCGCGGAACCCCTCGGTCGCAGCGGCGACAAGGAGGGGAAGGCCGACATAGCCGAGTCCGACCACCCCGACGGTGGCCAGGTGCTGCTCGATCTTGTCAGCGAGTTCGCAGAAGCGTGAGGAGTTGGAGGGTGGACAGTGGGACTGTCGGCGTGCGAGGCGAACGCCGGTGATCACGGCTTGAGCCGCCAGTGTCGGACTCCGATCGTGCTACCCCTGAGTGGCCTGGTTCTCTAGCCCGCTCCGACCAGCGCGGTTGGTATCGGCAGCGACGTCTCGTCCTTGAGTGGCAAAAGGCGGCGAGCGCCCGCCTTTCGGCCTCGTTAGGCGGCGTCGAAGAGAACGTGCAGAGCGGGCGGTGACCGGAAGGGCAGGCCGCGGATGTCCGGCGCTGGAAACGCCGGATCGGGGCGGAGGTTCGGCAGCCGCGTGAGCACGGCGTCGAGACCCACGCGCAGTTCGAGGCGGGCGAGGTGCATGCCCAGGCACTGATGAATACCGGTGCCGAACGCCATGTGGGGCTTCGGCACCCGGTGCGGGTCCCACTCGTCGGGACTCTCGTAGTGGCTCTCGTCGCGGTTGGCCGAACCGACCAGGGCGAGGATGGCCGCGCCCTTGGGGATCGGGCATCCGTCCACCTCGACGTCTCTGGTGGCCTCCCGGTTGACCATGGTGACCGACGTCTCCCACCGCAGCGTCTCCTCGATCACACTGGGAAGCAGACTGCGATCAGCAGTCACCTCGGCCAGCACGTCGGGATGGGTGAGCAGAGCGACCAAGGCGTTGCCGAACATGCGAAACGTCGTCTCCGCGCCTGCCGGGATCAGTAGGCGCAGGAAGCCGTACAGGTGGTCGTCGTCGAGGGTGTGTCCGTCGACCTCGGCGGTGACCAGGTCGCTGAGCAGGTCACGTTGGGGGGCGCGTCGGCGGTCGGCGACGATCGGCTCCAGATACGCGGTCATGGCGTCCGAAGCCGCCTTGCTGCGCTTCGGATCGCGCGGGCCGAAGTTGATGTCGTCGGCCCACACTTGGAACTGGTCGTAGTCCTCGAGCGGGACACCGATGATTGCGGCGATGACCTGTACGGGGAAGCGGGCCGTCAGGTCGTGTACGAGGTCGGCATTGCCCTTGGGCGCGATCCCGTCGAGGAGGGCGTTGACCATGGGGCTGATGACCTCGCCCTCCCACTTCTCCAGCGCCGACGCCCGGAAGGCCCCGGCGACGAGGTTGCGATAGGCGCGGTGCTGGTCGCCGTCCATGGCGAGGATGGTGCGGCCCATGTAGGGACCCATGGTGTCGTCGTTGATGCGTGACGAGAAGGTCTCCCCGTCGCGCAGCACCGCTTCCACGTCGTCCCGGCAGTGGATCACATACAGGTCGTCGCGACGGGCGCCGACGGTGTGCTGGACGGGCTGGGCGCGGCGGCCCTCGGCCCACATCGGATAGGGATCGCCGACGTCGTCGAGCGCCGTGTAGAGCTCGGACAGCTCCTCGGCGTCGGCGTCCACGGTTACCCCAGGCGCTCGATCACCGTGGCGTTGGCCTGACCACCGCCCTCGCACATGGTCTGGAAGCCGTAGCGGCCGCCGGTTGCCTCGAGCTGGTTGAGGAGCGTGGCGGTGATGCGCACGCCGCTCGCACCGAGGGGGTGTCCGATGGCGATGGCGCCGCCGCGCGGGTTGAACTTCGCCATGTCGGGCAGGAACTCACGGGCCCACATCAGGGGAATGGCGGCGAACGCCTCGTTGCACTCGATGGCGTCGAAGTCCTCGATGGTCATTCCCGAGCGGGCGAGCAGCTTTCGGGTGACGGGGTTGGGCGCGCTGAGAACCAGGACCGGGTCCTCGGCGCCCACGGCGAAGGCCTTGAAGCGGGCGCGGGGCGTGAGGTTGAGTTCGGCTGCCGTCTTGGCGGTGGTGATGAGGGCAGCAGCCGCTCCGTCGGTCATCTGCGAGGAGTTGCCGGCGGTGATGTCCTTGGCCGTCTCCGGCTCCCAGCTCTGAGCGGGCGGCAGCTTGGCCAGCGCCTCGAGATTGGCGTCGGGCCTGATGCCCTCGTCGTGGTCGAGGACCTCACCGGTGAGCCTGCCGTCTGCGTCCTTGAGGGGAACGGAGACCATCTCCTTGGCGAAGTGACCGGATGTCGTCGCTTCGTGGGCCCGGCGATGACTGTCGACCGCGTACTCGTCCATGTCCTCGCGGCTGATCTTCCAGCGGTCGGCCAGGACCTGGGCGACGCGGAACTGCATCCAGAGCTGACCGTCGATGACGTCGAGGAAGTCCTTACTGAACGGACCCTCCCCGCCCTGGGCGTTGGACGCCATCGGCGCACGCGTCATCGATTCGACGCCGCAGGCGATGGCGATGTCGTAGTGACCGGCTTGCACGCCGGCGGCGACGAAGTGCACGGCCTGTTGGGACGAGCCGCACTGGCGGTCGACGGTGGTGGCGGGCACCTGCCATGGCAAGCCGGCGGCGACCCATGCGTTGCGGGTGACGTTGCAGCCCTGCTCCCCGGCCTGGGTGATGCAGCCTCCGACCACGTCGTCGACACGTTCAGGATCGACACCCGTGCGCTCGAGGAGGGACGTGAGGGCGAAGCCCAGGAGGTCGGTCGGGTGCCAGGTGCTGAGGGCGCCTTTGCGCTTGCCGAAGGCGGTGCGGACGACGTCGACGATGACCGGTTCTCTCGGATCGAGCGCTCTGCCAGTCTCTGCTGCGGTCATTCCCTGACACGATAGTCAGGGAACTTTTTATTGACTCAGTTAGCAGGCGCTTGGTATAGTTTGCGACATGCCGATCACCGATATCACCAAGACCGTCGAGGAGCAGGTGCTGGGCGCCCTCGCCATCGCCCAGGAGGCCGTCGTCGACGGCGTCCACCGGGTGGCCGAGGCCGTCGACCCCGTCCTCCCCGACGTCCCCCGTCCGTTCGCCGCCGAAGCAGCCGAGCTGCTCGACGACGCCTTCACCTTCGCCGAGAAGCTGCTCCACAACGGCCACGAGTTCGTGGGTCGTCTCATCGAGGCCAGCGACACCACCACCGCTTCTCCGAAGCCTGCTCCGGCAACCTCCGCATCTTCAAGTAGCAAGGCCGGTGCCAAGTAAGGACCCCTGGCGGGGTCAACTGGAGGGGCTGGGCGGCTTCATTCGCAGTCAACGGCGACTGGCGAACCTGTCGCTCCGCCAGCTGGCAGAGCTGACCGAAGTCTCCAACCCCTACCTCAGCCAGATCGAGCGCGGCCTGCACGAGCCGTCGGTCCGGGTGCTGAAGTCCATCGCCCGAGCCCTGAACGTCTCCGCCGAGACCCTGCTCGCTCAAGCCGGCCTCCTCGAAGACGAGGAGGCCGGTGGCGCGTCCGGTGACGGGTCTGGGCGGCTCGACACCGAGGCCGCCGTTCGCGCCGATCCGGCGCTGACCGAAGCCCAGAAGACGGCGTTGCTCGGCGTGTACCGCAGCTATCTGGCCGAGAACGGGTAGCGCTACAAGGCGCCTTCCAGGTGGAGCAGTCGCTCCTTCACGTCCACCCCGCCGCCGTAGCCACCCAGCCCGCCACCGGTCGCGAGCACCCGGTGGCAGGGGACGATCACGGGGATGGGGTTCGAGCCGAGCGCGTTGCCGGCCGCCCGGTAGGCCTTGCGGTTGCCGGCCCTGGTCGCCATCTCCATGTACGTGCTGGTGCGCCCGTAGGGGATCTTGGCCGTGTTCCTGAGGACCTCGTGGCGGAACCCATGGCCCGTGAGAGTCCAGTCGAGCTTGGCCGTGAACCGGTGCAGGCGGCCCTCGAAGTACTCGTCGAGCTCGCGGCGCACGGCGTCCAGCCGGTCCGGGACCTCGAGGACGCGCGGGGAGATACGGACCGCCAGCTCGTCGAGCACGTCGTCGTGGTCCTCGGTGGGGAACCCGAGGCGGACGATGCCCTTCGGCGTGGTGGCGACGAGCAGCTTCCCGAGCGGCGAATCGACCTCGGCGTAGGCCACGTCGAGCAATCCCTCGGTTTCGGCTCGCTGTGCCAGTCGTTCGATCAGGTCGGCCTTCATGCCCACGTCTCCCTCAACTTCTTGATTCCCTCGTGGACGCTGCGGCGCGCCGCCGCCTCCGAGCACCCCAGCAAGTTGGCGATGTCGCCGTACCCGAGGTCTTCGACGAACCGGTGCTTCACCGCCGCCTGCTGCTTGGGCGGCAGGTCGTGGACCAGCTTCCACAGCGCGGGCTCGCCGTCGAGAACGTTCGGCGCTTCGACCGGGATCTCGGGCACCGTTTCGCTCGGGAGCGGCCGCCGCTGCCGGGCCCGGTGGGCGTCGATGGCCTTGCGGTGGGCGATGGTCAGCACCCATCCCCGCA
>Ga0066660_10001388_pt1 | contig 10208 bp, 11 predicted proteins | sample GraSoiAngelo_109_FD_75177 | JGI IMG/M metagenome (GOLD analysis project Ga0066660, IMG submission 75177) | Grasslands soil microbial communities from the Angelo Coastal Reserve, California, USA - 14_0903_12_20cm | ecosystem: Environmental > Terrestrial > Soil > Grasslands | place: USA...
TGCGCGTCGAGCCATGCCAGCTTCTAGCCGCGGGCGCTCATAATCCGCTACTTCCCGGGCACCAGTTCCGGCGACGGAATGAAGTCGTACAGGTGGCGCCCGACGATTTCCTGAATGACGACGTCCGGTTTCTCTCGCGAGACGAGGTCGGCGTCGAAATCGTTCTGCCACATGTAGACCGCGCGGCTGAAGTGCTCGGATAGAAACGGCACCGTCTGCGACACGAACGAGTCGCGGAAGATCACCGCGCGCGGCAGCGTCGATCCGGCAATCTCGGTGACGAGATAGCCTTCTTCCGCCGTGGGCGCCGCGCTCGACGGCTCGACGACGACGGCGCGGCGCCGCCGCCGCGGCGCGAGCGGCAGATCCTCTTCGCGCAGGACGCGCTTCAGTCCCATCATCCCGGCGAGATCGCCCCCGTCGACCTCGCGCGAGGCCGGCTCGAAATCGTCGCGTGTCCATTCCGGCAGCACCGCCGGCACGCGCGCGCGCATCGCCCGGATGATCTGTCGATATGCGGCGAAGGCGCCGCGATCGTTCCAGTGCGTGTCCGTGCGCTGGTAGATCCGTTCTTTCGCCTTCGCACCGACGAGCGCCGGTCGCAGGTCGACCGCGAACCCGGCGTCCTGCAGCGCCGTCAGGAGCTGATCGGTCCGCGAGAGATCGCTGACGAGCGATACCGACGAAGGCATCTGATCCGGATACAGCACGTGCTTGTCGGCGCGATCGTGAAGACGTACGCGACATGTCGCGCCTGAAGCCAGCCGTTCGTGCGTAGAAGCGCGGTGCGCCAATTCGCCACCGCCTCGGGCGTGAGCGGCGTCACGCGCGCGAAGTCCTCGATTGCGTCATCGTCTGCGTAGAAGAACCAGCCGTCTTCGCCTTTCGCAACCGATCGCGACGGCGACACCCCGAGAACGAACAGCCGGATCGCACCGGACCATCGCACGAGCATCGAGCGGAAGCCGAAGTGATCGTCGAACCACGCGCTGAACTCGTCGCTGTAGGTGCGGAGCGACGGGATCGTCGCGCCGTGCAGGCGCGGAAGCGCGGCGAGCTCACGGTTTTCGGCGTACGGATCCGCGCCGTCGTGCCCGGCCAGGTTCGCCGCGGCCGGCAGTGTGATGACGGCGAGAAACGCGAAGACGAGGACCGCGCGCATCAGAATTGAAAATAGATGAACGGGTTGTACGTGCCCGCGGCCACCTGCATGATCGAGGCGACGAGCAGCGCGACCAGCGTCGCCGTGGCGACGAGCGACGCGCTCCGGGCAACGGCCGGCCGGCGGGCAACGGCGAATCGCGCCGCGAGCGCCGGCACCCATGGCGTCGAGCCGACCGCGCCCGCCGCGAGCGCGAGCCATACCTCCGACGTCAGGTACCACCGCACCGTGTACGGCGTCGGAGCGGCGCGACCGAGGCCGGCCATCGCTTTCAGAAACGCGGACGCGATCAGCACCTTCTTCGCGAGGCCGACGACGAACCGGCGGACGCCGTACGCGAAGTCGTCGAGCGTCACGACGCGGCGCGCGAGCTGGTCGGCGATCGTGCGGTAGCGGATGATCGGACCGGCGATGAGCTGCGGGAAGAGCAGGAGATACAGCGCCGCATGGACCGGACTCTTCTGCGCCGTCGCGTCGCGGCGGTAGACGTCGACGACGTACGAGATCGCGTGGAACGTGAAGAAAGAGATGCCGATCGGCAGCAGCACGCGAGGCACGACGACCGGCCGCACGCGCAGCAGCAGGAAGAGCGTATTGACGTGGTCGGCGAAGAAGTTGGTGTACTTGAAGATGCCGAGGAGGACGAGGTTCGCCGCGACGGCGAAGGCGAGGCATCTCCGCGCGGCGGGCCGCGGCGAAGGCGTCGACCCGCGAGCGCGGTCGACCGCGATCGCCACGAAGTAATTGAAGACGATCGATCCGAGAATCAGCCGCGTGAACGACCCGCCGCCCTTGGCGTAGAAGATGATGCTGAAGATCAGCAGGAGCCAGTTGCCATACGACGAATGCACGCGTCGAAACGTGCTGAAGTAGAGCGCCAGCAGAATCGGAAGGAACAGGAAAAGGAACGTCGGCTCGGTGAACAGCACATTACCGTTGGAAGATCAAAATGTGCTGGCGGGGAAGCGATTCGTCGACCTTCGCCAGCGTGAAGCCCTCGGCCTCCACTTCGAGCTTCGCTTCGGCGACGGTCATCTTGTGCTCGAAACGAATCGGAATCGACGGATCCTCCTTGCGGTACTCGAGCAGCACCAGCCGGCCGGCCGGCTTCAGCGCTTCGCGCAGCCGCCGCAGCATCGCCTGCGGCTGCGAGAACTCGTGGTAGACGTCGACGAGCAGCTCGAGGTCGACCGACTCCTTCGGCAGCCGCGGATCGTCGATGGCGCCCTGCACGAGCTCGACGTTGGTGATCTTCCTTCGCTCGAGCCGACGCTTCAACATCTCGAGCATCTGCGGCTGAACGTCGTTCGCGTACACCTTGCCGGTCGGTCCGACGCGCCTCGCCAGACGCTCGGTGATGAATCCCGATCCGGCGCCGACGTCGGCGACGGCCGCCCCTTTCGAAATCTTCAGGACGTCGAGCGCGACGTCCGGCTCTTCCTCATCATCGCGCTCGCTGCGCTCGAGCCAATCGGCGCCCTGCCACCCCATGACCGGCGCGAACCGTCGTCCGCTGACCGGATGGGCGTTCGGCGCCTGCGCGGCGAGCGTCCACGCCACGGCGCACGCGACAATCGACGCGGAGACCGCAGAGAGCCGCAAAAGCCATGGAAAACTCTGCGAGCTCTGCGTTGAACGTCGCGGCGGATGATTCACGAGACCCCTAGGATAGCCGATCGTCGTTCCCGTAGAATGATGGGCGGGTGCCCGAGACGACGCCTTCGCGCGTGTGGAAATCGATGACCGTCGATCAGCGGCAGCGCGCGGCGCGTGCGTTTTGGACGGACGAAGAGGCGGAAGCCGATCAGGTGCAGGCGGCGATGCTCATCGCGCGGCAGAAGAAATTTCGACCGAAGACGGTCGTCGGCCTCGACCTCGATCGCAAAGCGCGGCACCTCGCGAGCCTCCCGTCGCTTCCCGACGCGCTCGCCGCGCGCGCGCTCATCGCCTATCACCTGACGGAGCAGCGGCCGATGATGGCGGCGTTCCTCGACGCGCTCGGCATCGCGCACGACAACGGTCTGATTCAGGAGGATGACGCGCACCCCGACGCCTCGAAGCTCGCATCGGCTGCCGAGACGATTCGCGGTCGGTTCCCATCCGAAGACGTGCAGCTCTATCTGAACACGCTGCTTTGTCAGGATCCCGATACGTGGGGCGGCCTCACGGGCGTTCTATCAACGGCAGGATGACCTCGAACACGGTGCCGCGTCCCTGCTCGCTCGTGAACGCCACCGTCCCGCCGGCGTCCTTCGCGATGCCGTAGACGATCGACAGACCGAGGCCGATTCCTTTCGACGGATCTTTTGGCGTGAAGAACGGTTCGAAGAGCTCCGCCTGCGTCTCGGCATCCATCCCGACGCCGGTGTCGCGCACGAGAATGCGCGCGTACTCGCCGTCGGGCAGACCGGGATAGCGCGATAGCTGCCCGGCGTCGACCGTGACGCGGCCGACTTCGATGTCGATCGCGCCGCCGTTCGGCATCGCCTCACGGGCGTTCACCGCGAGATTGAGCAGGACCTGCTCGAGCTGTCCCGGCTCTACCTTCACGAGCGTCGGTGTCTTCGCGGTCTGGATGCGGATGGCGATGTCGTTGCCCGCGAGCCTCTGCAGCATCGTCAACGTGCGCGGCACGGCGGCGTCGAGATCGATCACCTGCGGCGTGAGCGCCTGGCTGCGCGCGAAGGCGAGCAGCTGGTGCGTCAGCGCCGCGCCGCGCTCGGCGGCCTTGCGAATCTCGGTCGCCTCGGCGCGCGCCGGATCGTCTTCGTGCAGCTCGAGCTCCATCAGGTCGCCCGAGCCGATGATGGCCGCGAGCACGTTGTTGAAATCGTGCGCGATGCCGCGCGCGAGCCGCGCGATGGCCTCCATCCGCTGCGCGCGTCTCAGCTGATCTTCGAGCGCGCGCCGCTCGGTAATGTCCTCGGCAATCCCTTCGAATCCGGTTCCGCCGTCCTCGAGCTCGATCGCGCGCGCCGACACGTGGACGAGGATCGGCGATCCGTCCTTGCGTTTCCACCGGAGATCGGCAGAGGCATGCTCGCCGAAGCGGCCGAAGCGCGCGATCACCGCGTCGCGGTCCTCGGGCCGCTGATACAGGTCGGTCATCCGGCGCGACATCAAGTCCGCCGCGGAGTCGTAGCCGAGCATCCGCGCGAGCGCGGGGTTGGCGTCGAGAATCGCCCCCGCGAGCGTCGCGCGATAAATGCCGTATGCCGCGCCGTGGATGAGCGACCGGTAGCTCGCTTCGGAGCGGCGGAGCTTCTCCTCGATCGATTTCTGATGGGTAATGTCGCGGGCGATCCCGTGCACGCCGGACAGACGGCCGTCCTCGTACACGAGCTGCACGTGCTGCCCGATCCAGATGAGCGTTCCGTCTTTCTTCGCCGCGACGAATTCGAGGTACGTGCTCGGCGTGCCCTGCTCGATCTGCTGTCTGTAGAACTCGACTGCGACGGCACGATAGTCGGGGTGAACGAAGTTGACGAAATGACGTCCGACGAGCTCCCGCTCGTCGTACCCCATCACGCGTGCGCCGGCCGGATTGACGTACGTGAAGTACCCTTCGAGGTCGCAGTAGTAAATCAGATCCTGCGCGTACTCGACGATGTGGCGCAGACCGCTCGTGGTGTCCAAGGTTACTGTGCAGTCGGGGGCCCGCTGCTCCTCAGATATTTGTCGAACCACGCGACGATCCGGTTGAGACGATCGAGCAGATGCTTTTCCTCCCGCAGGCCGTGAGGCTCGCGCGGGTACACGACCAAATCCGTCTCCACGCCGTAGCGCTTCAGCCCGCGGTAGAACTGCTGGCTCTGTCCGATCGGATCGGTCGTGTCGTTCTCGCCCTGCAGCAGCAGGGTCGGCGTTTTCACCTTGCTGACGTACGTCATCGGCGAGCTTTTGATGAAGCCGTCGAGCTTTTCGTACGGGGTGCCATAGAACCATTCGTCGTACGCGGATCCATTCTCCGTTCCGAACTCGCTCGCCATATCGATGACCGGCGCGCCGGATACCGCGGCCTTGAACCGGCTCGTCTGCGTGACCGCCCAAGCGGCCATGTAGCCGCCGTACGACCAGCCGCCGATGCCGAGCCGAACGGGATCGGCGACGCCGCGCGCGATCGCCCAGTCGACGCCGGCCATCACATCCTTGAAGTCGCCGCCGCCCCAGTCGGCGCGGTTCGCCTCGACGAACGCCTGACCATAGCCGGTCGATCCACGGACGTTCGGATACAGCACGGCATAACCGCGCTGCGCGAGCAGCTGACCCCACGGCTCGAAGCTGTCCGACCACCGGCCTGTAGGCCCGCCGTGCACTAAGACGATCAACGGACGAGGCGCGGAACCGGGCCGCAGCAGCGCCGCTTCGATTTCCGTTCCGTCGAAGCTCCTGTACTTCACGAACTCAGGCGCCACCACGGGAATCGACGACCATGTCGCGTTGAGCGCCGTCACCGTGTGCGCCGCCGCCTCGTCGCGCGGTTTCAGCCACAGCTCGGGCGCGCGAGCGGCGGTTTCGCCGGCGAAGGCGATTGCGCCGCTCTTCGCGCGCGCGTACGCCGTCGGGTTCACGTCCGCGTCGACGAACCGGGCGCGGCCGTCGCGGTCGATGGTCGCGATCGCAGATTTGAAGCCGCGCGCGAGCGTCGCCGTCAGCGTCGCGTTGTCGATCCAGCGCAGCTGTCCGACCGGCCGGTCGAACGTCGCTGCCGAAACGTTCTGTGCCGCGCCGCCGCCGACCGGCTGCAGGTACAAGTCGTGCGGTTCGGGCCCATCGACGCGTGCGCCGACGAACGCAAGGGTGCGCCCATCGGGCGATACCGACAATCCGTTGAAAGGCCCGCGCGGCGCCGCAATCTCGGTGAAGACGCCGTCCGTCACGTTCGTGAGATCGATCGCGTAGATCCGATCCGTCCACCGATCGACGGCAGGCGTCGGCGTCGCCGACGCGATCAGCCGATCGCCGGCCGGCAGCCATTCGATCTGCGCGATCTGCCACGATCCCGAGGTCACCTGTACGAGCTTGCGCGACGCGACCTCGAGCATCCAGACGCGAGGGCGCCGATCGTCCTTGTCGATGACGCGGCCGTCGTCCTTGTCGCGCTCTTTCTTCTGCTGCGACTCCGCTTTCGCCTCAGGCATCAGCAGCGCGATTCGCCGGCCGTCGGGCGACCACCGGAACATCGAGACGGCTTCTTTGCGATCGGTGAGCTTCTCCGCTTCGCCGCCGCGTGTCGAGAGCAGGTACAGCTGTGCGGCGCCGTCGCGGTCCGAGAGAAACGCGATCGCGTCGCCGTCGGGCGCCCATCTCGGGCTGCTGTCGTTCCTGCCGGAAAACGTGAGCTGTCGCACGCGGCCGCTCTCGACGTCGAGCATCCAGATCGAACGCGCCCGCGCGGCGCCCCTGACCGGCTCGGTTACGGTGAAAACGAGCCGCGCGCCATCGGGCGAGAACTCGAGATCGCCGATCGACCGGCGATCGAGCGTCTGCTCCGCCGTGAGCGCGGGCTGCGCGGCGGTCCGTCGAGGGACGCACAATGCGGCGGCGACGGCCGTCATCACGGTCAGCAAAAGCACCGCATTTTTCATAAGCGACGCGACTTACCTTAGCATAGGCATCGCGTGGGCTTTGTCGACATCGCGCAGACGCCGCTCGCGCCCGGCGTCTCGCCGGCGCGCATCCATTATCGGGAGGCGGGGCGCGGATCGCCGATCGTGTTCCTGCACGGCGGTTGGGGCTACGACATGTATCCCTTCGATCGGCAGATCGCCACGCTGGCGTCGCGCCGTCGCCTCGTCATTCCCGATCGAAGTGGATACGGCCGGTCGCCGTCGATCGACGCGCTGCCGGCCGACTTTCACCGCCGCGCCGCCGACGAGACGCGCGCCGTCATCGAGGCCCTCGGTCTCGAGCGTCCCATGCTGTGGGGACATAGTGACGGCGCGATCATCGCCCTGCGTCTCGCGCTCGCCATGCCCGATCGGGTGTCGGCCGTCATCGCCGAAGCGTCGCACTACTTCCGGCGCAAACCGCGCTCGCGCGGCTTTTTCGAATCGGTCATCGCCAATCCCGCGTCGACCGACATCATGCGGCTGCACGCGCGAGCGTGGCTGCAGATCGGCGAGGACGCGGCGTCCGACGCCGATGACTTCTATGATGGCCGTCTGTCGGAGATCTTCGTGCCGGTGCTGATCATCCACGGCGCGCGCGATCCGAGAACGGAGCCCGGCGAAATCGAGGCTCTGAGATCGGCCGCGACCGCGGGCGGAGCAAGCTCCGCCCGTACGCGTGCGGGAGTACGTGTCGAAGTACTCTCTGCCGCCGGCCATAGCCCGCACAGCGAGAGCGCGACGGCCGATGACGTCACCCGCCTTGCAGAGCAGTTGATCGATGCTCGAACTTGATCGCGTCACGCGCGCGTTCGCCACGCCTGACGGCGGCACGTACTGCACGCTGCGCGACATTTCGCTGAAGGTCGGCTCCGGCGCGTTCGTCGCGCTCGTCGGACCGAGCGGGTGCGGCAAATCGACGCTGCTGAACATCGTCGCGGGCCTGTTGCGCCCGACATCCGGCCGCGTCCGCGTGGGCGACGAAGAGCTCGCCGGACTGAATCGACGCGCGACCTACATGTTTCAGCAGGATGCGCTGCTGCCGTGGAAAGACGTCCGCGACAACGTCGCGCTCGGCCTCGTGCTGGCCGGCCGTACGCGCGCCGACGCCAACCGCAGCGCCGACGAATGGCTCGCGCGCGTCGGGCTGACCGCGTTCGCATCCCATTACCCGTCGCAGTTGAGCGGCGGCATGCGGAAACGCGTCGCGATGGCGCAGAACTGGATCATCGATCGCGACATCCTGCTGATGGACGAGCCGTTCAGCGCGCTCGACGTCCACACGCGTCAGCGGATGGAGACCGAACTGCTTGCACTATGGGAAGCGCCACGCTCGGCTGAAAGCTTCATGGTAGGGCGAGCCTTTCAGGCGATCCGCAAGACGATTCTCTTCGTGACCCACGACCTCGAGGAAGCCATCGCGCTCGCCGACGAGGTCGTCGTGCTCTCGGCCGGTCCCGCCAGCCACATCGTCGCACGGCACCCCGTCGCGCTCGAGCGGCCGCGCGATCTTCTGGAGCTGCGCACGTCGGCCGCCTTCATCGATCTGTACCGCACGTTGTGGGCCGTGCTGCGCGAAGAGGTGATCAAGAGCCAGCGGGAGAGAAGTCGTGCGTGATCGTTCCGCTCGGCTGAAGCCTCGCGCTCCATCGCTGGCTGGAGCGCGAGGCTTCAGCCGAGCGTATATCGTGTTCTGGCAATTTCTCGTCGCAGTCATCATCGTCGCGTCGTGGCAGTCGCTCGTCGCGATGAAGCTGCTCGACCCGTTCTTCGTCAGCCGACCGAGCGCGATTGCCGCGCGCATCGCGACGTGGACGATCGACGGCACCCTCTGGCGGCATCTGATCGTGACAATCGAGGAGTCGCTGCTCGGATTGATCGTCGGCGCGGCGCTGGGCATCTCGCTCGGCTTCGGCTTCGCACGCGCGCCGGCCGTCGCGCGCGTGTTCGATCCGTACATCAAGATGCTCAACGCGGTGCCGCGCGTCGTGCTGGCGCCGTTGTTCCTCCTCTGGTTCGGCCTCGGGATCTGGTCGAAGGTCGCGCTCGCAGTCACCCTCGTGTTCTTCGTGATGTTCTTCAATACGTATCAGGGCGTCCGCGACGCCGACCGCGTGCTCATCGACAACGTGCGCATGCTCGGCGCGAGCGAACGGCAGCTCGTCCGCCATGTGCTGATTCCGAGCGCGCTCACCTGGATCTTCTCGAGCCTGCAGACGAGCCTCGGGTTCGCGATGGTGGGCGCGGTTGTGGGAGAGTATCTGGGCGCCACACGCGGGCTCGGCTACGTCATCTCGCAGGCCGAGGGGACGTTCGACACGACCGGCGTGTTCGCCGGCATGACCGTGCTCGCCGTGGTCGTCGTGATCGTCAGCGTCGGCGTCTCGCGCCTGGAACGTTGGCTCCTCCGTTGGAAGAGTTAGACATGGCTCGTCTCTGTCTGTCCTTCGTGTCCCTTCTGTCCTTGGCGTCGTGCTGGGCCTGCGTCCGCCCGGCGGGCGACGCGGCCCATGTTCGCCTGGCGGTCGGCGGTCAGAACCAGATGGTCTATCTGCCGACGACGCTCGCCCAGGAGCTCGGGTTCTATAAAGAGGAAGGGCTCGACGTCGAGCTGCAGGATCATGCCGGTGGATCGAAGGCGCTGCAGGCGCTCATTGGCGGCAGCGCGGACGTCGTGTCGGGATTCTACGATCACACGATCCAGATGGCGGCCGAAGGGCGATCGCTCGTCGCGTTCGTGAACATGATTCGCTTTCCCGGCCTCGTGCTCGTGACGGCGCCGCAAAGCCAGGTGACGAGGATCGAGGATCTGAAAGGGCGCGTCGCCGGCGTCACGGCGGCCGGCTCGTCTTCGCAGATGCTTCTGACGTACTTGCTGCAGCGACACGGCGTCCCGCCTGACGCGGTCAGCATCACCGCCATCGGATCGGCGGCGACAGCCATCGCCGCGGTCGAACACGGCAGGGTCGACGCCGGCATGCTCGCCGATCCGGCGTTGACGATTCTCGTGAGGCGCACGCCCGGGACCCGCATCCTCGCCGATTTGCGGACGTCGGCCGGCGTCAAGGAAGCGGTGGACGCCGACGCGTATCCTGCATCGGTCCTGTACGCGCAGCACGAATGGCTTCGATCGCACGCCGAGACGACGCGGCGTCTGGCGAGCGCGATCGTGAGGACGCTCCAGTGGATGCACACGCACACGCCGCGGGAGATCGCCGACAAGACGCCGAAATCGTTCAGGGGTGAAGACGAGGCGCTGTACGTCGAAGCCGTGAAGAGCTCGATGGCGATGTTCTCGCCGGACGGCGTCATGGATGCCGCAGGCGCCGCCGCGGTGCACAAACTGCTGGCGCAATCGATGGACAAGGTGCGGGCCGCCCAGATCGATTTATCGAAGACGTACACCAACGAGTGGGTGCGACCTCGCGAACAGTGAA
>Ga0066660_10001389_pt1 | contig 10205 bp, 10 predicted proteins | sample GraSoiAngelo_109_FD_75177 | JGI IMG/M metagenome (GOLD analysis project Ga0066660, IMG submission 75177) | Grasslands soil microbial communities from the Angelo Coastal Reserve, California, USA - 14_0903_12_20cm | ecosystem: Environmental > Terrestrial > Soil > Grasslands | place: USA...
CAAGCGCAAGTTTGACGCGTCTGGGTACGGTTGTTATGATCAATGCGCGGGGTGGAGCAGTCTGGTAGCTCGTTGGGCTCATAACCCAAAGGTCGGTGGTTCAAATCCACCCCCCGCAACCAACGCAATCATAAGGTTACGAGGAATTAAGATTTTCGATTCTAGTCCAAAATAGTCCATTAAGCGGAACCGCACGAAGCGAAGGCCGTCCTCGAGACGGCCTTTTGCTATTTGGACTGATTCGGAGCGAGAACCCGCTGGACGACTGAGGTGTTCGCCTTGCGTTTCGCTTCCATGAACGCACCACCGTACACGTTCATGGTGGTCGAGATGTTCGCGTGACGCATCAGCTTTTGCTGCACTCCTAACGGAGCGCCCGAGTCGTCGAGCCAGGCCCGATAGCTGTGACGCAGCGTATGCCAGCCGATCGATCCCGGGATCTTTGCCCGCCGCGCCGCTGGTTTCAGCATCTTCTGGCGCAGAGAGCTTGAATCGTAGGGTTTCGTTGTCCGGGGACTGGGGAACACCCAATCTCCACTGGATTCCGGGCAAAGCCGTTTCCATTCGAGGAGAATGGTCGCAACGTCCGGGTCCAAAGGCAGTTCGTCCTCGGAATATTCGGACTTGAGTTTCGTGACCTGGCTCCGGGCGTAACCCTCCTTGACGACCATGACCAGGCGCTCGAAATCCACCGAATGCCAGCGCAAACCCAAGACCTCGCTGATCCGCAGCCCTGTGCAGCCGGCGAGAAGAACCATCGATCGATACGGTTGAAGGAGTTGGTTCAAGAGGGCGACGAACTCCTCTTCGGTTAGGATGCGTGGTGCGCGGAGACGCTTGCTGACTCCTTTGAGCTCGACCAGGCCCATCGGGTTCCGTTCGATGGGAGTCAGCTCCCAAAGCATAGCCTTCTCGAACAGTCGGTACATCAGCCCGCGCAGGTGACCTTTGGTCTTGGGAGCGACCGGCAATTTTCGAAGCCAGCCTTGTACCAGGTAGGGTTTGACATCCTTCAGTAAGCACTTTCCCCACTTCGGGGAAATGTGGCTGTTGATCCGGCTGCGGTCTACCTCCTTGGTTGTATGTGCGAGTTCGCCCAGTTCGATCTCTTCGCTGACGTAGCGATCGAGCAAGCCCTGGAAAGTGACGGCCTCCCGCAATGGCAGGCCACTGTTGATTTGCAGTCGCAGCCCCTCGGCCGCTCGTCTGGCATCGGCCTGGGAAGGGAAATCCCTCGTGGTCCCCAGCGTGATGGCAGGGCGAGTGACTGCAGGGTTTGCCCGGTCGCGGTAGCGAAAAATCCATACGTCGGGGCCTTTGGTTCGTTTCTGAAGTTCGAGATTTCCAAATTGATAACGGTTGCGTCTAGGCAACTTGTCCTCCTTTGCCTTGACGCCGCCGGGAGGACTCGGAGCATACCTGACACCGCAACCATTCGTCCAATTCGGAGATGTAGAAGAGCCATTTCTTGCGCTGTCCGTACCCGATGGGGTGGCCAGGAATGTGTCCGATCCCCGCCAAGCGCGTGATACTCCTCACGTGCATCTGCAGAAACTCCGCGGCAACTTTGGCCGCTACAGGTCGTTCGGAGGCCTGCGGCACCTTTCTCGGCGCGTCGATCGCGGTTGTGATATGGGTAGCCACTCTGAGTCACGCAAAGATGTGATCGGTCTGCTCCAGCTGCGACTGAGATGGTTCTATAGACCCGGACTGACCTTCCGTCAAACGGACCGAATGCAAGGTCTTGCACCGGATTCAGGGCGGACAAAACTTGCGGACAACTGACTGCAGTGACGGGTTTTGCCTCGTCTTGTTCCGACCCACGGAGCCCGTCACCGAGTTCACCACCCAGGCTGCGTACAGTCGCGAAACTCGGAAGGCGGTGGTCTTCGGCAGTCCCTACCGCTGGCAAAATGGGTCGATTTCCGCGGCAATATAATCCTGATATGGCCGATCGCATTGCGTGCTCTTGCGTCACTTGCCCCAAGTGTGGAGCGTGGGTTGTGGTGACACAGCCAAGCCGAGTTCGAACGGGCGAAGACAAGTTCGTCGCCCGGTTCCTGCGTCGGACTGCGGAAAGGAGTTTGTTTTCGACTTAGGCGAGACCCATGTCTTCGAACTGCCGCTGGTCCTTTTCGAGCGGCGGCACTTCTACCGTTCTGAACTGTGCTGATGGCTCAGAGATCCCCCGCGTACAGTGGTTTGTCTTGTGCCGCGCCGCCGGCTGAAAGACAAATTCTATTAATATGCCGGAAACAAGATCAGCGATTACTTCTTTCTGTGTGGGAGACACTTTCGACAGTTCATCGAGGCATCGAACAATCTGAAGAGAGACCGAATGAGTACTTCCTTTAAAATGAGGCCAGCAGCCATTTTTGCCGTCCCCTCAACCGTCAGTTCATTCATACTCTGCCCGGCATGCTGTCGTTGCGGGAATAAGGACCGACGACAGCTGAGAAGAAATTTCCGAGGGTGCTTTAATTCACTTTCTCTTGGTTGTATTCGGGCAGGTCCTCCGAAACCGCAAGAATGCAGGATTGGCCGTCGAACTGGATCCTGTCTGCAGAATAAGCTGTGAGCTTGATCTCGCCAGCCTTGGTGCGAAGCCGCGTGATCACGTTCCGGATCGGGCCGCCCCGCTGGAGTTGCTCGATCATGAGTACCCGATCCGCCGGGTCTTCCCAAACTCTCAGTTCGTGGACTGTGTGGCCAAGCATTTCTTCTCGCGCATAGCCGTACCGCTGCTCAAACGCAGTATTTACGTCCAGGAATCGTCCTTCCTTCAGAGTCGTGATGGAGAACGGAATTGGGCTGGAACGAAAGACTTTCTGCAATTTCTCTTCGGAAAGTTTCCGACCCCCCTCCGCTTCCGCAAGGGCGGCCTCGGCGTGCTTCAGATCTAAAAGACGTTTTTCCAGTTCTTCACCGTAAATTCTCGCGGTCTGATACAGACGGGCATTCTGGATTGCGGCTGCCGCGGGAATTGCCAATAGCTCAGCGCGGCGGAGATGTTCTTGTGTATAGCGATTCGGATCGGTGTGGCCGGCGGAAAGAAATCCTAGGAATTCTTCGGATGCGATCAATGGCACGCACAACCAAGATCGAAGTTGCCGGTGTCCCTTGAAGCTCTGCCAGGCCTCTTCCCGATTTGTGTCTCCGATCAATATGGTCTTCTTTTCGCTCGCTATCCGCTGCAGGAAGGGAGACTTGTCGGCGATAAGAGTCAGCGGCGGTCTATACGGTTTGTCGGCCGACTCCGGACATGCTCTCTCTCCCAGCGTCAACCAGTGGGGTCCGCCTTCCGGAACCAGGACCCGCGCACACGTGTAAGGAACTATCTCGGCCAGCGACCTCAGAAGCGTGTCCATGACGAAGTCCATGCGCAAATCCTGTGTAAGTGCGAGGGTGGCTTTACGTAATGCGTCGGCTTCCGCCCATGCCGATTCGGCTTTAGCAAGGTTTCTGACAACCTGGTCTTCCGCCTCTTTCTGAGCGGTGATCTCCTGCGCAGTCCCTACGAGGCGGAGAATTGTCCCGGAGTGATCGCGAACAGGAAAGCCGTGCACCTTAACCCACCGCACCTCGCCGTGAGCACAGAGGATGCGAAAGCGTTCATCGAACTGGCCGGTGTGAGTCGCTTCTTCGAGTTTCGCCAGCACGTGCTCGCGGTCTTCGGGGTGGATGATGTCCTCATAGGATGTTGGATTTTCCATTAGTGATTGGCACGATCGGCCGGTGATCGTCTCGTAGGCTTCGTTGACGTAGATCGCGCACCGCGTGCGGGCATCGATCATCCAGAAGATTTCCCGGATGTTGCTTGCCATCTGCTGAAACTGATCTTGGCTCGCACGGTGCTCCTGTAGCGCACGAACCAAGAACGCCGTGCCAAGGAGAATTACGGTGCCGAAGGCCGCCGCCACAACGATCACCAGAAACCTAGAGATTTCCGCCCCTTGGAATTTGGCACGAAGCACCAGGGATAGAAGAACGACTGCGATTACCACGAGGATGATGGAACCAGTTCGCCAGCCTAGATTTGGCATCCGTCCGGAAGGGAGTTTATGACGGGGTGGGGCAACTGGCTCCATGACAGTACGAGAAAGCTGGATTGATTTTGCACCCGGCCTGATTTCAAAATGACCGGGAGAACATCTGTCAGTCTACTCGTTTTCCATTTTCGGCAGATAGTACGCGGAGGGCACCGGTGCGTCAACCGGATGAACCAACTGAGCCAGGTTGAATGCGGTGAGTTCGTTGAGTTCTCACTGTCGCGGTCCGGGGACTGCGGGCCTACACCGGCAATGCGAGCCTGACCGTGAGAATTGTGCTGATTTTAACACTAGTTCGGCGATTGATCGCTTATCATGACGCGACAACTTTCTGAGTTGTTTGGGCTGCGTGACTGACTGGCAACAGGAAACTCGCGGCCTATTTCTTTGGCCAGTAGAAGGACATGCCGGTGGGGCGCTACCGGCAACGGCGAGCACCGGGAAAGGAATCCTTCCAGACAGACCGCGACTTTCTTTCTGGGGTTGGCGTTCACGGGCGCATCTTGACGGCCAGCCATTGTCAACAGTAATGACAACCACGGCAAATGGCGTTCCGGAGCCGTCGGACAATTGCGGGAACAGGCTACCGAACTCGTTGTTGCCGAGCATAGAGTTGTCGTAATACGGAGCGAAGATCATCATGTGCGGATGCCAGTGGCCAATACCAGTGCCGAGGTTTTGGTCCGCCGACCACATGTATCCGAAGGAGACCCCGTCCCTCCGCGGAAGTTGACCCATGGCCTAGGCCGCTTGCACACTCTCTCTGATCTGATCCGGCGTTTTTCCTTCCATTCCCAGTTTGCTTCTTAGCTCGTAATAAGGCAGCACTTCCTTGGCCGCTGGCGGGTTGAAACAGATTGGTGCGCGAACGGCAGCGTCATAGACCAGGTCACGGAACTGCGCGGGAGTATAGGGTGGGCGCAGCCCATCCGCGCATCACAAGACAGACGAAACCGTTGTCGCCCTGAGCGGCGACCTTGTATCTCTATATCTACGACGCGTATCCCGGCGGGATCGGAATCAGCCAGCCGCTGTATTGCGTGTGTCACGCGCTTTTGAATCGTACTCTGGAACTGATCAGCGCGTGCCCGTGCGAAAACGGATGCCCTTCCTGCGTCGGGCCGACTGCCGACCGTAGCGAGGGAACGAAAGAAGTCGCGCTTGAGATTCTTAGGCGGCTGTGTCAACGCCCCCAATTCGAGTCCGCGAGAACGGCGGAAACGGCATGAGCGTGCGATACGTTAGCCTTGAGCGCGTTCACGGGCTAAAGGCTCTGCGGCGCTCCGCCGCACCGGTAGCCTCGGCGCGCGGTCGGCAAGGTTCTTTGCTGAACGATGCCGGCGGGTTATCCCCCCGCACGAAGAGGATCCCTTATGATCCCGCCCGATTGTCCCAAGCTCTGGGAGCCATTCCGAAGACGAATCAGTACGGAGACTATCTTTCGGTGCGCGGCTGGTGTGCTCAGCCTCCGCAATACTCGCCTGATCTTCGCGCCTTGAGATTGCTCCTACCGGACGCACCGGATGAGATTGCGGATGCAGGGCAGTGGCTTTTTCTCGATACCGAGACCACGGGCCTTGCCGGCGGCAGCGGCACGTATGCATTTCTCGTTGGCATCGCGTGGTGGGAAGGCGGCGGGCTGGAGATCGAACAGTTCTTCTTGCGCGAGTACAGCGAGGAACGCGCGTTACTGTTCGCTTTACGAGAGCGGATCGCCGAACACCCAGTACTTGTTACCTTCAACGGCAAGTCATTCGATTGGCCACTGCTCGAAACCCGCTATCGCATGTGCCTGAAGATTTCTGCGCCGACTCCGCGAGCCCATCTCGACTTCCTTCACCCGGCGCGGAACCTTTGGCGGCTGCGACTTGGGTCCGTACGGCTGTCAGAACTCGAACGCCACGTGTTGGGCTGGGACCGGGGAGCAGACCTTCTCTCAGGTTTAATTCCACAAATCCACTTCGATTATTTGCGCGGAGGTCCACCGGAACAGCTGGTTCCGGTACTCAACCACAACCAAATGGACCTGCGTGGACTGGCAGTGCTGTCCCGCCGGACTCTTTCCCTGCTCAGCGACGCAGAAAACCTAGGGCAAGATGGCCTGGAACTGTTCGGTGTCTCCCGCATCTGCGAAAAACGAGGGGAGTGCACGCGAGCTCGCAAGCTTTACGAGAGGTCGATCGCGTCTTTTTTGCCGATGGAAACCGATCGAGCGGCGCGACGCTCCCTTGCAAAGCTCGCCAAGCGCGAGGGTGATTTCGATCTGGCCTGTGAGCTTTGGAAAGGTGCACTCGGAAATACACGGCATGGCTATGAGGCCTATGAGCAACTCGCGATCTATTACGAACACAAGGCGCGCAATCCGGAGCACGCTCGGCAGATCGTCCGTCAGGCGCTCGATGAACTTCGCCGCGCCATTCAGGTCGGTGAAATCGCACCTGGCGTGTATCGCGAGATAACGGCGAGATTTGATCGTCGAATGCAGCGACTGGAACGCAAAAGCCAAAGGCCGCTTTTGGATGTCCTGGCCATCGAAGCACAAACATAAAGAAAAAAGTGAGATGGAAGAAGGGCGAAAAGGCGTACTTGGAATCATGGCCAGCATTCTGGTCGCGCGTCATCTAAAGACGACAGAGGATCTGCATGACAGCCGGCCAAGTCCGCGAACGGAAGCGCTGGTCGCGTCGGCCGTGCAGTGGGCCGAACGAATCCTGAGAAGAATCGACGGGACGTTCGCAAATTCAGCGGATGATAAACGATGGCCGCGAGCTTAGAAGAAACTCTCATTTCGGTGTGGCGGCAGGCGATGGCAGAGAACACCCAGGCTGCCACGGTCGGAAACCGAAGCTACCGGGTTCGGAGGACAAGCCGATCCAAGCTACACGAGGTCGATTTCGAGTTTGAAGGGCAGCGGTTGCGAGGGCTGGAACAAAACCCGAAGACCAGCTCCCGCTGGGCGCAACTTTCGAGGGAAGGGAAGAATGTGATGCAGTTCCTCAGTGATGGCCGATAAATCGCCAATGTCGTGGATGGGAAGGTGCAGTTCTATGGGCGAGGCGGTGATCGGGGCTTGAGTCGGTCCGAATGAAAGTAGGGAAGTGGCAGGTTCGAGGTGGAGGTGATGTGATGAATGATTCCAAGGCGAGTAGCCCTTCTCAAGAAAGCAGACGTGTTAATGCGGTTGCCCTTCAAAACGCAGTCCTGTGCGCTGAGTGTGACGTCGTCAGTGACAGCCCACACGATCGATGTCTGTTCTGCGGAAGCAACTCGCTGTTCAACATAGCGCGCCTCTTCGGCGGAAACCTTCCCGAGAAGCGCGCGGGCGTCATTACCTCAGGGGTAGTGGAGATGGCACCGCGCGATATTGTGCTGAACTTCCCAGCGCCTCACAGAATCCGAAAGAAAGCGACGATATAGTTCTCGCCAAACACGGCTTTCGCCCTAGGGGATTGCATCTGCCGGCATGGTACTATGACCGCCGCAGCCGTCCATGAAAGATGAGTTTTAGGCATGCGCTCTGGTGAGCCTCCGCGGCCCATCTCGTGGACGGCGTGCTGCATATCCGTCCCAGACTTCAGAGCTACCTGCGACTATCGGAGTCGAGCGCGACAGAGCTGCCGACCATAGAACGCAAGGTTCAGAGCGCAGACGATCACCCCCGCCACCGTGAGCACGGTTGCAGACATATCCGGATAGACCAAGCTGTCGAGGTAATGGAACAGAAACCCGCCCTGGTATGGTTCGACTCCCGCCTTCGCTTCAAGCCAATTCTCCAGCATAGTCAAAGGACAGGGCCAAGGAAGCAGTTCCGTAAGAATGCCCCAGACTAGAGAGCCGATATGCAGCCAGCGCGAAATCGGACGCGAGCGTGTCAGGAGAACACCAAAGACTACCCACAGGATGAACATGGCATGCAGCAAGAGGACGGCAACGGCGAGCGTGGAATAGAACGTCGGCCCGGGAACCGCTACATGCATTACTAGAATCTACTGTAATGGCGATAAACCATCAGCCTGCTACACATTTCACCGTGTTTCGGAGGCGGATAGTATTGGTGCCGGGGAATCGTGCGGAAAATCATCCATGTCGACATGGACGCCTTTTACGCTTCGGTTGAGCAGCGCGACGATGCGCAACTGCGCGGCAAGCCCGTGATTGTTGCCTGGCGGGGCAATCGTTCTGTCGTCTGCGCCGCTTCCTACGAGGCCAGGAAGTTCGGCGTTCGCTCAGCCATGCCGGCCATGCGCGCCGAACGCATGTGTCCCGAGGCTATTTTCGTCGCTCCGGATTTCACACGGTACCGTGCCGTCTCGCGCAGTGTGCGGGAGATCTTCAAGCGTCATACCGATCTGATCGAGCCACTGTCGCTCGACGAAGCGTACCTCGATGTCACCGAGAACAAGGCGAACCTACCGACCGCGACTCTGGTGGCGCGTACGATCCGGGAACAAATCCGCCAGGAGGTGAATCTGACAGCTTCGGCGGGAGTCGCGCCGAACAAGTTCCTCGCTAAGCTGGCTTCGGACTGGCGCAAGCCTGACGGGCTTTTTGTCATCCGGCCAGAGGAGGTAGATGCGTTTCTTCGGGCCTTGCCCGTTGAACGCATCCCCGGGGTCGGCAAAGTCACCGGGGAGAAGCTTGGCAAGCTTGGAGTACAGACGGTCGCGGATCTACGAAAGCTGGATCTGCCAGCGCTCGAACACGAGTTCGGCCGGTATGGTTTGCGCCTGTGGGAACTCGCGCGCGGCATCGACGAGAGCCCGGTCGTTCCGGACCGGCCGACACAGTCGATATCGGCCGAGGATACATTCGAGCATGACGTTCCGCTGGCCGAAACGGAGCCAATGATCCGGCGGCTCGCAGAAAAGGTCTGGTCCGCGTCGCGCAAAGAATCGCGGGCTGCGCGGACAGTAGTTCTGAAGCTGAAGACGAGCGAGTTCAAGATTCTCACTCGGAGCCATACACCTGGCTCACCTCCTTCCTCCTGTGAAGAGTTGACGGATATTGCGCTCAGCCTTCGGGAACGAGTGGAACTCAGCCCACAGCAGCGCTATCGGCTGGTTGGGGTGGGTCTGAGCAATTTTGAAGATCAAGAAGGTGACGCTGCGCAGGCGTATCTTTTCCCGGATGCAGAGATAGAGAGTGATAGTGGCTCACGCATGAATTCAAGATGATGGAAGCGCCATCCGGCAAAAGGGGTAGTGCCTTCTGCACCGTGAAAAGCAGGCCTTTCACATTGATGTCGAAGGTCCAGTCGTAGAGCTCCTCGGTGATCGCGCCGAGCGCCGCAAACTTCGCGACCCCGGCATTGGCGAACACAATATCGAGTTTGCCCTTTTCTTGCTTGATTTGTGCAAACAGACGCTCAAGGTCGCCAAGATTCGACACGTCTCCTCGGATGGCTGTTACATTTCTGCCGATTTCTTTTACCGCCGCAGCCAACTCCGCCTCACGTCGGCCCGTGATGAAGACATACGCGCCTTCGTTGACAAACGCTTTTGCCGTAGCGAGGCCAATCCCACTAGTCCCACCTGTAATGAGTGCGGTTTTTCCTTCAAGCTTGTTCATGCCCTTCCTTCCTTAATTCCGAGAGTCCCTATTTATTGCCCTGTGACCAGCACCATTCGGAAGCGGGCCTTGCCTTGCATCATGCGAGCGTACGCATCAGCAGCCCGTTCGAGCGCAAATGTCTCGATCATGGGTCGGATATTCTCCAGGACGCTGAAGGCAAGTGTGTCCTCGCTATCAATAGGCGTACCCGTCAGTGTCCCGTAAATCGAGCGCCCTCCAAAGACAAGCGGGAAGGCATTCAGCCGAATTTCGTCGTTTGGAACCCCGATTATGATCAGCTTGCCTCGTGCTGCAAGACCGGCCACAAGTGGCCCCATGGCATCACCACTGGTTCCTGTTGCCAGAATCGCTCTGGCCCCGCCCATACGCTGCAGCACCGCTGTGGCATCCTCGCTGGTGCTATCGATGTAGACGTGCGCGCCCAAATCTTTCGCAAGCTTCTCCTTCTCGCGTCCGCGTCCGATCGCAACAGTATGGAATCCCATCTGCCGCGCAAACTGGACACCCAGATGCCCAAGGCCGCCAATGCCCTGCACAGCAACCAGGTCGCCACCACGCAAGCCGGCGTTGCGAAGAGCGTTGTAA
>Ga0066660_10001396_pt1 | contig 10183 bp, 8 predicted proteins | sample GraSoiAngelo_109_FD_75177 | JGI IMG/M metagenome (GOLD analysis project Ga0066660, IMG submission 75177) | Grasslands soil microbial communities from the Angelo Coastal Reserve, California, USA - 14_0903_12_20cm | ecosystem: Environmental > Terrestrial > Soil > Grasslands | place: USA...
ATGGAAAATTTAAAAAAGGTAATCGCTCTACGCGTGTTACGGGCGAACGGGGATTGGGAAGAATACTGGACCAACGTGCATCAGGAGGCTGCGTAAACTGACTCGCACTTTCAATTGCACCCCAACCCAGGAACTTTCTTGCGGTCACCGTCGAAGCGGCGTACGATGCTTCGCATCTAGCCCCACAGGACCGCACCCAGGCGTTCCTCACAAAATCCGCAGGAGGTGATCCAACATGCCAACGGTCAAAGAACTTAACATCCAACTCGAAAATAAGCCGGGTACGCTTGCGAAGTTATGCAACGCACTTGCCGGCCGCAAAGTCAACATTGTGGCATTCCAGGCATCCACCGCTGAACGCAGGAGCCAGGTACATCTCGTAGTGGACAATTTGGCAGCGGCCAAAACGGTATTGAGTGCTGAAGGATTGATCTTTACCGAGACTGACGTGGCACAAACAACCTTGCCGAACCGTCCCGGCGAACTGGCGCGTGTAGCGGGGCGGCTGGGCGAAGCCAATATCAACATTAACTATGCCTACGGCGGGATTGAAGCGGGTACGAACGCTCCGTTGTTATTCTTTGGCGTGGCAGAAGTTGGCCGCGCAGCACAACTGCTTGACCAAGCCGCCTCTGCCGCAGGCCGATAGGGCCCTACCAAACGGAGCCGTAGAGCCCCTGCCTTCAAGCATGGGGATATAAGGCTCATAGTTATCTGTTGACAAAGAGAAAGCGAAGATGTACACCTATCCACCACCGGAAGATCAAGCGCTCGTCCCAGCTCCAGACAGAAATGTTCATTCTCGGCATGGCCGTCGAAGTCACCTGAAGGTGGCTTGAAAATGTGCGTGGTGGGCACGCGCCCCGCTGGCACGCCCCATTTGTTATCCTCAAAGAGGAGCGCAGTTTTGGGCTGGGCACCCGCAAGGCTGAACTGACCTGTGTCGCGCGGGAGGCGCCATGCTGAGTGATCTTCGCGCAAGGCGCGCAGGCGTTGTGCAATCGCAGCCTCGTCGAGCCATTCGACGGGTGGCGCTGCATTTCCGAGAATTGTTTCGAGTCTTTCTGCCTTGACGAACTGGACTGCACCCGCGCAATCTTCACCGACACAAGCGATGAGCCCGAACACATTCCTCGCCGAGACATGAAATTTACGCCCCCAATGGTCGAGGATAATTTCGTTGTCCGGAAGCAGTCCGCAAAGATAGGGATCGATTTTCGCATTGCCGTGCTCGGCCAGAGCAAGAGGCATGGAGATCGATATGGGGTAAGCGTCTGCCGCCGTACGCCACGCTTCGTTGTAGGTAAAGGTCAATTTGCCCCGGCTGTCTTGGACCACCCGGCCTGCGTCGCGGCCGTCAAGGAGGCCAATCAGCTCCTTGCTCATTTTCTTTTCCTTCGGGCGGCAGCAACGATTGAGTCAATGTCAACTGTCGCCGCTAATCCGTGCGGCTTTTCAGGGCTGCCTTTTTCAGCGGTGAGAGCGATGCCAAGCACACTGATGGTGCGCAGGAGGAGACCGATCGGAGCACCAGCCTTGCCCCTCTCTACATCAATGATCCACTGTCTGCTGACACCGACTTGCTCGGCTAGGGATTTCTGGTCGAGGCCCCGCTTGCGCCGGTTCTCACGAATGAGCGCCCCGATGTCTGCTGGCGTCTTTATAAGCATTTAGTTTTCCTGGTATTGCGATATATGTAAGCGTTCGGCGACATTATATCAAAGTCAGCGATCGGCGACATTCGCGAATGTCAGCGATCGTCGACATGCACGTCCCAGAAGAAGATTTAGGACTTAAGGTGTGTTTCTAAGCCAACGGATACGGCCGCATGTAAACCAGAAGTGTGACTGGCAATCTATTTTGCGCCAAACAGAGGGCAAAAGAGACGCTGTGCCGTCTTTATGTCGCGTCAGGCGTCAGAAGGGGCGGTTCGAATGACTTCAGGATTCCAGAGATTCTTCGTCACCCGGATAACGCGCGTGCCGAGATTAGTACGCTCAATAGCATCCGCCATGACATCGACTTTCAGGCGACTGTCGCGTGCATCCTGTATTGTGGAATTCAGAATTCGGTTGACGTTCCGGTCTTCCATGCGGTCATCGTCCACCAGGACAATCGCGCCCGTACCAAGGCGCATGAGTTGTTCCGCGATCGGGGTTCCGGTGCCGGAGCAGCCGATAGCGGCATAAGGATAGCCGGCGCATTTGCCTGATTAACAGGACAAGTCGACATATTTATCTGCTCCAGGCGGATGTTTCAACGGGAGACGATAGGCCCAGGGTATACCACTTGTAAGTATTACACATGGCGATAATTTCAAGGCGCTTGTTTCGTGAAGTGCAGATATAATCCCGCCTCGAAGCTGACCCGCGGCAGCAAAAAAAATCAATGTTCTCCGCAACGGACGTAGCACATTTCTTATCGTGCCATCACCTTTTGACGCTCGACTGTGCTGAAGCTGCCGGACAGATTAAGAAGCCATTCGCTCCCGATCCCGGACTGGACCTCTTAAGGGAATTGGGACTCCGGCATGAGCAATCATATTTAGACCACCTGAATCGGAAAGACGGGCGCCGGGTCGTACAGGTGCCGCTCGATATCCCTTGGCTGGAGGCCGTGGATTACACGATTCAATCTCTTCGTGACGGCGCGAGTGCGATATCCCAGGCGACGTTTCAAAACGGACCGTGGCATGGACGCTCCGATTTCCTCATTCGAGTGGAGAAACCCAGCGCCTTAGGTGATTGGTCTTACGAACCCGTGGAAACCAAGCTGGCACGGTCGATAAAAGCGGGAGCGCTGATCCAACTCTGCTTCTACTCGGATCTCCTTTCAATAATCCAAGAGGTGCAGCCCGCCTGGATGCACCTCGTTCTCGGCCGTGGTATGAATCCAGAGAGCCTGCCAGTCGGTCAATACATCGCATATTTTCGAAAGGTCAAACGCGATTTCGAGACTGCGTATAACGCATCGGAAAACACCTACCCGGAACCGACCGATCACTGTGATGTGTGCGCGTGGTTTCCAGTGTGCGACAAGCGTCGCCACGATGATGATCACCTCTGTCTAGTCGCGGGGATCAGCCGAAACCAACGCAAGGCATTGACAATGCGCGCTGTGAAAACCGTCGCCGGTCTTGCGAAACTCGACTTGAGTGAAACTCCCAAGATCGACGGGATCGGGAAAACGGCTCTTTTGCGAATACGTCAGCAAGCCTCTCTGCAAACTAAAGGGAGAGAAGAAGGGCATCTCGTCTACGAATTGCTGGAGCCCGCTGATTCTGGAACTGGCCTTGCAGCTTTGCCTGTCCCTTCTCCCGGAGATATGTTTGTGGATTTTGAAGGTGATCCGTATGCATTTGAGCAGGGCCTTGAATACTTAATCGGCATTTTGATGGCGCCGGAGAAGGACAAAGCCGATCCTCATTACACACGCTTGTGGTCATTCGATCAAGCAAGAGAAAAACAGATTTTTCAGGAATTCATTTCACTCGTGATGCAGCGCTGGCGTGAATATCCTGATCTCCACCTCTACCATTACGCTCCTTACGAAGCGACCGCGATCAAACGCCTTGCCGGAAAACACGGAGTTTGCGTGGACGAAGTGGATCAACTGTTAAGGGCAGGCGTCCTGGTCGATCTCTACCGACTCATGAAGCAAGGTTTGCGGGCATCAGTCGAGAGCTATTCGATCAAGAAATTGGAGCCCCTGTATGGTTTCGCGCGCGCTTTGCCGCTGCGTGATTCGGTGTTGGCCCTTCAAACGTTTGAGGCTGCCCTTGCATTCGGCGATGCTCATGACGTTGATGGCCATCTTCTTGACCGGATTGAAACTTACAATCGAGATGATTGTCTATCGGCATGGCGGCTTCGAGAATGGTTAGAGGATCGTCGAAAGGAGTTTGAAGAAAAGGCAGGCAAGACCCTGTCGCGCCCGGCGTTGAACGAGGCGGAGGCGTCCGAAAAACTCGCCGAACATATCAAGGAAGTCCGAGCATTGATGACTCGCCTCCTCGCACCGATACCAGTGGAAGAGAGCGAAAGGAACTCTGAGCAGCAGGCGATCTGGCTGCTCGCAAACCTGCTCGAATACCACCGACGAGAAGACAAATCCGCATGGTGGGAATACTACCGGCTATGCGAACTCTCCGAAGAGGAATTGCTGGAAGACAAAAATGCGCTGGCGGGCCTTGTTTATGTATGTCAGGTTGAGCAGGTCAAACGGTCGCTGGTTCACAGGTATAGTTTCCCTCCACAGGAACACGCTATTGATCGCGCGAATTCCGTTCACGATCCCAAGACGAAAAAAGGTGTTGGGGAAGTCGTCTCAATCAACGACCGCGACGATACCATCGACATCAAGCGAAGTATCTCTTCAACTGTTCAACATCCGACTGCGCTCATTCCGTTAGATGTGGTAGATGCTGCTCCCCAACGCGAAACGCTTCTACGCCTAGGATATTGGGTCGCTGATCACGGTATCAGCGGCCCTGGCCAGTTTCAGGCCGCACGAGACCTTCTGCTTCGTCAGGCTCCAAGGCGAGGGCTTGGGGACATCGGGCATCTGCTCAATGAGCACGGGCAACTAACGGATGTGGCTCGACAATTGGTGCTGTCTCTCCCCTCCCAAGCTGCGGTGCTTCCGCTTCAAGGACCGCCTGGTTCCGGGAAGACATACACCGGTGCTCGAATGGTTTTGGAACTAATTCAGAACGCGCACCGAGTAGGAATCACTGCAGTGAGCCACAAGGTGATTAGCAACCTCTTGCACGAAATCTGCAATGCTGCGCGGCAAGGGCGAGTTCGTGTCAACGCTGTGCAAAAGGCTAGGGACGGCGATGGTTGCCAAGATTCGATGGTCATGCAAGTAGACGATAACGCACAAATCCGCAACGCATTAAATTCGCGCTCTGCCACGCTCGCCGCCGGGACAGCTTGGCTTTGGGCACGGAGCGATATGTCCAGTTTGGTTGATGTGCTTGTTGTTGACGAGGCAGGACAGATGAGCCTCGCTGATGTGGTCGCTATCTCTCAAGCAGCGACGAGTATGATTTTACTGGGTGACCCGCAACAGCTAAATCAACCTCAGCGAGGGGTTCATCCTCCCGGTGTAGATGTATCCGCTTTGGCTCATCTGCTCGATGGACGTGCAACCATTGATCCGAGCCTAGGGCTGTTCTTAAAAGAAACCTGGCGCTTGCATCCGGCCATCTGCATCTTCACTTCAGAAGTGTTTTATGACAATCGGCTCACGTCTCGGGCTGAAAATGAAAATCAGCGACTGAATGCGAAAGATTTTCTTGCCGGGTCCGGCCTTCGCTTCATTCCGGTGCAACACACTGGGAACCAAAGTGAGTCACCGGAAGAAGTAGAGAAGATCACAGCCTTAGTAAAAGACTTATTGGTAAGCGGATCATCTTGGACAACGAAAACGGGCGAGACACTCTCCCTCAAGCCCTCCGATATTCTTGTCGTCGCTCCTTATAATGCTCAGGTATCGATTCTATCCAAAGCGCTGCCTGCTGGCGTGCGTGTAGGCACCGTCGATAAATTCCAGGGACAAGAGGCACCCATTGTCTTTTACTCGATGACAACGTCCACACCCGAAGATGCCCCGAGAGGCATGGAATTTCTCTATAGCCTAAATCGCCTCAATGTAGCTACATCCCGAGCACGGTGCGTGGCTGGGGTTGTTGCAAGCCCGGCTTTATTCCAGGTGCGATGCAAAACTCCGCGTCAAATACAGCTCGCCAATGCCCTATGTCGTTATTTCGAAATGTCCAGCCTTTAATTGGTCTTGGGATCCGAAAAGCCCTCGTGTTTCTCCTCTGCATCTCACCGACAATCGCTGCCTTGGCTCGAAACAGGCCTTCTGGTCCTGACCCTACGCTTGAGGCTGAGGCAAAAGCTAACCGAGAGGGCCGGGTTGCCGACGCTGAGAGGATTCTGCAGGATGCAATTCGGGCGGCGGGGCAAACCGAGAGCCCACAACTGTCAAATAATCTGCGATCGTTGGGAATACCACGTCAAGGGAAGGCCCGCAGATGCGATGGCGGTTTACCAACGGGCGCTCGAAATAGATCAGAAAACCGTTGGGGCCGCTGAAGATGCTACGCTGACCGACCTTGGTTTCATAGCCTCCGATTTTTGCGCGCAAGGAAAGATCCAGGAAGCCGAGCAGCTTCTGAAGCAGACAATCGAACTCGCACGCCAAAATCCTGAGTCGGGGCCGCTGCGGGTCGCACGCGTCATTGGGCTCCAGGAAAACCTTGCTTCGCTTTACCGATTCGAGCATCGCTCGACGGAAGCCGAGCCGCTGCTCGAGGAAGCAATGAGGTCGTGTGAATCTTTATCAACTCTGTCCCCACAGTGCGCGGGTTTTCGCGTCAGCCTTGCCGAGATCTATCGTAACGAAGGTAGGCCCATAGCTGCTGCATACGAACGTGCCCTCAGGATTCAGGAGAAGAACCTGGGACCTGATCATCCTAGGTTGCTGAGCGTACTGACCAACTACTTCACGGTTGCGCGCGCGCTAGGCGATCAAGCCAAGGTAACTGAACCGCAGGCTTGGATCGACAGTATTCAGGACAAGATGGAAGCGCAACGCCAGCGCAGCGTTCAATAACCCCTCCGAAAACACTGTGCTAATTGATTGATTCTCCGGACCGGGCATGAACGGATTACGTCAGGCCGGTTTCCGTGGGAATCAATTCAGCCCTCGCAGCGAATCATTTCACTTACCGAACGTCACCATCGCACTGCGTGTCAGCGTCGAATTACTGGTAACGACGGCCGGCCCGCCTTTGAACATGTGCCAAGCCGCATATTGCTCCATGTACGGATCTTCTGACGACAGGCAGTCAATCGGCACGATCACCTTGTAGCCGCGCTGTGCCGAAGCCGAGCCGGTGCCAACGCCAACCCCTTGAAACGAAGTACCGCACACGACGACCGTTTTGATGCCCTTCGCCTTCAGTTTCTCCTCAAGATTCGAGCCAAGGAATTTGTCCGGTCCGCCCTGGCGCACCCATTCTCCCTCGCGTGGCATAAAGCCCGGATCAATTAAGTCTGCGGTACTGTTGAGGCTATACCACAGCATCACTCCTGCTGCCCGTGCAGCGTCGTATAGGCGCTTGACGTTGGGAATCGTGGCCATGCACCGTGGCCGGACGCCGCAATTCCCCTTCTGCATGTCCAGAATGAGCAGCGCCGTCGTCGAAGCTTCGAGCGTCACCGGTTTGATCTCGGGCCGCGGCGGCGGTTTCACTGAGTCCCAATCGTCGAGGATGTCAGTGGCCGCAGACGCAGCAAACGCGATAATGAGCGCTCCGGCTGCTGCGGCCACACCGCGCATCAGAGTCCGCATGTCTAACATCGTGTCCTCCATTGGTTTATTTTATTGGTCTTGTCCAACCCGGGCACTCTCGCCGAATCGAGTCTCTAAGTGCCCACGGAAGTTGGAATTGTGGAGTATAACGCTCTGAGTGTTTCTTGGGGAATGTAGACCAGCCAGCCGCCTGCCGCTACGGCTGCAAATTCATGCGTCGGAGCAGGTCAGCGAAGCGCGGGTCCGAGCACAGCGGATCGAACGTTGGATCTACAGGAGCCGGTGCAAGCATCGCTCGATGTCCCCGATCCTGCAACGCGTGAAGGAGTTCGCGCCAGGACCCAGAGGAGCTTATCCAAGGCTGCGAGCTTTGGCCAGGGATGCCTTCTCTGCCTTGCTCCTTAGCGTTTTCAGTGCGAAGTGGATGGGCGAGTTGCACAGAAGGCAGGTGGACCACGCCGAATCTGATCTTGCGCAGTGGGATGCCGAGTTCAAGGCGAACGCGGGACAGCGGGTGCCTTAGCCGTTCACGAATGCGATCGAACGTCCGGGGCGCGTGACGCGGGAAATGAAGGTTTGGTTGCCGCTGCTCGCCGGTATGGCCTTCTTGCTTGCTCTCCTACATCGTGAGGTCGAAGCGACGCGATAGAGAGAGAATTTACTCGGTGGAAGAACTTTCAATCCGCAGCCACGGCTCGCGACTTGGCCCATTCGCGCACGCCTCGAATGTCTTCCGCCCGGGTCACGCTGAGCGGCTGTGTGCCATGAATTTCCGCAAGTAGAATGTCGGTTGAGAGTTGAGCTTTCGCACTGAACGCGGTGTAGAGTCCTGCCGCAATCGCCTGCTCGATTTCGGCGCCTGAAAAACCTTCGCTCGCCGCTGCCAGCTTCGCCACGTCAAACGCAGCTGCGTCTCGCCCGCGTTTCCTGAGGTGCAGCGCAAAAAGCGCAGCGCGCACATCCGCATTCGGCAAATCAACGAAGAAGATCTCGTCGAAGCGCCCCTTCCGCAGCATTTCCGGAGGCAACGCGGAAATGTTGTTCGATGTCGCCGCTAGAAACACGCCGCCTTCCCGATCCTGCATCCATGTCAGCAGCGTCGCCAGCAGCCGCTGCGACAATCCCGCGTCCGCGTCGCCGCTCGTTCCCGTTGATGCAAACGCCTTCTCGATCTCGTCGATCCACAACACCATCGGCGCCATCTTCTGCGACAAATCGAGCGCCTTGCGCAGCCGCTTCTCGCTTTCGCCCACAAACTTGTCGTAGAGCGCGCCCGCGTCTAACCGCGCCAGCTCGATTCCCCATTCGCCCGCCACCGCGCGCGCCGCAAGGCTTTTCCCGCATCCTTGCACGCCGGTGATCAGCACGCCCTTCGGCGGCACCAGTCCGAATCGCTGCCCTTCCGGCGTAAATGCGTTATGTCTTTTCGTCAACCACTCTCGCAGGCGCTTCAGCCCCGCTACGTCCGCAAACGACACATCGCGCCGCACCGGTTCAAGCAGTCCCTCCGTTTGCAGTGCACTCCGCTTCGCATCCATCACCGCGTCGGCGAGCCCCGCATCAGCCTTGCCTCGCGCTAGCAGGCATTTGCGGAGCGTTCGCATCGCTTCTTCTACCTTCAAGCCAGCCAGGTTCTCCGCAAGCCGCCGGATGCTCGCGGCATCGAAAGTGACCGTCAGGTGCTGGTCACGTCTCATTTCCGCCAGCACCTGTTTCACGCCCCTCGCCAATTCATCCGCATCCGGCAAACCAAACGCAAACGGCACCGATTCGCTCGCGATCTCCGGCGGCAGGTTAAGCGATGGCGCCGAGATTACGATCGACCGCCGCGTGCTCCGAAACGCGTCCGCCAGATCACGCAGCCTCCGGCAGATCTTGTCGTTGTCGCAATACCGCGCGAAATCCTTCAGCAGGAATATCGCGTCTCCCCGAATCTCCGCGATATTCGCGAGCGCCTGCTCCGGCTCCGCGGTTCCGTAAATCGGCGCGCCTTCAATTCTCGCGAGGCCCGTCGTCACGCTCCACGCGTACAGCGGAACGCACAGCTCCACGGCAATCGCCGTCAGCAGGTGCACCAGCCGCTCCTCTTCCGCCGTCTCCACGATGATAATGGGATTTCGCGAATTGATCAGCAGCCGCAATTCGTCGCGCTTGCTGCCAATCGCCGCCGCCCCGCTCGAACTCGAAATCATCGGGACCCCGTCTCAGAGTATCAAGGTTGCCATCCGCAGCGGGCCCGTTTTAGCCGTCGCGTCGCAAGCTTATTAACTAGCGCACGAAACGTTGCCTGGTAGGGTCGAGGAATGCGCCGAGTCTGTCGCCGGCCGTTAAACCCATCCGCAAGGGCTCCCGCAACTCATTGAATGTGCGCGACCGCAGGTCAGTTATTTTGGTATTCCCAAATCAGATGATTTCGCAGTGTCGTCTTTAAGGAAACCTTTGACGCGATTTACATCGCTTTGGAAGCAGTAAGGAGTAACATCTTCGACCTCGCTAGATCCTTGACGCCAGGCGTTCAGCGAAACGCGCCTTTGGCGAAACGGAGAACTCTTGTCGCAGGCAATCGAAGACAAGCATGACCATGTCCGCCAGCTCGTCGCGCTAGGCAAGGAGCGAGGTTACCTGCTGTTCGATGAGGTGAACGATATTCTACCGCCCGAAGTCCACTCGCCGGAAGAAATCGACAATTTGCTCTCGACTTTAGAAACCTACGGCATCGAGATCTACGAAGATGTTTCCGCCGCGAAGGCCGCGCTGGAGGCTGCCGAGCCCCTGGAGCCTGAAGTAAAGGAGGAGGGCGCCCTCGACCTGACGCCGGGCCTCCTCGAAAAGACAACCGACCCGGTCCGCATATACC
>Ga0066660_10001397_pt1 | contig 10182 bp, 10 predicted proteins | sample GraSoiAngelo_109_FD_75177 | JGI IMG/M metagenome (GOLD analysis project Ga0066660, IMG submission 75177) | Grasslands soil microbial communities from the Angelo Coastal Reserve, California, USA - 14_0903_12_20cm | ecosystem: Environmental > Terrestrial > Soil > Grasslands | place: USA...
CACTCGGCGACCAAGTACCTCGACGGACAGGGCCGCGTGCTCGGTGGCGCGGTGGTCGGCTCGAAGGCGCTGGTCGGCGAGCCGTTGACCGCGTTCCTGCGCACTGCCGGCCCGGCGCTCTCGCCCTTCAATGCCTGGGTACTGCTGAAGGGGCTGGAGACGCTCGAGATCCGCATGCGCGCGCAATCGGCGGCGGCGCTCGAGCTCGCGCGCTGGCTCGAGCGGCACCCGGCCGTCGAGCGCGTGCATTACCCGGGGCTCGAGTCGCATCCGCAGCACGAGCTCGCCCGGCGCCAGCAGCGCGCGGCGGGGTCGGTGCTGTCCTTCGAAGTGAAGGGCGGCCGCGCGGCCGCGTGGCGCGTCATCGATCGCACGCGGCTCGTCTCCATCACCGCGAACCTCGGCGATGTGAAGACCACCATCATTCATCCGGCGAGCACCACGCATGGGCGCATCTCGCCGGAGGCGCGGGCCGCGGCCGGGATCACCGAAGGGCTGGTGCGCATCGCCGTCGGCCTGGAGGCGGTGGCCGATCTAAAGGCGGATCTGGAGCGCGGGTTAAGCTAGCGGCGTGCGCCGCGCGCTCCAGGTAGCGCTCCTCGCCGCCGTCTACTTCGCGGCGGCGAAGGCTTCCCTGCTGGTGGCCATACCGCCCGGCTACGCGACCGCGGTGTGGCCGCCGTCGGGCATCGCCCTCGCCGCACTGCTCCTCGGGGGAAGGCGCCTCTGGCCCGGCATCTGGGTGGGCAGCGTCGCCGCCAATCTGACGATCGAAGGCGCGGTGCTCGCATCGGCGGTGATCGCCACCGGCTCGAGCCTGCAGGCCTACACCATCGCCACGCTGCTCAGCCGCCGGATCGGCGTGCCGCGGCGCTTCGTGCGTGTGCGGGACGTCGCCATCTTCGTCGGCCTGGTCGTCGGCGGCGCGGTGATCGCGCCGACGCTGGCCCTGTTGCCGCTCGCGGTCATTTATCCGTTGCCGCCGCTGGACCTCGCGTCGAACTGGTGGACGTGGTGGCAGGGCGATGCCTGCGGCATGCTGCTCTTCACGCCGCTCGTGCTGACGTGGTCGGTGCCGGGTATGCGCTGGACGCGCGAGAAGGTGCTGGAGGCGATCGCGTTCGCCGTGCTGCTGCTCGCGGCGGGCGAGCTCGTCTTCGCCGGTGGCGCGGGGCGCACCTTCGTCATGGTGCCGTTCGTCATCTGGGCGGCGTTCCGCTTCGGCCAGCGCGAAGTGACCACCACCAGCGCCGTGATCTGCGCCATGGCGCTCTGGTACACGCTCGGGCGCTACAGCGGCCCTTTTACCGAGACGCCGAGCAACGAATCGCTGTTGTTGCTGCTCGTCTTCGTCAGCACCGTTTCGGTGACCGGCCTCATGCTCTGCGCCGTGCTTGCGCAGCTGCACGCCGCGCGCGACGAGCTCGAGACGCGTGTCGAGGAGCGCACGCGGGCGCTCGCCGAGACCGAAGGGCGCTTTCGCCTGATGGTGGAGAGCGTGGTCGACTACGCGATCTACATGCTCGACGCCGAAGGGCGCGTCGCGAGCTGGAACGCGGGCGCCGAGCGCATCAAGGGCTACCGCGCCGACGAGATCATCGGCGAGCACCTCTCGCGCTTCTACCTGCCCGAGGACGTGGCGGCCGGCAAGCCGCGCCGCGAGCTCGAGGTCGCGGCGCGCGAGGGCCGCCTTGCGGAAGAGGGCTGGCGCGTGCGCAAGGACGGCTCGACCTTCTGGGCGAGCGTGATGCTGAGCGCGGTGCACGACGAGAGCGGCAAGCTCATCGGCTTCGCCAAGGTGACGCGCGACCTTACGGAGAGAAAGCGCGTCGAGGCGCAGCTGGTGCGCGCCAAGACCGAAGCGGAGCGCGCGAGCGAATCGAAGTCGCAGTTCCTCGCCAATATGTCGCACGAGCTGAGGACGCCGCTCAACAGCCTGCTGATCCTGGCGCGCCTGCTCGCCGACAATGCCGGCGGCCGGCTCGACGCGAAGCAGGTGCGCTTCGCGCAGACCATCTATGCGTCGGGCATGGATCTCCTCGGGCTGATCAACGATCTCCTCGACCTCGCCAAGATCGAGGCCGGCGCGATCACCGTGCTGCATATGGCGCCGACGCGGCTCGCCGAGCTGCGCGACGACATGGAGCGCACCTTCCGCGAGATGGCGCGCGAGAAGAAGCTCGAGTTCGCGGTCGAGCTCGCGCCGGGCCTGCCGGAGACGATCCGCACCGATGCGACGCGTGTGAAGCAGGTGCTGAAGAACCTGATCGCCAACGCCTTCAAGTTCACGCGCCAGGGCAATGTGCGCCTGCGCATCGCGCCGTACGGGCCGAAGGCCGTGGCCTTTGCGGTGAGCGACACCGGCATCGGCATCGCGCCCGACAAGCAGCGCCTCATCTTCGAGGCGTTCCAGCAGGCCGACGGCTCGACGAGCCGCCAGTACGGCGGCACGGGCCTCGGCCTCTCGATCAGCCGCGAGCTGACGCGGCTCCTGGGCGGCGAGCTCGAGGTGGCGAGCGAGCCCGGCAGGGGCAGCACGTTCACGCTCGTCCTACCACTTGCCGACGAGCGTGCCGCCGCCTCGGTCAGGTAACGCCCGCGCCGGGATTTAAGCGCCGCCGACGCCGCGGATGATCTTGCCGGTGCCGGCGCAGTTCTCGCAGCGCTTGCCGTTGCGCTTGCCGCTGCCGTTGCATTGCGGGCAGATGTCTTCGCCGGTGCCCGGCGTGGCGGGCGCCGCTTCGTCGCCCGGCGCCATCTGCGAGCGGTCCGCCGGCCGCGAATCCGGTTGCCTTGCCGTCACGCTTTCTCCGCCTGGCCGACCAGCTCTTCCTTGCGCGTCTTCATCTGCTCGCCGAGCGCCTCGAGATCGAGGTCCTGCGCCTTCTTCGCCTCGGGAAACATCTCGCCTTCCTCTTCCTTCACGTGGTGCATGACGTACTCGCCGAGCACGGTGAAGGTGGCGAAGTAGTTGGGATCGTCCGGGCCGGCGTTCTCGAGCTGCTCGATCAGCATCTTTGCCGTCTCGTGCTCGACCGCTGCCTCGTTCATGATGTCCTCGTCCTCGATCGCGGCGCGCACCGCGGGATAGAAGACTTCCTCTTCCAGCGTGGTGTGCACTTTCAGGTCCTCGCACACGGTGGCGATGAGCTGGCGGCAGCTCTCGGTGTCCGAGCGGTCCATGTTCTCGAACTCCTTGAACGCCTTCTTCACCTTGGCGTGGTCTTCCTTGAGGAGGTCGATGGCGTTCGCGCTTTTGCTGCGGGTCTTCGGCATGGCGGCGTCCTTTCCGGTGTGGGCAAGTCCCGGCCGAGCAACCGCCGTACCCGGGCTCGCAGCGCGCGCCTTGGCCTCTAAAGGCTTGCCCGCGGGAAAGATTTACCAGCGGATGAGCCGCGCGCGGCTACCGGCGAGCTCGAGGTAGCCGCCGCGGCCATACCAGTCGGGCAGTACCCAGCGCTCGCAGCGCCGGCCGTCCAGCTCGAGCGCGTGCTTTCCCGGCCGGTGAGTGTGGCCGTGGATGAGCCGCGCGACGCCGTGCCGACGCAACGCCTCGCGCACCGCACCCTCGTTGACATCCATGATCTCGGCGGGCTTCGCCTGGATCACTTCCTTGCTCTTGTCGCGCAGCCCCTGCACGGTCGCGCGCCGCTCGCCGAGCGGCTTCGCCAGGAACGCGCGCTGCCACTGCGCCGAGCGTGCCGTGCGCCGCCACGCCTGGTAGTCGTGATCATCGGTACAGAGCGTGTCACCGTGCATGAGCAGCGTGCCGTCAATGACCGTGGGATCGGCGAGTAGTTGCGCGCCGCTTGCTTCGCAGAACGCCTCGCCGAGCAGGAAGTCGCGGTTGCCGTGCATTACCCGCACCCGGGTGCCGCTGTCGGCGAGCCGCTGCAGGAAGCCCGCGATCAGCGCATTGAACGGCGTCTCGAGGTCCTCGTCGCCGATCCAGTACTCGAACAGATCGCCGAGCACGTAGAGCGCGTCCGCCCCGGCGGCGTCGTGCTCAACAAACCGGAAGAAACGCTCGTTAGCGGCTGGCCGATCTTCGCTCAGGTGAAGATCGGAGATGAAAAGCGAGGGCAACTACTTCGACTTCGGTTCGACCACGGTGGCCGATTCGATCAGGACCGGCTGCTTCGGCACGTCGCGCGGGAACGGGCCGCCCGCTCCGGTGGGAAGCTTCGCGATCTTGTTCACCACGTCCATCCCCGACACCACTTTGCCGAACACGGCGTAGCCGTTGCCGTCGCTGCGCGGATCGCCCCAGTTGAGGAAGCTGTTGTCGTTGACGTTGATGAAGAACTGCGCGGTGGCGGAGTTTGGATCCGCGGTGCGCGCCATGGCGATCGTGCCGCTGTCGTTCTTGAGGCCGGCCTTCACCGCGCCTTGCGCTTCGTTGGCGATCGGGCTGCGCGTCTTCTTCTGCCGGAAATCCTTATCGAAGCCGCCGCCCTGGATCATGAAGCCCGGGATCACGCGGTGAAACACCGTGCCGTCGTACTGTCCTTCCTTCACGTACTGCAGGAAGTTCTCGACGCTCTTGGGCGCCTTGGCCGGATAGAGCTCCAAGCGAATGCTGCCGAGATTGGTGCGCAGATCGACCTGCGGATCGGCGGCGAGCGCGCCGGCCGGCACCATGGCGGCGGCCGACAGCGCGAAAAGATGGGAGAGCTTCATCCGGGTCCTTCGTAGATGATTTTCCAGGCGCCCGCTTCCTTCGCCCAGTACTGGCGCTTCTTCATCGTGTTCGAAAGACCATTGGAGCGGTAGTCCTGGACGAACGTCACCACGACCACGTCGCGCTCGCGCGGGTAGCGCAGCATGCTCACTCGTCCGAGGCCGACCTTGATCCACGCCTTCGCGCCGTTGACCTTGCGCTTGTGCGCAGCCCAGGAGGCGAAATCCTGTCCCGGCGCGGCGAAGCGCTGCGAATAGTGCGCGAGATAGCGCTCGCTGTCGCGGCTCTGCCAGTCGGCGCGCCATTGCTCGAGCGCCGCGGCGAGCGACGCGCGCTCGGCTTCGAGCGCCGGCGCGTCGCTCCATTCGACTTCGTCGGCGATGATCACCGGCGTGAGCCCGATCTCGAGCTGCCGGCCGAGGGAGACGAGGTCCGGGTTCGAGAGCACGATGCAGCCGTCGCTCGCGCGCGGCGGGCGGCTGTAGACGTCGGAGGGCACGCCGTGCAGCCAGATGCCATGGCCGTTGCGGCCCTGCCGGCGGTCCCATTCATTCGGGTAGTTGATGGGAAATGCCCCCGCGCCATAAAAGTCGGTGAGCTTCTTGCGCGGCAGGTTGGCCGTCACGTGGTAGACGCCGATGGGCGTCTTCTGATCGCCCTCGCGCGTCTTCTCGATGCCGTTCTTGCCGAGCGTCACGTAGTAATCGGCGACGAGGCGCGGCTTGCCGCCGTCGTTGGCATACACAAACAGCCGTGAGCGGCGCGAGTCGACCACCAGCGCGTGCTTCTGCTCGGGGTTGAGCTGCAGTACGTAGCGCGGGAGCAGATCCTCGGTGGGCCGCTCGCGCAGCGCGCGCAGCCGCGCGAGCGCTTCCTCGCGCAAGCCTTCGACGCGCGCCTGTGGCACGGTCTTCACCACGTTGCCGAAGGTCTCGAGCGGCCGTGCCCGCGCGAGCAGCAGATCGCCGCGCACGAGATACGCCAGCCTGAAGTTGGGGTAATCGGCGATCAGCCCATCGACGCGCTTCAGCGCCACGTCGGGCTGGTTCGCCTCGATTGCTTCGAACACCGCCGAGAGGCGATCCTCGGGCGTGGCGGCGCTTGCCGCCCAGCTCAGCGCAGCCGCGGCGAGCGCGATCGCAAATCGCCTCACTTGCCTGCCTTTTCCTCGCGTATCAGCCACCGGCCATCCAGCTTCACGAGCTCCAGGGTCTTGCGGCTCTTGGTGTTGAGCTTGTCGGAACGGTAAGTCTGCCGGAAGCTGACGCTCGCCTGCTCGGGCGAGTGCATGGTCACGTTGGGCGAGTCGATGCCGACCTGGATCGATTTCGCGCCGCTGATGCGCGTGCGCCGGGTCTTTTCCCAGGCGTCGCGCGCCTCGCCGCCCGGGGTCTGGAAGTCCTTGGCGTAGTACCCGAGGTAGCCGTCGACGTCCTGCTTGGACCAGGCCTGCGCCCAGCCGTTGACGGCCTGCATCACTTCCGTCGTCGCGTCGGCCGCCGGCTTTTCCGGCGCCTTCGGCGCTACTGCTGCGACCTGGGCCGGCGGCTCTTTCGCTACGGGCGCCGCAGCGACAGGCTTCGGTGTTGGCTCGCGCACGAGCTCACGCACGAGCGAGAGCTTGTTCTGGGCGCCAGCATTCGACGAGTCGAGCTGCAATGCCTTGCCATAGGCCTGGCTCGCGAGCTTGGCATACACGTCGCCCAGATTCTCATAGGCGGTCGCATAGCTCGGATGCGTGCGGATCGACTGCTCGAGCGCAGCGCGCGCCTTGTCGTATTGACCCTGGCCCGCGTAGATCACCGCGAGGTTGTTGTACGGCTCGGGGAGATTCGGATAGTCCTGCGTGAGCTTCGCGAAGATGTCGAGCGCTTCCTGCTGCTTTCCCTGCTCGGTGAAGATCAGGCCTTTGAGAAAGCGCGCCTGCGGCTCGCGCGGATTCGCAGCGAGCGCGCGATTCACGCGCTCGAGCGCCTGCTGCGCATGTCCGGACTTGAAGAGTTGCTGCGCATCCTGCAGATCGTCGGCGCGCGCCGCAGCGGCTGCGCCGACAATGAACGTAAACGCTACGATGACGCCGCCACGGAGCCATTCGCGCGGGGCGTTGAGATTCAGCATTGTGTTATATTTTCAAGGCCCTACGAAAGAGTCTTGATTCTAGACTAACGCGCGCCGGTCCACAATCGAAACACTGAAGATCTACAACAGCCTCGGGCGCCAAAAGCAGCCGTTCGTCCCCCTGCGTCCGCCGGACGTGCGCATGTATGTGTGCGGCATCACCGTGTACGACTATTTGCACCTGGGTCACGCCCGTTTCATGGTGGTGTTCGACATGGTGCGCCGGTGGCTCCGCGCGAGCGGCTATCGCGTCACCTATGTGCGCAATATCACCGATATCGACGACAAGATCATCCGCCGGGCAGCGGAAAACCGCGAGCCGGTAGAGGCGCTGACCGAGCGCTTCATCCGCTACATGGACGAAGACGCCGCCGCGCTCGGCGTGGAAAAGCCCGACCACGAGCCGCGCGCCACGCAGTACGTGCCCGAGATGCAGGCGCTCATCGGCCGCCTCGAGGAAAAGCATCTCGCCTACCGCTCGGCTTCCGGCGACGTCAATTTCGCGGTGCGGCGCTTTCCCGGCTACGGCAAGCTCTCGGGCAAGTCGCTCGACGAGCTGCGCGCGGGCGAGCGCGTCGAAGTCGATGCGAGCAAGGAGGACCCGCTCGACTTCGTGCTGTGGAAGCGCGCCAAGCCCGACGAGCCGAAGTGGCCCTCGCCGTGGGGCGAGGGCCGTCCCGGCTGGCACATCGAGTGTTCGGCGATGAGCTGCGCGCTGCTTGGCGAGCAGTTCGACATCCATGGCGGCGGCATGGACCTGCAGTTTCCGCATCACGAGAACGAGATCGCGCAGTCGGAGGGCGCGACCGGCAAGCCGTTCGTCCGCTACTGGATGCATAACGGTTTCCTGCGCGTCGACGACGAGAAGATGTCGAAGTCGCTCGGCAACTTCTTCATCGTGCGCGATGTTCTCAAGCGCTACGACCCGGAAGTAGTGCGCTTTTTTCTATTGCGCTCGCATTACCGCAGCCAGCTCAACTACACCGACGCGAATCTCGACGAAGCCAAGCACTCGCTCACGCGCCTCTACACCGCGCTGCACGAGCACCCGGCCGCGCCCGCGCCGGTCGACTGGAACGAGCCGCAGGCCGCGCGCTTCCGCGACGCCATGAACGACGACTTCGGCACGCCGGAGGCGATCGCCGAGCTGCACCAGCTCGCCAATCGCAGCTTCCAGGGCGACGCGCATGCGGCCGCCCAGCTCAAGGCGCTCGGCGGCGTGCTTGGCCTCTTGCAACGCCAGCCGCGCGAATTCCTCCAGGCAGCGCCGATCGGCGTGTCCGCTCAATGGATCGAGGAGCGCATCGCCGCGCGCGGGCGCGCCCGGGAGCAGAAAAACTTCGCCGAAGCCGACCGCATCCGGCAGGAACTCGCCGACCGGGGTATCGTGCTGGAGGACAAGGGCGCCGCGACCACGTGGCGCCGGGTGTAAGGTCGCCGGTACTGGCGCGACCAACGCGCGACGGGAGCATGCCATGCTGATTCATCCACTGGTCGTCCGCATCACCCATTGGGTCAACGTGCTCGCCGTCCTCATCATGATCACGAGCGGCTGGCAGATCTATAACGCCTCGCCTTTATTCGGTTTCGAGTTCCCCCCGCAAATCACCCTCGGCGGCTGGCTCGCCGGCGCGCTGCAGTGGCACTTCGCCGGCATGTGGCTCTTCGCCCTGAACGGCCTCGTGTACCTGGTCTATGGCATCGCGTCGGGCCATTTCCGGCGCAAGCTGCTACCGATCTCGCCGCGCGCCGTGCTGCATGACGTCGGCGAGGCGCTGCGCGGGCGCCTCGCGCATGATGACCTCTCGGTCTACAACGCCGCGCAGCGCGCGGCATACCTCGCGCTGATCATCGCGCTCGTCGTCATGGTCCTCTCCGGCCTCGCGATCTGGAAACCGGTGCAGCTCTACTCGCTCGCGGCGTTGATGGGCGACTACGAAGGCGCGCGCTACCTCCACTTCTTCGCCATGGCCGCTGTCGCCTTCATCGTGCTCGTGCATGTCCTCATGGTGATCCTCGTGCCGCGCACCTTCCCGACCATGTTCACCGGCCGATTCCGGAGGGCGTCGTGAACCGAAAATTCGAGTTGCTGCGCACGCCCGCCATCGCGAACCTCGAGCGCCGGCTCTTCCTCAAGCGCGGCCTCTCGCTCGGCGCGCTCTCGCTCCTCACCGGTTGCAATATCACCGAGCAGGAAAGCGTGCAGCGCGTGCTCATGGCCATGTCGCGCTGGAACGATGGCGCGCAGCAATGGCTCTTCAATCCTCACCGGCTCGCGCCCGAGTTCCCGGAAAGCCGCATCACGCGGCCGTTCCCGTTCAACGCCTACTACAGCGAGGACGAGGTCGTCGAAGTCGACGGCTCCTCCTATAAGCTCGAGCTCGCCGGCATGATCCGGGAACGCAAGCCCTGGACGCTCGCCCAGCTCTACGCGCTGGCGCAGGTGTCGCAGGTGACGCGCCACATCTGCGTCGAGGGCTGGAGCGCCATTGGCAAGTGGAGCGGCGTGCGCTTCTCGGACTTCCTCGCGCGCATCGGCGCCGACACGACGGCGAAGTACGTCGGCTTCCAGTGCGCCGACGACTACTACGGGTCGATCGACATGGCGACCGCGCTGCATCCGCAGACCATCATCGCGCTGCGCTACGGCGACGAGATCCTGCCGCCGAAGTACGGCTACCCGATGAAGCTGCGCATCCCGACCAAGCTGGGCTTCAAGAACCCGAAGCACATCACCGCGATGTTCGTCACCAACGAATATCCCGGCGGCTACTGGGAGGACAAGGGCTACAACTGGTTCAGCGGTTCTTAGCCCCTTCCAGCAGCTTCACCAGCGCGACCAGCATGCGATTGGCCGGCGTCGGCACGCCGAGCGCCTCGCCTTTGCGCACCACCACGCCGTTCAGGTGATCGATCTCGGTCTTCTTGCCGCGCGCGAGATCCTGCGCGGTGGAGGAGAACTGTCCCGGCATGGTCTGCGCGATTCGTTCCGTCGCCTTGTGCATGTCTCCCGGGATCTCTATGCGCGCGGCGCGCGCGACGTCCAGGCACTCCTCCACGACGTCGCGCATCACGGCCGGGATGCCGGCGCCTTCAACGAGGCGTCCATACGGAAGCTGCGTGATCGCGGAGAGCGCGTTATACGCGCAATTGACGACCAGCTTTGCCCACAGCACGCCTATTACGTTCTCGGAGATTTCCACCGGCACGCCGGCGGCGACAAAGGCCGCCGCGATTGCCTCGCTCACTGCGGCCCGGCCGATCGCCAGCTCGCTGCGCCCATGGTGGCGCACATGCCCGGGTCCGGCCATCTCCACCGCGACGTACACCACCGCCGGTATCACCTCACGGCCGAGCACCGCCGCGAGCCGCTCGGCATTGTC
>Ga0066660_10001398_pt1 | contig 10179 bp, 10 predicted proteins | sample GraSoiAngelo_109_FD_75177 | JGI IMG/M metagenome (GOLD analysis project Ga0066660, IMG submission 75177) | Grasslands soil microbial communities from the Angelo Coastal Reserve, California, USA - 14_0903_12_20cm | ecosystem: Environmental > Terrestrial > Soil > Grasslands | place: USA...
GTCCCAGCGGCGCAGCGGCACGCCCAACCCGTGGGAAGTGGGGTGGGTGCTGTGGCACTACGGCGACAACACCCACTTCTATTACCTGGCCCTGAAGCCGAACGGTTGGGAGTTCGGCAAGGAGGACCCCGCCTACCCCGGCGCCCAGCGCTTCCTGGGAGGTGACTACACCCCGGCGTTCGCGGTCGGGTCCTGGCACACCGTGCGCATCCAGCAGACCGGCTCCACGATGACGCTCTGGGCCGACGGTATGCAACTGGGTTCGGTGACAGACGGCGAACGCCCGTACACGACCGGGGCCGTCGCCCTGTACACCGAGGACGCCCACGTGCACTTCGATCACGTTTCCGTCACCGGCTGAGGTCGCGCTCCGTCAACGGCGATCGGCCGGAAAATCCGGTGACCTGCGGCTTTTGGCCAATGTGTCCAAACCGCGGTCCGTGAATCCTCGCGTTCTGTAGCAAAAACCGCGTTTCGTGAAACTTTCCGTTTTACGGAGCGCGGCGGCGGTTACTACTCCCCCGGAACACCAACGGCGCCGTCGAAGCGAGGCGGGCCGCGCCGTCGGTGCTGGGCAGCGACGACCCTCGGGAGGCTCCCGCTGATCGCGCGCGCCCTCGAGCCGGGCAACCGGGTCGGAGCACGGAGGGGTAAGGGATGTCAGGAGTTCAGAGCGCTGGGATCGGAGCGACGGCGTCGGTCCTCGGGACACAGTTCTTGCCGGCCCAGGGTGCGGCCGGCCACGCGGCGAGAGTGGCGCTGGCGGCGACGGGCTTCGCCGCTGGCGTCTACCTGCTCTTCGCCTTCGGATTGATCCTCATCGGTGTCGTGCTCCGCTGGGCCGGCACGCGCGAGGCGCGCCATTGATGCGACGGGTCACCGTCGTCGTCTCGACCGTCGCGACCATCGGGCTCGTTGCGCTCGCCGCCGCCCCGGCGTCGGCAACCAACCCACACACGACGACGACGACCACGCCTGCGCCGGCCGCGCCGACGGGACCGCTCGTGCTGTACGACACCAGCGGTCCCTACGGCTGGCTCGGTGAGCTGTATGCCACCGAGGTCGCCAACCTCGCCGGCCACTTCGGTGCTCCCGTCGCCCATCCGGTCTCGACGTACGCGCCGGGTGAGCTGAAGGCCTACCCGGCCGTCGTCTACATCGGCTCGACGTACGACGAGCCGATTCCGACGGCGTTCCTCGACGACGTACTGGCGTCGACGAAGCCCGTCATCTGGATGTACGACAACATCTGGCAGCTGACGGCGCGCGACGCCGCCTTCGCGTCCGACTACGGCTGGATGTGGTCGGGCTTCGACACCAGCAGCGTGACCTCGGTTCTGTACAAGGGGACCGGCCTGACGCGCAGCGACGCCAACCAGGCCGGGATCATGAACTACAGCTCGGTCGACCCGGCGAAGGTCGCGGTCCTCGCCAGCGCCCAGCGCTCCGACGGCACGTCGTTCCCGTGGGCGGTGCGCTCGGGCACGCTCACCTACATCGGTGAGATCCCGTTCTCCTACGCGAGCGAGACGGACCGCCAACTGATCTTCTCGGACCTGTTGTTCGACGCGCTGGCGCCGAACACGCCCGCGCGTCACCGGGCCCTCGTCCGCCTCGAGGACATCAACCCGACCAACGATCCCGCCCAGTTGCGCGCCGCCGCCGACTGGCTGGCGAGTCAAGGCGTGCCGTTCGGGTTCAGCGTGACGCCCCGCTACCTCGATCCAACCGGCTACTTCAACAACGGCATCGCCGAGGACGTGAGCCTGAAGGGCTCACCGGTGGCCGACGCCATCACGTACATGCAGTCCAAGGGCGGCGTGCTCGTCGGCCACGGCTACACCCACCAGTGGGCCGGTGGCATCAACCCCTACGACCAGGTCACGGGCGACGACTACGAGTTCTACCGCGTGACCGAGAACGCCGATCACAGCTTGAACTACGTCGGTCCGCTCTCGGGTGACTCGACCACGTGGGCAGCCGGCCGCATCGCCTCGGCCGACAGGGAGTTCAAAGACGCCAAGATCGCCCAGCCGACCATCTTCGAGTTCCCGCACTACTCGGCGTCGGCCGTCGACTACCGCGCCATCGCCAGCCGTTTCTCCGTGCGTTGGGAGCGCGCCCTGTACTTCGGCGGCGTGCTCAGCGGCGGCGTCGTCGATTACTCGCACATGGTCGGGCAGTTCTTCCCCTACGTCGTCAAGGACGTGTATGGCACCAAGGTGTTGCCCGAGAACCTGGGCGACGTGTCGCCCGCGCCGTGGTTCATCTATCCGGCGCGCCTCCCGGCCGACATCGTGGACGCCGGCCAGAAGAACCTCGTGATCCGCGACGGTTTCGCCTCGTTCTTCTTCCATCCCTACCTCGACATTTCCTATCTGCAGCAGGCGGTGAGCGGCCTGCGGGCCGTCGGGTACACGTTCGTGAGCCCCGCGTCCCTATGACCCTCGATGACCGCCACGCCACCGAGCAGGCCTTCAACCGGGAGTTGGGGGCGCGCTTGCGCCAGGCCCGCACCGATCGGGGTCTGTCGTTGACGGCGGCCGAGGAGCAATCCGGCGGCGAGTTCAAGGCCTCGGCCTTGGGGTGCTACGAGCGCGGCGAGCGCAGCCTCACCGCCTTCCGGCTCCACCGGCTGAGCCTTCTCTACGATGTGGCCTGTATCCAGCTCCTCGGCGACGACGCGGCCGGCACGCCCGGCGCGGTCGAGGGTGGTGGCGTCGCCGCCTCCGGCGCATTCGACGAGCAGGCTCCCGTGACCATCAGCCCGTCCACGCCGATGCGCGACGCCGGTCACGGCCGCGTGGTTCTCGTCGTGGACGACGAAGCGTCAACACGCGAGCTCGTGACGACGGCGCTGAAGCTCGAGGGCTACGAGACGATGTCGGCGGCCGACGGCGTCATGGCCCTCGAGATCCTGAGCCGCTGCCGCTTCGACGTCATCGTCCTCGACACGGTGATGCCCCGCATGGACGGGCTCACCGTCCTGCGCACCCTTCGCAGTGACCCGGCAACCGAGGACACGCCGGTGCTCGTCCTCTCTGGCCTGGCGGACATCGCACACCTCGAGCGGGCCGTGGAAGCCGGCGCCAGCGGCTACATAACCAAGCCCTTCGAGGTGCGGGGGCTGCTCGAGCAGATCGCTCGCCTTGCCAAGCCGTCGAAGCGAACGAGGCGCCGATGACTCCGACGGTGGGACTCAGTGGCCGGCGGTGGCTGGTGGACCGGGGAGTGGCGGTCCCGGAGGCGGCGACGGTTTCGACACCACTGTCGTCGGGCGCGAGGTCGACGACGGTGCCGGACGGGAGGTGCTCCCACCACCGCACGCCGACAGCACGGACAGCGCCGCGATCGCGTACCCGCACCGTCGCACCGGTGCGAACCCTACGGGGCGCTGACCGTCACGCCGTCGAAGCGGACCTGGGAATCCTCGTTGTAGAGGCCGAGCGAGCCGCTCAAGTACGGGCCCTGCGTATCGGTGAAGGAAGCGACCTGGGCGCCGTTGACCCATACGGTGATGGCGTTGGAGACCTGGCGGATGCGCACCGTGTACCAGCGACCGACCGGGAACGTCGGGTTGGAACCCGTTGCGAGGAAGCGCTGTGCCCCCGGGTAAGCAGGGTCTTCCTTGCCGAGCTCCCACCCGTTCGGCTTGGGGACGAAGTAGTAGAAGTGGCTGTCGTCGGTGTAGTGCCACAGCACCCAGCCCACCTCCCACGCGTTGGGCGTAGGTGTGCGAAGCTGGCTCACCGTCTTCATCAGGACGGTGGTGTCCGAGTCGCCGAACGGCGCCAGCGTGCGCACGAGCCCGGCGTGGGTCTCGCCCGCCGAAGTGGAGGACTTCGGCTTCTCCTGCAGCACGCTGTTACCGCGCTCGCTGACGACCCTGGTCACCCCGTAGCCGTTGTAGACGGCGTTCCAATTGCCATGGCCGGTGCCGTCCAGCCAGGAGACGTTGCCCGGGTAGCCATCGAAGCCGTCGCTCAGGAGGGCGGCGCCCAGCGCGCCGGCCGACGGCGCCAGCGGGATCGCCAGCGCCACGAAGAAGAGAACGAAACCGATCAGTCGCCTGTACATGTGCACTCCACGATCGAAGGTCGGCACATGGTCGTTCAGACACGAGTCGGGCGGTATGTCCATTTTTCAAATAGCTCGGTCGGACTAGTTAAAGAGGTTGACACTCATGCCGTTCCAGCCTGAGGACATTGCGGTCAAGCAGTTCTTGGTTCGCGCCCGCGGCTACGACCGCGACGAGGTCGGGGCGTTCCTGCGCGCCGTCGCCGCCGACTACCGCCAGGCCTTGGACGCGCTGGAGACGGCGACTGACGACGTCACCGAGATAGCGCTGGCGGTCGATGCCGTGGCCGAGGCGCCGGTTGCGCTCGGTCCCCGCGAACGGTGGTCAGCGCTGATCACCGAGCGGCGGGCGGCCGACCTGCTGGAGGCGGCGACACGCCGCCTCGAGGAGGTTGCCGCGAGGGAGCGCGAGTTGGTGGCGACCGAGCGGCGCGTCGCGCAGCAGCTGGAGGCCGTGCGCCACGCTCTACGGGCGGCGCGTGGGCAGGTGCGGACCGCCGCCGTCGTCAGCGCCGGCGAGGCTCACGCTGTCCCCGCCTGAGCGTCACTTCGATCAGGTCGGAGGCTCGCTCGCCACCTCGGCGGTGCGGGCAGTCTTCGCCCATCCCCGGCGGCCGGTGACGATCCGGAACACCGCCCGCCAGCCGGCGAGGAGCCACAGGTAGGAGTAGACGCTGAACAGGTGCGCGAGCGCCACCGACTTCACCAGGCTCGTGTCACGGGCCTGCAGCCAGTACGAGAACCCGTAGAACGGTGCCAGCCCGAACGACAGCACGTACCAGAGAATGACCACCCGTCCGCCGTCGGCTGTGATCGACTGCAGCGAGGTACCGACAGCGGCGCTTATGCCCAAGGCGGCGACCCCGGCGACGAAGGCGATCATCGGCGGCGTCAGCAGGAGCACCAGCGCCGGGCTGGTGAGGTGGAATACGAGATCGAACGTCGCCCTCGTCGGCAGACGCGAACGCAGCACGGGCGCGATCTGACGCCAGCACTGCAGATGGCCTTGGAACCAGCGTGACCGCTGGCGGACGAGCGGGCGCAGCTTGGTCACCGCTTGCTGACTGACGTATGTCCGCGGGCAGTAATGGTTCCTCGATCCCGCCATGCGCAGGCGGACGCCGAGCTCGAGATCTTCGGTCAGGCAATCAGTCCATGGCCGTTCGCCGAGGTCGGCGAGCGCCGAGAGTCGCGTGAACTGACCGTTCCCGCCGAGGCCGACGCTCCCCAACTGCTGTCGGGCGCGCTGGAAGATCTCGGTGTACGTCACGAACTCGAAGTCCTGCAGTCTGGGAAGCAGGCCTTCCGACGCGTTGTACATGCGCACGCCGATCTGGACCGCGCCGGCTTGCGGGTCGCGGAAGTAGGGCGCCACTTCGACGAGGGCGTTGTCGGCCAGGCGGCCGTCGGCGTCGAGCACGCACACGACGGTCTGGTCGGCGGGAACTGGGAGGCTGCGGTCGCGAAGCAGGTGGCGGTATGCGGCATTCAACGCTTGACCTTTTCCCTTGCGGGCGTCGGGCAGGGAGCGGCGCAGCAGCCACACGCGCTCGCTCTCGAAGCGCTCGACGATCGATGCGGTGTCGTCGGTGGACGCGTCGTCGATGACGAGCACGGCGAAATCACCGCCGCCCAACGAAAGGAGCCGCTCGATGCTTCGCTCGATCACCACGGCTTCGTTCAGGCACGGAACGACGAAAACGAAGAAGAGGTGGTCGGGTGGAGGCAATAATGAGCCGCTCTTCCTGCGCGACACCAAGAAGAGGGCGAACGTGTAGGAGAGCGTGAAGAGAACGACGACCGTTGTGAGCGCGAACATCCAATCGGCTCCCGCACGGCGGATCATGCTCGTGTTCGGCACCCGCCCGGAGGCCATAAAACTAGCCCCCGTCGTTCTCGCTCTTGAGCGATCGCCGTCGTTCGAGCCCGTCGTGGCGGTCACGGCCCAACACCGCGAGATGCTCGACCAGGTGCTGGAGACCTTCGGCATCGTGCCGGCGCGTGACCTCAACGTCATCAAGGACCGCCAGACGCTCACCGACGTCACCGTGCGCGCCCTCGAGCGGCTGACGCCGGCCATCGAAGAGGACCAACCTGACGCCGTCATCGTGCAGGGCGACACGACGACGACCTTCGTGGGCGCCCTCGCCGCCTTCTACCACCGCGTGCCTGTCATCCACGTCGAGGCGGGCTTGCGGACGGGCGACCCCTACTCGCCGTTCCCCGAGGAGATCAACCGACGCCTCACGACGCAGCTGACGTCGCTGCATCTGGCACCGACGACAACGTCCAAGCGCAACCTGCTGGTTGACGGCGTCGACCAGTCACGCATCGTCGTCACCGGCAACACGGTCATCGATGCCCTGCTGTGGACAGTGGCGCGCGAAGAGGGCAGCGACGACGCCGCCTTGCACGGTGTCGGGGACAACGGCAAGAGAATCATCCTCGTCACTGCTCACCGCCGCGAGTCCTGGGGGGCGGCGATGGAGTCTGTGGGTCGGGCCCTTGCGATCATCGCCCGCACCGAGCCCGACGTCGACATCGTCTTCCCCATTCACCGAAACCCGCGAGTGCGGGAGGCGATCGTGCCCACCGTCGACGGCCTGCCGAACGTGCGCCTCCTCGAGCCCCTGCCCTATGCGCCGTTCGCCCACCTGATGCGCCAGGCCGACATCATCCTGACTGACAGCGGCGGCATCCAGGAGGAAGGGCCGAGCCTTGGCAAGCCGGTCCTGGTGATGCGCGACACCACCGAGCGGCCCGAAGCGATCGCGGCCGGGACGGTGCGGCTGGTCGGCACCGACGAAGGGGCGATCGCAGGGGCCGTACGCACCCTTCTGCATGACCCCGCCGCCTACGACGCGATGGCTAACGCCGTGAACCCCTACGGCGACGGTCACGCGGCACGGCGGACGGTGGCTGCCCTCTTGCACTTCTTCGGTGAGGGCCCGCCGGCCGACGAGTTCGACGGCGGCGGCGCCGTATGACGAGAACGTGCCTACGCCGACTCGACGGCCCAGGTCCGCATGCGGTCGAGGGCGCGCGTGAGCATGCGTGACACCGCCATCTGGCTCACGCCGAGACGCTCGGCGATGTCGCTCTGGCTGAGCTCACCCCAGAAGTAACAGAACACGGCCCGGCGCTCGGCCTCGCCGAGACGCCCCATCCAGCGGGCAAGGGCGTCGTGCTCTTCGACCGTGCTGAACCGGGACTCGTGCTCGACGAGGGCCTTGAGCACCTCGGCCGTCGGAAGTCCGGCGTCGACTGGACGGTCGGCCCTTCGGGCGTCCATGGCCTCGAGGCAGACCTCGACCGGGATATTCAGCCGGGCGGCCACCTCGTCGGGTGTCGGCGACCGGCCCAGCTCGTCGCGGAGGGCCTGCACGGCGCGAGGGAGCTGCAACGCGACTTCCTTCACTCGGCGCCCGACATGCACCGTCCAGCCGGTGTCGCGGCGGAAGCGTTTGAGCTCACCGAGGATCGTCTTCGTGGCGAAGGCGGCGAAGGGAACGCCGAAGCTCGGGTGGAAGCGGTTGGCGGCCTCCACCAGTCCGACCATCGCTGCTTGCACGAGGTCGGCGTCGGGTGCCTGCGTCCGGCCGAAGCGCCGGGCCAGGTGCCGGGCCAGCGGGACGTTCTCCTCGACCAGGCGCGCCCGATCGGAGGCGCGCAGTTGACCGGCCTGCCTGTCCCCAGCCGGTTCGGTCCTCCCGCTCACGGCTCCTGCTTCTCGGATCCTGCCGTAGGTAATACGCCACTGGCCCGCCCGATTCCTGTCGCGGCCGAGCGTCGAGAGCGCTCAGCATCGGTTGGCGCAAACTAAAAGTGCGAGCGTTAGGTCAGGCGCTGAGCCCCGCTTCCGTCTCGACGCCGCGGAACCCATGCCACAACAGCGCGGTCAGGTACTGGGTGAGGGCGGGGCGCGAGATCGTGGGATGGTCCAGCCACCACTCGCCGGCGGCCCGCACGTAGCCGACCAGGGCGTGGCCCCACAGCTCGGCTGGATCGGTGCCGAGCCCGGCGCCCTGCAGGGCGTCGCCGATCAGCCGAACAGCGTGGGCGGCCACGAGGGCCGTGTAGTCGGCCATCGGGTCGGCGGTGCTCGGCCTGTCGAGGAGTGGCCGGTGCACGATGAACCGGTAGGGCTCGGGATCGGACTCGATGACCTTGAGGTAGGCGTCAATGGCAGCGGTGAGGGCCCGACGCGGGCGCTCCTCTGAGGCCAGCGCGGCGGTGATGTCGGCCACGAGGTCGCCCGCGATGCGGCTGCCGACGGCGACGGAGAGGTCCTCCTTGTCGGCGAAGTGCCGGTAGATGCCGGCCTTGCTCGTGCCGGCCTCGGCGGCGATGTCCTCCATGGCGACCGTGGCCCCGTGGCGGCGGATGGCTCTGATGGCGGCGTCGACGAGTTGGGCCCGGCGGGCGGCCCGGTAGCCCTCCCACCGGCGGGTCCGGCCGTCCGTTTGGGTGCCGGTCGCAGCAGATCGACGTGTGCCCATGACTGTGACAATATCTGGTACCGCAAGTACCGTTTATCGTCCGGAGGTCCGGGGTACGCGCGAAGGCATGTCCGTGACGACGGCTTCTGCCCAGTCCCCTCCTCGTCCGGTGCCCACCCGGGTCATGGAGTTCGGTCCCTGGCTCGACGACCTGCCGAGGCACTTCGCCGCTGACGGCGACATCGTGACGAGCCACGTCCTCGCCGTGCTGTCATCGGTGTTCCCCGACGGCGAGGACTACTTCGTCCGGTCGGTGCAGGCGGTGCGCGACCGGGTCACCGATCCCCGGCTCCGTGAGGACGTCGAGGGGTTCATCGGGCAGGAATCGATGCACGGCCGCGAGCACCGCGCCCTCAACGAACGTCTGGCCGAGCTCGGCTATCCGACCCACGCCATCGGTACCTACGTGCGAAAGCTCACCGCCTTCCGCGAGCGCCTCCAGAACGAGAAGGCCAACCTGGCTGTTACCGCCGCCCTCGAGCACTACACCGCGACGCTGGCCGAGACGCTGCTCACGGATCCCGCGGCGCGCGCCGAGCTCGGCCACAACGGCGTGCGCTCGCTTCTGACGTGGCACGCGCTCGAAGAGTCAGAGCACAAGGCGGTGGCGTTCGACGTCTACAAGTGGGTGGGCGGAACCGAACGCATGCGGGTGGCCATGATGTGGGTCGTCCATTTCAACTTCTTGCTGGAGACGTCGATCTGGACGGCGATCTCGCTCGCCATGGATCCGACCGCCCGACGTCACCCCTTCCGCGTGATCCGGGGCCTCGGGCGGCTGCGGCGTTCACCCTTCATGTCCCGGCGGGCGGCGCGCCAGCTGTTCCAGTACCACCGCCGCGGCTTCCATCCCAACGACCGTGACACCACCACCCTGATCGCCGAGTGGCGGGCGAAGCTCTTCGGATCCGAGGGCAAGCTGACGGACCTGCGGGCCGGCTGAACCACCGAACGCAGGGCGTGATCCCCGGCCGGCGCGCGGCGACCGCTGGTCTGAGGCCAGGTCCTCTGTCCTGGGGTTCAGTCCGAACGCCGTCCATCGTCCAGATGGCCTACACCTTCACGCGTTCGCCTGACGCCGCGGACCTCTCGATGGCGGCGATGACCTCGTGACGCCGGACGGCATCCGCGAAGTCGGCCACAGTGTGCTTTCCGTTGTCGAGGTCGGACGCGAACGCGGCGTAGGTACGCCCGACGTTGAAGGCGGGCGCTCCTTCCAGGCTCGTGAGGGTGGGCCACCTCTGTGTCAGCTCCCCAGGGACCGCGAGGTCGACTGGCTCGTTCGCGCCGCGTGCCGCCGCGACGGTCAGGGGAACGATCCCCGGGAACGGGGCGTTGGCGGTGACCCGGAGGGTCCCGTCTGTTCCGTTGATCTCCCACAGGAAGCCGGTACCCCCGGCCACCGACTCACGGACATGAACGCTGGCGGTCGTCCCGGACATGAGGGTGCCGATCACCGCGATCTGGTCGGCCGCAGTCTTGGCGACCTCTTGGCCGGTCTCTTCGATGCTGATCAGGGGTCGGCGAAGATCCGACACTGCCGACAGTTCGGCGAACTCGCCCAGTACGTAGCTGAGGGTGTCGACGCTGTGTCCGACCGCGA
>Ga0066660_10001399_pt1 | contig 10178 bp, 8 predicted proteins | sample GraSoiAngelo_109_FD_75177 | JGI IMG/M metagenome (GOLD analysis project Ga0066660, IMG submission 75177) | Grasslands soil microbial communities from the Angelo Coastal Reserve, California, USA - 14_0903_12_20cm | ecosystem: Environmental > Terrestrial > Soil > Grasslands | place: USA...
AATATAGGAGAGCGCCGAGCTGACAAGATCGCTGCCGCTGGCGGCCTGCCAGTACGTCGTATTCGAGGAGGCCACATCGGCGGCCGGAAACTCGGTTCCACCCATGGCCGTTACGTACTGACTACTCGCCGGAAAGTCCACCGCCAGGGCCTGTTGCTGGGCGGGGGTTAGGCTCGTGTCTCTATAGCAGTCGGTCGAACCGCTGTCGCCCGACGCAACAATCACGGACTGGCCTTGGGCAGCCGCTTGCGCGAGGATACCGTTGAGGCTCGTGTAATCGGTTTGCGTGAGTCCGGTTTCGCAAAGGCCATAACTGACGCTAATAATGGGCGCACTCTTGTTGTTCACCACATAGGTGAGGGCATCAAACACCCCGGCGCTGCTAAAGACAAAATAGATAGTCGCGCCATTCGCGATCGTGCTCGTGTACTCCAGATCAAGATCCGATTCCACTTCATCACCAGACCGAATGCCTGGGTTCGTGCTAGACGCTAAAACCTTCACCGGGTCCTTTACGGTGAACCCCGCCGCAGTCTGAAAATTCTCGATGTCCGTCATCACAATATCGGACTGGCCAACCACCGCAATCGACTGTCCAGTGCCGTTATAACCGGCCTTATAGGCTGGATTGATGTCGTAGATCGTGGCCACGTCCTTTGGCGTCAGAAAATGGTTGCCCGACTGACTGGAGGTGAAGTCTGGGCTAAGGGCGGACGTTGGACCCGGAAAGCGGATGTGGGGTTTGGGACGAAAGGTCGAAAGGTTCGCGACCGTTAACACCACGGGGGAAAGCGCCCGAGGCACGCTGACATCTCGCGATGGCGCAAAATGGGTCTCGCCATTCACGTGGTAGTAGTGCATCTCCGTGCCGAAGGCCGCTTCCACCTGTGCGACCGTTCCAGAAAAGCTGATGCGGTTCTTGCTGCGCGAAACACTCTCTACCGTCAAGCCGTGCTGCTCCAGCCAGGACTGCACCTTGGCGATGTCGGCGTCCGCCAGCCCAAAGCGCGCCCCAAATTCGTCCGGGGTCAGCCACTTGTGGTACAGGGTCGAGGTTGGATCCTGTTGTGCCGTGAGCAGTGCTTGTAAATCGGCCTCTTGCGCCGGGGTTCGGCTGAAGGCAATGCCGACGCCGTGCAACTGGTTTCCCGGCGGCAGACGACCCGCATCGTCTTCGATCCTGGCCATCACGGGATGCGTGCCAGAAACGGTTGTACGTTGCGTGTCGTCAACCACTGCCGTTATGCGCGCAACAGGCTGCTGCGCCGCCGAAGAAATTGCAAAAAGGGAAAAAGCTAGCAACCGACCCGCAAATTCGAGCCACTTGCGTACACCAACTCGGAGCAGAATCTGCATGTGTGTGTCCCCGTCAAAACGACTGATACTCTGCCGGGCGGCATGCACTTTTGCTAGATCGAGGCCGCCCGGGGCTCACCTCGACCATAGGGGCGGGCAGAACGGCTTTGGGTCCTACGCGTACGAACAACCGGACTTCCCAATCGCAAGGTACAAGAAATGGCCCAAATCCGTATTGTCGACAGACAATTGGTACAGTGTACCTGAAAATTAACGCAAGCACCGGGTAGACTTTCAGGAACTAGACAAGGTAGGTCACTGGCGACGGCTACTCAGGTTTGTCCTAAGATTGTGGAGTGATCCTCAAAACCGCAATCTTGTCGATGGCCGCGGAGTCGATCTTTCAGGGATACGGGCAAATAAAGAGCAAACCGTGAGAACCTGGGCCTCATTTCTTTTGCTGCTCCTTGCCGACCCCTCTGTTCTGCCTGCCGAAGAGGTCCAAGTTCGAATCTATTCGGCGCATCCTCCCACTTCTCTGACGGTCTCAGCCATTGAAGGACATTTGCATTGGAAATCCTGCCCCACGTGCCCGGAGCAAACGGGCGAAAGTTTGACGGTTGAGTCCGCAAAGGGAAGCACACCCGGCGCAACGAAAGAGGCGCAGAAAGAGTTCTTGGTCACCGGCATTTACAGGTTGGAACCTCCCGATGGCCCAACCTTCTCGTCCTCGTTTCCCCTGCGCATCCAGGCGCCCGCTCGTGGGCTGGTCATCCTCGTCAGCATGCCCATCGAGCAGTACGTGCAGCACGTGGTGATGGCTGAGACCGGCGGCTTCCAGGATTCCGAAGCGCTCAAGGCCATGGCCGTGGCCGCCAGGAGTTACGCCAAGCGGTTCAACGGCCAGCATGCAAAGGAAGGATTTGATTTTTGCGACACGACGCACTGCCAGGCCTTTTACTGGAGGAGCGTTACAGACCGGATTCGAATTGCCACCGAAGCGACGCGCGGGGAGTACGTGTCCTACCAGGGCAAAGCGGCCGCGACCTTTTACCACCAGAATTGCGGAGGCACTACAGCCGCCGCGGGCGAAACCTGGGCGCAGGTTTCGGAACCTTACCTTCCGGTCCATCCCGACCCTTATTGTATGACCAGCGGTGGCCTCCGGTGGCAAACGACGATGATGCACGAGCAAATCAATAAAGCTCTGCTGGCCTGGGGTTTACAACCTCCGCAGGACTGGCAAAAGCTCGAAATCAGTTCCCGCACGAGCGGCGGACGCGTGCGCACTCTGAGCCTGGCTGGCGGAACTCCCGCGAGCTTTCCACTTTCCGGACCTTCCCTGCGCTTCGCGGTGAATCGCGTGTTCGGATGGAGCAAGATTCGAAGCGACCTGTACGACCTGCGCAACTCCGGCGGCAGAATCTTGTTCTCCGGCCGCGGCGCGGGACACGGCGTTGGTCTTTGCCAAACGGGCGCTGAAGAAATGGCACGGCAAGGCAAAACCTATAAGGAAATCCTCGTCTTTTACTATCCGGGAACGCAAGTGAACTCGACCGAGAACGAAATTTGGCAGAAACGCTCGGACGAGCGTTTTGATCTGATCAGCAGCGATCCCGAGGAGGATTCCAGCATTTTCCCTGTGGCAGAGCACCTTTTGCGCGACGCCGAGAACGACGTGGGCTGGCGCCTTCCGTTTCACGTAAGGCTGCAGGTTTTCTCCACGCTGGACAGCTATCGCGATACCACAGGCCAGCCAGGATGGGTGGCCGCTTCCACACGCGGCCAGACCATTCGATTGCAGCCGCTTGCGGACTTGCGCCGCCGCTCGATCCTCGAGTCCACGCTGCGGCAGGAGCTCTATCATCTTTTGATAGAAACGCGGGCGTTGCGAGGCGTACCGCATTGGTTCCGCGAGGGACTCACACTCTACCTATCGAATCCCGCGGTTCCCAAGGCTACTCCGTCGCCGATGACTGTCGAACAGATCGAGCAGATTCTGAAGCACGGAGATACCCGCGAGAATACGGAGAAAGCGTACGCCTCGGCCCACCGAATCGTAGCTGCTTTCGTCAGGGAGCATGGAAAGGCAGCCGTGCTCGCGTGGCTCGGCGGAGGCTTGCCCGCCAATGTCCTCCAGAACCTCGCTTCAGTCCCCGTCCCCTCGCCCCGCAACGGAACAAACGAGCTGCCAAGCAAGCAACCCCAATAGGTACGAAACCAAGCGCATTCGCTTCCCTTTACTCCGGCGGACTCGCGAAACGCCAATTTGGCGTCCTCCGGCGTCCCTTGTTGACAACAAAGGGATAAAGATTTACCAACAAAAATGGAAAACTGTTAGGCTAGCATGGTTGCATCCCACCCGCTCCGCCATCCTCCCGAAAGGCTGCAGGTCGCGAGCTCAAAAACCTCTTTCCTGAACATTGATGATCCTCCATACAGTTAAACAAGTCCGCCGCATCTTTCTAATCCTTGCCGGATTCACGCTCCTGCTGCTCGGGACGATCATGATTTTTACGCCCGGCCCTGGCACGCCGGTCATTTTGCTGGGCTTAGGATTGCTTGCAGTGGAGTTTGTTTGGGCACGGCGCCTCATGGAACGCATCAAGCGCCAAGGCGCGCGCTTCAAAGACGCTTTTCTACGGCTTGAAAAGTAAGGAGCTAAGCCCCTGTTCCCTTCTCACTGAAGAAGGTCGCGAAGGATGAATGACGGGGGGACGGAGAGGTTGAATGGTGAATGAATGGCAGGGCAAATGGGCGCTCGTCACGGGCGCGAGCGCGGGGATTGGCGTGGCGCTTGCTGAAGAACTCGCTAGTGGCGGAACAAACCTTGTGCTCACGGCGCGCCGTAAGGATCGTCTTGATGCGCTGGCCCACCGGCTCACTTCAACGCACAAAATACGAACGGAAGTTTTTCCTGCGGATCTAGTGGATCCAGCCGCCGCGGAAAAGATATTTGCTTTCACGCGGGATAAAGGAATTGAAGTCGATCTGCTTATCAACAACGCGGGCTTTGGCAAATATGGCGAATTCCACGCTGTAGAGAGGCAGCGGCTGCTCGACATGGTTCAGGTGAACTGCGCCGCGGTGGTTCATCTGACTCATCTTTTCTTGCAGCCGATGGTTGCGCGGCGTCGCGGCGATATCTTGATCCTCGCCTCGACGGCTTCTTTTCAAGCGGTTCCCTACATTTCCACCTATGCCGCGACGAAAGCCTTTGATCTGCTCTTTGCCGAGGGTCTCGCCGAGGAAATGAAGCCTTACGGAATCAGGGTTTGCGCTCTCTGCCCCGGTTCGACGGAATCCGAGTTTCATGTCGTTGCAGGGCAAGAAAAATTCCGACACCGGGCGGAGACGGCGCAAAAAGTAGCACGAACCGGACTGAAAGCTCTTGCTGCTGGAAAGAGCTGTGTCATTTCCGGTCTGGCGAATTATCTTGGCACGCATGGGGAACGCCTGGTTCCGCGCCGCTTTGTCACGCGGACCGCTGCACGCATGTTCAGGCCGAAACCAAAATAGTCACCTTTGTGCATGACCCCATGCCCAGGCCAGCGAAGGTGATAGACCCAATCAGAGTGGTTTACAGGAACGGAGCAGCCAGGAAGATTTCCGGATCTGTGCCCAGAGCCGTGTTCACCGGCGTACCCGAAAACGAAACAAAAAGGCCGGCACCGTCGATCGCCGGATTTATTCCACTTGCGGGGCTGCCATTAGCTCCGTTGGAGACTACTACGGGGACCGACAACGTCGTGCAGGTCGCATACGGCACGAAGCAAACATCGGCTGCGGCGACAACCAACGCATCCGCTGCATTCGACGGCGGTCCAAGCACCGCGCCAAAGGCCACGCGATTACCGTAAGAAATTGCCGGATTTGAGCTCGGGACGAGTTGTGTGGGCGTGCCCGGATTGGCAACCGGGATGACGGCCGTTTGCACCGTGCAGTTCGTTTGCTGCAAGTAGCCAAAGCACGTATTGCGCACAAAAATCTGCGAGCCGGAAGTGCCTCGAGCCACGAGGTTTGTCGCGGTCGACGCAAAGGCAACCACTCCGCCGAGGGCTCCGGTCGAAGGCGTGATGCTGTCGCCCCCTGTACCCAAGTTGCCCTGGGCGTCCACGGAAATAGCCTGGGTCGAAGCTGCGGGACAAGGCGGCGTTCCGCCAGGTGGGATTGGTATTGGCAGGTTCATGCACAGGCTGCGGAGATAGACCTGATGAAAGCCGTTGCCCGGCGTATTGGCCACCATATTATCTGCGAGGGACTCGAAGGAAAGACTCAAGCCGATAAGATCGAGCGACGGATTCATGGAATCCTTGTCTCCCGGGTTGCCGGTGGCATCCAGTGAAACCACGCTCGTTATCGACATGCAGCCAGGGAGCGTACCACCAGGCATACCTGGGCCCGGCAATGCGATCGCCGGGCAACTCTGGTAGAGATAGACCTGCTCGACTCCTGTTGGGACGGTTGTGCCTGTCAGATTTGTCGCAGCGGATTGGTAGGCGACGAATAAGCCAAATCCTGAAATCGCAGGGTTGGCGCTGGGAGCATTTCCGGGCTTCCCATCTACTCCAAGCGTAACCAGAGTGGTTTGCGGCGTACAACTCGGTACCGGCCCGTAGATGCTGTTGCAGGAGTCGCGCAGATAAATCTGGCGCATCGGCTGAGTTGCGCTTGCCACAAGATTCGTGTCGTCCGATTCAAAAGCCACCATACGGCCGTCCGGCGAAATGACTGGACGCTTGCTGCCCTCTGTTCCTCCTGTCCCGGCGCTGCCGTCGGGAGCGACAGAAATCAGCGTGGTCTGAGGGGTGCAGTTCGGAATGATTCCGAAGCAATTGGTCCTTTCATAGATCTGCGAATGGCCGCTCGTCGCCTTTGCATCCAGATTCGTGGCCACCGAATCAAACACCACCAACTCGCCGCCAGCAGAAACCGAAGAGTAGGTACTCGCGCCGTTTCCCGGCACGGCGGGGCTAGCATTGTTCACCGAGTCTTCGACCGGGAATTGGCTCATGTTCATGACCAGAAAGTTCTGCGGCGCCGATGTGCCTCCCGATGTGCCTGGGTTTGTAATTGACAGCGGCACGGTCTGGGAGGTAGCGATGGCCGTTACCGGAACCTGCACTTGCAACACACACGCGGAAGCGGCAAAGCAAGGAGTCGGCTCAGCAGGTGTGAGTGCTTGAGAGCCGAAATTGACTGTGGCGCCTGAAGCCACGTTGAGCGCGGCAATTGTCAGGGGGAACGACGGGCCCCCTGCGGGAGCCGCCATCGGAGAGAAACTAATGATGCTTGGCACGCCGCCTCCAGCCGGCGGCGCCATAACGGTAAAGGACATGGTATTCGAGACGAGGGAGGCATTTGCCACAGAGACGTTAATCGTTCCTGAAGCCGAGACATCTTTGGATGGTATCGCGACGGTCAAGGCCTCACATTTGCCCCCGCCCGCAAGCTGGCAAGTCACAACCGAGGAAGGCGAAAGCGCGTCGCCCCCAAAATGCACGACCGAGGTGTTGATAAAACCTGATCCCGTAAGCGTTAGTGCGAAATTTCCGCTGCCCGCGGCCACGCTTGTCGGCGAGATCGAGGCGATCGTCGGCATGGTATTCGAAAACGAAACCGTGTTGCCGCCACCACATCCCACGAAGAGGATTACAATTCCAGTCAGAGTCCCAAGGAGAACCAGGTTCCGCCTCATGTTCACCACCCACCGGGCTTGGCTGGTGGGACGCAGCTCGCGCCGGTTCACTCGATGAGAATACATATGCGATAAACGTACGATGGCTCCAGAGAGCAACGGCGATAATGCGATGCGCGGCGCTTAGCCATGGTTGCCGGCCGTTTTCCTGTGGTTTCTGTACCTCGCAGAATGAATCGGCACGACCTGAAGTCTCTCGGCGCGGCTAAGCTATTCTTTTGCAAGCACTTCTAAGCGACCGAACCAGACTCTCAGCACGGGAACTTATACTACGCCCGACGGGAATGCTTATACAGAGCCGGGCAGAACCTCTGATCAGGAGAGATGAGCATCGCGGACCAGGAAAGAGACGACGTGCTGCTCCGGCGCGCCGGCAAGGGCGATGAGGAGGCTTTTACGCTCCTCTATCGGCGCCATCAGGCGGCGCTTTATCGCTTTGCGCTGCGTATGAGCGGGAACCCCTGGGCAGCCGAGGAGATTGTGCAGGACGTGTTCATGACGCTAATGCGAGACCGAGGAAATACGACGCTGCTCGCGGCACTCTGGGCGGCTTCCTTTACGGCGTGACTCGGAACCGCGTGCGGAAGCACCTTGAACGCCTGCCACGCGAAGTGCCGCTCGAAGAAAAGAACGCGGACGGGACAGGCTCAGGAATTGTTCTGCAGGACGACGCGACGCCCGGGATCCAGGCGGAAAAACGCGAGCGTATCGAACAAGTTTGGGCAGCAGTGCTGGACTTGCCGGCGGAGTTTCGGGAAGCCGTACGTCTGTTGGAGTAAGAACGGAGTTTGCAGTTCGGGAGAGAAGAGGAGAAGAAAGCATGAGTCGCAAGTTAATTCTGACCCTGTCCCTCGCGGGCGTGTCTGCGCTTTACGCAGGGACCGCCGGAGCGCAGCAAGCGCCTCCTCCACCTCCGCCACACGAAGGAATGATCGTGCAGGCGGGGCCGGAAGGCGATTTTGTGCCGCCACCCTTCGGAGAACGCATGGAGTTGCTCGGCTTCGGAGGAATGCATGGCGGAAAAGTAGTCACGGGCGCGCCGTTCAGCGCCGTGGCTGTCTCCGAAACCAATCAGACGATGGCCGATGGCAACCATATTTCGCGAAAAACGCAGAGCAACATTTTCCGCGACAGCCAGGGCCGTGTTCGCCGGGAGCTAACGCTTGTAGGCTTTGATCCGCTGGCTGCCTCCGGACAGCCAAAATCGTTCGTGGTCATCAACGATCCCGTTGCGGGCGTCACTTACCTGCTTCATCCTGACCAGAAAAGCGCAGAGAAAATGGGAAAGCCTTTCGCCAAGATGGGAGGGGCTATGCGGGAAGAGATGCGGAACAAGATGGCTTCCCGCGCAGAGCGGGAAATTGCTAATGGGAATTTGAAGAAAGAAGACCTGGGCACGCAAACCATTGCGGGAGTGGTCGTGCAGGGGACACGCATCACGCGCACTATTCCTGCAGGCCAAATCGGAAATGAAAAACCGATTACCATCACTCACGAACGCTGGTATTCGAATGACTTGCAAACCGTGGTGATGAGCAAGCGGAGCGATCCCTGGTCCGGGGAAACTACTTACACACTCACCAATATTCAGCGCTCCGAGCCAGATGCATCGCTCTTCTCCGTGCCTTCCGACTACACCGTAACGCAGGGTCGCGCAGGGCTACGGAGGATGGGCCCCAGTCAGGCACCGCCGCCGCCCGAACTTTGATTCTTACAGCGTTTTTTCCGCCAGCACGATCTTCTCTCCTGAAGACGGCACGCCCTTTTCGCGGCAACCCCCATCGGTGCGGAAAGGGCGTCGCCGTTTTGCGAGGCCATGAAGTGAGGAAGTAAGCAGGCAAGGGAAAACCAGAGGCAGGTACAATGAGCGAATGGATGAAAGAAAATTGGCACAACAATTGAAGTTCGAAGGATTTTCGCAGACCTACGTTTGGCAGGACGGGCCAGGCACATTTTATCCGGATCACACACACGCCGTCGGGACCGCGCACATCATCTTGAGCGGCGAAATGACGCTGACGATGAACGGGCGCACGGAAACGTATCAAGCCGGGGACCGCTGCGATGTTCCCGCCGGAACGGTGCACTCCGCTAAGATGGGACCGAAGGGCTGCCGGTATTTAATTGGGGAGAGATGACGCAAGGCGGATTCTATTGCCTCATCACCGGATGGGATTTTCATATTGCATGAAATGCGCGGTCTAGCAATTCAATCACGTGCAAAACGCTTTGGTTTGTTTGGTGCAGCGCAACACCGGCGCGAAGTTGCAGCATGCAGCCCGGGTTTGTGGTGACAATGGTTTGCGCCCCGGTGGATTGAACATGGCGCATCTTTTCAGCGAGCAACGCCAACGACGTTTCCGTCTGTGTGACGTTGTAGGTTCCCGCCGACCCGCAGCAAATTTCCGAGTATGGCAGTTCTACAAAATCAAGTTGCGGAATCGCGCCGAGCAAAGCGCGCGGAGCCTCACGGACCTTCTGCCCGTGAAGCAAGTGGCAAGAATCCTGATACGTGACACGCTGGCGCAGCGGATAGAGTTTAGCCCTGAGCCCCAGTTCTGCGAGAAACTCGGTGACATCGCGCATCTTGGCCACGAAGGCACGAGCCTGTGTGTATTCAGGTTCTCTGGGCGAGAAAAGATGATTATATTCTTTGAGCGTCGACCCACAACCCGCCGCGTTCGTAACGATTGCGTCGAAATCTTCAAGCCGAAACGCGGCGAGATTTTTTCGCGCTAATTCGCGCGCGGCTTCGCGGAACCCGGCATGCACGGAAAGCGCCCCACAGCAGAGTTGCTCCGCGGGCACGACGACTTCACAGCCGTTGGCCGTGAGCACGCGAACGGTGGCTTCCTGCAGCCCGGAAAAAGTGACATTGGCGATGCAGCCGGCGAAAAAAGCGACGCGGGCCCGGCGCCGCCCCACCGGCGTGAAAGTCGACCCGATGCGACTGAAAAAAAACTCGTCATCGATATGAGGCAGAAGGCGGTCGCGCTCGGCAAGCCCAAGTAGCTTGAGGATGCCTATGCCCCTGGCGACGGCCTGCAAGCCGGAACGTTGATAGATGCGGAAAAGGCGGGCCGCGTCTTCGATGAAATGGTGAGCGGAGAAAAACTCCTCAAAGAAGAAGTCACGCGCGGCGCGGGCAATCCAGGAGCGCTCGTAACTTCGCTCGATGCGAGCG
>Ga0066660_10001400_pt1 | contig 10174 bp, 6 predicted proteins | sample GraSoiAngelo_109_FD_75177 | JGI IMG/M metagenome (GOLD analysis project Ga0066660, IMG submission 75177) | Grasslands soil microbial communities from the Angelo Coastal Reserve, California, USA - 14_0903_12_20cm | ecosystem: Environmental > Terrestrial > Soil > Grasslands | place: USA...
CGATCACGCGGCTGAGAGCATCGTCATGCGGAAGGCCGATCACGCGGCTGTGCTCGCAGCCGGAATCGAGCGCGAGGAGTGGGTGGCATGGCTCGCCGCTCAGGGGCGGCGCACGATTTACACGCCGGACACGTCGGTCTCGGCGCTTCCTCCGCCGCTCGTCCGGCCACACCTAGCCGGAACTTTTCGCCACGCGCGTGCACGGGGTCGCGCCGCGCGGCGCACGCGCGGAGGAAGCATCAGCTTGGCGACCGCACTGTCACTCGCGCCCGCGCTCGCCGCTGTCGCGGGCTGCGCGCTCCTGATTGCCGGCGTCCCCACGATCGGGCTGGTGCTCGTCCTCGTCTATGCGGCCGCGCTCGTCGCGAGCGGTCTGCACGCCGCGTTGCGCTTTCGTTCTCTGAGCGTCGGCGCTGTCGAACCGCTCGCCGTCATCGTCAGCCAGGCCGTGTACTTGGCGGGTTTCGTTCAGGGCCTTAGCGGACGAGCGGTGAGATGACGTCGCGCGGGAAGACGTAGACGACTGCCTGCGGGCCGACTCGTCGGATCTCGGACGGACGGCCAAGCGTCGGCGGAGGCTTGAACGCCAAGCCCTGTGGCGGGTCGACGATCAAGAACGTCGGGCCCGGTCTCGCCTTGTACCAGGTGTCGATCGTGAAGTCGGGGGTCTTGCAAAGGTGGACTTGGTCCGGGCAGGCCTGGACCGATCCGATAATCAGATGCAGGCCGCTCTTCCACATCAGGCTCTGTGCGTCGTAATAGCCCGCGTAGCCGTGCTTCAGGCCACGGCGCTCGAGGAATCGAATGATTTGTGGTCCATAGGCGCCCGCTCCGGCGGAGATGTGCCTGTGTCTGTTGACAATCCCAACCATGTTGATCGTTCCGACGAATGCGATCGCGAGACCTGCCGCGATCCGACCGACGTTTGATCTGGCGGTCAGGAGACCAACGCCCGCGCCGGTAGCAGGAACGAGCGCCAGGAGGTAGTTGACGCCGCCCGTGTAACCGACGCCGGTCCCGATGTTCGTGAGCCAAAACGCGAGAGAGACGAGAAGGGCCGAGACGGCCCAGTAGCACGCGTAGGCCGTCGCCTCGGGCTGCGAGCGCCGAAGAAGGAATCGGCCTGCTGCGATGAGGGTGGTTGCGAGGCCGGCGAACGCAATGAACGTGATCGCATACCGAAGCGGCGTGCTTGGGTAGATGCCGGGGAAGTAGTGGTTCGCGCCGAAGAGCAGCGCGATCGATTTGCCGAGCTTGACGAAGTTCGGAACAACGTCGGCCAGACCGGCGAGTTGAACGGTGACGGGGACGATGTGGAACCCGATTGCACCCATCACTCGATCGGTCGTGATCACCCCGGCGATCGTGATTCCGCATACGAGAGCTCCGCGCAGAGCGATATCTCTTCGCCTGCTCAGGAGGGCTAGCGCACAGGCGCCGGCCGCAAACGGAGCGATGCCGGCAATCCAGAGAATCGGGTCCGACGCCGTGTTGACCGCCGCCAGGACGCCGACCCCAGCCGTTAGCAACCAAGAGCGGACGCGGACGAGCACGACCAGGTACGCGCCGAGAACCGCGGCCATAAAGGGCGTCGAAGTGTGGAAGTTCACGATCATCAGCGAGGAAAGGGCGGCGCGGCCGACCACGACGGTGCATCCGGCCGCGAGGAGGCCTGCACCTCTGCCGGCCACTCGCGCCGTTGCCCAGCCGACGATCGCGGCGGTAGCGACCGCGAAGACGTAGCCGGTCGCCTCCCAGAGCTGCACGTGACCCGGCAGGTGCCGCGTCGCGAGCAGCCACCACAACGAGGTCCACCACCCGAAGCGCGGTATGACCACGGTGTGATGGAGGTGGTAGAGCTGCGCGAGGACGAATGCGCCGGCAGCATTGGTATTCCAATAGAGGCGTTCGACCCTGCCGGGAAAACTGACGGCGACGCAGGCGATGTACGCCACGATTGTGAGAGCCGCTAACCACTCGGCCCTCAGAGCCCCTGGAAAACGAGCGCGCAGCAATCGTGTCGAGGGCCGTGCCGCCAGGCGCCTAGCCTAGCTTCGTCATAAGAGTGGTGGATCTAGGATCGCGGTCATGATCCGTATCGGACTCGTCGGTCTCGGCTACTGGGGCCCGAACTACGTGCGCGTCCTCAGCGAGCTTCCGGACTGCGAGCTCGTCATTGCCTGCGACAGTTCGTCCGCCGCGCTCGATGTCGTGCGGGAGCGCGTGCGACACGTCCGAACGACGACGGACCCCGAACAGGTGGTTTCTGCGGATGACGTTGACGCTGTCATCGTTGCGACGCCGACGACAACTCACTATCGCCTTGCGTTGACCTCCCTCGAGGCGGGGAAGCATGTTTTGTGCGAGAAGCCGCTTGCCGAAACCGTCGGCGAGTGCGATGAGCTGATCGCCGCGTCTCGCCGGGCGGGTCGCGTGTTGTTCGTCGGGCACACGTTTCTCTTCAACCCTGCGGTTCGAAAGATGCGGGAGCTCGTGATCGAAGGCTCCATAGGGCAACTCCTCTATGCATACGCAACGCGCACGGGACTCGGCCCGATCCGAGAGGACGTCAATGCGCTTTGGGATCTGGCCCCCCATGACCTCTCGATCCTTCTTTTCCTCTTTGACGAGGAGCCGATCTCGATGTCGGCGATTGGGCGTGCGGTTCTCCGCGATGACGTCGAGGACGTCGTATTCGCGCAGCTTCGGTTTGGAAACGGCGCAATCGCCGGGCTGCACGTTTCCTGGCTCGACCCGTACAAGGTGCGCAGGCTCACCGTTGTGGGAGATCGGCGGATGGTGGTGTTCGACGACGTGGCGGTTGACGAGAAGCTCAAGGTGTTCGACAAGGGCGCGAACTACGAAGCGATCTCCGAATCCGCGCGCGGAACGGAGTTCGGCGAGTACCGAGCGATTATCCGTGACGGCGATATCGTTATTCCGAAGATCGACGCTCGCGAGCCGTTGAAGGAAGAGGTGGCCGAGTTCGTGCGCTGTTGTACAACCGGCGATTCGGCACTGACCGACGGTTTCGCCGGTCGGCGCGTCGTTGCCGTGCTCGAAGCCGCGAGCACATCTCTTCGCAATGGAGGCTCAGCCGTACCGGTCACGGTACCTTCAGTAGCGGGCGCGTGACCGACATTCGATTCGTCGACCTGGAAACTGTCAACCGCGTCGCCTCCCCAGCCCCTGCATGAGCATTCTGCGACCGGCCCTCGACGTGGACAGCGCCTGCAGGTAGGTGACCGCCTGAAGGAGGCTGGCGACAGGGTGATACAGCCAGTAAACCGAGCGGTCCGACACGAGTCGGCGCAGGGCATCGCCGCCTGAAATCACCGGCAAGAGGCTATATGCCGCCCAAAGCAGGGCCCGACGCCGGAAGCCGGGCACAAAGACCCAGGCCAGCTCACGGTCGGACGCTTGCGCGACGAGGTGCTGTTGGGCGTTCCGGAGCCACTTTCGCCTCAGGTCGCCGAGCGTGGCAACTTGGTGATGGAAGCAATACGGCTCGGATTTGTATGCGACAAGGCGATGTCCGGCGACGACCATCGCGTGGAACGCGTCGACATCCGCGACGTAGCCCTGCTTCGTCCAGGCCGGGAGAGCAAATTCACGACGGACGGCGAGTCCGTTCGCGCCCCAGATCAGCGGACGCTCCGGATCGACCTCGAAGAGCGCAAATCCTTCTTGCCTCCGAAACGGACGGCCGAGATACCACTCTAGGTTTCGGTTGAGGAACCAATTCAGCGGTTCGCTCTGGATCAACTCGATGTACTTGTTGAGCGGAGGATCGTCAGCCCCGGACACCAAACGGCCGAAGACGGCACTGAGCTTCGGTTCGCGGGTGAAGAGACGAGCAAGACGCTCGATCCAATCGGAACCGACTAGCTCGTTGTCGGCGGCGAAGATCACGACCACGTCGGCCGTCGATGCAGATGCAATTCCTTCTTTGACACCCCATTCGGCGAGCTTGTTGGGATTGTCGATCACGCGGGCGCCATAACGATTCGCGACCGAGCGCGTGTCGTCCGTCGACCCGCCGTCCGCCACGACTATCTCGACGCGTTCAGTCGGATAGTCCTGGTGGCGAATGGACCGAAGCGCCCGTTCGAAGGATGGGCCCGACGCGTTCAGTGTTGGCAGCACGAAGGCAAACGAGAGATTCGACATGCGGCGATAGTGTGTCAGCCGATGCCGTCGAGTCCTGTGAACGACGCCACCATTCCGTCTGATTCAGGACGTCGTTATCGTGGTGCCAACGCTCTCGTGGGCGCCGGCGTCGTCGTTACGCAAGATGTTGCTCCGGAGTAGGTCGTTGCCGGAGTCCCGGCCCGCGTCTCGCCGCCGCGGTGATCGTCACACCGCGTTACTGAGCCGGCGCTCCACTTCTCCCGCAACCTCAGTCCACGCAACTGTAGAGATGCGGGGCTCGAGCTGGAGCCGATCCAAGAAGAGGTCGACTAGGGCCCGGCCGAGCGCCCGCGGATTCGGGTCTACCTGTGCGCCTCCGGACGCTTGCACGGAGTCCACGAGGCCGGGCACCGCGTACGCGATGCTCGGCGTGCCGCAGGCCGCCGCCTCGCTGACGTTCAGCCCCCAGCCTTCGCGCACCGACGTCGCGACGAGGACGTGAGCTCGTGCGAGTCGCTCGACGAGCTCTTTGCGCTCCAACCGGCCGAGAAACGTGACTCCGGCAGGTGCGCGCGCACGAAGCTTCTCGAGCAGCGGCCCGTCGCCGATCACCCAGAGTTGCGCCGACGGAAACCGTTCGCGCAGCAACTCGAACGCTTCGATCGCGTCCTGCGGACGCTTCATCGCGACGAGGCGGCCGAGAAAGACGACGGTCGGCTCGTGCTCCTTCGGGAGGTCCGGGACCGGATGCTGCGAGGAACCTTCAGGAACGACGGTCACGTCGCGCCAGCCGTGATAGCGGCTAAGCGACTCCGCGCTGCTTGGCGACACGGTCAGCGCGGGCACGTCGCGATACGCACGCAACCACCACGGCTCGAGGACGTAACGACCGAGCACGGCCACGGGGAGCGCGAGCTCGTAGAACCAGATCTCACGCGCGAGCTGGTGGATCAGAGCGACGACGGGTGTGTCGCGGATCCACCGAGGCGTCAGGAACGGGCGTGTGTTGATCTCGTCGACGACGACGTCATATGAGCCCTTTGGTTGTTCCGACCAGAACCGTCGCGCGGCGCGATAGACGCTGAGCCTGCCGCCACGGCGCACGATCCCGACGTCGTCCACGGTCTCGCGCTCGGGTCGGCCGGCGACTGCGGCGCAAAACAGCGACACCGTGTGGCCGCGCTGCACGAGCGATCGCGCGACTTCTTCCGTGAAGACCTCGGCGCCGCCCGCCGCGGGATGCGCAAGGTCCTTCCAGTTGAAGATCAGGATCCGCATCGCGTGCGCAAGATCGTCTCGAGTTCTTGCTCCGCCACGCGGGCGACGTCGTAACGCTCGGCTGTCTCGTGCCCGCGTGCGGAGAACGAGTCGGCGAGCGCATCGTTGCGCAGCACGCTGACCGCGAGCTCGGCGAGCCCGTTCACATCGCCCGCCTGTGCGCCGAGGTAGGCGCCGTCGAAGAGCTCGTCGAGCACCGGATGCCGATACGCGACGACCGGAACCCCGCTTGCGAGCGCCTCGCAAACGGAGATTCCCCAGCCCTCCTCGTAGCTCGGTGCGAGGAAGACGCGGCTCTCGCCGAGGATGCGGCGTTTTTCGTCCTCCGACACGAAGCCGGGCCAGTCGACCGAGTCGGAGAGACCCACTCGCTCGGCGAGAGCGGCACCGGCCTCCCGCTCGGGACCGGTTCCGACCATCACGAGCCGTGCCGCCGGCAATGCATTCTGCACACGTGCCCACGTCTCGATCGCGTCGGTCACGCCTTTCGTGTGCGCCATCCGGGCGACGAACGCTCCCTGCGGAGGAAGCGCACTCGGGACCACGCGCGGAAAAGACGCGACGTCGACGCCGACCGCGGTTCGCACGGGATCGAATCCTCGCGCTCCGAGCGCCGCCGCGGTCTGCGCGTTCGAGACGAAGACGACTCCTGCGAAGCGGCGAAGCAACGCTAGCCCGATGCGCTCGTCGCTCTTGCTCCACAGCGTGCGCGGACCGAGACTGCGCCTGTCGGCAACGAGGTGGTACACGTACGACACGCCGAGCGCGCCGCGGCGGACGGACGATGCGAGCGCGGCTGCGTCCGGCAGAAAGTGACTCGCGGTGACGACGACGTCAACGCGAGTAAGCTTCCGAGTGGAAACCGTCAGCAGCGCGCGCCGCATGTACTCGAGCGCGAGCCCCGCTCCGGCCCCGCGGCCGCGGCCGAGTTCGTGGACGTGCACGTCGCCGAGGAACTCGCCGATCACTCTGCGCGCTTCGGCGGGCGCCACGACCTCGACATCGACCTCGTCACGCCAACGGCCTGCGACCTCCAGGAGATGACGGTCGCCGCCCGAGAGTCCGCTCGACCAGGCGAGGAATGTCAGCAGGAAGCGCGGCCGCGAGCTCAGAAGCCTGGATTCGGCGAGAGGAGTTGAGCCTGCAACACCGGACTCCCGGTGGCGGGTTCCGCGCGCGGCGCGGTGATCACGATCGCGTCCGCAAGCGAGGTCGGCGCCGGATCGGTCTTGAGGAGCAGCTGCGACTGTCCTCGCGGAACCTGGACCAGGACGGAGATCCGTGTCCAGCCGTGCAACGTGACGGCGTCCTCGTGTGACGTGTCGTCGATGCGGAGAACTCTCCCCCCGTGCGGAGGCAGCGCCTCGAAGACGAGACGCACGAGGCTCGGCGCCTTCGCGGCGATCGCCATTGCACCGACGCCGCCGGAATCGATGAACGGATACGCGACCAGACCGTTCGCCTCGTGCATCGGTTTCGCGAATCCGGCGAGCGTGATGAACGCGGGTGCCGGCTGGGCGACCACGTCCCACACCGACGCGCCGTCGGGGAATCGGCCGACGAGTCGGTAGCCCTCCGCACGCGTCGGGTTGCCCGGCAGGACTTCCGCGTCGACGTGCGCGCCCGGATGGATTCCGATTGCCGTCACGCCAAGCAGCGCGAGCGCCTGCGCGGTTCCGGCCTGTGTCGGATCGAGCAACATCAGCCGTGCGGAGTCCGCGGGCGTGTTCGCGGGTGCACCGTTCAGCAGCGGATGACCGTGCACGCGCTGCCAGAGCCGGAAAACGTCCGAGTAGCCGAGCGGATAGTCGGCGAGGATCCCGTTCGGCGTATCCCGCACGGCAGCGTATTCCGGCGGCACCGGAACGCTTCGAAAGCGCGGTTGCGCGGGATGGATCGCGAGCTCGAGGAACGAGACGACCATCGCGACACCGACTGCGGCGACGGCGAACGCGAACCGACGCTCTGCGAGCGCGCGCCAGACGACTTGCAGGCCGAGCGCGGCGAGCGGAACGAGGAGCGCCATCAACATGAAGTCCCAGCGCGAGAGCACGCGGAACGCGGGCACGATCGCAAACAGAAGCCGCGACGGCAACGGAATCTTGTGGCCGGCCAAGACATAAGGGCTCGGTGCGGCAAAGAGGAGCCCGGCGATCAACGCGGCAACTAGCCCCGCGGTTGCAATCCGATCGCGTTCTCGGATGCGGGACCACCTGCGGAAGCAGACGATGATCCACAGTGCGGCCAACGCGATCGTCAACCAGCCGACATAGTTGATGATCTCGGTCCGGTTCGAGCCGTGCGCGTGCGTGTTCCAGAACGAGTCGAGTCGGTTGCCGAGCACGACGTTGCCAGTCGGCGGAACGAGCAGGTCGAGCGGACGAATGCCGAAGATCGACAGGTCGCCGACCGCGCGGTTCAGGCCGGCACCCGAGTTCGTGCCCGAGGCGACCGCGGCGATCCCGACGATGCCGGCAGCGGCGATCGCGAACGCACTCGATCCGAGCACGAGCCTGGTGCCACGGCTGTCTTTCATGACGACGGCGGCGCCGATCGTGAACGCGATCGTCGTCACAGCGGCCATCGGGCCGAAGTAACCGGACATCAGCCAGCAAGCGAAGTTCGCCACGCCGACCAGACCGAACCGCAGCCACGATGGGTTCCGTGCCGCGGCGACGAGCGCGACCAGGAGCAGCGCGAGCACTTCGAGGTGAAGAAGCGACGCGTGCTCGATGTGCGCGAGGTGGAACGGGAAGACGATGAAGGCGAGCGCCGCCCACGCTGCTACGAGCCGCGAGCACCCGAGATAGCGAACGAGGAGATACATCGCCAGGCCTGAGAGCACGAAGCCGGCGAGGATGACGAGGTTGTACGCAGCGATTTCGCCGATCACGCGGGAGGCGAGATACGTGGGGTAGTACGCGAGTGCGACCTGCGTGTTGAGCGCATTGCTCTCGTTCCAGCCGAACGGCGCGCCGGAGAGCATGTGGTGCGTGGTTCCGAGCAAGTGGTAGCCCCCCTCGTGCCGTAGCTCCCAGATGCCGGCGATCGTCGCCGTTCCGTCGGAACCGGGCGAGCCGACGATCGTCGAGCCGAAATGCGCGACGATCGGCCAGAACAACACGACGACGAACGCGATCGTCGCGGAGACGATCAGCCCTGTCTCGGGGAGAGCTGCGCGAATCCGCGCGGTCGATTCCCGCGAGTGTCGCAATCCCGCGCGGATCGCCGGCACACTTGAGCCTGCGAAGAGCTCGTGCGCCGCGATCATTGCCGCGCCGACGATCACGTTCGTCCACACGAACTGGTGCAGCGTCGATGGCACCGTAGAGAGAGCGATGACCTGCGCAATCACGCCGGCGCCGACGATCCACGCGTAGCGCGTTTCGCCGCGTGACAGGTGGTAGCCGACGAGGATCTGCGCGAGCGAGAACAGCCCGATCGCAATCGCGAACGGCGCAAGGATGTGCCCGCCTTCGGCGAAGTCGCGTCCGAACGACGCAGCCACCAGACCCGGACCGGTTGCGAGGTAGAAGACGGCCAAGGCTCCGCAGAACACCACCGTTGCGATCAGCGAGCGCCCGAGGATGTCTTCGGTTTCCTCGCCGCGAGCCTGACGCGCTGCGGTTCGCGGGAACAAAACGGTGAGAATCGTCGCGGGAAGGAAGAACGCGACGCGCGCGAAGGCCGAAGCGGCTGCGTAGGCACCCGCGTCGTGTCCGGAGAAGCGTGCCTTGACGACGAGGATGTCGACGTGCGTGAGCAATGCGATCGCGATGAGGCCCACTCCGACCGGCGCGAGATAGCGGAGGAACGGACGCAGATTCGGCCGGGGTAGATCTCCGCCGCGCTGGAATGAATGGCGGATCAGCGCGAGCACGAGGACAGCCGCGGCGATCGCGGCGACGACGGTTGCGAAGACGGCCCCGCCGAGACGAAAGCCCGCCGCGGCGACGATCGCCAGGAGCACGAGCCGGACGAGGAACGGAAAGACGTAGAGCACCGCGAGCGCGTGGAATCGTTGACGTCCTTGGAGCACGCCCATCGCGGCCGGGAAGACGAGCGAGGTGATGAACGCGAACTCGGCCAGCGCGACAACCTCGGCCGAGTGGATGTGGAGCAGGTGTGCGAGCGGTACGGCGAGCGCCAGCGCGACGACGACGAGCGGGACAGTTGCCAAAACGGCGAGCCGCAGCGTCCCGCGCGCGAACGCGTCGGCTTCGTCCGACTTCCCTGCGGCGAGCAGCCGAGAGACCTCGCGCGACACCGCCATCTGCACCGCGCCGGCGGGGATGAGCACCACGGCGAGCAGCCCGAGGAGCGCTCCAAGGGAGCCGTAGCGGTCGCTGCCGAGGATGCGCGCCGCCGCGAGCAGGAACGCGTAGTTGAGGACGATCCCGACGCCCGATGCAGCCGCGAGGAGAGCTCCGCTTCGCGCGCCGCTCGCGCCGGCAGGAGGCATCGCCGGCTGCAACGTCACCTCCTCGACACGCGTGCCGCCGACCGTCGTCACTGCGTGGGCACGGGACTCGGTTGTGTCGGCGTCGGCGCCTCGGCGTAGGAACGAACGACTGTCTCGAGTGAACGCTCGAGCGTGAGCGTCTTCGCTTTCGCGGCAAACCACTGCGTTGTGGACCTGCGTAACGCCGACCCCGCGTTCACGACGCGAAGCATTGCCGAGGCGAGCTCGTCGGAAGCCGCATTTCGTGCGATCGCGCCGTTCACTCCTTCGCTCACGAGCTCCGTCGACGCATTCTCCGGTCCG
>Ga0066660_10001401_pt1 | contig 10173 bp, 5 predicted proteins | sample GraSoiAngelo_109_FD_75177 | JGI IMG/M metagenome (GOLD analysis project Ga0066660, IMG submission 75177) | Grasslands soil microbial communities from the Angelo Coastal Reserve, California, USA - 14_0903_12_20cm | ecosystem: Environmental > Terrestrial > Soil > Grasslands | place: USA...
GCCGGCGATGTCCTCGGGCTCGCCCAGCCGGCGCAGGGGGAAACCCTTGGCGATGGCCGCTTCATTGGGCTCCCACAGGGCCCGGGCGAAGTCGGTCTTCACCAGCCCTGGGGCGAGCGCGTTAACCCGCACCCCGGGCGCCAGCTCGTTGGCCAGCTGGCGGGTGAGCTGGATGACGGCGGCCTTGGTCACGTTGTAGTAGCCGATGGTCGGCTCCACGCTCAGCCCGCCGGTGGAGGCGGTGTTGATGACCGAGCCGCCCCGCTCGGACATCGCCGCCCTCCAGGCGCACTGGGTCCAGACGAGAACGCCGAGCTGGTTGACCTGCACCGTCTTGTTGGCCCGGGACACGTCGATGCCGATCATGGGCCCCATGTAGGGGTTGGTGGCGGCGTTGTTGACCAGGATGTCCAGGCCACCGAGGCGCTCGACGGTGGCGGCCACGCAGGCCTCGGCTGCCTCGGGATCACCGGCGTTGGCCGCGTACCAGGAGACCTCCCCCGACATGGAGGAGGCCGCCTCCTTGAGCTGGTCCTCCTTGCGGGACGAGATCATCACCCGTGCGCCTGCCTCGGCCATGGCCGCGGCGATGGCACGTCCGATCCCCTTCGATGCGCCCGTGACGAGCGCGACCTTGCCGTCCAGTCTGAGATCCATGGCGGCAAACCATAGGCTGACCGGGTGAACCGCCTCGGGGCCGAGACCAGCCCCTACCTCCGCCAGCACCGGGACAACCCCGTCGACTGGTATCCCTGGGGAGACGAGGCCCTGACCCGGGCCCGGGCCGAGGACAGGCCCATCCTGCTCTCGGTCGGCTACTCCTCCTGCCACTGGTGCCACGTCATGGCCCACGAGTCCTTCGAGGACGCGGCCACCGCCGCGGTCATGAACGAGCTGTTCGTCAACGTGAAGGTGGATCGCGAGGAGCGCCCCGACGTCGACGCCGTCTACATGGAGGCGGTGCAGGCCCTCAACGGTCACGGGGGCTGGCCCATGACCGTGTTCCTCACCCCCGAGGGCAAGCCCTTCTACGCAGGCACGTACTACCCGAAGACCCCCCGCGGCGGCCTCCCCGGCTTCGTCACCCTCCTCCAGGCCCTGCACGAGGCCTGGCGGGACCAGCGCCAGGAGGTGGTCGCCCAGGCCGACCGCCTGGTCGCGGCCGTCCGCGAGCGCAGCGGGGCCCTCGGCGCACCGCCCCCAGGCTCGCAGGGCGTCCAAGGTCCCAACCCCGGCCTGCTCAACGGCGCCTACTCATCTCTGCGCCAGCTGCACGACCCCGAATGGGGAGGCTTCGGCGCCGCCCCCAAGTTCCCGCAGCCCTCCATGGTGGACCTCCTCTTCCGGGCCTGGCGCGCCAACCGCAGCGACGAGACGCTCCAGATGGTGACCACCACCCTCGACGCCATGGCCTCGGGCGGCATCTACGACCACCTGGGCGGCGGCTTCGCCCGCTACTCCACCGATGGGCGCTGGCTCGTCCCCCACTTCGAGAAGATGCTCTACGACCAGGCCGGGCTGGCCCGGGTCTACCTCCACGGCTGGCAGGTGACCGGCCACCGGCGCTGGCTGCAGGTGCTGGAGGAGACGGTGGAGTACGTGCTGCGCGACCTGCGCCTGCCCCAGGGCGGGCTGTGCTCGGCCGAGGACGCCGACTCCGAGGGTGTGGAGGGCAAGTTCTACGTCTGGAGCCGGGCCGAGGTGCTCGAGGCGCTCGCCCCCCTCGGTCCCGAGCGCGCGGCCGAGGCGGCCCGGTGGTACGGCGTCACCGAGGCGGGCAACTTCGAGGGGTCCAACATCCTCAACCGGCCCGAGCGCGGGGACCTCATCCGCCCCCCCGAGGTCGAGCAGGCCCGCGGGCTGCTGTTCGAGGCGCGGGCCAAGCGCGTCCGTCCGGGCCTGGACGACAAGGTCCTCACCGAGTGGAACGCCATGTTCCTGGCCTCCCTGGCCGAGGCCGCCGGAGCCACCGGGCGGCGGGACTGGCTGGAGGCGGCGGTGGCCACGGCCACGTTCCTCCTCGACAACCTCCGCCGTCCCGACGGCAGGTGGCTGCGCTCCTGGCAGGAGGGCAGGGCCCGCCAACCCGCCTTCGCCGCGGACCACGCCTGGCTGGTCGAGGCCTTCACCCGCCTGGGCGAGGCCAGCGGCGAGGCCCGCTGGGTGGCCGCGGCCCAAGAGGCGGCCGACGGGCTCCTCCGGCTGTTCTGGGACGAGCGGGGCGGAGGCCTGTTCACCACCGGTTCCGACGGCGAGGAGCTGATCGTGCGGTCCAAGGACGTGTACGACGGGGCCACCCCCTCGGCCAACTCCGTAGCCGCCGTGGCCCTGCTGCGCCTGGGGGCGCTCACGGGCCAGGCCCGTTACCGGGAGGCGGCCGAGCGCATCCTCGCCGTCCTGGACCGGATGCTCGCCCAGAGCCCCACCGCCGTCACCTACGCCCTGGCCGCGACGGACCTGGTGGTCGGGGGAATCACCGAGGTGGCGGTGGTGGGCGAGCGTCCAGACCTCGTCGACGCCGTCCGCGCCCGCTTCCAGCCCGACGCCGTGCTCGCCTGGGGGGAGCCCTACCCGTCGCCCCTCTGGGAGGCCCGTCGACCGGGCTTCGCCTACGTGTGCCGGAACTACGCCTGCCAGGCGCCGGTGGACGACGTGGGTGGCCTGGTGGCCCAGCTGGGCTGAGCCTGGGCTGAGCTTGGGCCGAGCCGGGCGTGCCGGGGGCGCGCCGGGTGCGACCGTCAGGCCGCCAGCGGCCCCAGCACCTGGCGGAACGCCTCCGACGTCACGGCCCGGGCGGTGGACTCGTAGGCGGCGCGGGCCACCGCGTCGTGCCCGTCGACCCGCATCATGTGCAGCCCGTGCAGCCTCAGCTCGGAGGCGGAGGGGCGTAGGGTAAGCACGCGCACGCCCCGGCGTCGGGCCCCGTTCGCCTCGATGGCCAGGGCCCGGGTCGGCACCCGGCGAACGAGCTTTGCCAGGGCATCAGGAGGGTCGTGGCGGTCGAAGGCCATGGGGGCCACGCAGATGGCCACGTCGCACGTAGCCCTGACGGCGAGGTCGAGGTTGGTGGTGGAGTGGGCGCCCCCGTCCACCAGGACGCGCCGGCCCAGGCGCACCGGCGCGTACACGCCGGGGATGGCGCAGGAGGCGGCCACGGCGTCGGCCAGCGAGAGGGAAGCGGCGCCCCGGCTCCCGAGCACGATGCGCTCCCCCGAGACGATGTCGACGGCGCACAGCCACAGGGGCGACTCCGGCCACTGGTCGGGAAGCTCGGCCGCCAGCCTCCGCCGTCCCTGACCCATGGAGAACAGACCGGCGGGGAAGGCGTGGGCCAGGAAGCCGGGCATGGCCGGGGTGGGCACCCGCACCACCGAGCGGGTCATCACGTAGGCCGAACCGAGGAAGCGCCGGGCCAGGTCCAGGGGAGTGTGGAAGGCGGGCGAGAAGGCCCGGGGCAGGGCTTCCAGGAGGGGAGCCGCTTCGCTGTCCTGGCCCATGTCCCCCAGGCCCCCGAGGGCCTCGTGGGTCCCCAGGGCCAGCTCCCAGAAGTCCCGGGTCGACCAGCCCGAGCGCAGGTAGGCCCCGAGCACGCTGCCCGCGCTGGTCCCCACGATGAGGTCGGCGTCGGGAGGGCGGAAGCCCGCTTCCTCCTCCAGGGCCCGCAGGGCGCCGGCGTGGTAGGCCATCCCCACCATCCCACCGGCGCCGAGCACCAGGGCGACCTTCACGGAGCCAGTGTGGCTCCCCTGGTCATCCATGTGGTGGAGGGCAGGCAGGGCCGCCGGACCCGGCCGGCCCGCGCCCACGGGCACAGGGTCCGACGGACTCGTCCCGGTCGGTTCAGCGATCGGGGTTGCGGGCGGCCAGGTCCTCCGCCATCGCCCACCCGAAGGTGACCAGGCTGTCGTAGCGCCCGGCGTTGATGGTGTCGAGGAGGGCGGCCACGGCCGGCTCCACGGCCTCGGGCTTGAGGGCCTCGTGGTCCAGCACCCCGCAGGCAGAGCCGTCGCCGGCGAGCACGAAGGTGCGGTCGTCGATGCGGCCCTCGGCCCCGAAGCGCTTGGCCAGGCGCCGGCCCCAGGCCCGCTCCTCGCCCGTGGCCTTGTGCCCGGGCCTGGGCACCACGTCCTCCAGGCCCCGGAAGGCCAGGAAGGCGCCGGAGTCGGCCATGCGCGTCCCCACCAGCACGTCCTCGTCGGGAAAGGCGAGAACGGCCCGGCGGTACTGGTCGGCCATGATCGCCCGGAGCACGCTCTCCCGCTTGGAGGTGCGCTTCACCGAGGCCACGCCCACGAGGAGTGACGGCGTACCCCCGATGCGCTCGAGGGTGCAGAAGGAGAACCCGCAGAGCCGGGAACCCTCACGGGCCTGGGTGATCAGGACCCACTCCTCCCGCTGCTTGGAGAGGAAGCCAACGTCGAACCCGGCCGGTCCCTCGGCGCAGATATCGGCCATATCGGCCAGCTCCGAATCGCTCAGAGCCGTGCAGTCCTTGGTGTCGACCACGATCGCCATGCTTCTTCTGCGCTCCTGTGCCGCTCTGGACCGGTGGGTCAGGTCCCAAGGTTAGGGGAAACCCACGAGGGCGTTCCAAGCAGTGCGTCCCGCTCCGTCCGCCTCACGGCGATCCGCCCTGCAGCCGGCCCCGGGGCCGGCCCCCCCCGTCAGCCCACCACGGCCTGGGGACCGAGGAGCACGCGCAGCTCGCCCAGGAGGCCGTTGCGGGCGTCGACGTTGAACTCCTCCGACAGGCGCATGATCGTCTCGCCCAGGTGGAGGAGCACGGGCGAGTCCCCGGGGTGGTCGAGAAGTAGGGCCTTGAGCCGGCCCATGACCGACTCCGTCAGCGTGGCCATGGGCAGCTTGATCTCCATGGCACGGACGCCATTGGGGGCGACGTCGAGAAGGCGGACCTCCATGCAGACGAGCTTGGGCTGGTCGTCGCGGGTGTCGATGCGGCCCTTGACGCAGACCACCGCGTCCTCGGCCAGCAGGCTGCCGTACTCCTGCATGGTGCGGGGGAAGACCCACCCCTCGATGGCCGCCTCCAGGTCCTCCAGGACGAAGGTGGCCATGAGCTCGCCCTTCTTGGTGTACTTGCGCACCAGGTTGGTGACGACCCCGCCGACCGTCTTGACCTCGGCCTCCCGTCCCCCGCTGGCCACGGTCTGGTCCCGCAGCTCGGCGATGCTGCAGTCGCAGCTCTTGCGCAGCACGGCCTCGGCCCCCAACAGGGGATGGTCGCTGACGTACAGGCCCAGCATCTCCTTCTCGAAGGCCAGGCGCTGTGTCTTGTCGAACTCGGCGTCGGGGATGGGAACGCGGTTGTCGGCGAAGCTGCCGTCGCTGCCGTCGGTGGGCGACCCCAGCTCGCCGAACAGACTCATCACCCCGAGCTCCTGCTCCCGCCGGCGCGACAGGGTGCGGTCGACGATGAGCTCGAACACCTGACACAGCCCCCTGCGAGGATGGCCCAGAGAGTCGAAGGCGCCCGCTTTGACGAGCGACTCCACCGCCCGCTTGTTGAGCACGGCCGGGTCCACCCGCTCGCAGAAGTCGTAGAAGTCGCGGAAGGGGCCCTCGGCCTCCCGCTCGGCCACGATCAGGGCGACCAGGCCCTCGCCCACGTTGCGGATGGCGGACAGGCCGAAGGGGATCGATCCGGCGATGCCCTCCTGGCGCTCGTCCTCCGTGGCCCGCCGGGCGGTGAAGTCCGACACCGACAGGTTGACGTCGGGCACGAGCACGCGCACGCCCCGGGAGCGGCACTCGGCCAGGTAGACGGCCGTCCTGTCCTTGTCGTCCTTGACGCTGGTAAGGAGGGCGGCCAGGTACTCGACGGGGTGGTTGGCCTTGAGCCAGGCCGTCTGGTAGCTGACCAGTCCGTATCCGTAGGCGTGGGACTTGGGGAAGGCGTAGTCGGCGAAGGGCTCGATGATGTCGAACAGGCGGTTCCCCAGCTCGGTCCCGTAGCCGGTGCGCTCGCAGCCCTGGACGAACTGCTGGCGCTCCTTCTCCATGACCGAGCGCGTCTTCTTGGCGCACGCCTTGCGCAGGTTGTCGGCCTCCTCCAGGGAGTAGCCGGCGAAGCGCTGCGCCACCCGCATGAGCTTCTCCTGGTAGATCATGAGGCCGTAGGTGTCGGCCAGCATCTCCTCGGCGTCGGGGTGCACGAAGGTGACGGGCTTGCGGCCGTTCTTTCGGTCGGCGTAGTCGTTGTGCATGTTGGCCGCCATGGGCCCGGGCCGGTAGAGGGCGACCAGGGCGGCCACGTCCGGGTATGCGGTCGGAGCCAGCGAGCGCATGAGGGCGCGCATCGGCCCCCCCTCCAGCTGGAACACGCCGATCGACTCGCCCCGCTTCAGCATCTCGAAGGTCTTGTCGTCGTCCAGGGGGACGGCGTCGATGTCGGGCCTGGCGCCGGTGGACTCGGCGATGAGGTCCAGGGCCCGCTCGATGACCGACAGGTTGCGAAGCCCGAGGAAGTCCATCTTGAGCAGGCCCAGCTCCTCCACCCCGTGCATCTCGTACTGGGTGACGATGGGCGCCTCTTCGGGGGTGCCACCGGGCTCGGGCTTGCGCTGGATGGGGAGGTACTCGGTCAGCGGGTCCCGGGTGATGACGACGGCGGCGGCGTGGATGCCGTCCTGGCGACGTAGGCCCTCCAGCCCGCGGGCCACGTCGACCACCTTGCGCACGTCGGGGTCCAGGGCGTACATCTCCCGCAGCTCGGCCGCGACCCGGTAGCCGTCGAGGTGCTTGGGGTGCTGGTCGAGGCAGGCGTGCAGAGGGGTGTCCCGCCCCATGACCAGCGGGGGCATGGCCTTGGCCACCCGGTCCCCGACCGAATAGGGGTAACCCAGGACGCGCGCCGCGTCCCTCACCGCGGCCCGGGCCTTGATGGTGGAGAAGGTGACGATCTGGGCCACGTGGTCCCAGCCGTAGCGCTCCGCCGCGTAGCGGATCATCTCGCCCCGGTAGCGCTCGTCGAAGTCCATGTCGATGTCGGGCATCTGCTTGCGACCGGGGTTGAGGAAGCGCTCGAACAGCAGGTCGTATCGGATGGGGTCGAGGTCCACGATGCGCAGGCTGTAGGCCACGCAGCAGCCCGCGGCCGAACCTCGCCCCGGGCCCACCCGGATGCCCGACTCGCGGGCGTGGCGGATGAGGTCCCACACCACCAGGAAGTAGGCGGAGAAGCCCATGTCGCAGATGACGCCGAGCTCGAACTCGAGGCGCTCCACCACCTCCGGCCTCAGGGGGTCGCCATAGCGCTGGCGGGCGCCCTCGAAGGCCAGGTGGCGCAGGTAGTCGTCGTCGCTGGCGAAGCCCACAGGCAGGGGGAAGGCGGGGAGCTGGGGCTTGCCGAACTCGATCTCCACCCCGGCCCGCTCGGCCACCCAGAGCGTGTTGTCGCAGGCCTCCGGTGCCTCGGCGAAGAGATGGCGCATCTCGGCCGCGGTCTTGAGGTAGTGCTCCGAGCCCTCGAACTTGAAGCGCTTGGGATCGTCGATGGACGCGCCCGTCTGCACGCACAGGAGGGCGTCGTGGGCCACGGCGTCGTCGCGGTGGGCGTAGTGGCTGTCGTTGGTGGCCAGCAGCGGGGCCGAGATCCGCCTCGCGATCTCCATGAGCTGGGGGTTGGTCTCGCGCTGCTTGGCCAGGCCGTGGTCCTGAAGCTCCACGAAGAGGTTGTCGCGACCGAAGATGTCCTGGAGGCGCCCGGCCAGCCTGGTGGCCTCCTCCTGGTCTCCCCGCAGCAGGGCCTGGAGCACAACGCCGCCCAGGCAGCCGGTGGCGGCCATCACGCCCTGGTGGTGGCGTTCGAGCAGCTCCCAGTCCAGCCGGGGCTTGTAGAAGTAGCCCTCCAGATAGGCGGCGCTGGAGAGCTTCATGAGATTGCGGTAGCCCTCGGTGGTCTCGGCCAGCAGGGTGAGGTGGTAGTAGAGCTTCTGGCCCTCCTCGCCCTCTCCCCCCGTGTCGTCGATGCGCCCCCGGCGCACGGGGCGCTCATGGCGGGTCTCGGCCGCCATGTAGGCCTCCATCCCGATCACGGGGGTGACGTCCTGCTCCCGGCAGGCCTTGTAGAAGTCGAGGACCCCGTACATGTTCCCGTGGTCGGTGATGCCCACCGCGGGCTGACCGTCGGCCTTGGCCGCGGCGACGACGTCGGCGACCCGTGCGGCCCCGTCCAGCATGGAGAACTCGGTGTGGAGGTGGAGGTGGGCGAAGGAACCCCCAGATGATCCGCCCGCTGCTCCCACTGCCTTCGCTCCTTCCCCCGCCACCGGCGCCGGGCCCCGTCGTCCACAGGCTGTGGAGAACTACACCACTGTGATTAGGCGAGGGTAGCGCGTCCCGGAGGGGCCGCGCCGGTCTCCTCGGGCGCCGCCAAAGGCCTCCCGGACCGCTTCAGGGACCCAACCGGAGCCTCGGCCGCGGGAGCCTCAGAGATAGGTGCCAGGGCGCTCCCGCCCCTCCTCGGTGCCCGGGGGAAGGCCCCGCCTGCGCATCTCCTCCAGCTGGCTGCGGGCCGCCATCTGCTGGGCGAACAGGGTGGCCTGGATGCCGTGGAAGAGGCCCTCCAGCCAGCCCACCAGCTGGGCCTGGGCGATGCGGAGCTCGGCCTCGCTCGGGGTCCCGTCCTGGAAGGGGATCTTCACCCGGGCCAGCTCGTCGGCCAGGTCGGGTGAGAGCCCCGACGTCAGCTCCTTCACCGACGTCTCGTAGATGTCCCGCAGGTGGGCCCGGCTGGCCTCGTCGATGGGGGCGGCCCTCACCTCTTCCAGGAGCTGCTTGATCATGGAGCCGATGCGCATGACCTTGGCCGGCTCCTCCACGGTCTCTCGCTGGTCGGCGCCCTCCGCTGGCTGGCCCGGCCCCGCAGCCGCGGGGTCGTTGACCACTATGAGCGAGGGCGCCGGCTGGGGGGTCTCGTCGGCGGGCATGCCCGCATCCTTGTCCGGATCAGGCCTGGGCGGCCAGCAGCGGTACCCACATCTCGGCCGGGGTGAGCGAGCCGTGCCTACCGACCATGCGGGCCTCGCCCGACTCGGCGCCGTCGAGGAAGGCGACGGGGGCGAAGGGCACCAGGGCCACGTCCCCGAGGCGGTCCTCGACCCCGGGCGAGGGCCGGCCGCCCAGCCACCCCGCGGCCACGATCTCCTCCCGGGAGTGGACCCAGGCCACATCGCCGTAGCGGTCCCGCGCCGCGCCGGCCAGACCCGGAGCCCGGCCAGGCCGGGCGTGCAGCCAGCGGAACCTGCCCTCCCCCGACTGCGTCGTCACGTCCTCCATGAGATCGCCGTCGAGCAGAAGGCCCCCCGTGCCCACGTGCACCTGGCCGTGGTCGGAGGTGACGGCCAGGGCCGCGCCCGGAGGCAGGACGGAGAGCAGGTCGGCGACGAGCCTGTCCGTCGCCATCAGCTCGGCCTCGTAGTGGGCGCCGATCCCGTACTCGTGGGCCACCTTGTCGACGCCGTCGTAGTAGGCGTACACGAAGCCCTGGCCCGCCTTGAGCAGGTCGGCCACCTCCTGGACCATGGACGAGGGCATGCGCCACCCGTGCAGGCGGGCACCTCCCAGGTGGGCCAGGGTGAATCCCGTCGACGCGAACTCGGCCCGGGTCACCACGGGCACGGGGCGTCCCATGAAGGCGGGCACGGTCTGGAACCGGGCCGGGGGGATCGAGGAACGGGCGTCGCCCGAGGGCGTGCGCCACTGCAGCACGTTCATAACCTCGCCCGTGTCCACCCGCAGCCGGTAGCCGAGGACGCCGTGGGCCGCGGGCGGCAGGCCGGTCGTTATGGAGGTGAGGGCGGTGGCCGTGGTCGTGGGGGCCACCGAGGTGATGGGGCCCCCGGTCATGGACGCCAGCGTCGGGGCCAGCACGTCGCGCTCGCTCAACTGCTCCCATCCCAGCCCGTCCACGACGAAGAGGACGACCTGCTCCGCCCCGGCCAGGGGCTCGGGCACCCAGGCGGGCGGGGCGTGCTCGAAGCGGTTGAGCAGCGCCGGGACCAGGCCCTCCACGCAGGCCCCCCCGTAGGCGGGGACCACCGGGTCGGGGACCCCCTTCACACCGATGACCTTACGTGGGGGGTGCGTGACGATGGGCGACCGGGAGGGTCCTGGGCCGTACCATGTATGTGTGAAAGTGTCGACCCGGGGCGA
>Ga0066660_10001404_pt1 | contig 10165 bp, 10 predicted proteins | sample GraSoiAngelo_109_FD_75177 | JGI IMG/M metagenome (GOLD analysis project Ga0066660, IMG submission 75177) | Grasslands soil microbial communities from the Angelo Coastal Reserve, California, USA - 14_0903_12_20cm | ecosystem: Environmental > Terrestrial > Soil > Grasslands | place: USA...
AAGCCAGCGCCGCAGCGCTGCCCGGCGTCGCGCTTCCCGGGCGGTCCGCGCGATCACGCCGAACACGAACGTGCGGAACGTCGAGCGCCCGTCGAAGCGCGCGCGGCCGTCGAGGAGCTTCAGGTAGGTCGCCTGCAGCACGTCCTCGGCCGCGCTTCGATCCCAGCCGCAGCAGCTCAACGCCCACCCGAAGGCGGCGGTGTGCAGCTGCTCCAGCTCGGCGGTCAGGTCGGCAGCCATGGAGACTCGTATCGATCTATGAGTGTCTTCTGGGGCTGGACTATATGACGCGGCGTTACACTCGGACCGTTTCGCCCCGCTCCTATCGTCCTTGGCTCCAATAGCATACGCCGCCCGCCCGATACCGTCGCCAGCGACGTTGATCTAGATCACCGATCCCGAGAAAGGCGGAGGATAGGTTCCAGTCCCGCGACGGCCTGTTCGTTTTCATGGACCCATGAAGAAGCCGTTGCACTCGACTGGTTGCGCCCTAGGCCTTGCCACCAATTACGGACGGAGGATCCTAGTATGCGCAAAGCCATCGCTGTTTTGGTCGTCGTGGCGGCCGCGGTCGCAGCGGCGTGTATGCAGATACCGACTGAGTATCGGTTCGTGGTGTGCATCCAAAGCGGCGACACCCTTGGAAAAGCCGGCGTGCCCTGCGCGGTGGTGGATACGGTACACCCCTAGGAGCGGGCTTGAGCTTGAGCCAGGCGGCGCCGCGCGGCGTTACGCTCGGACCGCTTGGCCTCGCTCTTTCAGCACGCGTCGCAGGATTTTCCCGGAGGGTGACTTGGGAATGGCGTCGATGATCTCGAGCGCGCGGATCCTCTTGTAGGGCGCGACACGCTCGGCCACATAGGCCATCAGGTCCGCCGCCGACACGTCGCCTCGCAGCACGACGAAGGCCTTCGGCACCTCGCCGCACTCCCGGTCCGCCAGCGGGACTACCGCCGCATCGGCCACGGCAGGATGGCCCCGCAGCAACGCCTCGAGCTCAGCCGGCGGGACCTGGAACCCCTTGTACTTGATCAACTCCTTCAACCGATCGACGATCGTGAAGTACCCGTCCCGGTCGACGCGCCCGATATCTCCCGTGTGCAACCACCCGGCGGCGTCGAGCGTGGCCGCCGTGGCCTCCGGGTTGTTCAGGTATCCCGCCATTACTTGCGGGCCGCGGATCAGGAGCTCCCCGTCCTCGTCCGGCCCGAGGTCGGCGCCGGTCGCCGCATCTACGATCCGGCACTCGGTATTCGGCACCAGCGGTCCCACCGTTCCTGGCTTGCACTTGCCGGGCTCGTCCGAATTGGCGTGGGTCACCGGGCTCGCCTCGGTGAGTCCGTACCCCTGAATGAACCCGCACCCCAGACGCCGGGCACATGCGGTCTCGAGGTCGGCCTCGAGCGGTGCCGCGCCGGACATCATCGCCCGCAGGCTCGACAGATCGTAGCGGTCCACGGCCGGATGCTGGGCGAGCGCGAGCACGAGCGGTGGCACCACGAACGCCCGGGTGATGCGATACTGCTGCACGGTGGCGAGGAACGGCTCCAGCTCGAACCTGGGCATGGTGACGAGGGTCGCGCCACGCCACAGCGCTAGGTTCAGCACCACCTGCATCCCGTAGATGTGGAAGAACGGCAGGACCGCGATGATGCGATCCTGCTCCGCCACATGGTGCACCGAGGCTGTCTGGAGCAGGTTGGCCACGAGATTGCGATGCGTCAGCACCACGCCCTTGGGGAATCCCGTGGTGCCGCTCGAGTACGGCAGTACCGCGAGATCCCGCGCCGGGTCGACCGGAGCGCGCGGGGCAGGCGCGGCGGTCTCGAGCAGGGTCGCGAACGGCGTGGCGCCGGGCGCGCTGCCCAGAACGAAGATCTCCTCGATGCCCACCTGTTGCGCGACTGGCGCGGCCCGATCCATGAATGACGGCACCGTGACGAGGAACCGGGCGCGGGCATCACGCAGCTGATGGATGGCGTCCTGGACCGTCGAGAGCGAGTTGATCGTGGTCACGACGCCGCCGGCGGCGAGCGTACCGTGGAACGCGAGCGCGAATTCGGGACAGTTGGGCGCGAACAGGGCCAGCACCTCGCCCGGCGCGAAGCCCCGGGCGGCGAGTCCGGCCGCGACCCGGTCCGCCCCTCCGGCGAGCTGTCCGTAGGTCAGCGTTCGGCCGCTCGCCGCGTCGATCAGGGCCGGCTTGTCTCTCAGTGCCGCCGCTCGCGCGAGCACGAAGCGGTGCACCACGATGTCCGGGATCGCGATGTCGGGATGCGGGCTCTTGAAGAGCATAGCGCCCGCGAGAGTAGCCCACGGCGGGGGCCGGGTCAAATCGGCCCTCGAGCGTCTACGTCTCGCCCACCTCGCGCCGATGCAGCTCCCGGACGGTCTCGATGGTATCCGACTGGTCCGGGCCCTTGTCCGGGCGGTAGCGCACGATGCGCGCGAAGCGCAGCGCCAGGCCGCCCGGATACGTCGGGCTCGCCTGGATGCCGTTGAAGGCGACCTCCACCACCAGCTCGGGCCTCACGTGCACCACGTGTCCGTCGCGTCGCGTCTCGAGCTCGAGCAGCTTCGCCGTCTGCCACTCGAGCATCTCGTCCGTCATCCCTTTGAACGTCTTCCCGAGCATCGCGAAGCCTCCACCGTCACGGGCCCCAAGGTGAAGATTGGAGAGCCGGCCGCGGCGGCGGCCGTGGCCCCATTCGGCGGCCAGCACGACGAGGTCGAGGGTGTGAGCGGGCTTCAGCTTGAGCCATGCGGCGCCGCGCGCGCCTGCGTCGTAGCGCGCGTCCAGGGCCTTGGCCATCAGCCCTTCCTGTCCGGCCGCGATCGCCCGTTCGAAGAACGCCCCGGCTTCGCCCGCGTCCGATGTCACGATCCGGGGCACGCGCTGCTCGCCCGGCACGGCCGCGGCGAGGGCGGCGAACCGCCGGGCGTAGGGCTCGTCCAGGAGCGGCGCGCCGTCGGCGTAAAGAATGTCGAAGAAGAACGGCACGAGTGGCAGCTCGGCGCGCAACCGTTCGACGTCGAGCTTCCGTCCGAAGCGCCGCATCGTCACCTGGAACGGCAGCGGGGTCCCGTCCGGGCGCAACGCGATCGCTTCGCCGTCCAGGATGGCGTCGTCGAGCGGGAGGCGCCGGACCGTTTCCACCACCTCGGGCACCGCCTGCGTGACGTCGTTCAGCTGACGAGAGAACACCCGCACCTCGTCTCTCGCTTTGTGGACCTGGATGCGCGCGCCGTCGAGCTTGTACTCGAACGCCGCCTGCCCCTTCCCCAGACGGGTCAACGCATCCCCCACATCATCGGCGGCTTGCGCAAGCATCGGCTGCAGCGGGCGGAACAGCTGCACGCGAAAGCTCGTGAGACCCGCCGCTCCCTCGGTGAGAGCGGCGTGTGCCACGCGACCCAGGTCGGCCGCGAGCATCGTCGCCCGGCGCACGGCCCCGGCTTCGATTCCCGCCGCCCGAGCCACCGCCTCGGCCGCGAGTCCTTCGAGCGCCCCCTGACGCAGCTCGCCCCTGACCAGGCGAAGCAGGAATTCCCGCTCCTGGGCCGTCCCGCGTGCGAACAGCTCACCGAGGAGGCGTTGCTTCATCTGGGTGGAGCCCTTGCCGGTGGTCGTCGCGAGGCGTTGCAGCGCCGCGTCCACCGCGGCGAGCTCGAGGGTAGGAGCGGTGGCCGCCTGCTCGGGTTGGACGGCCTGCAGGGTGGCGTAGCCGATCCCGATCCGTCCTTGGCGGAGCGAGCCCGACAGGAAGGCGATCGCGATCTCGATCTCGTCCGGACCGGCCCGCTTCAGGAGGGCGGCGACGAGGTCGATCTTCGCAAGCCGGCCCTTCGTTGCCGCAACGCGACGCGAGGTCTGGACGAGGTCGTGGAGCAGCACGTGGTCCTCACCCGAAGCGCGCTAGAGGACGACATCGCCACCCGGGTCGGTGCCGCGCAGCCGGTCGAGGCGCTCGCGGGCCTCTTGCAGTCGCCGCTCGCGCTCGGCGTCGTCGATGGTGGCGCTCGACCAGTCGGGATTGCCGGCGGCGTCGAGCCGTACGCGCAGCACCACGCCCTCGCGCACCTTGACCGGGAGCGTCTTCTTGAGCACGTCCAGCCCGACGCCGTCGTCTCCGACCAGCACCGCGACCGCGCGCTCGAGGCGATCGACCGAGTAAAACGCCTCTCGCTCGGTCATGACCGACCCTTCAAGGCGCCAGGATCTTTCGGACGTTCGAGAGGATCGCGTCGAGCTGGCTGTCCACCCGGCGCTTCTCGAAGAGCCGGCCGCGGAGCCAGGCCACCAGTGAACGCGGGGCCCACACGTCCCGCACCGTCACCGCGGTCGATTCGGCCGTCGGATCGAGCCGGAAGAACGTCTTCCAGCCGTTCCGCTCACCGCGCTCCACCCAGCCGAAAGCGGTGGGCGGCGTGAAGTCTACGACCTCGAATTCGGTCGTGCGTTGACCGAACCGTACTTTGAACCGCACGCCCTTCCTGAGCGGCTTGTCGCTCTGGGTTCCGGCACATCCCGGGAGCCACTCGGCCATACGACTCGGGTCGGTGAGCAACGCGAAGACCCGCTCGATCGATACGGGGACGGTCTGAATCACGGTTCGGCTGACAGGGTGCATGAAAGGGCTCGACGCTCGCTGGTAGGCTCGCACCACACGGCCGCCGTGTCAACCGGCTAACGCGTGAGCACCGGGAGATAGGCCTTCCAAGGCCCGACGGCCGCGGTGTACTGCTTCGCCATCACGCGCGAGATCTGGGCGATGTGGCCCAGGTCGTGCACCACCCACGACGCGAGCAGCTGGGAGAGCGTCACCTGGCCCAGCTCGGGATGTTGGCCGCAGAGCGCCAGCTGCTCCCGGGTCAGATGCCAGCCTCGCAGCGTCGCGATACCCTCAGCGCGTGCCTCAGCAAATCGATCCAGCAGTCGTTCGAGCGACCAGCCCGTGAAGCGCCGGGCCTGCGCGAATCGGTCGAATGGCTCGAACGCCTGCGATTCCCCCTTGGTGAGGATGATCTTCGCCCGCGGGATCCAGTCGGTCTCTTCGCCGTGAATCAGGTGGCCGACCACGTCCTGCGGGCTCCACGTGTCGGGACCTTCGGTCGCGCTCGTCCAGGGAGAGGGGAGCCCGCTCAGCATGCTCTTGAGCGTGCCCGGCGTGCGGTTCAGGACTGCCAAGCCTTTGTCGAGATCGAATTCCATCACAGGTTCATCCGTTTCAAAAAGGCGACGTATCGCGGCTCATCCCGCACGGCGTCGAAGATCGGGTCGACCTTCATGTAGGTCAGCCAGCCACGCCGGTCTTCGTACGCACGGTCGAGCCAGTGGAACACCTGGTCCACATTCCTCAAGCCGAGGTGCGCGATGCAGAGCGCAACCGGTGTCACGTAGTGCTCGCGCGCGCGGGCTTCGAGCTCGGCCACCATGGCCTCCGCCTCGCGCCGCCGGCCGCTCAGGGCCAGCACGTGGGCCACGCCCGCGGTCGCGTACGACAAGTCGGGTGAGAGGGTGATCGCCTCGCGGAATGCGCGCTCGGCCTCGGCGTAGGCCCCCTGTTGCATCAGTACGAGGCCCATCACCCGATAGGTGTCTTCCGACGTGGGGTTCATCGCGACGGCGCGCCGCAGATGGTACAGCGCCTGCTCGTAGCGGCGGGTGTAGTAACTGATCCAGCCCACGCCACGCCGCACCGAGAGCGACGACGGGTCGAGCTCGAGCGCCGTCAGCACTTCCGTCATCGCCTGCTCCGACTGCCCGTTCACGAGCAGCACGTACGAATACCAGTGGTGCGCCGTGGCGAAGCCCGGGTTCAGCTCGAGCGCTCGGGCGTACTCGCGCATCGCTCCCGGCCAGTCCCAGTCATACACGTGCAGCACCCAGGCGAGCGACGTGTGCGCCTCAGGCAGGCTCTGGTCCAGGGCCAGCGCCTTGAGCGCGTATTCGCGCGCGAGTCGGTAGCCCTCGGTGACCGGCACGCTGCGGTAGTCCACCTGGAGCGCGTACGAATCCGAGAGGCCGGAGTACGCCAGCGCGTAGTCGGGATCGTGGTCGATCGCCTCCTTGAAAAAGGAAATCGACTCGAGCACACCCTCCTGACTGCGCTTGTTCCAGCAGAACCGGCCCTTCAGGTACAGCGAGTACGCCTCGAGGTTGTGGGTATAGCGCTGCGGCGTGGGGTCGGCGATGTCGGCCAGAAAGGTCGTGCGCAGCGTGCTGACGATGGTGCGGGCGATCTCGTCCTGGATCGCGAACACGTCGTCCAGCGCACGATCGTAGCGCTCCGACCAAAGCGTGCGTCCGTCGTCGGCGGCAGCGAGCTGCGCCGTGATGCGCAGACGGTCTCCGGACTGCCGCACCGTGCCTTCCAGCACGGCGGAGACGCCGAGCAGCGCGCCGATCCCCCGGATGTCCTGCGCCTTTCCCTTGAGGGCGAACGCGGACGTGCGAGAGGCGATACGCAGGCCGTCGACCTTGGTGAGCGCGTTGATCAGCTCGTCGCTGATGCCGTCGCTCAGGTACTCGTTGTCCGGATCGGCGCTGGCATTCACGAACGGCAGCACCGCGATGGAGCGCGTCCTGCCGACCAGCGACGGGGCGGCTCCGGGTCGCGTCTCTTCCAGGGCCGCCGTGAACTCGGCGACGCTCGCGAACCGGTCCGCCGGCGCCTTCGCGAGCGCGCAGGCGAGCGCCTGCTCGACCGCGGCCGGCGCGTCGGGACGGCGGGCGCGAAGCGGCGCCGGCGGCTCGCTCAAGTGTTTGGCGACGATGGCCCGGGCGCTGTCTCCGGAAAACGGCGGCTCCCCCGCCAGCATCTCGTACACGACGCAGGCGAGGGCGTACTCGTCGCACCGCCCGTCCAGCTCGCGATCGCCCGCGGCCTGCTCGGGGCTCATGTACTCGGGCGTCCCGATGGCGAGCCCGACCTCGGTGACGTGCTCCCCACCGGCCTGGAAGATGGCGCGCGCGATCCCGAAGTCGGCGAGCACGGCGTGCCCGTCGGCGAGGAGCACGTTCTCGGGCTTCACGTCCCGGTGGACGAATCCCTCGCGGTGCGCATAGTCGAGGCCCGCGCCCACCTCCCGCGCGATCCTCAGCGCGTCCTTGAGCGCAAACCGCTGCTCGCGCACCAGACGCTCCCGCAGTGTTTCGCCGCGCACATATGGCATCACGTAATAGAGAGAGCCGTCCGCCTGACCGGAGTCGATGAGGGGCAGGACGTGAGGATGGGTCAGCCGCGCGGCGATCGCGATCTCGCGCAGAAACCGCTCGGCGCCGATCGCGGCCGCGACGTCGGGCCGCAGCACTTTGATCGCGACCTGGCGGCGGTGCCGGAGGTCCTCGGCGACGTACACCGTCGCCATGCCGCCGCGACCCAGGACCCGCTCGATCCTGTAGCGGTCGCCGAGGGCGGCCGAGAGGGCTTCCCGCACGCGCTCCATGGAGGGAAAGCTATCTATGCTTGGCCGCCTTGCCTGCGCCGGTCTCCTCGTCCCCACGACTCTCGTAGCCCAGGGGACGCCCTGCGTCTCTCGACGCTCAGGGAGCGTTCCTGCGGCCTACGCGGCCACGGTTGCCCGGGAGCGCATGCTCGTGTGCGAGCGGCTCGCGACCCGCATCCCCGGGGTGCAGGTGGCCGTGGCAGTGAACGGATAGCTGGTGTGGTCGGAGGGGTTCGGGTACGCCGACGCCGCGCGCATGCGGCCGGTCACGCACCAGACGCAGTTCCGCATCGGGAGCGTATCGAAGCGTTCGACCGGGAGGCGGTATCCCATCGCCCGTGATTCGCGGCTCAAGCCGCGGCTCGGCACGTACCGCTGAAGCGGCAGAGCCGAAGCCAGTTTCGGGCTCCCGTCAGTTCACTGACACGTGCCGAGTCGCGGGTTCACCCGCGGACCCGTCGAGGACGGCGGATCAGAATTCGTTGACAGGTCGCCACACATCATGGATGGGACCGCGACGGTGTCGGCCCCTCGTGCGCGGCTACAGCCGCGGCTCGGCACGTACCGCTGACGCGGCAGAGCTAGGCGCTCGGTTCCGACGGTGGTACCAGTAGTACCCGCCGATCGCGAGCAACACCAACAGCGAAATCGCAATCACGGATCGATAGGCGCCCCGTGACACGCCCGCGCCGATCATGACGCTCGCGAGCAGAGCCGGCGAGCGCGCCAGACCCGACAACACCAGAAACTCGATGATGGTCATTCCGGAGAAGCCCGCCGCGTAGCTCAGCAGGTCCTTGGGCAGACCCGGGAGCAAAAACAGGAGAAACATCGCTGACTTGTTCCTGGCGCTCCCGAGCGAGCGGTCGATCTTGGCGAGCGTGTCCCGCCCGATGAGCCGCTCCAGCGTGGGCCGACCCACCACCCGGGCGAACCAGAAGTTGAAGGCCGAGCCGAGCGTGACGCCGATGGCGGAGTAGAGGAACCCTCGCCACGCCCCGAAGACGTAGCCGGCGGCGAACGAGGTGATCTCGCCGGGGATGGCGGCGATCACGACCTGCAGAAACTGGACGGCAATGCACCACAGCGCGCCGGTCGGGCCGCCCTCGCGCAGCAGGGCGATCAGGTGGTCCTTGTTCGAGATGCGATGCAGTACGCCCGTGTGCCACAGCACCGCCACGCCGACCACCAGCAGCACGATCAGGCCAACGGGGAGAAGCCATTTGCGTGTCACGATAACCGTTACGAAAAAATAGCGCGCGTGAGCGCTCCTTCGTGCTCGAGCAGCCAGCGCTTGCGATCGAGGCCGCCACCGAACCCGGTGAGTGCGCCGTTGGCGCCGACGACGCGATGGCACGGGACGATGATGGGGATGGGGTTCCTGCCGTTGGCGGCACCCACGGCGCGGGTGGCGCGCAAGTCGCCCAGCCGGCGCGCCAGGTCGCTGTAGCTCAGCGTCGTCCCGTACGGGATGGCGCGCAGGGCATCCCATACGCGCCGCTGAAATGCCGTGCCGGGCGGGTCCAGTGGGACGTCGAACGTCCTGCGCGTCCCCGCGAAGTACTCCGCCAGCTCCTGTCGAGTGCGAGCCAGCAATTCGCCCGCGGGGCCGCGGCCGTCGTCCTCCATCCATCCCGCCCGCTCGATGAGGGGCGGTCCATGGCGGGAGATGCTGAAGTAGACCCCCGTGAGGGCGGTGCCCGAGGCTGCGAGCACAAGCTCGCCGACGGGGCTGGGGACGCGGGTGAAAGTCGCGGGCATCGTGGAATGTAGCGGCGCCCCCTCTTGGTCGGCGAGGACAGGGTCGCCCTACCCTTCTCGCCGTGAGCCGCGGTATCATCTCTCCATGCACTGCCACAGAGCCGTTCGCCACATCGTCCTGGTGGCGGTGGCGTGGGTCGTCTCGTGTGACAAGTCCACCGCCCCGAGGTCCACGGTGCCGGTGGCTTCTGTGACAGTGAGCCCCGCAGTCGCCAGTATAGCGCTGGGACAGACGGTGCAGCTCACAGCAACGCCGAGGGACTCGCAAGGGAACGGGTTGGCGGGGCGGGTGGTCGCCTGGTCGACCAGCGACGCCTCAGTCGCGACCGTCAGTGGCAGCGGTCTAGTGACCGCCGTGGCAGTGGGCGGCGCCACGATTACCGCCACCAGCGAGGGCAAGAGTGCCGGCGCCGCGATCACCGTCACCACGCCGAGCAGCGGCGGCACGCCGGATCCCACCCTCTTGCCCGTGGCGACGACCTTGCAAGCGTCGCTCACCGCGGCCTACGATGTCCTCAACGTGCCGGCCATCGCGGCCGGTGGCTCGTATCGCGACCCAACGACGGGCGTGAGGGTGTACAAGGTCACCTCCGCCACCTTCCCGACCACCAGCGCGAACTGGGGCCACGATTACGCCGAGGGCGGGGATGAGGTCTCCCTGCCCTACAGTGGCGCCACACGGGCCGTTCTGGTGCACGGCGGCGCGTATTGGCTCGTCGACTTCACGCCTGGTGTCGGTGTCGGCAATGGGCGCCAGCTGAGCGGCAACCTCGCGCCGGTACAGGACCAGGCTTTTGCGTTCTCCACTAATCCCGCCACGCCGTGGTACGCGTACGTGAGCAACGGCACGTCGGTGCGCCGGCTCGACATTCGGACGATGACAGAAGCGGCAGGGGACGGCTGGCCCGTGAACAACGAGCCCGTGGCGGTGTGGCTGCAGCAGAGCGAGAACGAC
>Ga0066660_10001411_pt1 | contig 10147 bp, 8 predicted proteins | sample GraSoiAngelo_109_FD_75177 | JGI IMG/M metagenome (GOLD analysis project Ga0066660, IMG submission 75177) | Grasslands soil microbial communities from the Angelo Coastal Reserve, California, USA - 14_0903_12_20cm | ecosystem: Environmental > Terrestrial > Soil > Grasslands | place: USA...
GTCGACCGGCTGCTGATCGGCGGCGCGATGTGCTTCACGTTCTTCCTCGCGCAGGGCCGGAGCGCCGGAACGAGCTTGGTGGAACCGGATCACGTGGACCACGTGAAGCGGCTCATGAAGAAGGCCGGCGACAAGCTCGTCCTTCCGACCGACATCATCGTCGCCGACGAGATGGTCGCCGGCGCCACGATCGACGTCGTTGCAGCGGACCGCATCCCGGAAGGCATGGCCGGCTACGACATCGGGCCCGACACCGCGGCCGCGTATGCCACGCACATCCGGACGGCGAAGACGGTCATGTGGAACGGGCCGATGGGGGTTGCCGAGATCGACGAGTTCGCCGGTGGCACGCGCGCGATCGCACAAGCGGTCGCCGACAGCCCCGCGTTCTCTGTCGTCGGCGGCGGAGACAGCATCGCCGCGCTCGAGAAGTTCGGCTACGCGGACAAGGTCGATCACGCGTCGACCGGCGGGGGAGCGATGCTCGAGTTCCTCGAGGGAAAGCGGCTTCCCGGTCTCGTGCCGCTGCAAGTTAGGATGTCGCGCCCCAAGCCCAAAGGAGACTGAGTGGCGCGGAAGCCAATCATCGCCGGCAACTGGAAGATGTACAAGACGCATCTCGAGGCGATCGCGCTCGTCCAGAAGCTGCACTACCTGTTGCGACCGGAAGATCACGACAAGGTCGAGACGGTCGTATGTCCGCCGTTCACTGCGTTGCGCGCAGTCCAGACTTTCATCGAAGGCGACAACTCGTCGATCGAGCTCGGCGCGCAGAACTGTCACTGGGAGAACGAAGGCGCGTGGACCGGCGAGATCGCTGCGCCGATGCTCGCGCGCCTGAAATGCCGGTACGTCATCGCCGGCCACTCCGAACGCCGCCAGTACTTCGGCGAGACCGACGAGATCGTCAACAAGAAGGCCAAGGCGATCTTCGCCAATGGGATGACGCCGATCGTGTGCGTGGGTGAGTCGCTCGAGCAGCGTGACGCGGGCGAAACGGAGTCGTTCGTCGAGCAGCAGGTGCGCGGCTCGCTCGCCGGACTGACGCCCGATCAGCTGAAGGAAGTCGTCGTTGCGTACGAGCCGATCTGGGCGATCGGCACCGGGCGCAACGCGCAGCCTTCGGACGCGAACCAGGTCTGCGGGCTGATCCGTAAGACGGTCGGCAGCATGAAGGGCGAGATCGGCGCGCTTCGCATCCAGTACGGCGGCAGCGTGAAGCCGGGCAACATCAAGGACTTCATGGCGGAAGACAACATCGACGGCGCGCTCGTCGGCGGCGCGTCACTCGAAGCCGAGGACTTCGCGCTCATCGTGAGGTATCGAGAGTGAACAAGATCGTCTACGTCGTGCTCGATGGGCTGGGCGACGACCCGCTCCCGCAGCTCGGGGACAAGACGCCGTTGGAAGCTGCGCGGCATCCGTTCCTCGATGCGCTCGCCGCGCGCGGCCGCAACGGCACGGTGTACACGGTGGGCAAAGGGATCGCGCCGGAGTCCGACATCGCGGTGTTCGCGATCCTCGGCTACGACCCGCGCGTGTACCACTCCGGGCGCGGGCCGATGGAAGCACTGGGCGCCGGGATGGAAGTGCGCGACGGCGATCTCGCGTACCGGATCAACTTCTCCACGGTTGCGGAGGACGGGCGCACGATCGTCGATCGCCGCGTCGGCCGTAACCTCACGAGCGAAGAAGCCGCACAGGTTGCCGCAGAAGCGAACGCGAACATCAAGCTGCCCGGCGCGTCGGCCGAGCTGCGCGCGACGGTCGAGCACCGTGGCGTGTTGCTGATCCGTCGCGACGGCGGCGCGCTGTCGGCCGAGGTGACCAACACCGATCCCGCGTACGGCAGGGAGGGTGCGCTCGGCGTCGCCAAGCTTACGTTCGAAGACACGGTGCAGGAATGCCGGCCGCTTCCCGGACACGAAACGGACGAGCCTGCGGTGGCCGCCGCAGAGCTTACGAACGAGTACCTCCGTCAAGCGTTCATCGTTCTCGACGCGAGCGACGTCAACGCGAAGCGGCGCTCGGTCGGCTCGATGCCCGGCAACATGATCCTCACGCGCGACGCCGGCGACCACATCTCGAAGCCGCCGTCGTTCCGCGAGCGGTACGGCGCGGACTGGGGTTGCTTCGTCGAGATGCCCGTCGAGCGCGGTATCTCCCTTGTGCTCGGCATGGGTCAGGTCGAGGTGCCGATGCGGGGGACCGGAAGCTACGAGAAGCAGTACAACGCCTGGGCCGAGACGGCCCTGGAAGCGATCGAAGAGTTCGACGGTCTCTACATCCACATCAAGGGTCCCGACATTCCGGCACACGACGGCCGCTACGAGGACAAGCTCGAAAACATCGAGGCGATCGACGCCGCGTTCTTCGGGCTGCTCATCCCGGAGCTTCGCCGGGATGCGCTGATCGCGGTGACGGCCGACCACTCGACCTCGTGCGCCAAGAAGGCGCACACCGACGATCCGGTGCCGCTCGTTGTCGCCGGACCGGGGGTCTCTTCCGACGGCGTCGCAACATTCGGCGAACGAGCAGCCGCGCGCGGCTCGATCGGTCTGATCCAGGGAGTCGAGATCATGCCGGCGCTGATGGAGCTCGCGCGAGCCTGATTACGGATGGTTCGGCCCCTTTGTGCAGGCAAAACCGAGTCGAATCCTTGCGTGGCGGTTAGGGGAGGTCTAGCATTTCGCTCGTGACCCCGGTCCGTTGTCTGGTCGTCGTGGCCTTGCGGGGCATCGTCACCCAAGGGATCGTTCCCGGGCGCGCCTCATCATTGCAAGGCGGGCCACGTCTTCCGTCTTCCACGGTCTACCCAGGGGCTATAGGTAGTATCCGCGCTCGTAGTGAGTTTGGGACCACAGGTCTCGGCAGCCGCCTGCACCCGGCAGGCATCCCGACTCAGGAGGGATAGCATGTCAAAGTCTCGTCTCATGAGGTTCGCGACGCTGGCTGCCATTTTGGCCTTGGTGGCGGCTTCCTGTAGCTCCGGAAAGACCAACACGCCGGCGACCCCAAAGAAGGGCGGTTCGATCGTGGTCGCCGCAGAGCAATGGCTCACCTGCATGAACCCGTTGACATCGTGCAACGGAGCCCTGTGGCAGAACATCCTGAACTGGCAAGTGATGCCCAGGCTGAGCCAGTGGGACGAACACACCAACCTCGTCCACTCGGATCTCACCACCGAGGTCCCGAGTCTCACGAACGGGGGCATAACCAAGAGCCCCTTCACGGTCACATACCACCTCAACCCCAAAGCAGTTTGGGCCGACGGGACGCCCATCACCTCTAAGGATGTGCGGTTCACGTGGCTGGCGAAAAAGAATACGAAGGGGGTCTACGCCACTGCGGGCTACGACCTGATCACAGATGTCGATGCGAGCGTCCCTCAGACGGTCGTCATCAAGTTCAAGAGCATCTATACGGACTGGCCGGATCTGTTCGGCGGCAACGATGCCGGCATCCTGGAGGCCGCCGCTTTCCCGAATAACAAGAACGCCGACCTCACCAAGGTGTTGCAGACGGGGCCCCTTCCGTTCTCTGGGGGGCCGTGGATCCAGCAGACGTTCACCACGACCGAGTCGGTATTCGTACGCAATACCAAGTTCTGGGGAACGCAGACACTCCTCGACAAGATGACGTTGGTCCCCCGGACCGACCAGAACACTGAGATCCAGGCGCTCCTCTCCGGTGAGGTCCAAGTCGTGGGTCACCCTCAGCCGACGAACGTAAGCCTCCTGAGGCAGCTCGCGCCGAATCCGAACGCGAAGGCCATTACGACGACGGGGAACTTCTACGAGGCCCTGTTCCTCAACAATGAGGATCCCGTCCTCAAAGACAACAAGGTTCGTGAGGCTCTGTTCTACGCAGTCGACCGGCAGCAAGTGATCGATGGGCTGATCAAGCTGAACAAGCCCGACGCCCAAGTCCTGAACTGTGCATACATCTCCTTACCGGGCTCGGGTCCGTGGTGCGGCAAGAGCTACTTCGACCAGTTCAGCTATCAGCCGTCGAAAGCCCTCTCGATCCTCAAAGACGACGGCTGGAACTGCGATAAGGTCCCGGCGAGCCCGTGCACGAAGGGCTCGCAGAGCCTGAACATGACGTACAGGTTCTGTAACGGGAACGCCCGTCGGCAGACGACCTACGAGCTCCTGAAAGAGAAGGCGCCGGCCGCAGGGTTTAAGTTCACGCAGGTAGCTAAGGGAAGCGATTGTTCGTCTCCGCTGTTCGACCAGACGCTGCCGAAGGGGCTATTCCAGATCGGTGACTATGGCCAGGGACCGGTCACCGACCCCACCCCGACAGGCAACGCCGCCTGTGAGCAGGTCCCGACGAAGGCGAACAGCTACGCGGGCGGTAACTACGAGCGCTGGTGCAACACGAAGGCTACCGACCTGATGCACCAGAGTGACGCGGAGCTCGACAACACCAAGCGGTTGGCACTTTTGCAGCAGGTCTACGAGCTGGAGGTTGCCGACCATGTCCTTTTGCCCCTCTACGTGCTCCCGAGCGTGATCATGTACCGGGCCGACAAGATCGGCGGTCCGATCGGCACGTGGAACGACAGCCCGTACACGGGCATGTTCAACTCGAACGAGTGGTACCTGAAATAGGAACAACGTGAGCAACACGGGAAACGAATTGACGAACCCGGCACGAGAGTGCCGGGTTCGTCATCTTCCCGGGCAGTGAGTAAGTGGGATGCCTCGTTATGATTCCGTAGCGAGGAGACGGGTCGAGGGAGTGGCATGCTCCGCTACGTCATCCGACGACTGATCTTTTCGGTCCCGCTCCTCATCATTGCGAGCATCCTGGTTTTCGTCGTCGTGCGGCACGTGACCGACCCGACGGCATCGCTCCGGCTCAATCCCCGCGCCACTCCTCAGGACATCATCAGGCTCAAGCATCAGCTGGGGCTGGATCGGTCGGGCTATCAGCAGTACACAGCTTGGCTGTCCCATTTCGTGCGGGGAGACTGGGGCTCGTCGCTGATCAGTTCACGCCCGGTCTTCACGGACATCAAGCAGGCCCTTGGGAACAGTATCATCCTGGGACTGGCCGGCGTGATCATCTCACTGATCATCGGGGTAGCCATCGGAACACTCTCCGCACTGCGCCAGTACTCGAAGTTCGACAACATAGCCACTGGCGGCGCCTTCCTCGGCTTGTCGATGCCCAACTTCTGGTTCGCTTTGCTGCTCCAGGTCTTCTTCGGCCTGTACCTCACCCGATGGCTCAACTCCGGGAGTCCCATCTTCTACACGGCCGGCATGACGTCGCCGGGGACGGTCGGCTTCGATCTCGTCGACCGGCTCCGACACCTCGTCCTGCCGGCCACCGTTCTTGCGGTCCAGATCATCGCCATCTACAGCCGACTCATGAGGGCAAGCATGCTCGACGTCATGCACGCCGACTACATACGGACCGCTCGGGCTAAAGGACTGCGGGAGCGGCGAGTTGTCATCAATCATGGGATGCGCAACGCGCTTATCCCCATCACGACGCAGTTGGGCCTGGATCTCGGCAGCATCGCGGGCGGGTTGATCATCACTGAAAGCATCTTCCAGTGGCCCGGGATGGGCCGGTTTTTCATCGATGCCATCAACAACGGCGACTACCCGCAGCTCCTGCCGTGGACGATGGTCGTCGTGTTCTCCGTGATCGTTTTCAACTTGCTCGTCGACATCGCTTACGCGGTGCTTGATCCACGGATCCGTTATGCCTGACGCTCCCGAAGAGATCCCGTCGGCCGTGCAGCCGCTGCCGGTTCTCACGGACGTCGCCGTGGAGCCGGAGCTCCGCGCGCCGCCAGGAACGTCGGCCAGGGCGCGCAGCCCCTGGGAGATCGCCTGGCTGCGGTTCAAGCGGCACAAGGTCGCCATCGCGTCCTTGGTGATCCTTGTGATCATCACGCTCTTGGCGATCTTCGCCAGTGTGATCTCGCGATACAACGTTCACACGCCCGACCTTGCGCATGCGCTCGAGGGCCCAAACGGGAAGCACTGGTTCGGTACCGACAACACAGGCCGCGACGTGTTCAGCCGGGTGCTTCACGGAGGACGGATCTCCCTCCTCGTGGGTGTCTCGGTGGCGCTCTGGTCCGGAATCTTCGGCACTTTCGTCGGCGCGCTGGCGGGATTCTACGGGCGGTGGGTCGATCAACTCCTTATGCGGATCACCGATCTTTTCTTGGCGATCCCGTTCCTCGTGGTCCTGATCCTGGCTTCGAGTCTACTTTCGGGAAGCGTCTTCGAAATCATCCTCATCCTGTCACTCTTCTTCTGGATGCCTGCCGCGCGGATCATCCGTGGCACGGTGTTGTCGCTCAAGGAGAAGGAGTTCGTCGAGGCTGCTCGAGCGAGCGGCGCCTCGAATGCACGCATCATCGTTCTGCACATCCTTCCTAACGCTCTTGGGCCGATCATCGTGATCACGACACTCAACGTAGCTGCGGCCATCCTGACCGAGTCGGCCCTTTCTTTCCTAGGGTTCGGCGTCCAGCCTCCGACGCCGAGCTGGGGCAACCTGCTTCAGGCCGCTCGAGGCTTCACGCTCCTCGCGCCGTGGATGGTGTGGTTCCCGGGACTGTTCATTCTGATCACGGTGCTCGCCGTGAACTTCCTCGGAGACGGTTTGCGCGATGCTCTCGACCCCCATCAGGAACTCCGGGCGCGGGAGCAGTGAGCGCTGATGTCTGAGCCACTCTTAGAGGTCCGGGACCTGACGGTTCATTTTCCGACCCAGGATGGGCTCGTGAAGGCCGTCGATGGCGTGTCGTTCACCGTGGGTCGGAGAGAGACGCTGGGTGTTGTGGGGGAATCAGGCTCTGGAAAGAGTGTCACGTTTCTCACGGTGATGGGACTCATCACGCGCAAGCACGCGCGCATCTCCGGAGAGATCATCTTCCAAGGAGAAGACCTCCTCAAGCTGGGCGATGATGGGCTTCGTGCGATCCGCGGAGCCAAGATCGCGATGATCTTCCAGGACCCGCTCACCGCACTGAACCCGGTGCATAAGGTGGGCAAGCAGATCACGGAGGCGCTTCACGCGCATCGGGAAGTATCGCAAGACGATGCCTGGGCGGTAGCCGTCGACCTCCTTCGACGAGTCGGCATCCCCAGGCCCGAAGAGCGCGCGCATCAATACCCGCACGAGTTCTCAGGAGGAATGCGTCAGCGCGCGATGATCGCGATGGCGCTCGTTCTCCGTCCAGACATACTGATCGCCGACGAGCCGACGACAGCGCTAGACGTCACCGTCCAAGCGCAGATCCTCGAGCTGATCGACGGGCTCAAGGAGGAATTCGAGACGGCGGTGGTGATGGTCACGCACGACCTCGGCGTCGTGGCCGAATACGCCGACGAGGTTCAGGTGATGTACGCGGGGAAGATCGTGGAATCGGGCACGCTCCAACACATCTACTACGGGTCACTCCATCCCTACACATGGGGACTCATGCAGTCGATAAGCAGGCTCGACGAGGATGTCGACCGGCTCCGACCGATCAAGGGTTCTCCTCCATCACTTATCGACGTGCCTTCAGGCTGCGCGTTCTATCCGAGGTGCCCCTATCGTTTCGAGCCGTGCGATAAGGAGATCCCACGGTTGGTGGAAGAGGAAATGGGCCATCTGGACGCATGTTATCTCCCGCTCGAGGAAAAGAAGAGGGTCTTCGCGAGCGAAGTGGCGACGAAGGCATGACCCTCCAGGCCGGCGAACGCCCCCCTCAGCCAGCTCCGTCCACACGAACGCCCCTCATGAAGCTTGTGGCCGCGACGAAGCACTTCCCGATCACTCGAGGGGTCATCTTGCAGAAGCGTGTCGGAACGGTGCACGCGGTCGACAGCGTCGATCTGGAGGTCTACCCAGGTGAGACGGTCGGATTGGTCGGCGAGACCGGCTCCGGCAAGTCCACGACGGCTCGGCTCATCACCAAACTGCTCGACGTCACCGAAGGGCAAGTGATCTTCGACGGGCAGGACATCACGCATCTCAGCCGGCGCAAGATGCGCCCACTACGCCGCGACATTCAGATGATCTTTCAAGATCCGTACGCGAGCCTCAATCCACGAAAGACGGTTGGCTCGATCATCGGAGAGCCCATGCGGATCCACAAGACGGTCCCAAGGGACGGCATCAAGAAAGAAGTCCAGCAGCTGATGGAGCGCGTCGGCCTCAACCCCGAGCACTACAATCGATATCCCCATGAGTTCTCGGGCGGCCAGCGGCAACGAGTCGGAGTCGCGCGCGCGCTGGCCTTGCGCCCCCGGCTGATCGTCGCCGACGAGCCGGTGTCGGCGCTCGACGTGTCGGTGCAGGCACAAGTGCTCAACCTGCTCGAAGATCTACAGGAAGAGTTCAACCTAACCTACGTTTTCATCGCGCACGATCTCTCAGTCGTGAAGCACATGAGCGACCGCGTGGCCGTGATGTACCTCGGACAGATCGTCGAGACCGCGCCCAGCGAGACGCTCTATAAGGACCCGAAACACCCTTACACCGGGGCGTTGTTGTCGGCCGTGCCCCTTCCGGATCCGAGGCTGGTGTTGCAGCGGAGGCGCATCATCCTCGAAGGCGACGTCCCGTCGCCGATCGATCCTCCATCGGGATGCCGCTTCCATCCGCGATGTCCCCGCACGATCGAAGTTGCCGAGAGAGAGGGCCTCGGACGGGTGCACCCTCGCTGTCGCGATGAGGAGCCTGAGCTCCGCCCCTTCCTCCCAGGTCAAGTGGCCGCTTGCCACTTCCCACTCGAAGAGAGGGTGATTCCGGCGGCGGACGGTTCGTAACTCGCCGCACGTTTTCTCGTTCTACCCGACGGCTGCTGCTTCCTCTATCGATCTTATCTGTGGGATCATGCGCCGAAACAGAGTCAGTGCGGTCACGATCAGCAGCGCTCCGCCCGCGTAGAACGGTGCGCGTATGCCGAAAGATTTCGCAACGATCCCGCCGACGAGAGCGCCGAACGGGATCGTCCCCCAGCCAACGAGACGATAGGCACTGTTGACGCGCCCCATCAGATGGGGTGGGATCATCGATTGCCGGAGCGAGACGGTGATGACGTTCCACACGATGCCGCCGAACGCTTCGATCGCGAGCAGCGGCGCGACGATCCACGCGTTCGACAAGAACGCGATCGCCACCATTGCGAGGCCGGAGAGCAGGCCGATCAGGACGAGCGCCCTGCCGCTTCCGATCCACGCCGACACGCGGGGACCGGCGAGCGAGCCGGCGAAGCTGCCGGCCGCTCCGGCGAGGAGAAGTAGCCCGAAGGCAGACGCGCGCAGGTGGAGCACTTCGAGCGCGAACAGCACCATGATCGAGTAGGCGCCGTTGAACAAGAAGTTGAAGATGCCGAGCGACAACGCCATCGTCGGCAGTGGGGGATGGCGCCAGAGCCACTTCAGCCCCTCCTTGATGTCGCGGGACAGCTTCGAGGCCGGAACGCCCTCGTCGCGCGTCGGGCGGAAGTGCCCCGCCATCAGCGCGACGATCAGCGCACCGCCGATGAACGATGCGCCGTCGATGAAAAAGGGGGCCGCCGCGGCCGCCGCGAACAGGAAGCTGCCGATCGGCGGGCCGGCGAACTCCGTCGTGACGATCTGCGCGCCGTAGAGCCGCGCGTTCGCGCGCTCGAGGTCCTTCCGCTCGACGATCATCGGCATCACCGCTTGCGCGGCGTTGTCGAAGAGCGTCTCGCCGGACCCGAGGATGAACACCGCCACGTACAGCAGCGGCAGCGACATCCATTCGCCGATGATCGCGGCGCCGAGCACGCAGAAGATCAGGCCGCGGATGATGTCCACGGTACTCATAACGCGGCGCCGGTCCCACCGGTCGACGAGCGCGCCGCTGACGAGCGCGAAAAGGGCCCACGGAAGCCGCTCGAGAACGGCGACGTTGGCCACGAGGACCGGGTTCCGCGTGAGCGACGCGGCCAGCAGCGGCGTTGCCGTCAGAACGACGCCGTCGCCCAGGTTCGAGATCGCAGCGGCGGTCCAGAGCTTGCGATAGTTTCGCCCGAGCGCCATGGCCGCCCATTATCACCGACGGATCTTCGCCCTCACGGCGATCCTTCTGACGTTGACTGCGTGCCCGTCAAAGGCACCGTTGCGGTCGCCGTCGCCCGGCGTAACGCCGATCA
>Ga0066660_10001414_pt1 | contig 10142 bp, 9 predicted proteins | sample GraSoiAngelo_109_FD_75177 | JGI IMG/M metagenome (GOLD analysis project Ga0066660, IMG submission 75177) | Grasslands soil microbial communities from the Angelo Coastal Reserve, California, USA - 14_0903_12_20cm | ecosystem: Environmental > Terrestrial > Soil > Grasslands | place: USA...
GGAAAGGAAAGGGACTCCCGCGGCCAGGTTAACTGATTCCGTCTCCGCGTCGGAGAAGGCGAGCCGCTTTATAACCCTGGAAAGGTTACAGACGAGTGTTCAAGAGGGAATCTACAATTCATACGTCGGGTCTGAGGTGACCGTGCTCGTCGAGGGGGCGAGTGCGAGGGCGTCTGTTGACATGACCGGGCACACGGCGTGTAACAAGGTCGTAAATTTTCGGGGGACTTCGGGCCTCGTGGGGAGACTGGTCAGGGTGCGTGTGACGGAGGCTAAGCCGCACAGCCTCTACGGTGAGTTTCTGGGGGCGATGTAGAAAAAAGGGGTGTGATTAAATATACCATGGAAATCGAAGTGAAAATCAGAGGACTGATGATGGACCCGAGTAGCAGTACTCCGATAATTATTCTAAAAGATGTGAACAGCGAGACGATGTTACCGATCTGGGTCGGGGCTTTTGAGGCGAACGCCATCGCGCTCGAGATTGAAAAAATTTCGCCCCAGAGGCCGATGACTCATGACCTCCTGAGAAACATTATTTTGGAGATGGGGGCGAGCGTCGAGCGTGTGATCGTCACAGACCTCCGTGACAACACATTTTTCGCCGTGATCGTGATGAGGGGTCATAACGGCGACGCGATCATGATCGACGCACGCCCTTCCGACGCGATTGCGTTGGCCCTTCGGGCCGACTGCCCGATCTTCGTCAACGAGGAGGTGATACGTGCCTCGCGCAACACCGTCTCGGGCGGCGAGGAGGAGGCCACTTCTTCGGCGGATGAGGAATGGCCCGATGTAATCGGCGAGGCAGGGGATTTGCCTATGTAATCCCGGCGTCCCCGTTCGAATAGACTGGAAGCACGACCGTTGAGTATCATCATCGCAATCGCTAACCAGAAGGGCGGGGTAGGCAAGACTACCACCACAATTAACCTTGCCGCCGCGTTTGCCCAAAGGGGACGGCGCGTTCTTCTACTTGATCTTGATCCGCAGGGTAACAGTTCTATTTCATTCCTTGACCCCCAATCCATCTATAAATCTGCGTATGAAATGATGGTTGATGGAGAGAAGGATATATCTGATTGTATCTATCAAACCTCGATAAAAGATTTGGATATTATTCCTTCGAGAATTAATCTGGCTAAATTAGAGTCCAAGCTCGTCGGTGATTTTGACGCCCCCTTTCGTCTGAAAGACCGTCTTGAGTTAATGCGTGATAAATATGACCTTGTGTTTATAGACACTCCGCCCACCTTGGGTCTGATAACAGTTAACGCGCTTGTTGCTTCTACGCACGTACTTATCCCGATCCAATCTTCTTTTTACGCACTGGAAGGGACTGACGATCTTCTCGAAACCATCGAGAAGGTAAAAGCGCGCCCGAACCCGGATTTACGCGTGCTGGGCGTCGTCGTAACCTTATTTGATAAGCGGACGACGCTCGCGCGCGAAGTTTATGAGCAGATCAGAGGAGTTTTCGGCTCCCAGATGTTTGAGACCGTAATTACAAAGAGCGTCCGCTTGGAAGAAGCTCCGGCTTATAGGGAATCAATCTTCACCTTCGCCCCGCAATCTTCCGGAGCTTACGAATATTCTAAACTTTGTGACGAGGTGATGGGTCGTGTCTAAGAGGGGACTCCCTGCTGGAATACGTATGCGGCATGATGCGCACTATGTGGAGGAGCTTGCCAGTCAAACCCCGGCTTCGATTGGCAGACTAATCACAGTCGAACTTCTCGACCCTAACCCGGGTCAACCGAGAGTCGACATCGGTGATCTATCTGAGTTGATACTTTCCGTTAAAGAGAGGGGAGTTTTGGAGCCGCTTCTTGTTACTTCCTCAAGGGTAAAAGGGAGGTGGATGATTATAGCGGGCGAGCGAAGATGGCGAGCTGCCAAGGCCGCCGGGTTGCGCGAAGTCCCGTGCATTGAGTTGGAAGTGGATGAACAGGGGGTGGCTGAGATTGCGCTCATCGAAAATATGCAGAGAAAGGATCTGACCCCTTGGGAAGAGGCCGACGGGCTGGCGGCTTTGTGTCATCGTTATGGGTACACACATGAAGAAGCGGCAAGGAAGGTAGGGAAGAGCAGGAGCACGGTCACAGAGGCGCTTTCGTTAGCCGCAATACCTGAGGAGATACGTGAGGAATGTCGTCTCGCCGACATTCATGTTAAATCACTTCTACTTCAAGTGGTACGTCAGCCGGACTTAACTTCCATGCGTCGGATGATTAAGGATATAGCGGGAAAAGGTCTGACGCGGGATGATCTTCGCACGGCCAAGCGAACACGACAAATCATTGGTGATGCTGTCGGAGATAAAGTCCCTTCGAAGCCGTTTATATTCAAATATTACTTACCGGAAGAAGGTTTCAAAGCGGAAATCCGATTTGAAAAGCCGGTTGCAGAAAATTCTGAAATAATTAGCGCTTTACAAGCGCTAATTGACTACCTTGAGAAAGGCGGTCTTAATCAATAGTGCTGTCCTTCGGCATCTTTATGTACGCGGGCCTTTTTTAGCGCGACGCTGGAGGGAGCGAGCCCAACGCTCGAGCGTCGGCTGAATGGGTTTGAAAATACGCGCCCGAAAGCCGTGTTCCTTTTCATTCCATCTCTTTAACTGCTTTTCCGTATAATCCCTTATAAAAGGCTCCAGCTGACCTTTCCTAACAGAGTGACGTAAAGTTAAAAAAAGGTGTTGCCCTACGAGTGAGAAAATAACCGCTGCCATATTCGCTTTAAATGAGAGTCGTGGGAGTATTTTTTTGTGAAGCGGCCCCTCCTTAGGTAATAAAACGTCTAAAGCGATCTCTATCCGGGCTTGCTTAGCCCCTTGCTTCGGGTAATATAGTCCGGGAAGCTTCGTGGCAAATTTTTGATCATTACGGACTCGGGGGTCCCTTATCGAATCTACGAACCGGATGCGCTCAATGCCGCGAAGATGCTCGCGGGGAATCGTAGCCACCATGCTGTTTATGATTTGCTCAGTGCGTTTCGGGAGGCTGCTACGGCCCGAAAGATTTTCGATTTTAATGTTCATTGTTCCGGCACGCTAGTTCAAAGCTATGCGCTCTCGGCGCAAGACTTTCAGTTGCTACACACCTTCGCTCGGCCGAATAGCACGGCGACCCGAAGGAACGGCGGGCCTCGCCCGAAGAGGGATTTCATTCCTGATACAACCTCTGCGCTTTCAGTGCAGAGTGGTTTGGTTTTATAGAAAATTGAGGCTGTTGGCAAGTAGGCAGATGAGGCGGAAGAATTGGCGCGTCCGATAATATATATTATGGGCGATGGTGGATGCCGACCCTATTTTTCCGAATGCAGCCTTGACACACCCTACAACGTGTTGCTAGAGTACGCGGTCTTTTAGCCGACATAAACCTTAACAGTAGACTTCAAGGAGCCTAATCACTTGAGCGACTCTGGCAGTTATCTCTTTACTTCTGAATCGGTGACCGAGGGTCACCCCGACAAGATCGCGGATCAAATCTCGGACGCCATCCTAGACTCTGTCCTAAAGGTCGATAAAACTGGTCGAGTCGCATGTGAGACGCTCGTCACAACCGGCCTCGTCGTAATAGCCGGCGAGATTACCACAAACGCCCAGATCGATTTCTCGCAAGTGGCACGTGAAACCATTCGAGAAATCGGTTATACACGTGCCAAGTTCGGCTTCGATTGCGATACTTGCGCGGTATTAACAGCGGTGGATAGACAGTCACCAGACATTGCAATGGGCGTGGATACGGGTGGGGCCGGCGACCAAGGACTTATGTTCGGGTTCGCCTGCAATGAGACGGAAGAACTGATGCCTCTTCCGATTCAATTAGCTCACAAACTCGCGCGTAAACTAGCCGAAGTGCGGCGCTCAGACACTCTCAGCTATCTTCGCCCGGACGGTAAGTCCCAGGTCACAGTTGAGTACAGGGACAACAGGCCCTTCCGCATCGACGCCGTCGTTATCTCCACACAGCATGCGCCGGAGGTTACGAATGATAAATTACGTGAAGAAATACTCGAAGAAGTGATTTATACAACAGTCCCCTCTGAGCTGCGCGACAAAGACACTAAATATCATATTAACCCCACAGGCCGCTTCGTAACCGGCGGGCCACAGGGGGATGCCGGGCTAACCGGTCGGAAAATCATCGTAGACACATACGGGGGCTACGCACCACACGGTGGAGGCGCATTCTCAGGCAAGGACCCCACCAAGGTTGACCGCTCCGCGGCATATATGGCGCGCTACATCGCCAAAAACATCGTGGCGGCTGGTCTCGCGGAGAGATGCCTCGTACAACTGGCTTACGCAATCGGCGTCGCAGACCCCGTCTCGGTTCTCATAGACACGGGAGGAACCGGACGAATCAACGAAAGCCGTCTTTCCAATCTCGTTAGGGAGCAGTTTCAGCTAACCCCCCAGGGTATCATCGAAACTCTTAACTTGCGCATGCCAATCTATAGAAAAACAGCCGCTTACGGGCACTTCGGGCGCTCCGACGAAGGCTTCGCATGGGAGGTCGCCGACCGGGCTCAGACGCTTCGGGAGGCTGTCGGGATTTAGAAATTATCCGCGCTCCAAGTATTTACATAGCTCTCGGCAGACGAACTGAAATAGGGGGACAAATGAGCAGCACCGCAAGCACAGGCGAGTTTGAAGTCAAAGATATTAATCTTGCCGAGGCCGGCAAGCGTCGGATCGAGTGGGCGGAGCGCGAGATGTCTGTGCTTCGCCTGATCCGGGAAAAATTTGCCGCCGAGAAACCACTCAGAGGCTTACGCCTAGTGGCATGTGCGCACGTTACGACGGAGACGGCGAACCTTGTGCGCACACTTCAGGCCGGCGGCGCCGAGTCGCTCCTAATCGCCTCCAACCCGCTCTCGACACAGGATGACGTCGCCGCGTCGCTCGTGGCAGATTGGGGAGTCCCCGTGTTCGCAGTCAGGGGGGAGTCCACGGAGACTTACAATAGGCATGTGCGAACCGCCCTGGACTTTCATCCACAGGTCATCATTGACGACGGGTCGGATGTCGTTGCGACCCTCATCAAGGAGAGGGTCGGACAGAGGCAAGAGATTATCGGCACCACTGAAGAAACTACGACGGGCGTTATACGCCTACAGGCCATGGAACAGGCCGGCGTCCTCTCCTTCCCTTCCATAGCCGTAAATAATGCGCAGACGAAGCACCTCTTCGACAACCGCTACGGCACGGGCCAGTCAACCATCGACGGCATTATACGCGCGACAAACATTCTGCTGGCCGGCAGGACGGTCGTCGTGGTCGGCTACGGCTGGTGCGGTAAAGGGGTGGCGATGCGTGCACGCGGCCTGGGTGCGAATGTCGTCGTGACGGAGGTGAATCCCATCAAGGCCGTCGAGGCGGTGATGGACGGCTTTCGCATCATGCCCATTGCCGAAGCGTCCAAGGTCGGCGACATCTTCATCACCGTGACTGGCAACCGGCATGTTATTGATGGGCAGCATTTCGCCTCTATGAAAGACGGGGCGATTGTCTGTAACAGCGGTCACTTCGACTTGGAGTTAAACCTCGTCGCGCTGCGCGAGATATCCCACCCGCCCACGACGGTGCGCCCTTTCGCCGAAGAGTATAAGTTACTGGGAAACGGGAGGCGCTTGATAGTGCTCGGGGAGGGTCGTCTAATTAACCTGGCGGCAGCCGAAGGGCATCCCGCGAGCGTTATGGATATGAGCTTCGCCAATCAGGCGCTCTCCGTAGAGTACCTCGTCAAACAACAGGGTAAGCTCGAGCCGGGCGTGCACATGCTGCCCGACGTTGTCGACACCGAGATCGCGGGACTCAAACTACAATCGCTCGGAATCAGCATCGATTCCCTAACCCCGGAACAGGTCGAATACCTTTCGAGTTGGGAGACGGGGACTTAAACCCCGACCGCTCATTCAGATTTGCGAGCGCGTGAGCAGATAAATTCCGACGGCTAGGTAAAGAAAAGAGGGCGTCCACGCCGCGATTAGAGGAGAAAGCAAGCCGCCTTCCCCCGCCTGTTGTAGCCCGCTGGTGATACCTTGAAAGACCAACCCCGCACCAATCCCTATACAGAGTGCCAGGGTCGTGCCGCGGCGACCGAACATGAACGCGAGGGGGGCACCGGTCAAGACCATTACGAGAGGAAAGAAGGGCCCCGCCCGCTTCTGTTCGAGCGCGACGGCGAGGGGTTGCACATTTACCCCGCGCGCTTTAAGCGCTTTTATGTAAGCGCTTAAAGCGCCGGAGTCGAATTCCCCCGGCCTGGTAGCCGTCCCGTAGAGTGAGTTAAAGTCATCCGCCTTTAGATTAACACTCGGGATGTGTTCATATGCCACTTTTTGCCCGCCGAAACTGATCACTTCGGCGTCTTCGATTTCCAGGCCGGAAGAAGTGGGGTACGCGTCGGGCGCGATTAGAAGCCGCTCTAAGTGCGACATCTCCGGATTAAAGTCGAAAGCCATCAAGTTCCGGAGCTGCCCGCCGCCGGCGTTCGGATCGAACGCGTAAAGCCGTCTGGAACTGACGCCCGAAACCCAAACCCTGCCGGGCTGCGTCTCCGCCTGCGCGGCGCCCGTCCTGATCATACCGCGCAGGATATTTTGCCGTTGATTTGCCGCCGGCTCAACCCTCTCCTGTATGAGCCAGACCCCCGCGCCGAGAAGGGTCGCGAAAAGAATGCAGGGGAGGATTAGCCGGAAGACGCTCTGGCCGCTCCCCCACCAGGCCACCGACTCGCTCCGCCGCACCATCAGGGTGAAAGTAATTAACACGGATAGGACCGTGCCTGTGGGAGTAACCGCAACGCACGTGAATGGCAGCAGGAAGATGAAGTAGCGTGCGACCAAATAAGCGCTCGTGTGATTAAGGGCGATGAAGCGTAAGAGTTCAAATAGTGTGAACACCAGGAACGCCAGTATCAGTGAGAAGAGTATCAGGGAAAAATCCCAAACTATCGACTTTAAAATACCCCTGTCGAGCAGCCCGAGGATCGAGGAGTATCTCCTTTTGGCCGCAAGTCCGCCCCCGCCCGCCTTCATGCCCCGCCCGAATAAAGTCCCCGCCGAAGGGAGGTCGAGACTTTTATATCTCGTGAAGAAGAGTAGCGCCCCGCAGAGGACCGCGCAGCCGAATGCCAGCCAGGAGCCGACGGGCTGGGGCAGAACCCCCGCCCGCACAAGTTGCTCGCCCGCCAGCGAGAGGAGGTAGTAGAGCAGCATTGAGGCGAGCGAGAGCAGAACGCCCTGAGACCGTCCGCCGCGCGCGGCCCTTAATCCCAGCGCCGCGCCGAAGAAGGCGAAGATTATCGGCGACAGTCCCAGCGTCAGCCTTTTGTCGCGCGCCAGCTTGGCCTCGCGCCGCGCCGTCGGCTCCGCGGCACTCCTGGATTTTTCGGAGAGCTGCGCCCACCCCATCTCATCAAATTCAAGCTCGCGGCCCCTTATGCGCTGGGCCAGGGCGCTGCGCCCTGCGTTCAGACGGTCGTCCCTGACGCGCATGCTTTCCGAGTGTTCTATCGTCACGTGCTCACCGGCGGCGATGGCCCTCCCGCCGCCCGCGGGCAGCGTCGTCATCAGGGCGTCGTCGAGCGCGAGCTCAGTCTGCTCGCCGGAGAAATCCAGACGCCCGGACTTGGCCGTCACAAGACGCACGCGCCCGTCCGGCTCTTGCCAGTAGATGAAAACCTTCTCCCAAAGGCCCCTCGCCTCGTTACCCTCCCGGACATAGACGACCTTCCCAGGCATGCCCGTGTAGAAACTCCTCGGCTCGACCGGAGATTCCAGTTTGTAGAGCGCCGCCCGAAGCCCTATGTCCCGAAGGTTTCGCGCAGCCGTCGGGGCCGCCCTGAAGCCCGCGTAGAGCGTCAGAAGGCTCAGGAAGGCCCCGGCGGCCAGGGCCGGGAGAATGATCCGAAAGGCCCCGACGCCCGCGGCGCGCATCGCCGTCAGCTCGCTGTCGTGGCTCATGCGGCTGTACCCCGTGGCGACCCCGACCAGCGTCGCCATCGGGAGCGTGAAGATCAGTATGTTCGGCAGGACGTTGAGCGTGACCTCCAGGGTCAGGCGGAGAGGAACTGCGGAGGAGCCGAGCACGTCGGCAAATTTCGAGGTCTGCTGTATGAGAATAATGATCGAGAGTATGGCTAGAGAGAGGGCGATGTAAGGTAACACCGCGGCGACGATGTATCTGTCTATGGCCTTCCAAGGCATCAGGTCTCTCACGCGCGGCCCAAGCCTGCCGGCCCGTCCGTCGGTCGTTCGGCTTGGACGAGTTTCCCGGACTTGGGCTCCCTCTCCAGAACCCTTCTCACCAAACGTTGGGCCATCTCCGAGACGGTCTGTTGATCCCTGGCCGAGACCGCAAAATAGCTTCGCGACCACACGCAGGGGCCTGAGACGCGTATCGCGGACAAAAGCCTGTAAGCCTCTGCGCTAATCGCCTGCCCCGCTTGGCGGCAGATGCGACACCTTAAGACTCCCTCGGGGCCTACGTGTACGTCTCCGCCCTGCGCGCCGCCCAAGGGCTTGCCGCAGCCTGCACAGACCCTGTAGTCCGGCAGAAACCCCGCGAGTTTTAAAACCCAAAGCTCACAGTAAGAGAGTAAGGCTCTGGAGTTTTCAGGCTCTTTTGCGAGTGCGTCGACACACGCGCGAAGCATTCGGAAGAGCTTCGGGTCGGGCTGGTGCGGCGGGGCGAATTCTCTGACCAGCTCCGCCAGGTACTCCAAAGCCGCCAGCCCTTCAACGTCGCGCGCCGCGTCGAAGTAGGATTTAATGATCTCCGCGCTTTTTATCGTGACGAGCTCGCGCGCCTCCTTCTCGAAGAAGGTCAGGTTGACGAGCGTGAAAGGCTCCAGGGCGGCGCCGAATCTGCTCTTCAGGCGTCTCGCGCCGTGTGCCACACCGCGTATCAGCCCGGCACTCTCAGTCATGCAGACGGCGATCTTATCCGCCTCAGCGAGTTTGTGCGTGTGCAGCACGACCGCCTCTGTTTCGACAAGCCCCATGTTCGTTTCCGCAGTGTCGTGCGTTCCAGAGAGACCGTCGCTCACCAGGGAATCCAGTAAAGCAGCCAGGCCAGCGCGAAGCCCACCCCCACAAACTCCAGGAAGACCCTGAGGGCGTAGAGCGTCCGTTTGCGCTCCCCTTCGCGACCGACGATTGCGAAGACGAACGCGACGAACAATGCGAACAGGGACATCAGCGCGAAGTGTCTCAAGATTTTCTCCCCACGCCTATGTCGAACGCGTCCAAAGCCAGTATGAAGTTGAGCAGCCCTGCGACCATCAGGAAGACGTTGCCGTATTCCGATGTCGACAGTTGTGGGCGCTCTGAGACTGCCAGACCCAAAGCCCTCGAACCCAGCCAGAGGATACCCGAGCCGAGGTCGCAGAATCCGAAGAGGCTGGAGAGAAGTCCCTCGCTCGTGTCTCGAAGCCCATAGATGTGCCCGCCTAGGGCGACCCCGCAGAGGAAGATCGCTAGGACGCTCGCCCCTCCCAGAGCGCCCCTGAGAATTCTCCCCTGCCCTGCGTGGCCTGAGCCGGGTATGAGCCACGCGATTAGGGCCATTAGCCAAGCCTTTGTCGGATTGGGCTTCATGTCTGTTACAAACATCTCCCTCTCGCGCTTTTTAGATTCCTTTTTAAAAGTCGGAGTCGGAGTTTGGACCCGACGTTATCGGACGCGTTGTGAAACCTCTCAGTTAACCAACGTCTGGTAATAGTCCCAAAAGCTAGAGACTTACCTTCTAGTAGAGTAAATAATCTGCGCGCGCCGACTCGAATGTCAACAGCCCCTCCTCCCAGGAGTCGCTTATCGCTTCGAGCGTGTCCCCCCTCTCGAAGGCTTTGCGCAGGGAGTCCGTGCCCGCGATCACGTCGAAAGGGTTCTTGTCATAGACGTACTCGTAAGGCGGCTCCTTCCAGCGGAACTCTTCGCCGTAGAGGTCGAAACAAGATTTCACGACGGCGACCCCGGTCAGGACGGGCCTGAACTCCCGCCTTTCGAGGACGTGAATCTGTACGCCCCCGCAAGGCTGCCCCGCGTGTTTTTGAAACGTCGGCATGAAGCCCGTCGGGCGGAACTTGACGCCCGGCAGTCCGAAGCCTTCGAGGCGGCGCGCCAGCTCGAAC
>Ga0066660_10001416_pt1 | contig 10135 bp, 8 predicted proteins | sample GraSoiAngelo_109_FD_75177 | JGI IMG/M metagenome (GOLD analysis project Ga0066660, IMG submission 75177) | Grasslands soil microbial communities from the Angelo Coastal Reserve, California, USA - 14_0903_12_20cm | ecosystem: Environmental > Terrestrial > Soil > Grasslands | place: USA...
GCCGTTGTCAGCAGATCCGCCACCAGCTTGGAGGAAATCGGCACCCGCGGCTTGTCCTTGCGATCCTGGCGCGCATAACCGAAATACGGGATCACCGCTGTAATCCGTCGAGACGAAGCCCGCTTGAGCGCATCAATCATCAAAAGCAGTTCCATGAGATGCTCGTCCACCGGCCGGCACGTGGGCTGCATCACGAACACATCCGCGCCGCGGACGTTCTCCTGGATCTGAACGTAAGCCTCGCCGTCGGCAAAGCGCGTGACCTGGGCCTGGCCGCGCGTCAGGCCAAGAAAACTGCAGACCTCGTCGGCCAGCGGCTCATTGGCGGTGCCGCAGAAGATCTTGAACTTGTCATCCACGCGGGCACGTTGAGCCTTGCGTTCCGGCTTCTCGTCTGCGCCCATCTGAGTCTTCTTGTCCGTCGCTGTCGCTAAGGTTGCCATAATGTTTCTCTCCGTAGCTGGTTGACTACGTTATTGGCGACTAGCCTCTAGCTGCTAGCTCCCGGCGAACGCACGCTACTACTAACTGCTGGGTTTCTGGCTGGGCCGCTAGGATTCGAACCTAGACAAAGTGCTCCAAAGGCACTTGACCTACCATTAGTCGACGGCCCACCAAAGCATTGTTGATTTTCGATGGTTGATTGTCGAATGAATGACCTCAAGATTTTCAATCAACAATCAAAAATCAACAATCAAAAATTTTGCTCCAGTACTGCTGCCGCGTCAGCGTGGTCGTGATTTGGAATGGCACGCCGCTCTTCTCGAGCTTTGCCGCGCCTTTTTCGGCGGCTGTCCGCGACGCGAAAAGCCCGTAAATGGCCGCCCCGGAGCCAGACAGTGAGGCGTATACAGCCCCTCCGCGCTCCAGCAGACACTTGACCTCGCGCAATTCGGGATACTGAGGAAAGACGACCTGTTCGAAGTCGTTTTCTATCCCGGTACGGACGAGGTCGAGAAGTGGGCTCTCGGCCCGGCCCCTGCCACGCGCAGGGACACCGGATTTCGGCCTCCCAAGTTTACTTTCACCCTCGGGCAAACCGCTCAGCCAAGCGGAAACTCTACGGCTGAACATCAACATTCTATCGGAGTGGCTGCGGACCGTCAATTTCGGTGCGCCGCTTGCCGACCCACTCCCAGCAGCATCGCGTTGCCCGGAAACCATCAAATCCCAATCCGCGAAGGCTTTTGGGGTTGAGACCCCGATCGGAGGCAGGGCAACAACACAAGCTGTGGGCGGAAGATTGGGAAGGGGATACACCTGCTCTCCCCTGCCCACGCCGAGAACCGTGCCTCCAACCAGAAAAAGTGGCAGATCAGACCCTGTCTCGGAGGCAATTCGCAGCTTCTCTGAGCCGGGAATCTGTTTCTTCAGCCCGCGCTCAAGTGCGATAAGGGCGGCTACGGCATTCCCCGACGCCCCGCCCAAGCCGCCCTGCACAGGCAGCTGTTTTTCAATCTCGATGAGCACTTGCGCTTCGACCTTAAGCGCCCCTAACGCACGCTCCGCCATGTGGTAGCAAGTGTTGCTTTCGTTCTGCGGAACACTCGGATCATTGCAGCGAATCTCGATACCCGATCCACGACCAATGGTCACGCGGACGATGTCGTGCAACCCAATCGTCTGATACACAGTGTGAAGTTCATGAAAGCCGTCCGCGCGCAGCGCGCCAATGCACAATCCGAGATTGATCTTGGCGAAAGAGCGAACGGTTACAGTCATGGCGACGAGCGCATTGTACAGTGAAACTGTTCAGCGAATTCGCGTCCTGCTCCTTCTCAGCGGCTTTGGTTTTGCCGCGGGCGCGGTCTTTGCCGTTAGCTCGTCGGCCGTAACAAAAAGCGGCTCGATGTCGGTGGGAATCCCTTCCAGCCTGCTCAACGCCTTCCGCACATTGGGACGCACTACGCCCGATTCATCCAGCATCTTTTTGGCGCCTTCATAATTCCCCTCTGCCTCCAAAGTCAGCAGATCATGATCAAGATCGCGCACGGCCGCCTTGATCTTCTCGGCATTCAGCGCGAAGGTGCCATCTGACTGCTCCACAAATGCGCCTTTGTCCGTCAGATAATTGAACTGCAGCGCCATTCCTTTTCCATGCGCGTCGTTGAGCCCAAAACGCAAGCTGCGAAATGCTGACGCCAGATAAGTAACGTACAACTGGCGCTCAGCGGCTCCATCCGCCGGCAGCACGTTTTCGAGCCCCATCTCTTTCGCGTGGTCCATCATGTACTGCAGGGCAAAAAGTCCGGTGACGTCCGCCTTGGCTTCTTCGATTGCGCTGTACAGTTCTTTCAACTCTTCCCGCGCCGTCGTATTGCGCCCTTGCACCTGGATCTGATGAGGCCCGAGGCCATGCATTAACTCGTGCGCCACTGTATGCGTGAAAAATGAACTGAAGTTCACATCCACCATGGAAGACCTGGACAGCATGTGGCGGGCAATGGGCAAAAGGGTGCTGCGGAATTTGGCCTCCTGCACATTTTTCAGCATTACCCGTTTGCTTCCCTTTTGCTGTACGACGCGCTCGTCATTCGGCAGGTTATAGGCGGCGGTCTGCACCCCATGAGCCCCATCTCCTGCGGCAAAAATTTCATCTACCACCCGGATCGGGGCGGCCGCTCCCAGCTTGGGATTGCGGTATTGCGGATCTATGGGCAGATTATTTTCAATGTCCTGCAAATGTTGCGTGAAGGCGCCCAGCTTGGCCGTCTCTTGGTCGTCTCGCAAATTGACATAGGCTTCAAAGGCGGCTTTGTAGCCGAATAACTCGTCGTTGTAGGTCTCGTAAGGGCCGATCGTGATATCGAGCGGCGCATCCAGATCCATCCACGCGAGATCGCTTTCGTAGTAATCGTTAGACAGAAAGGCGTCGGCACGCAGCGTAAGAAATTTCTTCAGTGATGGGTTGTCTGTCAGGCCGGCTGCTTCTCTGAGGAGGTCAGCGGCGCGCGTAAGGTCACTTTTATATTCTTGGCTGTAGGGAACCGCCTGCAGTTGGTCACGTATCTGCTCCGGCGATCGCTCCGCGCCCTTGCCTTTGGCAGGCTTGGACTTCCATCGGATCACGGTGAAGAAGTTCTTGGCCTGCTCCTGTTCGTCAGCAGGCAAGGAAGAAAGCCAGCTTTCGAACTGCTCTTTGGTCATGTTCTCCGGATAGAAGTTCGCGGCCAAGGGCTTTCGTGGTGGAACTCCGGGCAGGAATGCCTTGTTATCGTCGAGTTCCGACCACGGTCCCTTGTTGATCCAAAAATAATGCAAGCGAGCCTGGCCGAGCGGGGTTCGATCTTTCTGCAGCTTGGCATACAGAACCGGATTCCCGCCCCACAACTGCTGCAGGAAAATATCATTCAGCAGATGGGCGGATTCAATCAGCTTCGTCAGAGCTCGCCGGTCTCCCGGCGAGAGCTTAGAGGTGTCCACGCGGAACTGCGTGGGGGCAAAACGGGCCGCCATTTTCTGCAGTTCCGCAAGACCGGGCGTAGATGCCTGGTGCCGTGCTCCAGTCGCAAGGCCCAAAGATGCCAGAAGTAGAGGTGCGAAAAATGCTTGGATCTTCATCGGTTTACCCCAGCTGCCGCCGACTGGCAACCAACAAGCGAAAGGTGATAATCATAACAGGGAGTGACAGTGGCCCCGGTGACCGTACCGGGGTTACAATTACTCAAAGAACAATCAACTTACCTGCCGAATCCAGGTTTTGGTGAACAGCCGTCGGGACAATCCTATGAAGAAATTCGCACTTCTTTTCGTTTTTATTTGCTGCACAGCGATGCTCCTCAACGCAGACTCCATCGTTGAGGAAATTATCGCCCGGGTAAATAACCAGATCATTACGCGTTCCGAATACCAGCGGGAGCGCGAGCAGCTAAAACAGGAAGCCCAGCAGCAGGACCCAGCCAACGCTGAGAAAATCGTGGCTGAGCGCCAGAAGGACGTTTTGCGAGGCCTGATCGACCAGCAGTTGCTGCTGGAAAAAGGCAAAGACCTGGGCATCACTGCTGACACGGAGCTGGTGAAGAAGCTCGATGAAATGCGTAAGCAGATGAATCTTGAGAACATGGAGGATCTGGAAAAGGCTGCGCAGGCGCAGGGAGTCTCTTACGAAGACTTCAAGCAGAATATGCGCAATCAGATTATTACCCAGCAGGTTATTGGCCGCGAGGTCGGTTCACATCTTTCGATTGGTAAGGAAGAAGAGCAGAAGTTCTACGACGAGCATAAAGCCGAGATGGAGCATCCGGAGCAGATCAAGCTCAGCGAAATTTTGATTGCCCCGCAAAAGCCGCCGGCTCAAGCGCAAAAGGACCCGAACGCTCCGCCCGCTGCTCCGCCCGCTGACGACGCCCAGTCGCTGGCCGCCGCGCAGGCCAAGGCCGAAAGTCTCCTCGCAGAAATTCGCAAAGGCGCCAGCTTCGAAGACGTAGCGAAGAAAAACTCCGATGGTCCCACCGCGGCGCAAGGCGGCGATTTGGGCATCTTCAAACGCGGTATGCTCGCTAAGGAACTTGAAGAGAAAACGTTCGCCATGAAGCCGGGCGAGATTACGGACGTGATCCGCACCAAGCAAGGTTTTGTGATCCTCAAGGTGGCGGAACACCAGGCTGCGGGCGTGCCCACCATGAAAGAAGTGGAACCGCGTATCCAGGACGCACTCTACATGCAGAAGCTCGATCCCGCGCTGCGGGCCTACCTGCGAAAGCTGCGAGAAGACGCCTATATCGACATCAAGCCGGGATACGTGGACACCGGTGCCAGCCCCAATCAGACCAAACCAGTCGAGACCACGACGAAGGAAGCCAGCGCCAAGAAGCTCAAAAAGAAGAAGAAGTTCGGGCTGTTTTAGTTTAAGCTGGCTGCTCCAGCGGCCATCAGACCAACCTCAGCCACAGGCGTTGCACTCCATCACCCTGGCCGGTCGGCAGCGCCACGGGAACAGGCCCATGAAGGATTTCTTCATTTGCAATTGCGCCCAGCAGGAAAACAAGATCATCACTTCCAGCTTTGTCGTTATTGCCAAACAAGTTAAGCCCAAGAAAACCGGCGAGCCTTACCTCGCGCTTACCCTGGGCGACCGCACAGGCCAGATCGAAGCCAAGATGTGGGACAACGTCGCGGACGCCATCGACGTCTTCGATCAGGACGATTACATCAAGGCCAAAGGCCTCATTAACAAGTACAAGAATCGTTTTCAGTTGACGATCCACAAGCTGCGCCGCCTGCAGGACGGGGAAGTCGAATTCGCCGACTACCTGCCAAAAACCACCAAGAATCTGGACGAACTCTGGCAAACGCTAACCGACTTCGTTGCCAGCTTTAAGAATCCTCATCTCAAAGCGCTGTTGCAAAGTTTCATGACAGACGCCCAGGTAGCGGAGGCATACCGCTGCGCCCCTGCGGCCAAGACTCTGCACCATGCTTACATCGGCGGTCTGCTGGACCATGTGGTATCACTTTTTCGCTCCTGCGATCTGGTATCGCGCAATTATCCGCAAGTCGATCGCGATCTGCTCCTGACCGGGGCATTTCTGCATGACATTGGCAAAATCCACGAACTGGCCTACACCCGCTCGTTTTCCTACACGACGCGCGGGCAGTTGCTGGGGCATATGATTATTGAGATCGAGATGCTGCACGCCAAGGTCGCGCAGGTGCCCGGATTTCCGGAAGAGCTGAAAACTTTGTTGGAGCACCTCATCATCAGCCACCACGGACAATACGAATTCGGCTCTCCCAAACTACCCATGTTTCCGGAAGCGCTCATGCTCCACTATCTGGATGATCTTGACTCGAAAATGGAAAGCATGCGCGCCCACTTCGAACGGGAGGCAGATTTGGAGAGCCCCTGGACCAGCTATAATCCCTCGCTGGGACGGCCTTTACTGAACAGCGCCAAGTTTCTCCATAAGAACGGCGCGGCGGCGCCCGTAAGCGCTTCTGCCGCGGCGGCATCATCCTCGCCCGCTGCGGTTGGCAATTCCCCGCCGGATGCGACACTAAGTTTGTCTCTGAACCAAACTCCAACACTTCCCGGATTAGACCCTTTGCGCGAGAATAGGGATATCACTCCGGCCACAGCACTCACACGCGAGGAAGAGATCTGACGGCAGCGACCGTTCGCGAGCCGTCCGGCTTCCAGTAAATCCGCTTTCATGGAGGTGACCCATGCGGTCACGCATATGGATACTTACACTCGGCTTCTTGTTGATATTGGCTCTTCTCGGCTGCAGCAAGAAACCCGAGCAGCCAGCTACCTCAACCGATCAAAATCAGCCGGCCGGGACCGAATCCGGTAATCCCAGTGCACCCAAGACCGGGATGGCAGAACGCAAACCGGAAGCCGCCAAACCAATTGTGGTTCCCGCTGGGACCGTCATAACGGTGCGATTAAATGACGCCGTGGGCACCAAGATCAGCCAATCTGGACAGACCTTCAGTGCGACCGTGGCTCAGCCGGTTGAAGTGAACGGCACGACGTTCATTCCCGACGGCGCGGAAGCCACGGGCACCGTCGTTACCGCTACACCCGCCGGCCGGTTCAAAGGTGGTTCGGTCCTGCAGCTGAAGTTGGATTCCGTCACCATTAACGGCAAACCCCGTCGCGTTGAAACTTCCGCCGTGACGCGCAGCGAAAAAGGTAAAGGCAAGCGCACCGCGACAATGGTGGGAGGAGGTGCGGGCGTTGGTGCGCTGATCGGTGGCCTGGCAGGTGGTGGCAAAGGAGCTGCCATCGGTGCGATAGCCGGTGCCGGTGCCGGGACTGCAGGCTCTGCGTTTACGGGAAATCGCGATATCACGTTGCCCGCCGAGTCCGTGGTCAGCTTCAAACTCGAAGCGCCTTTGGAGATCAGGAAATAGCAGCTGTCACCCATCAGCTTTCGGCTTTCAGCGTAGTCAGCTATCTCTGGTCTCTGCTTGGCAACTTTTCTACTGAGACTCCTGTTTACGAGACGCGCTCTCTTGCGTCTATCTGAGAGCTGATGGCTGTCAGCTGAAAGCTTTCTACCCATGCTCGATTTTCATCGATTCCAAGCCCTTACGTTCGATTGCTATGGCACGATGATCGACTGGGAAAAGGGCATCTTTTCCGCCTTGCGTCCCATCCTGGAGGCACATGGCAAAACCATCGACGACTTTGCTCTTCTCAAGCTTTATTCCGAGCTGGAGCTTAAGGCCGAACAGGGAGAATTCCGGAAGTATCGCGAAGTGTTGCAGTCAGTAGTTGCCGGATTCGGCGAGCAACTCGGTTTTAAGCCATCAGAAGAGGAAATCCGGTCGCTCCCGGGATCCCTGCCGCAATGGCCGCCTTTCCCCGATACAGTTGCCGCCCTGAAGCGCCTGCAAACCCGGTACAAGCTCGCGGTGATTTCAAATATCGATGATGACTTGTTTGCTGGCAGCGAACCTAAGCTGCAGGCGCAGTTCGACCACGTCATCACGGCGGAGCAGGCTCGTAGTTACAAGCCTTCTCACAACAATTTCAGGCTCGCTCTGAAGCGGTTGGGATTAGCACCGGACCACGTGCTGCACGTGGGACAAAGCCTTTATCACGACGTGACACCGGCAAAATCTTTGGGAATCGCAACCGTATGGGTAAATCGTCCCTCCCCCCGGCCGGGGGCAGGAGCAGCTAGAACTGCGGATGGAAAACCTGATCTGGAAGTGAGCGACCTGGCCACTCTTGCGGACATTGCGTTGCGAGAATAGCCAGATCCCCTAGCGAAGCATCTACGACGGAAGCCCCTTAGATCGGTAACGGAAGCTTCAGAATCTTCTTCTTAATCGCAGTCGTCACCAACTGCGCTTTGTTGTGAATGTCGAGCTTACGCATGAGGTTGAACTTGTGAGCCTCGATCGTCTTCATGCTCACGCGCAGCATTTCGGTAAGTCCACGGACGGTAGTCCCCTCAGCGAGCAACTTCATGACTTCCCGTTCCCGTGGCGTCAAGATCGATTTCCCTGCTCCCAGGCGGTTATTCCGTCGTTGAGCACGGAAATCGTCGACCAGCCGTCCCAGCACCTCGGGACTCACGCACTTGCCCCCGCGATAGACTTCGCGGAGCAAGCTCATGAGCTTCGGGGCCGGAGTGTCCTTTAGAAGATAGCCAGCGGCTCCGGCCTGCAGAGCCTCGACCACATATTCCTCGTCTTCGTGCATGGTGAGGAACACGACCTTAGTATCCGGACAGGCTTTCTGAATGTGGCGGGCCGTCTCAAAAGACGAGGGACCCGGCATCCCGATGTCCATCAGAATCAGATCCGGCCGATGCTGCAGAACCATCTTTAGAGCATCCGTTCCATTCCCCGCCTCATCCACGACCTCGAAGTCCGCCTCATCTTGCAGTAATCGGCGCACTCCTTGCCGCAACAGGGCGTGGTCGTCCACCACTACACAGCGAATGCGAGTGGAACCAAGTCCTGTTTTTACAACATCTCCCGGATTAAAAGACACATCTCCCTCCTAGTTGGCCAGAGACTACGGGATGCACAACCAAGCGACAGACGCGTGTGGCAGGCGGAGAGGTCCTGTAGTTTGAAGCTGAATTGTACCAGCATCGTACCGTAACTAGCTAGTACAGAGACTAGGATAACACCAGCTGCGACGCTCAGAAGCCTGTTTTCCCCGCTATCAGCTACAATCCAAAATTCATGTTGCGCTACTTCACCGCCGGTGAGTCGCATGGCGAGGCGCTCCTCGCCTTTATCTCGGGCATTCCAGCCGGCCTGAAGATTGATCAGGCTTTCCTCGACCGTGAACTTTGGCGTCGCCAACAAGGCTATGGCCGCGGCGGACGCATGAGGATCGAACGCGATACAGCCCACATCCTTTCCGGAGTGCGGCAGGGGAGCACGATCGGCTCGCCCATATCGATCTTGCTGGAAAACAAGGATTGGAAGAATTGGCAGGAGTCGCTGCCCGTGCAGCAGGGTGATCCCGCGAAGCACAAGCGGGTAGCGTCCCCCCGTCCCGGGCACGCGGACTTGGCGGGCGCGCTAAAGTACAACTTTCCCGAGGCGCGTTATGTTCTGGAGCGAGCTTCCGCTCGCGAGTCTGCGGCCCGCGTTGCTATCGGTGGCGTTGCCAAACTCTTTCTGCACGTGTTGGGCGTAGAGGTATTGAGCCATGTCACCGCAGTGGGACAAGCCCAATTGCCGGATCAAGAGACGCCTTGGGAACAGATTCAGACAACGTGCCAACGCGAGGAAATCCTTCTCAATTGCGCTGACACCGAAGCCGAGCAGCACATGAAAGCCGAGGTGGACAAGGCCCTGAAAACCGGTGACTCCGTCGGTGGAGTGTTTGAGGTAGTCGCGCATAATGTACCGCCCGGTCTCGGGACTTACGCCCAATGGGATGAACGCCTGGACGCTCTGCTTGCGGCTGCTGTTATGTCTTTGCAAGCTGTCAAGGCGGTTGAAATAGGTACGGGCATCACGGCGGCAGCTTCTCCGGGCTCGGCGGTGCACGATGAAATAGGATATGGAGATGTCGCGCAGTTCACAGGTTTTCGCCGCAGTCGCAACAATGCCGGCGGAATTGAAGGCGGCGTTTCCAACGGGGAAGACATCCGAGTCCGCGGGTATCTGAAACCTATTTCCACGCTGCGGCGGCCTTTGAAATCTGTGGATTTTGCCACTCGCGAGCCGGTTTCAGCTGCCTACGAGCGGTCCGATGTGTGTGTTGTGCCCGCCGCCGGGGTTGCAGCCGAGGCTATGGTGGCTCTTACGCTTGCGCGCTGTGCTCTCGAGAAGTTCGGTGGAGATTCGATGCCGGAGACGCGGCGTAATTTTGAGGCTTATTTGGAGCAGTTGAAGAACTACTAGCTCGCAGCTACGAACGACTAACGATTAAATGATTTATCCGATCGTAAAGTTTGGAAATCCGGTGCTGGAGAAGCCCTCAGAGCCGGTAACCGTTTTTGACGATGAGTTGAAAAAACTCGTCGCGGACATGTTCGAATCCATGTACGCGGCCCACGGGGTCGGCCTTGCGGCCCCCCAAATCGGTATATCCAAGCGCCTGGCAGTTGTCGACATTACTTTCAAGGAAGATCCCGAGGCAAAACTCGTTTTGGCCAACCCGGAAATCATCCATACCGAAGGCCGTCACACCCAAAACGAGGGATGCCTGAGC
>Ga0066660_10001419_pt1 | contig 10129 bp, 8 predicted proteins | sample GraSoiAngelo_109_FD_75177 | JGI IMG/M metagenome (GOLD analysis project Ga0066660, IMG submission 75177) | Grasslands soil microbial communities from the Angelo Coastal Reserve, California, USA - 14_0903_12_20cm | ecosystem: Environmental > Terrestrial > Soil > Grasslands | place: USA...
CTCCCAGACCGTGCCGTGGAACTGCTTGCCTCCACTCTTCGTGTTGATCGCCAAAAGAACCCCAGGATTCCGGCCGTACTCCGCAGCAAAGTTCGTCGTTTGTAGTTTGAATTCTCCCACCGCATCCATGCTCAGCTGCGTAAACTGGCCATCGTTTGCGCCCACGTCCGTATTGATGGCGCCATCGAGATACACGTTGTTGTCGCTGCCTCGCATTCCGTCTACGTGAAACGAATCTGTGTTATTAAACGCCAGCCGGAAATCCGAGGAATCGTTCGATATGACGCCAGGTAGGGTGCGGACCAGCGACTGAAAATCCCGCCCGTTCATGCTGATTTCCGTAACTTCACGCGAGTCAATCACCGCAGAATGATCCGAAGTGGCGGTTTCTACCAGGGGCACTGTCGCTTCCACGGTCACCGACTCGGTCGCCGCGCCAACCGTCATAGTCAACGGGCCAAGCCCCAGAACTTGTCGCGAATCCAGTACGATCCCCTTGTGCTCCAGCTCCTTCATACCTTTGGCGCTGACTCGCACTGTATACGTTCCCGGTTGCAAGGGCTGCAGTGCGAATGTTCCTTCGATTCCGGTGGTGGTCTCTACTATGACAATGCCCTTACTCTCATCCACGGCTTTCACAGCAGCTCCGGCGATCATACCGCCGTTTTGGTCGACCACCGTCCCCGCAATCGATCCGCTGTTTTGTGCCGACGCGATCAAAGCAAGACTTAAGTGCAGCAAAACAACCGCCCCGGGCAGAGACATGCGCCTCATAAGGCACCCCTCTATTGAAGAATAGAATCCCTCCGATTAACGAAGAAGCCGCTTGGTCGCGTTCTCTTTGGCTGGGAAATCGCATCAGCTCGGCTGCTCCAGCAATGTGGATCCGCGCTGACCGACAACGACCGCGATACTTCACAGTGCGGGGGATTCTGATAAAAGTCCTCGATGCTGTCAAGCTGGAAAATAGCGATTTTCGGGAAGCAACTGGCCCAGAATGTTCACGTCGTGAACTTGGCCTGCGGTCACATAAACATCAGAATGCGGCCGCGCAGATCCAACCGCGTGTGCCGTTTCACTGCGCTCTTCGGGCGGCGGAATTTTCCCCACGGGAAAAGCGACAGGCATAAATCGATCGATGGTCGTGGAGTCCAGGGCAGGCACTGTCTCGGACAGCTGCACTCCGAAATAGGCGTTCAGAAAGGCGGCACAAGGAACATAGCATGGGGAGCCCTTTACTCGGGGAATCCGATACGGTGTACTAGTTGTTGAAACCGCGCATCGTGACGCAGGGGCTCGAATCTACGTCCCGGCACTTTGAGATAAGTAAGTTCAGGGTCACGTTCCTCATAAGCCTTTTCCAGCCAGGCGAAAGCCTGGTCTAACTCACCCAAGGCTCCATAGAGAATCGCGATTGAACCTGATGGGACAAGTCCCCGCTCGTGTTGTTTCTTCAGTTTGTCGAGTATTCGGCGCGCCTCGTCTCGCTTGCCCGCTGCGGCATAGGCAAAACCCAGGTCCAACACCAAGTCCGTATCGTCGGTTCCGGAGAGTTGGAGCGCCTGTTGAAACTCGTGAATGGCTTCCTCGCGCTTTCCCATATTCAGATATGCCCAGCCTAGCGTCTGATGGGCTGGCGCAAAATGCGAATTCATTTCCAGAGTTTCACGCAATTGTTCCAGCGCCTCGTCAACCCGGCCCGCCACGAGCAACCTGCCAGCGAGGGCATTGTTGACAGGCAAGGACAGCGGGTCAAGGTCCCGGGCACGCTTGGCCTCGGCGATCCCCTCCTCAAATCGCCCTACATACATCAGATAACCGGCGTACCAGTGGTGAGCCCGGGCATCACCGGGGTTGAGTTCCAGAGCGCGCTTGTATTCCCGCTCGGCCGTTGCCCAATCCCACTCATGAGTCTCGGCGATGAATGCGAGAGATGCGTGAGGTTCGGCGAGAGTGTCATCCACTGCGATGGCTTTCAGCGCCGCTGTCTTCGCTCGCGACAGGGCGTCTTTCGACGGAAAACGGCCGCGAAACCCAAGCAGCGCGTAGGTGTCAGCCAAGCCGCTATACGCCAAGGCGTAGCTCGGGTCTCTGGAGATTGCCTGCTGGAAATACGCGATGCTTTTGTTCAGCGCGTCCTCCGTTCGCTCGTTGAAGTAGTACCGGCCCTTCAAGTAGTCCTCGTGAGCTTCGGGGTCCACCGCTTGCGTAGTTGCCAGATCTTCTTGCTCCTGGCGCGTGAGGCTGATCTTAGTTCGCTCGGCGATGCTCCGCGCGACCTCCTCCTGTAAGACAAGAATGCTTCGATATTCTCGCTGGTATTCTTCCGACCAAATGTGTTCGTCGGTTGCGCCGCGAATCAACTGGGCGGGGACGCGAATCCGACTTCCCTCTCGTATTCCCGACCCTTCGACAATGGCATCCACCCGGAGCATTCTGGCAATCTCTGGAACCGAGAGCTGTGTGTCCTTGAAGCGCATCACCGACGTGCGGGAAATGACGCGCACGTCGGGGATCCCGGAGAGGCGTCCGATAAGAGCCTCGGTCATCCCGTCGGCGAGGTATTCCTGTGTTGGGTCGCCAGACAGATTTTTCAAAGGCAATACCGCCAGTGACCTGATGGCCAACTGCCTAGTCCCTTTAGCGCTGCCGCGGTTCAGCACCAAAATGACAGTCAAGAGTGTCAGCACGGTGGCCACTCCGAACAGCACCCTCAGGCGGATAGAAACCACTCGCTTTTTGGCCGATAGAACCACAGGGCCCGAAGCGACCTGAGTCAGCAATGGGAGTGGCTGCACCTGCTGGGTGGAATCCCCATTGCTGCAGATCACCGGCGCGGCAAAGCGGTATCACTTCCCGACCACGGTTTCAACGAAACGAGGCTTCTCAGGGTCATCCCGCAGCACTACGCGAATCCTGCGGATAGCGGTGTTAATGCCGTGATCGACATCCAGGAAGACGTCCTTGCCCCAAAGGCGCTCGGCGATCTCCTCGCGGGATACTAACTCTCCGCGCCTTTGGACCAGCAGGATAAGCAACTCCATGGGGATTTTCTCCAGGCGCAGGAAGTGTGCACCCCGTTGGAGGCGATAGCGGGACTGATCGAGTGTGAACTCGCCGAAATGGAATTCTTGGGCCGTGGATCCCCCGGACATCTCCTGACGTGCGTTGCGGAAATGATGCGCCATAAACGGCTAACAAGCAACGGTGCCAGCGACTTACGGGTTCAGCAAAGCTTTATCTCCCCTTCAGAGAACCTGCATTGCATGCCAAAGTGCGTAACCGCCAAGATAGGCCACAAACGACTGTCCGGACAACACCGGATTAGCGGCCGTCTCTGCCACAAGTTAGGAGAAGAAAACAAGATTCTCAAACCGAGTCGCAAAAAAAATTACACAACCACTGACTTTAGGAGGAATTATGAAGAGTTTAACAGCATCACAATTTCGCTCAACTCTGCGGCAATGCGCCTTGTTGATTGCGCTGAGTCTGCCACTGTCGGCTTTGGCCGATAACTGGCAAGTGCAGGTGGGCGCGCAGACCGGCGACAAAGCCCACCAGGCGCTTGCCTTCTTGCCCAATGAGATCTGGATCCACCCCGGCGACAGCATTACCTGGACGTTTCCAACCGGCGAGGTCCACACCGTCACTCTTTTGAAGCCAGGACAGGTGCGGCCATCCCGCTTTGCCGGATGTCCCGGTGCCACGCCCGATCTCTCCCCTTTTGACGGCGCCGCCTGTGTCAACAGTGGCGTGTTATCGAACGGCCCCACCTACACCGTGGTTTTCCCCGTGACCGGCAATTTCAAGGTGGTTTGTCTGGCTCACCCCAATATGACAGCCGCCATCCACGTGCTGGAGCTATCCACGCCATTGCCCCACGACCAGGCCTCTTACGACAAACAGGCCGACCGGGAACGCGCCGTTCTGCTCTCCGATGCGATGGCCTCCGCCCACAACCATTCCGGCTCAAACGACGTAACCGCCGGAGTGGGGCACATTATGGGCAACGGCGGCGGAACTCAAACCGCCTCGGTCATGCGCTTCATGAATGCGACGAAACTGATCCATATTGGCGAGACCGTCGAGTGGACGAGCGCAGAGGCAGTGACTAACCACACCATTACCTTTGGTCCGGAGCCCGACCCGCTTAACCAGATTCCGCCCTCTGCCAACGTCACTGTGGACGCGGATGGCGCGCGCCACGCGATCATCAGCTCTCCCTCTGACGCCGTGCACTCCGGATTTATTACCCAGGCGCCGCAAGATCGTATTGGTCTGCCACAGGCCTTGCTGGGCGTGACCCGCTTCCGCGTGACCTTCACCCAGCCTGGCCTTTACCAGTACAAATGCGTGCTACACGACGAGTTGGGAATGGTGGGGCAAATCATTGTTCTGCCGTGATTCGCGGCTAAAATCAGGAGGCCAACAAATTCCTGCACCTGTCGCACAACTACCATCTTGTTGAAAAGCTGTCCGGGATTCGGCCGAAGTCCCAGCTACGACCCGCCGAGATGTTCGGCGAAGAGCTTGGATACGGTGAGGCGGCTGAACTCGCAGTGGAAGTTGGTAAGACGATGAACCTCGGACGGGTGCCCTCGAGGTCGCTGACGAAGGTCCTCGAGGAGGATTTTGGAGTCAAAATCTTCTATCGAGAGGAGTTGTCGGCCTCAGCCGGCATCGGCGGTGGGCGACTTTGGACAAGCCATCTTGATGACGGCCGCAGTAACGGATGACCCCATTTCCTTTGCGGAATTGGAGTGCATTCTGGAATTGTCTGAGGATCGGCTCCTGTCTGCGCTGACTGAACTTCAGCCGCTATTCCTTTCTCCGAAGGCTCCCGCCGTCGAGGGCGAACAGCGCTATCAGATCAATCTCAACACAAAGAAACTCGTTCGGCTCGGATATCGCTGCCCACAAAACGGAAGATTCTGGGTGCGCGTAGGCACTTCTTTCCGGAAGTGAATTGCTCTTGCGGCCAGCGCAGCAAAAAGCTAGCGCTTAGCAGGAGCCGGTGCCTGCTGGCGGTCAAAATTCACCTTGGGCACTTGGCGCGCTCCTTCTTCCGTCTTGAAGTAAGCATCATTCCGTGAGAAGCCGCTCATATTTGCAATGATGTTGTTCGGAAAAAGAGACAGATAGGTGTTGTAGTCTTGCAGTGTTTCATTGTAACGTCGCCGCTCCACCGCGATGCGATTCTCTGTGCCGGCCAGTTCATCTTGCAAACGCAAGAAGTTCTCATTTGATCTCAACTGAGGATAGTTCTCTACAATAACGAGCAGGCGTCCCAATGCCGAATCTAATCTGCTGTTCGCTGCGATCTTGTCTGCGGGCGTCTGGGCACTGAGCAAAGCGGACCTTGCTTTTGCGATTTCTCCGAAGACGGTCTGTTCCTGCTGGGCGAAGCCTTTTACGGTCTCCACGAGGTTGGGGATAAGGTCTGCGCGGCGCTGCAGCACCACGTCCACCTGTGACCACGCTGCGTTGACTGCCTCGCGTTTCACGGCCATTTGATTTCGACGGCTCACGAACGAGCTGCCGAAAATCAGGGCCACGATCAGCAGTACCACCACGACTCCCAACAGTGCTTTCATCTCTCCGTCTCCTCTCTCTTACTGCGAATCTCAATGACCCGCACGCCGCCATTCCTTCTTGGGCACATGATGTTCCAGCGCCTCTGTCACCTTCTCTAGTGCACTCAGATAGCGGCCATACGCCGCACCTATTTCGATGTTGCCTCCGTCGGTACGCAATTCCAACCCGGCATGGAAGGCATTCGCATCAGCCCCAGTCAGCTGCGCTACACGTGTGAACATTTCCGCGGGCGCCTCCGGCGGTTGTTCGCCAAGGGCTATGAGTGCGTGCCGTGCCAGCGTCCTTGCGCTCGAAACTGACTTCGAAAACGTAGCTCGCAATTCCGCTTCGTTCCCAGTGGAGAGCAGAAACTGCTGCCGTAACTTCAATACCATCGTTCGCAGCTCATGTTCCACCTGCACACGATGCAGATTCATGGGCACGTGAAGCTCGGCAACTACGTCTTTGCCGAGCAAGACCCGACGTTCACGCTGCATGTCGAAGAGTTCGATGGCAAACACGTCCGCGGAATGCTGGAGCTCTTTTTCCGTGAAAAACAGAGGGGCGGGCTCCTTCTCCTTCGCAGTCCACCATTTCACAACAGGAGCCACGCGTTTCAGTTCACCAACGTCCAGCGAGGCCATCACGCACAGAACGTTGAGATCTGAGTGGCCCTCGCGGTGATCACCGCGCGCGGCCGATCCGTAGAGAATTGCCGCTTGCAGATTGGCTTGTGCTGCTTCTTTCAGGCGGCCGACCAGTTCGGTAAGTTTTCGGTCCTTTTCTGCCATTGACTATCCCTTTCTGCCCGCGCCTCACCAGCTTCCGCCAGCTCCGCCACCGCCGCTGCTTCCACCGCCGAAGCCGCCAAATCCGCCTCCGCCCGACCAGCCTCCGGAACCCCCGCCGAAACCACCGCCACCCCAGTCCCCGCTGGTCCATCCTCCGCGCGACCGTCCGCTCGAGCTACTCGCGAGCATGCCCAGCAGAAACCAGAGCCAGCCGCTGCTGCCCGATCCGCCTCCGCGCCCTCGACGATTCGAGCCTGAAAAGAGTTTGCCGACCACAGCGAAGAGGATCAGCAGTCCGATGATGCCCCAAAGACTCCAGCCGCGGTCGTGCGAGCGGTCTTCTCTCACAGCGCGCCTCGGTGGCTCCCCGGTGAGCGTCACTCCAGATGCACCGGCAATGTATCTGGCCAACTGCCATGCCGCGGCTTCAAGTGCTGCGCTGTAATTTCCCTGGCGCAGGAGCGGTGCCATGAGTCTGCCGGCATCTCCTGCGCGCGCATCGTTGATCACCGGCTCGAGCCCGTACCCGACCTCGATCCAGTATTTTCGTTCATCGGGCGCGACCAGAAGCAGCACGCCGCGGTCATCCTTTTTGCTTCCGACTCCTAGATGTTTGAACAACTCATTGGCGTATTGCTGGACATTCTCGCCCTCCAGCGAGTGCACGGTCACGATGGCCACCTGCGCGCGGGTCTTTCGCTCAAGCTCCGCACAAAGACCTTCGAGTCGCGTCTTCGTCACCGGATCGATCACACTTGCCAGATCCATGACGTAGCCGGTGGATTGAATTTTCTTGATGTTTTCGGCAGGTGCGAGCTTGGTCTCACTCATCAAGGTCGAAAGAATGAGGAGTACTCGCAGTGCGACGGATGGCTTCATCAACCGAAGTAGCTTCACTCTGGCATTATGCGGCTTGCTTGCTCCACTGCAAAGGCATCTCCCAACGGTACGCTAAACCGGTACACACGCGTGGTGCAATTCGGTCCCCGGAATCGAACTGGCTGCACTCAACCCAGGCCCCCAGACGCCTTGATTAAGGTGGCCGCCCATAAACCAGCCGCTGATCAATTAACGGTCCTGAAATGAGGCAATTCCGGCTAGAAACGTCGGCAAGCGAAATTCATATGATTTTGATGAGACGTCGCGGGGATTCCGGTAAGCGAACCGACACGCTTGCGGGATGTTTCCAGCTTTCAGCTCTCAGTGTTCAGCGCTCAGCCTTCAGCGTTCAAGCTGAACCGGCTCATGGTGCCTGAGCGCGCTGACTGTCGATGGCTGTTTGTGCCTACCGCTTCGGAATCACCGGAAGCACGATATGCGACGGATGCTCCGCGTCGTGGTAGATGGAGTTGACGGCCACAGCCGTGCGGCGGTTCTGGTTTAGCGGCTCGCCCGTATTCGGGTTAACGTCGAAGCGCGGGAAGTTGCTGCTAGAAATATCCACGCGAATGCGATGGCCCTTGGCAAAGAGAATCGAGGTCGGGTAGAGCTCGATGCGGAACCGGTAGATTTGGCCGGGCGTCATGAGGCTGGCTTTCTCGAGCGAGTCGCGGTAGCGGGCGCGCACAATGCTGTCGCCGATATTCAGCTCGACGCCCTCCGGAAAATCCTTGCCGGGCGGATAGACATCCACCAGCTTGGCGGTGAAATCCGTATCTACCGCGCTGGAAGCGGCCCAGAGATTGATGACCAGCGGTCCGGTGACTTCCATGTCTTCAGCGAGCGGCGGCGACTGGAAAACGAGAACATCGTTGCGAGAAGCGAGGCGGCGGTCGTTAGCGCAACCCAGGACATGCGGACGGCACCGCTGATCGTATGCCCCTGCTTCCATCAATCCCATTTGCGAAGAAACATTGCCACCGATAGAGGGTACGGGATTCTTTGGATCAAATTGGATTTGGGATGGCGGATCTGCGCCCGGCTTTTCAGTGCGCAAGGTTCCATCGCCGTACAGATAGTAGGGTGTGGCCAGGGCGCGCGACAGGGGCCATTCGGTTTCTGTCCGCCAGTGGCCACCGACGAAGACGCGTCCTTCCGGCGTTTTGTGGCCATCGCCGCCACCCATCACGAAAATCCGCACTGGCCCTTCTTTGTCGACTCCGTTCTGGATGCCTTTCAACCAGCGGTCCATCCAGGCGAACTCCAGATCTTTGGAAGAAACTACTGACTCTGGTCCAAACGCCGCCTCACCGGCGAAGCTGCTTTCATTCCCGCCATGAGTCCACGGGCCCATGGTGAGCCGCTGCAGGCTCTTCTTGGTTTTCGCGAGTCCGGCAAAGTTCAAGTTGGCCACACAAAGCGCCCACGAATCGTACCAGCCGCTGACGTGGTGAACGGGAATGTCTTTGTGTTCATGCAAGTGAGCGGCGACGTCGATGCCAATATCTTTCCAATACGAGTCGTAATCGCCATGCGACATTACTTGAATCAAGGTTGATTCGTACTCCGGAGCCATGCGGAGCGGCGTGGCGCCCGGCCGAATGGGCAGTGCTGTTACGTACTGCTTGTATTGCTTGGCGGCTGCGGCGAGAGCTTGCTGGGTGGGCTCGTCGCCAGGGTAGTAGGCCGGATAATCCGGGGAATCCACCGGATTGCCGACAGTGAAGAGCCAGGTAAAGAAGCGCAATTCGAACGCGCCATTGTGACGAATGCCGTAACGTCCAGCGTCTGTGGCAGCGACAAACGGGACCATCGCTTTCAGAGCAGGCGGCTGCGCCAGCGCCATGGCATGCTGCGTTCCGCCTTCGTAGGAGCCACCTGTGGTGCCAATCGCGCCGTCGCTCCAAGGTTGCGAGGCAATCCACGCGGAGGTGTCATAGCCATCAGCAGGATCGTCCTCGAAGAATCGCCAGCGCCCCTCGGAGCCATACCGCCCGCGGACACTTTGCACGACGAGAACGTAGCCACGAGACACAAACTGGTCCGCGCCTTCCGCACGATAGGAACGGGTGTAAGGAGTGCGCACCAGAATAGTGGGAAAACGCCCGGATTCTGCGATGCCTCCGCGGGACGGGCGATAGATGTCCGTGGCCAAGCGAACACCGTCGCGCATGGGCACCATTACGCTTTTTGTGGCGAGAACTTCGTCTGGAAACTTTGTCTGCGCACCGGTCAAGCACGCTAAAGAGGCACACATGAGTGCGAGACTCAGTAGCAGCGAGATTCGGCGGGGACGGAAAGTCATCTTAAGTTATGAGTCCCGGGAACAATGCGGTCGCTTCCTCGCCATCTCGGAGTGGCGATAGAGCACAATGATCAGCTATAGCAAGAATAGCACTCTCAAACGCTCGAAGAAATGGGCCCGGAGCGGTTTTTGGGCCAGCCAGGAGCGCCCTTCTGAACATAGTACGCCCTCTGGGCCGTTCCTTTGGTGAGCCCCGTCTGTTTGCAGATTTCGCTCCAAGTACTGCCTGCTTTCCGTAGGGCTGCAACTTGGCGTCCATCGGCGGCGATTCTCGGTCCACCGAGTCGCTTACCCTTTGCGCGTGGGTTGAGCAGGCCTGCCTTAACGCGCTCCTGAATCAACATGCTTGGGGCTACGTCTGCGAAGGCCTGGACCAGCACAAATTGGTGTTGCCGGGGCGGGGCATTCGGAAAGATGCAGCGTGCCTCACTGCGGACCAGGTGCGCAACATTCTCGGGATTGTCGAGAATCCGTGGCGCCTCATGTTCGCGTGTGCGGCACTACTCGGACTTCGGGCCGGCGAGATTCTCGGACTTCGCGTCGAGGATGTTGACCTGCAAAACCGAACTCTGAACGTCAG
>Ga0066660_10001420_pt1 | contig 10127 bp, 7 predicted proteins | sample GraSoiAngelo_109_FD_75177 | JGI IMG/M metagenome (GOLD analysis project Ga0066660, IMG submission 75177) | Grasslands soil microbial communities from the Angelo Coastal Reserve, California, USA - 14_0903_12_20cm | ecosystem: Environmental > Terrestrial > Soil > Grasslands | place: USA...
AGATCGCCAGCTTCGTGCGTGTCCTATTGGAGCGCGCGGTTCCGTTGGAGATCGACGGCATCGGCGGGCCAATCATTGATGTCTGCGGCACCGGAGGCGACGGCATCGACCTGTTCAATGTTTCCACGGCAGTCACATTCGTGCTGGCGGCGGGTGGAGCGACGGTGGTAAAACACGGCAACCGCGGCGTCACCTCGCAGAGCGGTAGTGCGGACGTGCTGGAGGCGCTTGGTATCGCGATTGACTTGGAGCCGGATGATCTGCGCGAATGCATTAAGCGGCTCGGCTGCGGATTTGTTTACGCGCGAACCTATCATCTGGCGTTTCGGGCGATGGCGGAAATGCGTTTGCGCCTGGCCAGAAAACATCAACGCACAATTTTCAATTTGCTCGGCCCGCTGCTAAATCCAGGGCGCCCCAAACGGCAATTAATCGGCGTGTTTGCTCCTCACCTGACCACACTCTTCGCCGAGGTGTTGCGCCAACTCGGTTGCGAGCGTGCCTGGGTTGTAAGCGGAACCGCGGTCGATACGCTGGCCCTGGATGACGTCTCGACGATTGGACCGACCTCGGTGGCGGAACTTGATGGTGGTAAGATCACATCTGCTGTCCTAGATACGCGCTGGCTCGGAATTCCACAGGCGACGCTGCCGGAATTGATCGGCGGGGACGCCCGGACAAATGCCGAAACGATTACGCAAATTCTGACGGGAACCGAAACCGGGCCGAAGCGCGATCTCGTGATTGTCAATGCGGCCGCGGGTTTCGTCGTCGCCGGTTTGGTTAACGAGATGAATTCTGGAATCGCAATGGCACGGGAGGAGATCGATTCTGGCCGGGCCCTGGAAAAACTAAAGGCGCTGCAAAATTACAGGGTTTAGGACAGGCGCTGCGGTTGCAAATTCCAAATCCGGCAAGCGGTGCGCTTGCCCTACAATTGTAGGGCGTTTCGGTGAAGTGCCGGGACGGGCGGAAACACGTCTCTCCCTTACAAAAAACCTTCGCGGTACAATTGATCGAGATTTCTCAGCAACGCGATTGCCAGGGTATTTCTCTCGAGGGGGCCGCCGAAAACGATGGCAAGCGAGGTTGCATGCTCGCGTAATTCTTCGGCAAAGTGGCTCGGAGTCTGGTTCACGTTGACGCCAATACCCACAACGGCGAGATGCGATGCATCGGGTTGAGCACGCATTTCTACCAACACTCCGGCGACTTTGCGTCCATCAATATAGATGTCGTTAGGTGGTTTGATTGTCGCTTTGCAAAGACAGGCGCCTTCGATTGTCCAGGCAACTCCCTTAGTGGCCCACCCCACCAATCGTGCCGAATCCTGTACCGCGATGTTCGGTCGGAGCAAAATAGAACACAGGAGTCCTTTTCCTGCCGACGATTCCCAAACGTTGCCGCGTTGCCCGCGCCCTGCCGTTTGGTGTTCGGCGAAAACGACGAGACCGTCCGAAGCACCTCCGTTTGCCATCTGGAGTACGACATCGTTAGTCGACGTTGTCTCGTCCAGCACGATGATCTCCCTCCCAATCGCGCAGTGACCAAGCCCGGCGCGCAATTTCGCCGCGCTCAACCGATCAGCTGCCAACATGCGTTAGCTCTAGCGAGATATCGATGGCCCGCGGCGAATGGGTGAGGGCGCCCACTGAAATGTAATCGACACCGGTAGCGGCAATGCGCCGGACCGTTCTCAAATTGATCCCACCGCTGGCCTCGAATTTCACGCCCTGTTTGCGACCGAGCGCGATCGCCTCCCGCATTTCCGCCGTCTCCATGTTGTCGAGCAGGATGACGTGGACGCCGTCCATCTGCACCAGCGCGCGGACTAGTTCGAGATTGTCGGCTTCCACTTCGATCTTCATATCGGGGTTTTGTGCCCGCGCTTGCCGAATTGCCACCGCCAGTTTTTCGAGATCCTGTTCCGCCGCGAGATGATTGTCCTTTATTAAAATGGCGTCGAACAGACCAAAGCGATGATTCGTCCCGCCGCCGGCCACAACCGCAGCCTTTTCCAGCGCGCGCAAACCCGGCGTGGTCTTGCGCGTATCCATGATTTTGGCCGGATTTTTTCCAATCGCTTCCACGTATTCGTTGGTCAGCGTCGCAATCCCGGAGAGTCGCTGCAAGAAATTCAGAGCCACCCGTTCGGCAGTAAGAATACTTCGGGCCGCGCCCTGAATCTTAAGAATCGTTTCGCCGCCGAGCACAGCGCTTCCGTCCGTTAGTTCAACCGAGACTTTTAGCGCCGGATCGACCCGGCGAAACACTTCTGCCGCCGTCATTGTCCCAGCGATAACGGCCTTTTCTCGCGCCAAAATGCGAGCCTGAGCGCGCCTGTCGGCAGGCACAAGCAAGGCGGTTGTTACATCGCCCGCGCCGACATCTTCATGGAGCGCGAGATCAATCGGATCAGCCTCTGCCATTTTTGCGGCGCCGGCGGGATAATGTTCCAATGCCGCTCGGGTTGCAGGCGTAATCCCGCATTTTGAACTGTTTCCGCACCCTCACCAGCTTGCTATCAAACTCGGCTGGAGGCGACGCGCAACGGTGGATTTTCAGCCCCCCGAACAGGGCAAAAAAAGATTCGGGCAGCGCACGCCAAGGAGAAACAGCAAATACAGCCACGTGCGACTACCCGAATCGCCTTAACCTGACTTCTTTGACAGCAGGATTTTTGGACTCGTTCGAAAATTCTCGGGTTTTTGCGAAAAAATTTCGGTCCCTATAAACTTAGCTCGGCCTGGGCCGTGGCCGCTCGCCGGGAAGCCTCCTCCTTGACCTCCTGTAACAGCGATTTGAACTCGCACTTTTCCAAGGCTGCAATGAGTTCCGGGTAATCCGGCCGAATCCGGAGCTGATCGATCGCTACCGGGAGCTCCGTCTTGCAATCCAATTCAACCATTTTGCGGTTCTGGAGGATTTGGTCGCGCCCGTTTTGCAACTTCTCGCGGCTTTTGAGGCTCTTTACCGCCCCCAGATTGCCGAGTAACGATTCCAACCCGCCATGTTCCAGAATCAATCCGGCTGCCGTCTTTCGGCCAATCCCAACGCCCGGGATGTTGTCCACGGTATCGCCGGAAATCGCCAGCACATCCCCGATCAGCGCTGGCGGGACTCCCCATTTTTTGGTGACGTCATCTTCTCCGAGTAAGGCAAACGAGTCTTTGGGCGAAGCCAGATCGGCCTTGGCCGTCGTATACACTTTCACGCACGGGCCCACCAGTTGATAGAGGTCCTTGTCGTTCGTCGCCAGGACCACCTCGATGTCTTTCTTGCAAGCGGCGATGGAATAACACCCCATCAAATCGTCCGCTTCGGTGTCAGGAAGCGAAATGTTGGCGAACCCAAGCAACCGCGTAATCGTGCTGCGAATGAAATCGAGCTGCGGGATCATCGGCATCGGCATTTCCTTGCGTGTTTCCTTGTAGTTGGGCTGCAAATCGAGGCGGCGCTGAGGTAGCCCTTCGTCCCAAAAAACTGCCCCCAATTCTGGCTGCAAATGTTTCACCATTAATCGAAGCGTCTTAGTGAAGCCGAAAATAGCATTGGTCGGTTCGCCTCGTGAATTGCTTAGATTCGGGATCGCGAAGAACGAGCGGTAAACGTAGTAATGACCGTCAATCAGCAGCAGTTTCATGGGTAAAGGAACGTAGGCGATTTCGCGGCCGAGGCTACCATTTGCCCGTTCCGTGCTGACTTGTAGCCGCTGTGTCGCGATTCGACTTCTTTCACTATGATAGCTTAACTCTGCCATGCCTGATCGCTGGATTATTCGAGTTGCCGGAAAGGAATATGGTCCTGTCGATCTCGAGGTCCTGAGAGAGTGGAAACAAGAAGGTCGGCTGCTGTCGGCAAACGAAGCGCGCCTGGAAAGTGAAAGCCAATGGTCAAGCGTCGGCGCAATTCCAGGCTTATTTCAATCGGTGCCTCTAGCGCCTGCGCAATCCGGAGCAAAAGAGTTCGAGCCGCCGCGGGGTAAACTTTTCCGCCGAACATTTCAGATCTATGGGCGAGGGTTTTTCCAATTCCTGGCTCTAAGTGGGCTAATCATTGTTCCCCCATTGTGTGGGCAATTGGTGAGTGTTTTCGCTGAGCGACTACCCAGCAACGGAGCCAATTTCCTCGGGTTCTTCTCCGCTCTGGTCGCGTTTTTCATGACGGTCGTCTTGATGGTGTTGTGGCCGGTCTATCTGGCTGGTCTTCAGATTGTGACAGGCGAACTAGCTGCTGGCCGGCAAATTGGACTGGGAGCCACATTAAATCGCGCGGCAAAATTTTGGCCACGCGTCGCCATATTGTGCGCCATCGTTTACGGCGTCTTCTTCTTGCTATTGGTGTTCGCCTTCGCCATCGGATTGATGGCAGCCGGCGCTGCTGGAGCGCCATTTTTGATTTTCCCAATTCTTATTTTGCTCGCCCTTCAGGTTTGGCTGTTTGGCCGCTGGTTCATCAACGTTCTCTTTTGGCAACAAGCGGCGGTTCTCAACAATGCCACCGTCCCAGAGGCCTTGCGCCAAAGCAAAGAAATCGCCCGCAGCGGTCGGGAATTGCCCTGGTATAAGCGACCTCTTTGGCGAGGCGCGTTAATCGTCTCAATTTGGTTTGCTTTCAGCGCGACGTTCGAGCTTTGGAGTTCATGGCCGGCGATACATCACTCCTTTGAGCTCCTAATGACGACACCGGACCCGCAGTCCCTGCTGACGGCGATGACAGCCGAGTCGACATCAACCGGTTTTGATCTGCTCCGGCTTTGCCTCGGCCTGCTTCAATCTATCTTGCGCCCTCTCCTCGGTATTGCTTTTGTCCTCCTTTATTTCGACGCGCCCCAAGGAGAGGCGCGGCGCTTCAACGGAGACTGAGATATGGCAGCAAGCCGTGCCGTCCACCTTCACGGCCGAAACCGCTTTCCTTGTAGCCGCCGAATGGACTGGACGGATCGAATTTGTTGTAAGTGTTGGCCCAGACTACTCCGGCGCGGAGCTGATGCACGATTTTGAAAATCTTGCTCCCCTTGTCGGTCCAAACGCCGGCGCTCAATCCGTACGGCGTGTTGTTGGCGCGCGCGATTGCTTCCTCGGGCGTGCGAAAGGTCATCACGCTCAGGACCGGACCAAAGATTTCTTCCTGAGCGATCCGATGCGAGGCGGTGACGCCGGTGAAAAAGCTCGGTGGATACCAATACCCTTTAGCAGGTAAATGGGCGCGTGACTGCACCAGTTGCGCGCCTTGTTTCAAACCGCTGTCCACCAACTCGCAAATCTTGTCCAGCTGCGCCCGCGAATTAATCGCGCCGATATCAGTGTTTTTGTCGAGCGGATTCCCGAGGCGGAGAGTAGAAATGCGATCGCGCAACTTGCGAATGACCTGCCGGAAAACGCTTTCCTGCACAAACAATCGCGAACCAGCACAGCAGACGTGACCCTGATTGAAATAAATTCCGGCGATGATCCCTTCCACTGCCTGCTCGACCGGCGCATCGTCAAAAATGATGTTGGCCGCTTTGCCGCCCAGTTCGAGCGTCAGCTTCTTCTTTGTGCCGGCAAGAGCCATGGCAATTCTTTTTCCGACTTCAGTCGAACCGGTAAACGCAATCTTATCGACATCGGGATGTGTAACGAGTGCGCTGCCGGTCTCACCCGTGCCGGTGACGATGTTGACCACGCCGTCGGGCAGTTCGGCTTCCTGCAAAATCTCGGCGAGATGCAGCGCAGTAACGGAAGTCGTTTCCGCCGGCTTCAGCACGCACGTGTTCCCGCAGGCCAGCGCAGGCGCGAGCTTCCAAGCTGCCATTAGCAGCGGGAAATTCCAGGGAATGATCTGGCCCGCGACGCCGAGCGGCCGCATTTTCTGCCCGGGAAAAGCGTGGTGGAGTTTGTCGGCCCAGCCCGCGTAATAAAAAAAATGTGCCGCCACCAAGGGCAGATCGATGTCGCGCGATTCCTTGATGGTTTTGCCGCCATCCATGGTTTCGAGCACGGCCAGCTCGCGTGCTTTTTCCTGAATCAAACGCGCAATGCGAAACAGATATTTTCCACGCTCACGTCCCGGCATTTTCGACCAGATGTTTTTGTAAGCGCGTCGCGCTGCTTTGACCGCGAGATCGACATCCTTTTCGTTGGCGGAACTAATCTCCGTCAGTTTCTCTTCCGTGGCCGGATTAACAGAATCGAAATATTCGCCCGACTTCGGCGCGACAAATTTCCCGCCAATGAACAATTGATAGCGGTCGCGAAGTCTGATGTAGCTGTGCGCTTCCGGCGCTGGCGCATAACTCCAGCGTTCACCGAAGTCGAGACTTCGTTCTCGTTTGCCAATCGGTCGTTCTCCACGCTCGCCATTTCGATCAAGGATCGTGAGCTGAGATGGTTTCCGTCGCGGCATAGTTAAGGCAATGAAAAATAATCCGCGCTTTGGTAGTTGGCGTCGACCACTTTTACCAGTTGCATGAGGATATCGTTGAGGAGCGTGCTGGCGCCGAAGCGGAAAAGATCGGGTGTGAGCCAGGCGTCGCCAAGCGTCTCTTTGAGCATGACGAGATAGCCGAGTGCTTCCTTGGCGCTGCGAATTCCGCCGGCTGGCTTCATTCCGATGCGAATCCCGGTCTCGTAAAAAAAATCCCGGATCGCTTCCAGCATTACCAATGCCACCGGCATGGTGGCGGCAGGCGAGATTTTTCCGGTTGAAGTTTTGATGAAATCGGCCCCGGCGCGCATTGCGATTTCACTGGCAAGTCGAACGTTGTCGTAGGTCTGTAGCTCGCCCGTCTCGAGGATCACTTTTAAATGCGCCGCCCCGCATGCCTGTTTCGTTGCTGCAATCTGGTCGAAAACGCGCTCGTATTCGCCAGCGAGAAAATTTGCCCGATTGATGACCATGTCGATTTCATCGGCGCCATCGCGCACGGCAGTGCGGACCTCCTGTAATTTTAGTTTTACCGGCATCAATCCCGCCGGAAAAGCGGTCGCGACAGACGTCACCTTTACAGTTGAGTGTTCGAGAAACTTCTTCGCCATCCTAACGAGATTTGGATAAACACAAACTGCGGCGCAATTCGGAACTTGATATCGTGGATGGAGCGGTTGCATGGCTTTGCGGCAGAGAATGGCGATTTTTCCGGGGGTATCGCCGCCCTCGAGCGTGGTTAGATCCATCATCGAAACCACCAGCTTCAGGCCCTCGAGTTTGGCCGAAGTTTTAATGCTGCGTCGGGTGAAGGCGGCGGCCCGTTCTTCCACCATCACTTGATCGACAGTTGGCACCGTCCAGCGTGAGCGGCCGAGGGGCGCTGATTGCGAGTTGGAACGCGAATGGGCAGCGGGGGTTTTCACAAGCGACCCAATTATATACGCTGCAAAAGCCTTCGCGAGGAAGCAGGATCTCTATCGCGTTTAGAGCTAATTCATTTTTGCCTCATGACCGCGCAAGATCAGGGGCGCAATTCGGTGATAGAATCGCGTCACGTAAACCAGGTAGATCAGAAACGACAGCAACTGGGCGGCGATCAACCAGACGTTGCCGGAACGCTTGAGGAAATAGTCCGACCAGCGATTAATGGAGAGCGCGCAGGCGAGATTGAAGAAGAAAAGGCATGGCATTAACAGCCGGATATTGAGCAATTGGTCCTCCCAGGTTCGTTGATAGAGCAACCGCTCGGCTTCGGTTGTCGTTTCCCGGAATCGGGCCCGGATCAGGCGCAAATCGTAGACGAAAAGCAGCCAGACAAATGCGGCATAAGCGGTGCTCAAGCGGAACCAGGCCAGCGGACGTTCGAGGCGAGTGAAGAGAATGGCTTCGCCCAAGGCGCAGGCGATGTAGAGAAAGTTGTGCCCGAATTCGAGTGGCCATTTGATGAGAGTAAGTGTGTGAATGATTGAGCGCGACCAAAAGATGCAAATTATGCACAATCCCGCGCTGAGATAGAGAAGCGACGGCCAATTGTTGAGCGATAAAGCGGTTCGCGCGTTCTCGGTCAGGAAATAGAGCGCAACGCCCTGAATAATGCTGGCAAGAGTGAGCTCAATATTAACGATGTTGGCGTCGAGTTCGCGGCGGGAAAGACTCATCCGAGGACGATCTGGCGTGCCTGGAGGGATTCGAACCCCCAGCCGTCTGATCCGAAGTCAGAAGCTCTATCCAGTTGAGCTACAGGCACAAGCGCAAAAATAGTGAAGTGTTGGAGTATTGGAATTTTGATGGCGCGGAATTATCGGTACCACTGCATTACTCCAGCAAAAAATGGGGTGGTCAACGGGACTCGAACCCGCAACAACCAGAACCACAATCTGGGGCTCTACCATTGAGCTATGACCACCAGCTCACTCAGATTTTAGGTTTGAGATTTGCGATTGCAAAGGCAAAGGTCCCAGCTGGCCATTGGAACATAGACATTCTGTCTGTGAGCCAGACGGCCTTCTGCCTGTTTCCGGCGAAGACAGCAGGCTAAAAGCCCGCCGGGCGCACAGGCTGGAAAGCCTATGTTCCGGTTCAGCTTGGCACGCTCTTCGCTCCAGCGACCGATGTGGTGCTTCTCCTTAGCATTGCAACCGGTGCTGGCTGGGTTATTCTAGCGGCTCGTCCCCGCATGACACGACTAGGTTCCCTTCTGCTCGCTGGACTGCTAATCGCCCTCGTCACTGCGCAAGCGCAGAGTGACGATCCGAGTGAGACGTTTCTCAAAGCTTACATGACCGCGCAGCAGGGCGACAAGCTCGAGCGCGACGGTCAATTTACTCGCGCGCTAGCGAAATACCGTTTCGCTGGGAGCCTGCTCGAAGAACTCAAGAAAACACATTCGGATTGGCAGCCGGCGATTGTGGAATACCGGAGCCGGAAGGTGTCGGAGAGCATTCTGCGAGTGCAAAGCAAATCCGGGACGCAGCAGGACCTCGCCGCGACCAATGCGCCGCCTCCCGAGGCGCAGCCTTCACCGCAGCGCTCGATCGAACCGACGGTCGACATTGGGGCGGCGAAATCGAAGCCGTCGATAGTTGTGCAAGCGGCGGGTGAGGGCTCGCCGGCTCCAGCCCAGAAAGAAGCCGCGGCACCAGCTCCTGCTGCTAACGAGAACGCGATCAAGAATGCAACGCGAAAGTTGCGTGAGAAAGTCGATCAATTGGAGGCGGAGCTCCAGCACTCGCGCTCCAAGGTTAGTCAGGTTGAAGACGAAAAAGAAAAGCTGAATGCAAAGCTAAAGGAATCGAGTTCGACGTTGGAAAAGGCACAACAGGACCTTAAACGGTCGAAGGACGCGGAGAAAAACGTGCGCGGTCAATTGGCCGATGCGCAGGCGTCGTTGAAGAAAATTCAGCAAACCAGCAGCGCCGATCAGAAGGCACAGGAGGCCTTGAAAGGGCAGATTGCGGAGTTGAAGCAGGCCCTCATTTCTGCAGAGCAGGGCCGAACGACGGCGGAAAAGGAACGCGACGCCCAGAATGCGAAACTGGCTGACGCAAATTCGCAAATCGCCGAGATGACGAAAGAACGTGATTCGCAGGGCGCCAAATTGGCTGATGCCAACACCGAGATCGTCCAAATCACGAAGGAGCGCGATGAGGGGAATGCGAAACTGGCCGACGCGAATTCGCAAATTGACCAGATCACGAAAGAACGGGATTCGCAAAACACTAAACTAGCGGATGCAAACTCACAGATCGCCCAGATCACAAAAGAGCGGGACGACGCTCTGGGGCAGCTGGCGGGCATGAAAGATTCGGAGCATCGCGTTGCGGTGTTGATGGCCGAGAATACGGAATTAAAGGAGAAGCTGGCCGCTGCGGAACAAACCGTGCAAGAGATGGGCGAGGACAAGCCGAAGAAAGAGCAGGAGCTGGTCGATGCGAAGAAGCAGCTGGAGGATTTGCGTGCGCAACTGGACGCGAGTGAAAAGCAGAACAAGGAATTCGAAGTGGCGATCGCCACGTTGAGGTCGCAATTGGAGGATACTTCATCGCAGTTGGAAAAAGCGAAGTTGACTGGGGCCAACGCCGAGGAGACGGCCAGGTTAACGCGCGAAAACCAAATCTTGCGCAACATCGTGGTGCGTGAACGGCAGGAAGAAGCCCGGCGTGAGCAAGCCAAGAAATTGATGCTGGCCGAGTTCGATAAGCTAAAGATCAAGTCGG
>Ga0066660_10001429_pt1 | contig 10103 bp, 3 predicted proteins | sample GraSoiAngelo_109_FD_75177 | JGI IMG/M metagenome (GOLD analysis project Ga0066660, IMG submission 75177) | Grasslands soil microbial communities from the Angelo Coastal Reserve, California, USA - 14_0903_12_20cm | ecosystem: Environmental > Terrestrial > Soil > Grasslands | place: USA...
TCGCCGCGAGCGCAAGCTGCTGCTTGCCCGGGATGTATTCGGAACCGGAAATCTCTACGTTCACCAGGGCAAGGGTTTCATCGCCTTCGCATCTAGCCTTAAGGCTCTGCTTGCCATTCCGGGCGTGACCAAGCAGCCCGATCTGTTGCGACTCGCCCAGGTGCTGGTCGGTTGGCAGCACGACGCGGAACTGACTGCGTATGAAGGCTTCAGGCGGCTGGTCTGGGCACATTCCCTTTCGGTGGGACCGGAAGGGCAGACCAGGCGTTGGTGCTACTGGTCTCCCCAAGGGCGCGAACTGTTCAATTATCACCGCGACGAGGACTATGAGGAAGCCTTCCTGGAGCATTACACCCGGGCAGTTCAAGGCTGTCTTCGGACCACGGGGCCAGTGACAGCTACGCTCTCGGGCGGGCGCGATTCGGGTTCCGTAACGGCCATCGCCGCTCCGCTTCTTGCCAGCCATGGCAGGGAACTCACGGCTTACACTTCGATGCCTTGCCTGCCCCCGGATGGCGCACCGAAGACGAGGGTTGGACACGAATGGGATCTAGCGCACGCCACCGCGCTGATGGCGGGTGCCAATGTTCGCCATATTGCTATCGACGCCGCGGAATATGGCGTTCTCCAGGGAATCGAGCAGCTGCTCGCGATACATGATGGTCCCAGCCATCCCGGGGACCACTATTATTGGATCAAGGCAATTGTTGACGCGGCGGTTCGCGATCGAGCCGGAGTCTTGCTGACCGGACAGATGGGCAATGCGACGGTCTCTTGGACCGGGAGCGGATCGGCGCTGCTGGCGCTCCTTGGGAGACAACCCCGCGTCGCTTGGGAGTTGCTTGTGCATGCCGAACCGGGCCTGTGGTTCACCCTGAAACGGCAAATACTCAAGCTGGCGCTAACGCCAGCACTGCGCTTAGTGCGGCGGTTGCAATCGTACCCCACGCAGCCTTGGCTGGCCTATTCCGCTGTCAATCCGCGGATGGCTTCGACCCTGGAGCTGGATGCACGGATGCGAGCAGCGGGACACGATTCCACGTTCACCCCCTCACCGTTGAAAGATCAGCGCCCCAACTTTCTGAAGCCGGGCCGGGGCATCGGTGTCGGTCTTTGGTCGGAGATCGGGGCCACGCATGCGATTTCAGTTCGAGATCCAACTTCAAATCTTGCCATGCTGGAATTCCTACTGCGGGTTCCCGACGACCAGTTTCGCCGGCAGGGACAAGGTAGCTCCCTGTTCAGGAGGACATTTCGCGACCGGCTCCCCAAGACGGTGCTAGAGGGGCGGCGAAAAGGGCTTCAAGCTGCGGACCTCGGTCATCGCATTGTAAGAGAACTGTCGGCCATCGAGCAGTGTCTCGATGCTCTCGATGCGAATCCGGCTGCGAAGGAGTTACTCAATATCGCCCTAATGCGGACGTGCCTAAAGAATGTCGTGGCCAAAGTCGATCCCGAAACCAATGCGAATGCGAGCAGAATCCTTCTCAGGGGATTGGGAGCGGGGATGTTCCTGCGCCGTTTTGCTTAACTTTGCCGGCTGCGCTTAAGCTCCTTCGCCGCGTCCGTTCATGTCGCAAGAAGCCTCTCCGTTCCGGCAAAGAGGCTGTCCTTGCGAAAACGGAATCCGCCAGCATAGTATACTCGAGCTCGAGATCGGTCAAACCATCAAAACTGCCGAGACAAGAGGTGACCAAGATATGCCGTAGGTCGTCCTCAAATTTGTGTAGGTGCGCGTCCCCATTCTTGGCCCTGAGGGTTTTCCCGTTCTGGCGTTAAATCCGAAATCACGTAAAACTGCGCGGGCAGACAAAAGACTACGCAGGCTTGCGGGAGATGAGTTATGCGTGAAAGCAACTGGCTCCATGACGCCAGCCCCGCCTTTCAACTGATGATCGCGACCTCCTGGATCGCTCCCGACTCGTGTCGAGATGATCAGAATGACGCGGTCCATCGAGCCTGCGAGGCCTGCCCGAACTGGACCGAATATCTGCACCTGGTTGAACGACATCGCACTCCTGCCATAAGTTGGGCAGCGCTCAAGCGAGCTCCAAGGGTGCACATACCCGAGCAAGTAAAGCGAGAATTGCAAAAACGTAGCGATGTTTGCCGATTGCAGGCCATGCTCCACCTTCAACTGCTTGCCGGAGTATTGAAAGGCCTCAACCACTCCGGGATCCCAGTAATGCCCTTGAAGGGACCGCTTCTTTCTCTCGCGCTGTACGAGGATGCTGGACTTCGCCAGTCTAAAGATCTGGATATATTAGTTCTGCAAAAGGAGATTCCCCAAACCCAAGAGTGCCTTGAGAAGATGGGCTGGCGTCTCGGCGCGGAGTATTTCTCTTTGAGCCCTCGACAATGGGAAGCGACCATCCGGCACGAGCCCCATATCGGCTATGTTCACCCCCAGCAAGGCTGTCAGTTGGAGCTTCATTGGTGCAATCTGTGGTACTCGCCGCAAGGGACGGAACAGCACTGGGCTAGAAGCAGGACATCTGAATTGTCAGGATCCTCCTACCGGGCAATGAGCCACGCAGACCTGGCAATGTATCTTTGTAGCCACGGTGGCGGACATCGGTGGTTTCGCGCCAAATGGCTGGGCGATCTAGCGCGTATGCACTGCAATGGCCAAGTGGACTGGCCGGAAATGTTGGCGTATGCTCGCACCGTGGGTCAGGAACGGCCTGTGCTTCTCGGCTTACAACTCTTGAGCGAATGCTACGAACTTGCGTTCCCAAACATCGCGGGAACTCTACGTAAGACGTTGCCTTATCCTCTGGCCTGTAAAGCCGTTCGCGACCTGACGGCTCCTGGTGAACCGGCTGAGCTGAACGCTCTGGCGGGTTTCAAGGAGCGCGTTCGCAACTCCCGTTACAATCGACTGCTATGGCCTCATAGATCCTGGTGGGAGAACCTGGCTTGGTTGACTTACTGTCAACCCGATTTCAGAGACTTTCGTCTTCCAGACAGCCTTTTTTGGCTCTACATACCTCTACGACCATTCCTTTCGGTATGGCGGCGCATGAAGCGACGCAAACCAACGCTTCCATTGCCACCCGTGAGCCCGTCAATTCGACCGTGATTATTGTGCAGTACTGAAGGTCTCGAACCTATCTTGGAAAGAATATCAGGACCTTCCTGAGCTTTTGTCTGCAAATGCGGGCAAGTGATGGAAGGACAGGGATTCGCCAAGCTAAAAATGCTCTGCATTGTTGCGAACTAAAGATAGCTCTACGACCTGTAGCTCCAGTGCCTGCGCATCGCTCAACTCGCGCATGGTCGCGGGAATGCTCTCGCGGCGTGCGAGTTTCGAAGCGCGGTAACGACGTGCCCCCCGCTACAAGCTCGTAGGTTCCCGCCGCCCCTTTGGGCAGCGGACGCACGAGAATCGGCTGGAGGACGCGGTGTTGTCTGATGTTTTCCGCATTATGTTGCGGATCTTGTTTTGTGGCCGTAGCGTTACTACTTTGCGCCATCTCGAGCTTGTTCGTTGTGGCGGCATGAGTTATTCGTAGCGGAGCGAGACGAGCGGATCGACGCGCGCTGCACGGCGGGCAGGCAAGAGGCAAGCTGTAAGTCCTACCAAAGCGACGATAGTCACGACGGCGGCAAATGTCCAGGGATCTGTGGCGGAAACACCGTGAATTTGGCTGGCGAGCAAGCGTGTCAGCGAATAGCTGGTCATGAGACCAATCACAACACCAGCAGCAAGTAAACGAAATCCATGCAGGAGTACGAGGCGCACAACATTTGTCTGTTGTGCTCCCATAGCCATGCGGACACCAATCTCGTGAGTTCGAAGCGTGACGGTGTAAGCCATCACGCTGAATATGCCGATGGTTACTAGAATAAGCCCGACGACAGCGAAAGCCACAACCGTTACGAGTTCAAACTGCGGGCCACGGTAGTACTCTTTCAGCGTAGCTTCCAGCGTGCCGGACTGAGCAATCGCCACGCCTGGATCGAGAGTCCGTACTTCCTGGACGAGATCTTTTAACAACAAGTCCGGATCCATCGCGGTCCTGGCCATGAACGATCGCCAGCTATATCCGGCAACGCTATAAGGGAGGAAGGCTTGGGGAAATGTTCGCCACGATTGGTTGTCATAGTCGCGCGTCTTGTAGTCTCCGACGATTCCGACGATTTCAAAGTACGTGCCATGAGGCGTTTCAACGTAGGGACGGTCGAGCATCTCAAATCTGACCTTGTGACCGACGGGGTCTTCGTTCGGAAAGTATCGGCGAGAGAACGCTTCGTTTACAACTGCCACGTTTCGCGCAGCGAGTACATCGTCTTCAGAGAAAAACCTGCCGCGAAGCAATGGCAGCCCGAGGGTTTGGAAGTAGCCTTCGCTGCACTCGTCCAGTGCGGTATCCCAGCGTTCCTTGTGAGGTTTGCCAGGAATGATCGTATCGCTTGCCTCGTATGTCAGTGGCGGCGGGTTATTGAATTCGGCCACAGAAATCACGCCTGGAGTGGCCTGCATCTTGCTCAGGAGTTGACGACTCAGCGCGTTTTTCTTTTCTAGTGAGTTTCTGATAGAAGCAGCATCTCCCCAAGTGAAGAAATACGATCTAGGCAGATTGAGCTGAAAGTAGAGAATATTCTTGGGATCAAATCCGAGGTCCACATGCGTAAGAACGAAGAAGCTCCGCATCAAAAGGCCCCCGCCAATCAGCAGAACGATTGACAGCGCAACTTCGCTAGCCACCAGACCGGCGCGAAGCTTCCCTTGCAGAAAGGCCCCGCCGAAAGCCTTGTTACTGCCCGCAAGTCGTGGCTGCAAGTCGCTGCGCACAACGTGAAGCGCGGGGGCAAGGCCACACAGGATTGTGGTCAGGACAGTTACGCACAAAGATAGCAGGAGGACCGGAGCGTTCATGCGAATCAAAGTTTCCCCCGGGAGAGCGCCAGCGGGAATCAGTGCGACGACTATCTTTAATGCAAAGTATGCCAGCCCAGACCCAGCTGCGCAGGCTGCCACTGCGAGAACGAAGCTTTCCACCAGCAGTTGCCGGATGAGGCGGCCACGTGTTGCCCCCAGCGCGCCGCGAATAGCTATTTCCCGCTGGCGGGCGGTGGCACGAGCTAGGAAAAGATTCGCAACATTGCTGCAGGCGATTAAGAGCAGCAGCAAGACAGCAGCGAGCAGCGCATAAAGTGTCTTCCTAAAATCTCCGATAAGACTATCGAGCAACGTCTCGGGCACGATCGCGAACTTATCCTCGGGGAAAATTCCGCCCGGGTTCGCCATACGCTGACGATGCGCGATGCCATCAAGGTCTGTTCGGGCAGTCTGCAAGCTAACATGTGACTTGAGGCGTCCCATCAATTCGAAGGTGGCCCGGCCGGGACTCACTGGCTGCCAAAAGTTCGCGCCAAACGCATTGAACCGCAGGGGCATGATTCCTACAAGGGTTGTAGGCTTGCCGTTCAAGACAAAAATCGTATTAAGAACCTTTGGATCGCCGCCGAATTCTCGTTTCCAAAGCCGGTAGTTCATTACGAACACAGGCGGAGCACCAGGCCTTTCATCTTCCTGGGAAATCGTACGGCCTAGGAGCGGCGGAACACCCAGGTAGTCGAATGTATTGGCCGTCACCGCTGCGCCCATCGCAAAATTACGAATAGATTTGCCGTCGTCGTATGAGGGGCGGTTGCCGTAATAAGCGATGATGTCTTCAAATACTTGATTTTGCTCGCGAAAGGCACGAACCTCCTCTAGAGAGAAGTACTTGCGGTCCTTCCATTCACCTTCATTCGACAAATTGCGCATTTGTATGACGACGGATCTGTTGAAGTCTTTGTAGGGAAGGGCATCGAAGATTGCGCTATAGACAACGCTGAAGACGACAGTGGCCGCACCGATGCCGAGAACCAATGCAAACACAGAAAGAAACGTGAACGGGCGGTCCTTGCGAAGGTTGCGAACAGCGTACCGGAAATCACGAAGAAGATTGTCGAGGTGAGTTTCCCAGCGGGCCTCGCGGACTTCTTCTTTCACGCGTTCTAGGCCGCCGAATTCGAGTATTGCGCGGCGCCGCGCTTCCTCGGGGCTGATGCCTGCAGCCATGTGGTCTGCGATTTGCCGTTCGACATGAAATTGTAGCTCTCGATCAAGTTCCCGTTCCGCGCGAGACTTCTGAAAGATGCGGCGAATCCAATGCATCATCAGGACTCCTGCTCCGCGCGCAAGATGAGACCGACGGCATCGCAGACTCGTTCCCAATTGATGACCTCTGCGTCCATATGCCTGCGGCCTTTCTTGGTGAGGGAGTAGAACTTGGCTTCGCGGCCGGTTTCGGATTGCCTCCATTCCGCTTGCAACCAACCTCGGTCTTCCAAGCGATGGAGCGCGGGATAGAGGGATCCCTGGTGAACCCGAAAGAAGTCCTTCGATATCTGTTGAAGCCGTTGTGCGATGGCGTAGCCGTGGCTAGGACCCAAGGCGACGATCTTCAAGACCAACATATCAAGAGTGCCTCTGAGCAACTCGATTTGTGTATGACTCATGGTAACACCTAGAAACTCGACATATAGTCCTTCCTTCGTCGAATGTCAACAGCTCTCACATGTGATTGACGGCGCAGAGTCAATCAACAGTCCGGGAAAATTGGTATATATAGGTTCACATGACCCAAAAAGCAGGACATGAATTCCATAGTTGGCGGCACCAACTCAAGCTCTATGGTCATCTCGAGAGCGGCACTAGCAATGCTTCCAATCTCAAGAGACGCCCTCAGGATTAGCTATTTTTTTCGCTTGACTCAATAATTCAATATGAAGATATTGGCGCTCAATTGGTGCAAGGTGCGAAGGTGCTTGGTATATATTGGTTCACATTCTTTCAATTTCGTTTTGCTTTGCGTCACCGCGAGCTTGTCGGGGAGCCGGTGCGCTGACTACGGGAAGGACCTTCATGAGCAGCTTCTCCTTTCGGTGCAAAGCGTGCCATAGGTCGCATCGACCCCTGAAGTTCTGGAGCGGAAAGAAATGACTCTGTGCAGTGCCCTCGGAAGTCCGGGAGAGATTCTGGAATTTCGATGTTTCTGTCTCGGGTGAAAGTATTTCCAGCAGTTTTTCCGGCGCGGGTACCATTCTGGAGATATGGGGAAGGGGGAATTAGATGAATCCGAAGATCATCAAGATGATGCTTGGGCTGCTTTTGTTGGGCCTCGTAATTCCTGCTCCTTTGAAAGCGCAGGTATCTGGCGCAATGGTAACGGGTACGGTCACGGACCCCTCCGGAGGCGTGATCGCCGGCGCACAAGTGGCAGCAAAGAACGTTGCTACCTCGCTTGTCAGTTCCACCACCACAAATTCAGATGGTTTTTACAATCTTCCAAACCTTCTTCCCGGAGACTACCAGTTCGCAGTGACTGCTTCGGGTTTTACCACCAAGGTCTTGTCCATCACTCTCACCGTCGGCGCGAAGCGGGCGCTGGACGTCAGCATGGTCGTCGGACCGTCGCAGCAGACCGTGCAGGTAACCGAACAAGCCCCTACGATTCAACTCGCGTCATCGACGATCAGCGGAGTCGTAGAAGGATCCGAAGTACGCGAGCTGCCGCTCAATGGCCGGGACTGGGCCTCCTTGGCCACGTTGCAACCGGGCGTGGTTTCGGTGCGCACTCACGAGTCGGTAACTCAGGTTGGCTCTCATGCGCGCGGACTGGGTATGCAATTGAGCATTGGCGGCAATCGGCCCCAGCAGAACACTTACCGGCTCAACGGCATTATCATTAACGATTATTCGAATGCCGGACCCGGGAGCGTGCTCGGCCAGAACCTAGGCGTAGACGCGATTCAAGAGTTCTCCGTCCTGACCAGCAACTATACCTCAGAATACGGCTTCACCTCCGGCGGCGTCGTCAATGCCATCAGCCGCTCGGGCACCAACCAGTTTCACGGCAGTGCTTATGAGTTCCTGCGCAACAGTGCGCTGGACGCGGCGGATTTCTTTGAAAACGCCAATGGTCTCCCCAAGGCAGCTTTCCGCCGTAATCAGTTCGGAGGCTCCGCCGGCGGACCGATCTGGAAGGACAAAGTATTCATTTTTGGAGATTACGAGGGACTCCGGCAGAGCAAAGGTATCACCCACGTCGCCAACGTCCCTTCGCCCAATGCCCGCAACGGAATCCTTGACGACGCTAATGGTAACCCTCTTCCCGCCTTACCCTCGAATTTCGCGTGTCCCCCCGGGTCGACATTGCCTGTCCCGGGGCAATCAAACACCTGCGTCGATGGCACGATCACGAAGTTTTTCACATTCTACCCGGCGTTCAACGCCGGCCTGATTGGCCCAAGCAACAATACCGGGCGTTACGCCTTTTCGGGCGCGCAAGTGGTGCCAGAGAACTACTACACGACCCGGGCCGACGTAAAGTTTTCGGACCAGGACACGTTGAATGGCAGTTGGTATTATGACCGCTCAACATTCACACAGCCCGACGGGACAAACCAGGTATTGGATCAGTTTGTCGTAGGCCGGCAAGGCTTTTCTGTGGAAGAGACACACGTCTTCAGCCCTGGCCTGGCCAATGCGATCCGCTTTGGTTACAACCGCAGCTATGCGGATGGCCAACTGACCCCGGCGGCGATTAACGCGGCGGCGAAGGATCCCTCCTTTGGTATTTCCCAGAATCTGTTCGCGCCGCGAATCAACGTGCCAGGGCTGACCCCATTCCGTGGGGGACTGAACGGCCAGTCCGTCCAGAACTACCTCCTGCAGACCTATCAGGTTTATGACGATGCCGTCCGCAATATCGGAAAGCACAACGTTAAGTTCGGAGGCACAGTTATTCTTTATCATTTAAACCTTTTTGCGCCTTTCATCGAGGACGGCACGGCCTCGTTCGCCTCGATGTCGGACTTTCTCAATAATGTTGCCCATAATGTGACGGGCCCTCCCGACCTCGCTGCCGTGAAGACCCACCATAACCACACCTCGGTCATCGCCGGATATGTCCAGGATGACTGGAAGGTGCGTTCCAGCCTGACCCTAAATCTGGGCTTGCGATATGAGATAGAAACCATTCCGACGGAGACCAACGGCCTGGTCGCCAACATGCCGACGATCACCACCGATCCCAACCTAGGTCCTTTCAACAAGTTCTACTTCTCGCACAATCCAACGAATAAGAACTTCGAGCCGCGGATCGGTTTTGCCTGGGATCCCTTCCATAACGGAAAGACCGCAGTTCGGGGGGGCGCCGGACTATTTGATTCCCTGCCGCTACCCTACGAGCTGGTCATCAACAATGCGCAAACGTCGCCGTTCCACGTCAACGCTATCGTGACGGGGTGCGCATTCACTTCGAATCCGACTTGTGCTCCACAGGGCTCATTTCCGCATGCGCTGCCGCTGACCAACCCGCCAGCCTCGGCCCAGACCTGGAACTATGTGGACACCAACATCAAGCGCAACTATATCTACCAATACAACCTGAGCGTGCAAAGGCAGCTCACGGGGTCTCTTTCGTTAACGGTGGCCTATACAGGCTCCCGCGGCATCCACAATCCCTTCCAACTCGACGACATCAACACGGTTTTCCCAACGCTAATTGAGGGGCGCTGGCTATTTCCGAACCCGGTCGGCAGCGGATGCGTGCCCGGGGCTTGCGGGACCGTGAGTTCAACAACCAACGCCATCGTTCCGGGGCAATTGATCAACGCGAACGTTGCGCAGATCCAGACGACCCTTTGGTCGAGCATGTCTTATTACAACTCTCTTCAGGTGCAGGTAGAAAAGCGCATGAGCCATGGGCTGCAAGTGCTGTCCTCATTCACGTGGGGTAATACCATCGATACGTCGTCCGGCAGCTTTGCGGGCGACAATTTCGCTTCGAACCTCTCCGCCATCACCCCGTGGTGGGATTTGAGGATCGTCCGAGGGCTGGCGGACTTCAATGTAAGCCGCAATTTGACGGTGAACGTGCTGTGGGATGTCCCGACACCCAAGGCCATTTCCGGGCCTGCCGCGTGGATCGCCAGGGGCTGGCAGTTGGGCGGCATCATTCAGGCCAGCAGCGGAGTTCCTGTCTGGGCACTGGCAGGCATCGGCGGAGACCCAATGGGGCAGCTCAACTCTGCACCCATCGCGA
>Ga0066660_10001431_pt1 | contig 10097 bp, 7 predicted proteins | sample GraSoiAngelo_109_FD_75177 | JGI IMG/M metagenome (GOLD analysis project Ga0066660, IMG submission 75177) | Grasslands soil microbial communities from the Angelo Coastal Reserve, California, USA - 14_0903_12_20cm | ecosystem: Environmental > Terrestrial > Soil > Grasslands | place: USA...
CCATGGCCCTCAAGACCCTCAAGCCGCAGAGCCTCGACCGGCCGGTTTCCTCGCCGCCCTTCTGGGCGACTGGACTCACGTTATTCGACGTGTTCGGGGAGATCGTGCTCTTCTCGATACGGTCGCTCGCGGCCATACCTCGGGCGCTTCGGTACAGCGGCGAGATCTGGTGGTATGCGGCCTTCCTGGCCATCGGGTCGACGCCGGTGGCGGTCGCGATGACCTTCTTCTCAGGCGCGGAGTGCTCGGTCGAGGGCTACTACTCGCTGCACCAGCTGGGCGGAGCTGAGGCGCTGGCGGGCGTCTTCAACGCGCTTTGCGACATGCGCGAGATCACGCCGCTGTTCTTCGGCTTCGCCATCGGCGCCAAGATCGGATGCGGGCTGGTGGCGGAGCTCGGCACGATGCGGATCAACGAGGAGATCGACGCGTTGGAGACCATGGGTGTTCCGTCGGTCCCCTTCCTGGTCACGACCCGCATGCTCGGGGCGTTCCTGGTGCTGCCGCTGATGTACGTGCTCTCCCTGGCCACCAGCTTCCTGGCCAGCTGGATCGTCCAGCGCTACCAGATCGGCCTTGTCTCCAACGGAGTCTACTTCGGCTACTTCTGGCGCTACACGAACGTGACCGACTTCTCCTACTCCCTCATCAAGGCCATCGTCTTCGCCTTTCTCGTCATCTGTGTGGGCGTCTACTACGGCTATCACGTCCGAGGCGGGGCCGTGGGCATCGGCCGGGCGGTCGCCAAGACCATGGCGGTCAGCCTGGTGATGACGGTCGTCACCAACGCCATCCTCACCCAGATCTTCTGGGGCCAGAACCCCAATCTGCCCATCCCAACATGAGTGCACCCGGAAACGGCCGCAGCCCGATGACCAACGGCGAGTGGATGATCGAGTGCGACGACATCTACAAGGCCTTCGACGGCCACCCGGTGCTGAGCGGCGTCGATTGCCAGATCCCCGCCGGGAAGATCTCGGTCGTGATGGGGCCCTCCGGAACCGGCAAGAGCGTTCTCCTGCGCCATATCGTCGGGCTCCTCACACCGGACCGCGGCGACGTGCGGGTCGCCGGCAAGAGCGTTCCCCGGTTGAACGAGGAAGACCTCCTCGAGCTGCGTCGCAACGTGGGCATGCTGTTCCAGGACGGGGCGCTGTTCTCCTCGATGAACCTCTACGACAACGTCGCCTTTCCCCTGCGTCAACACACGAAGAAGTCGGAGTCCGAGATCCGAGAGATCGTCAAGCAGCGTCTCGACGAGGTCGGGCTCCTCGGCTCCGAGCAGAAGATGCCCAACGAGCTGTCGGGCGGAATGCGCAAACGCGCCGGGTTCGCCCGCGCCCTCGTACTCGAGCCCGAGATCCTCCTCTTCGACGAACCGGACAGCGGGCTCGACCCGGTCCGCACCGCCCTGCTCTGCGACCTGATCAAGGAGATTCAACGAAAGTATGGATCGACGGGCATCGTGATCAGCCACGACATCAAGTCGTGCTTCAACATCGGCGATCACATCGTGCTCCTGCACGGCGGCAAAGTGGTGGAACAGGGTTCGAAGGAGCAGATCCAGCAATCGCAAAATCCCTTCACCCAGCAGTTCATCAAGGGTGGGATCGAGGGACCGCTGGGAATGGAATGAGCGACGCCATCGCTCGTTTCGGCTCCCGCTACCGGGTCGCGCTGCTGCTCGGCCTCCTGGTGGTGCTTGCAATCGCCTCGTACCGCATCGTCGCCGGGTTGACCGAGTACCGGCTCGTCATCCCGATCGATTCGGCGGACGGCCTCTACGCCGGCAGTGACGTCCTGATCGCCGGAGCCAGAGCCGGCACCGTCCGTGACATCCGTCTCGACGGGTCCCAGGCGCTGGTCACGATCGGGCTGGACGAAGCCCACGCGCCCGTTCACAGCGACGCCCGGGTGGCGGTGCGGCCCAAGAGCCTGCTGGGCGAGAAGTACGTCGCGCTCGACCCGGGCGGCAGCGGCAACATGCTGAGCAGCGGCTCGACGATGCCGCGGCGGCAGGTGGCGCGTGCCGTCGACCTGCAGGACGTCGTCAACAGCCTCGATCAACCGACCCGCGAGAAGCTGCGCACCCTCGTCCTCGAGCTGGGCGGCGGGCTGAGCGGGCAGGGGACGGCGCTCAACCAGACCTTCAGCTCCGGTCGCAGGGACCTCGACGACCTGGCGGCGATCGCCAACACTCTGGCCGCCCGTGACGCCGACCTGGAACAGGTGATCCAGGGGCTGGATCAGGTCACCGCCGAGCTGGCCCGCAGCGACCGCAGCCAGCAGCTGGGAGGCCTGATCCAGAATTCCCAAACGCTGCTCGCCTCCCTGGCCCAGCAGGACGCCCAGATCAAGACCGCTCTGGTCGAAGCGAACGCCGCCCTTCAACGCAACGACACCGCTCTGCAGGGCACGGCCGGCGCCCTGAACGGCATCTTCGTCCAGGCGCCGCAGCTGATGAGCCTGACCAATGAGCTGACCGCCGACCTGGCCAACGGGATGGCCAACAATGTCGCGGGCCGGCACCTCACCCAGTTCGATGACAGCATGCGGGCGACCCGGGTGGTCTTCGGCGCCAGGGATGCCGCGGGCAACTACGCGACACGAGTCAGCGTGGTGGTCGGGCCGGTGGCGGGCAACGGCGCGGCGTCACCTGTGAGCGGGACGCCCGCGCCCGCCTCGCCGGGCGCTTTCGAGGCGGTCCTTGGGATCCTGCTCAAGGGTTCGCGGCCATGAGAGGGCGCCACAACCTGCCTGTCTTTCTCGGCTACGCCGCGATCAGCCTGCTGGTGCTCGCCTACCTGGTGACCCAGATGGGCGGCGACTTCAACCTGACCGGCGCCTATCACCTGCGGGCCATGTTCCAGACGGCCACGGACCTGGTCCCGGGCGACGACGTGACCATGTCCGGGATCCGGCTTGGGAAGGTCGAGTCCCTCCATCCGTCCTCGTCCGGCGTGGAGGTCTTGCTGACCCTGCACGGCGACGGGACGCCGGTCTACGAAGACGCCCGCGCCGTCATCCGCGAGAAGAACCTACTGGGAGAGGCCTATGTCGAGGTCAACCGCGGCCAGGACCGCGCCCAGCCCATGCCGGACGGCGGGCGAATCACGCAGGACCACACACTCACTCCGGTCGAGGTCGACCAGGTCCTGAATACGCTCGACCCGCAGGTCCGCGACCGTCTGGCCATGGTGATCAACACCCTCGGCCAGGCGACGGCCGGCCGGGGCGCTGATCTGAACGCTTCCGCCGGCGACGTCCAGCAGCTGGCCGTCGACCTGCAGGTGATCTCCCACACCCTGGCCCAGAGCTCGGGCAACCTCGACGCCCTGATCGCGGACCTGCGCAAGGTGATGGAGACGATCGCGGCCTGGCACGCGCAGTTCCGTGGCCTGATCGCGAACTGGGACCTGGTCATGCAGACCCTCGCCTCACGCGAGGCCGCGCTCCAGGGCACCGTGACCGAGCAGGACCGGGTGATGACGATTCTGGACACCGCCCTCGCCGGGAGCGCTCCCCAGGCGCTGCATGAGGCGCTGGCCACGGCGCCGTCGACGCTGGCCAACGCCAACCAGTACCTGGCGAGCGGTAAGACCGGGTTCGGTGTGGTCCAGCAGGACACCCCCGGAATCGCCCAGCTCTTCAATCAGCTCGCTTCGGTGATGAGCGGCGTCGGCGTGGCCGAGGAAGCGGGAGCGCCGGACAAGGGGCAGGTTGTGCACATGTGGCGTGTGTACTGCCGGGGGCCTTGCTGCCAGACGGGGGCCCAGACGGGGACTCAGCAATGATGCGCAAGGTGGTCTTCAATCTGGCCCTGGTCAGCGCCTTCACGGCGATCTCCCTGATCGGGATCGGCTATGTCGCCGTGAACATGGGCCTGCGCACTTCCTTCAGCAGCGATTTCCAGTTGAAAGCCGACTTCACATCCGCCAACGGACTCGTCCCGCTGGATGACGTACGGGTCTCGGGCGTCCAGGTCGGCAAGGTGCGCTCGATGACGGGCGCCGGCGGCGGCGGCACGCTGGTGACGATGTCCATCGAGCCGGGGATCGTCATCCCACAAGGGACCCGCGCCGTGGTCCGGCCGAAGTCACTGCTGGGGGAGCAATTCGTCGAGCTGGTCCGCCCCCAGGGCGGCGGGCGCCCGCTGTCGAGCGGCGCGGTCATCCCGCGCGCGAACACAGGCCAGGCGGTGCAGATCGACGACATCCTGAACGCCACGGCCGATCCCCAGACGCGGCAGGCGATGTCCGAGTCCTTCCGCCAGCTTGGGGTGGCGCTGGACGGACGCGCCGCGGACGTCAGCGACACCCTGCCGCCGCTCGATCAGACGATGAGCAGCCTGCGCCCCCTGGCGCGGGTCGGCGAAGCCAGGCAGCAGGAGCTGGACCGGATCCTGACCAACCTCAACACCATCATGCAGGCGCTCGCCGACGAGCAGGACCAGCTGGGGCGCATCGTCACCAGCGGCGACACCGTGATGTCGGCGGTGGCCTCCCGCGACCAGGCGCTGGCCGGAACCGTCACCAACGCGGCCGCTCTCTTCACCTCGCTCGACGCGGCGTTTCGTGATCTGACCCCGGCCGACCGCGCCTCATTGCAGGAGAGCCCGGCGACGATCGCCGCCGGCCGGCGCACCCTGGCGCTCACGAACCCGGGGATCGACCAGCTCCTGCCCGAGCTGCTGCTGGCCCAGGAGGGCTGGCCGAACAACCAGCTCGGCATCACCGACAGCGAGTCCATGACGCTGGCGGCAGAGTGGATCTCCGCCTTCTCGAACCAGGATCCCGCAACGGGCTATCACTCGCTTCGGATCACCTCCGATTGCGTCTTCCTCAACGGCCTGCCGGCCTGCACGCCGTCAGGGTCATCGCCCAGCGCCGGTGCCGACCTGGCGCAGCAGCTCCTTCAGCAGCTGGGGCGGCGGCAGTGATCAAGCTGGTCGCCGCCGCGGTCGCCGCCGTCGCCCTCCTGGCCGGGCTCCTCTCCAGCCTCCTGGGCGACCACGCCTACACCTTGACCGGGTATTTCCTGAGCGCCGAGGGGATAGTGCCAGGCAACGACGTCGTCATCAACGGTGGCTCGGTGGGCAGTGTCAGTGAGGTCGGCCTTACAGCCGCGGACGGCAGCCAGCCGGGAGGGGCGCGGATCGTCATGCGGATCGACGCCGCCGCCGCGCCGCTTCACCAGGGGACCCGGGCAACCATCCGGCAGAAGGGCGTCCTGGGCAACATGTTCATCGATCTCACCCCAGGCGCCGCCTCGGCGCCACCGATGGCGTCGGGCGGGAGCCTACCGATCCAGGACACGGCCGCTCCGGTGGACGTCGACCAGGTGCTGGACCTGTTCGATGCCCAGACCCGGGCCGAGATCCGCACCCTGACCCGCGAAGGCGGCGCCAGCCTCCAGGACCGGGGCTCCGATTTGAACACACTGCTCGCCGCACTGCCGGGCATCACGCAGGATACCGCCACGGTCACCGGGAGCATCGCCGACCGCGACCAGCAGCTGAACGCGCTCAACGTCGAATTCGATCGGATCGCGGCCATGATGGCCAGTGAGGACCAATCGTTTCGAAACGATCTGACGAACGGCGCCAGCGTCCTCGATACGATGGCGGCCCACGATCAGCAGCTCCGCGATGAGCTGACCTACACGGACGCCACGCTCGGCAGTCTGGAGCAGGGACTGAGCGGACACGAAGGCGACCTGAACCGGCTTCTGAAACAGATGCCGGTGCTGCTGCGTGAGCTTCAGTCGCTCTCCAATCACTCCGCGACCTCCCTCGCGATTCTCAATCCCTGCCTTGGGGACATCAGCCAGACCCTCAGCGAGTGGGTAAAGGCCCAGGGTTACCACGACGCCAACGGCGACATGCTGCGCGTGCATCCATACATCGGCGCGGAGGCAGTGAATGCCGGCCGCATCGCCTGCAGCGGAGGCGGCCGATGACCCTGATCCGCGGCAATCCGATCAAGGCAGGCATGATCACGCTCAGCGGCGTGGCGGTCCTCCTTGCCCTGGCCGTGGGGATCAACCTCAGCTTCGGGCTGCCCTTCAACCTCAGCCTGTGGCCGCCAGGATCCGACTACACCATCAAGGCGGCCTTCGCCGACGCCAACGCGGTGAGCCGCGGGGCCGACGTGGTCGAGAGCGGCCACGTGGTCGGACAGGTGACCGGGGTCGACGGGTCGGGCAACCAGGCAGTCGTCACGATGCGGATCGGCAGCCAGTACAGCCCCCTGACCAGAGGTACCATCGCCCGGATCCGCTACGCCACCCTGCTGGCACAGAAATACATCGAGCTGACTCCGTCCTCCGGGGGGGCTCCGATGCCCGCGGGCGCGACCATCGCCAGCGACTCCACAGTGACGCCGGTCGACTTCGATCAGTTTCTGAGCGCGCTCGATCCCCAGACCCGGGCCCGGCTGCAGGTGGTGATCCAGCAGGGCGGTGCGGCAGTGGCCGGCCGGCAGACGACCATCAACGACCTCCTCTCCCAGCTGCAGGGACTCTCACAGGAGCCGCGGACGCCGCTGACCACCTTTCACGCGCACACGCAGGACGCCGACCAGATCGTGCCCGACCTCGCCGTCGTCAGCACCCGACTGGGCTCGAGTCATCAGCAACTCGGGGAGCTGGTGGGGAGCATGAACGACGTGACCGGGACGCTGGCCGGTCACGACCGCGCGCTGGCCGCACTCATACTCCATCTCGGAAACGTCATGGGCGACTTCGACTCCACCCTGCAGGGGAACGAGCAGAACCTCCACCAGACGGTGGTGACCCTCGACCCGCTGATCGCTCAGCTGGACGCCACGCTCGGCTATGTCACGCCCGATCTGCACGCCAACCTTCCAGCCCTGAACGCCCACACGAACCAGCTCACTCCGGAGGCGGGCTGCTGCGATGGGGGCGCCATCTCTCAGTCCGACGCCGACGGCAACTTTCTCCGCGAACTCCTCGTTCCCGGCGGCGCCGCCGCCCCGGGATCGGCACCGAGTCTGACCCTGCCGCGGCTGCCCACGCTCCCCAAGCTGCCGACCTGCCTGCCGACGCCGCCACCGGCGCCGGCGCGGCCCACGCCCTCTCCCTCCCTGTCTCCACTTCCCTGCCCCAGCGTGTCGTCGCTCCCAACGCCGCTGCCGTCCTGCATGCCGCTTCCCACCCCGACGCCGAAACCGTTGCCCCTCCCAACTCCCTCCGTCTGCCCATCCCTGCCCGGACTGGTCGGGTTGGATCCCGACTGGATCCGATTCATGCTGAGGCCGTCATGATCGGGCACGCCTCAGTCGCTCCCCGGGCGGTTGGCTTGCTGGCGGCGGCCGGCACCATCCTGGCCACCGGGGTCGCCTTCATGCCACCTTCACTCCCCTGGAGCGCCCCGCTCCACGTGCGGGTCGAAGCCGGTGACTTCGGGGAGATCAACTCCGGCGCCTGGGTCGAGCTCCGGGGAGCAAGGATCGGCTCGGTCGATCGCGTCGACTTCCAGAACGGCCATTCCGTGCTGGAACTCTCACTCGATCACCCGCTCGGTGATCTTCACGCCGACACGAGCGCCACGATCCAGCCCCACGGCCTCCTCGGGCCGAAGTACGTGGCGTTGAGCGGAGGCAACTTCGGAACCCTCCGCGAGGGAGCGACCATCCCGCTGTCGCGCACCAGCACCAGCGTCGACCTGGACCAGGTGCTCAACACGCTCCAGCCCGACGTGCGAGAAAACCTGAAGGTGATCTTCACCGAACTGGGGAAGGCCGCGGACGGAAGGGGCGCGAACATGAACACAGCCTTCCGAGCGCTGGGGACCGGAGCCAGCGATACCGCGACGACGACCGGGGTCCTGCGGGCGCGCAGCGACGACCTGGCTGCCCTGATCGTGGCCTCGGAGCAGCTCGATCGCGATCTCCAGTACGCTCCGATCGACCGCAACATCGCCGACACCGACCGGATGCTCAGCGGCCTGGTCCAGGTGGACGCCCAGCTCGGCGACGGTATCGACCGGACGGCCGGCGTGATGCAGCGGCTGAACGTCGCCCTCAACGGCAATGGGGGCAACCTCGCTCTGGTGCTGGCCCGGGCCCCGATCACCGCCAGCCGCCTGACCACCGTCGCATCGCAGGTGGACGCGATCGTGACGGGACTCAACCCGGCGCTGCCTTCGCTGATGCAGGCGGTCATGGAGACGAAGTCCGCCTTCCAGGGACGTGACGGCAACGGGGAATTCGTCCGCGTCCAGGTGGTGAAGATGGCGAGCGGGCCGGGCGAGACGGTCACCGGGGCGCCGGCGGCAGGCGGCCCCTCCTCGATGACGCCGCAGCTTTCGGACAGGGAGCTGATCGCACTCTTCCTTGGCAGCTGATCCCCGGCGCCTGGCGACGGCGCTCGACCGGCCCCTGCACCGGGCGGTGATGCTCGCCCTGGCGGCGGTCCTGACCATCCTCTCCCTGATCGGAGTCCGGATGATCACCGCCGACGCCCGGATCGACCTGCTCGTCGACCCGAGCTCGCCGGCCTTCCTCGACCAGGCGCGGGTGGGGCGCCTCTTCGGCGCCGACCCGGTCGTGGTGCTGGTCGAGCCGGCCGGGAACGGGCAGCTGCTCAGCCCCGACCACATGCTCGGGCTGGCCCGGCTCGAGGGCGAGCTGGCGCGGGAGCCGGGCGTGCGCCGCGTGTATGGACCCGGGACCCTGATCAACACCCTCGCCACCGAGGTCACGCGGATCGCCCTCGACACCTGCGGCACAGAAGGGAAGCAGGCGGAGGACAAGGCCCGGCAGCAGGCGATCGCCGCGGGCAAGTCTCAGGCGGACCAGGATACGGCCGGCCAGACGGCCTTCGAACAGGCGGTGCGAGTCTGCGCCCAGCGCATCGCCGCCCAGTACCCGTCGCTGGGCGTCCCCGCGCTGAACAACCCGGTCTTCTACGACCAGGTCCTGCTCGAGCCGGACGGCCGGCACGTGCGCCCCTTCTGGACCTGGGCCATGCCCGATCCGCAGCACGCCGTGATCACCGCCCGCCTCGATCCGAACGCCTCGCTGGAACAGGTCCATCGGATCATCGGCCGGGCGCGGTCGGCCGCGGCTGAAAGCGGGATGCGTGACCTCCGCTTCGTTCCCTCGGGCGGGCCGGCCCTGACCGCTTCGCTCGCCGACGCGGTCCTCTCCTCGCTGGTCTGGCTGATCCCGCTGGCGCTGATCGCCATCGTCGTCGTGGCCCTGGCCGCCGCCCGGGCCCTGGCGGTGCTGCCACTCGCCGCGCTGGCCTCCTTGTGGACCGCGGGCTTGGCCGGGCTGCTGCACCGGCCGATCACCCCGGCCACCGTCGCCGTGATCCCGGTGGTGATCGGACTCTCAACCGATTACTTCATCCAGCTCGTCAACCGGACAGGCGAGGAAGGCCCTCCGGGGCGCCGGGCGGGCACCGCCGCCGCGCGCATCCTGCCCTCCACCGGGCTGGCGGCGCTGGCGACGGGGGCGGGCGTCCTGGCCTTTGCCGTCTCGCCGATTCCGCTCGTCCGCCAGTTCGGAGTCTTCATGGCGCTCGGGGTGGCGATGGCCTACCTTGCGAACCTCCTCGTCGGCGTGCCCATCGTCTACTGGTTGGACCGCCGCGTCCGCCTCCTGGCCCCGGCGCCGGTCCGCGGCGCCCGCGCCGCCGGGTTGTTGAGCCGCGCCGGGCGGCTGTCGCCGGCAATCGCGCTGGGGCTGATCGCGGTCGCGTCACTGGGTTGGGCGGCATTGCCCGGACTGCGGGTGGAGACCGATCCCGTCCGGCTGATGCCGGCGGGCGACCCGGCGCTGGCCAGCGCGGCCGAGGTCCAGCGCAAGGTCGGGCTGACCGGTGAGATGGACCTCGTGCTCACGGCGACCGAATCGACCGACGGCTACACCGGCACCGTCCCGCAGCAGGTCGCCGAGTTGCTGGGCTGGCCCTCGCTCACGTTCGCGAAGCAGATCGAGACCGCCGACGGCAAAGTGAAGATCCAGCGGCAGACCGAGGCCGGTTACGACATCGTCGAGGCGTCGCTCCCCGCTGTCGTCAGTGTCACCGCCGGCGTGGTCGAGCCGCGTTACCCGTCCTTCAAGGGGATC